>Ga0307470_10000686_pt1 | contig 15087 bp, 15 predicted proteins | sample atmos_gasesAM3C__FD_204565 | JGI IMG/M metagenome (GOLD analysis project Ga0307470, IMG submission 204565) | Hardwood forest soil microbial communities from Morgan-Monroe State Forest, Indiana, United States - atmos_gasesAM3C_05 | ecosystem: Environmental > Terrestrial > Soil > Temperate forest... | reverse complement strand
GATGTCTCCCGACCGGTGGGAGATGTCTCCCGGGCGCCGGGAGACATTTCCCGGGCGCTGTGCAACATCTCCCGAGCGCCGCGCAACATCTCCCGGGCATCGGGAGACATCTCCCGCTGGCTGTGCAACATCTCCCGAGCGCCGTGCAACGTCTCCCGGGCGTCGTGCAACATCTCCCGAGCGGCGCGCAACGTCTCCCGGGCGTCGGGAGACATCTCCCGAGCATCGTGCAACATCTCCCGAGCAGCGGGAGACGTCCCCGGTCGAGGAGAGGCAAAGGAATGCGCGCTCCTCCCCAGGACCGCGGGCTCGAGCGTCGCGTCGTACGCCCGGTCCAGAAATGCCGCGAGGCGACGGGCGAGGTCGGCGGTGACGGTGTCGGCCTCGGCGGCGCGGTGGAAGAGGAGGAGCGCCGCCAGGGCCTCGCGGTGGACACCCTGCGCCTGGAAGATCGCCAACATCTCCTCCGCGAGGCCGCGGACCTCGGCCGTGCGGCCTTCCTCCAGATAGAGCGTCGCGGTGCCGCGCCAGGCCTCGCTGGAGGCGGTCGGCGGCCGGCGCCGCTCTACGAGCGCAGACCCGCTGGCCGCCGGGAAGGCGTCCGTTCGAGCCTTAGTGAAAGATATGCTACAATACGCTGTCGTTGCGACTAGGCCGGACGGCCAGGATGAAGGAGGTTCGCCTCATGGGCAGGGGACTCGTCGGCACCCGTGGCCGGTGCTGGGTCGGACTCGTCGGAGCGCTCCTCATGCCGTGTTTGCCGGCAGCGGCGAAGAGCGCCTCCGCTCCGGCCGGTCGAGCGCTCCGAATCCTGGAGAGCTACGAGGTGGCTGGAGAGCCCTCGTCGGCCACGGACGTGCGCTGGGCGGGCGAGAGGTCGGTCTACTTGGCGCGTCAGTATGACGGTGTCTCCGAGCTGAGGCTCGAGAAGGACCTGCCGCGAGTGCGTCAGATGGTTCCGAACCGCGAGACGCTCGGCCTGAAGAACTATCGCGCCTTCTCGCGGCTGGCCGTCTCGAAAGACTTCCTCGCTTGGGGACAGTGGGTCGGCCTGGTGGCTTGGCGTTCGCTGGCCCAGCGGTCCGATGGGCAGGTGAACTTCGAATGGAAGGCGATGGCGTACACCGAGGACGTGGACCTGGCAGGAGACCGCCTGCTCGTGCTGGGGGCGATGTACGAGGATCCTGCGGAGTACCGGAACTTCTCCCCGGATGGTGCGGTGGCCTTCTTGGGCTCGGTGCGCGAGGAAAGCAAGCAGGCGTTCAAGCCGATCCTCTTCGATCCAGCGGGCCCGGGCGCCCTGCACCTTCTGCACTGCGGGAAATTCGAGCTGGGTGGTGCGCGCTTCCTTGCCGATGGCTCGTTCTTCATCGTGCCGGGCTTCCAGCCCGGCGCTCATCTCTTCAGCGCCGAGGGTGCCCTGGTCCGCACCTGGAACACGGCTCTCCTGGGGCTCGACGCCGATGCAGACTGCGCGAGCATGACGATGGACGCGTCGGTGGCGCTCGACCATCAGGCCGATCGGCGGGCGCAGTGGCTCAACGAGCATCGGGTCGTCGACGCGGTCCTGCCGCTGCCTTCGGGTCCCGCACTCGTGATCCGGTCGGTTGCAGGGGGGAAAGTGCGCTGGGAGCTCGACGTGCTGGCTGCCGGGAGGATCGAGACATACGACGTTCCCGTTGCCGCGAGGAGCGTCCGCGAGCGACTACGCGGCGACTATCTGAACGGCAGGATCATCCTCCTGACCACGGAGGAAGGCCTTCGCCCCCACGTGGAGAAGTCGTCCAGCCGGCTCGTCGTCCTGGAGCTTCCGCGGGGCGGAAACAGCTAGAGAGGAGAGGGCGATGCGAGACTGGATGAGGCTTCCTCAGAGAGCGAGGCTCGCCTACCTGCTCGCCGTGCTCGCCATCGGCTCGGGAGGCGAGCTGACGGTCCCGCGAGCGGGCTGGGCGGATGCTTCGGGCTGTACTCTCCACCCGAAGACGCACGCGGACGAAGACGCAAACTGCGCCGGGGGAGGGGACGGCTGCTACCTCTGTGAGTACTCGAATTCGGGCGGTTATACGACCTGTTCAGAGAGCCCTGATGGGACCGACTCCTACTGCACCAGCGGCCAGCATGCTCTGAATCAGAGCGGCTTCGGCGTCCGCTGGTTTCTCGCGGTTCCGCCGGACGCGCTCAACCATGGGGCGAGCGACACGCCGGGCCGTGCGGCGGGTTTTTTGTACACTCCGCTCTAGTTTGGCAGGAAGCTTCACCCTCACCCCTCGAATCGCAACCGCAGGTCGTGCCGTGCCCGGTCCAGAAATGCTGCGAGGCGACGGGCGAGGTCGGCGGTGACGGTGTCGGCCCTCGGCGGCGCGGTGGAAGAGGAGGAGCGCCGCCAGGGCCTCGCGGTGGACAGGACACCCTGCGCCTGGAAGATCGCCAACATCTCCTCCGCGAGGCCGCGGACCTCGGCCGTGCGGCCTTCCTCGAGATAGAGCGTCGCGAGCTCGAGCGAGGCGAGAGCCATGTCGTAGGGGAGCCGGCGCTCGGTGAAGGCGCCCCGCACCCCGTCGAGGGCGGCGATGGCCTCGCCCCTCGCGCCCATCCCGGCGGCGACCTTCCCCTCCAGCCAGCGGACGCGCACCAGGTCCAGGTCGTTGCCGAGGCTTGCCGCGAGCTCACGCAGCTCGGGCAGCAGCGCCCCGGCCTCCTCCCAATGGCCCAAGTGGCAGCGGTTGACCGCCAGGTTGAACCGTAGCCCGAAAAGTAGCCGCCTCTCGCTGTTCATGCCGACATGCCGCGCGGCCTCGGTCAACGTTTCGACCGCCTTCTCGTAGCTCCCGGCTTGCTCGAAGGTAACGGCTTTGTCGAGAAGAACGTACACCAACCCCTCGGGCCGCGAGAGGCGCAGGGCGCGGTCGTGGAGCGCCAGCGCCTCCGGGAACCGCCGCTGGCATCGCCGCAGCGAGGCCTCGAGGTCGAGCGGCCGGCCCTCGTCGAGCCGTCCGGCGACGGGGGTGCCGGCCGCCCGGAGCCTGCGGGAGATGGCGAAGGCCTTCTCCGCGCCGTCGTGATCGTCCGCCACCCGCCGTGCGTTTGCGAGATGCGCCCAGGCCCAGCCCTCGACGTACGAGCGCCAGCCGTCCTCTCCCTCCGACACCCGCGAGGCGACCCGCACGGCGAGCTGCGCCAGCTCGACTGCCCGCGCCGCGTCCTTCGGCGTCACCCGGATCGTCTCCTCGCAGATCCGCTGGCAGATCGCCCAGCTCTCGAGGCCGCGGTCCGCGGAGGCGGGAACGGCAGGTGAAGGTCTCTCGACCGAGAGGCCGAGCGCCTCGGCCACCTCGGCGAGGGCGTGGCGCACCGCGCCGGCGGCCGCGCGGACGATCCGCTCCTCCTCGCGGTCGGCCTTCATCGGTCCATCGCCTGCCTCTGCAACGGCTCCTCGAACGATGCGAGCAGCCCCAGGGCGGGGGTGCCTTCCGCGACCAGCGGGAAGGCCACGCCCGCGGCGGCGGCCAGGCGCTCCAGGCTCTTGCGCGAGGGGACCATCTCTCCCGTCTCGTAGCGCGAGATCCGGCCCTGCTGCATGCCGGCGGCCTCGGCGAGCTGCTCCTGCGTCCAGCCGCGCAGCCGCCGCAGGCGGCGCTCCGCGTCCTTGCGCTCGTCGCGCTCATCCCCCTGCCCGCGCATCGCCGCCCTCCGTGCTTCCTATACATCCTTCATACAGACTTCAGTGGATCAAGGTACCTCGCGTGGCTCCATACTTCGCCCGCAGAGGCGCCCAGCCGGCCATGGAGGCCGGCGGCGGGGCCGCCTCGGGCAAAGGAGCCCTCCATGTCCCGTCTCGTCGTCGCACGCCTCGCCGTCCTCCTTCTCGCCGTGGCCCTGGCCATGCCCTACGCAGCCTCGGCGAGCCCCTCGCACTCCATGCATGTGCGAAGTCAGCATCTCTCGATAACTCCTTCGACGGGCCCCCTCGCTAGCTTTTGGGGCGTTCTGGCGCACCTCTGGGCCGCCGAAGGATGCGGGGCCGATCCGTATGGTCGCTGCGCGCCGAGCCCAGCGAGCACCACCACGGTCACCGTCCCGGCACCTTTGGATGCCGGGTGCACGGCCGACCCGTACGGCCTCTGCAGCGCCGTCCGTTAGAAGCACTCGCCATTTCACGCCGTAGCTCCCGACCGGGGTCGCCCGCCGCCGGGGAATCCGGGGAGACGCTACGCGAAACCGGCGTCGCGCCGGAGGTGGGCGAGCTGTCCTCCGAGGAGATCGAGGACTCTTTAAGGGAGAGGATGAGCGGGGTCTACCAGGAGCTCACGGGGATCGAGATCCTGTTCGAGGCGACGCCCTGCTGATCGAGCGTCGCCTTCGCCACCAGGAGGAGCGTTGCTAGCCCGGCGGCAGTGGGGGTGGCGGCGGCGGGGGCTCGATCGGCTGGGGGTCGGCGGGCGGCGCCGAGGGATCCTGGGCGGAGGCGTCCGGCTGATCGCCCGCGGCGAGCGGCGGCGCCATGCCGTCGGCCTCGGGCGCGCCCTGGACCTCACCCTCGGCCGCCGGGGGCGGTTCCTGCTGGGCGCCGGCCTGGCCGTCGTTGCCCTGGGTATCGCCCGGCATCGCGTCCGGCTCGGCGACGGGCGGCGCAGCCTGCTCCGGCGCCGGCGACGCGTCCTCCGCGGCTGGGGGCGCCCCCTCGGCGGTGATCGGGGGCTCGGAGACCGGGGGCGCGCCGACCGCGGGCTCGGCGGTCGCGGGCTCGGCGGTCGCGGGCTCGTTGGGCGCGTTCGCGGACACGGCGGGGCCGGTGGCCTCTGGTGGGGCCTCGGGCGAGGTCTCGATCGCCGGGGCGGGCTGCGGCGTCTCGTCCGGCGAAGGCGCCGGTGCCACCGCCTCTCCCGGCGCTCCTTCCGTCGCTTCCCTCGGTGCCCCCTCCGCCGCCGGCGAGCCCACCTCGGGCGCCACCCCCTCCGTGCGGCGGGGCTGGCCGTCGACGATCTCGACATCGTCGACCGGCGTGTCGGCGGCGGCCGGGGCCGCCTTGCGGGCGGCGGGCCGCGCCGCCGGCGCGTCCGCGGCGGCCGGGGCCGCGCCCTCTGCCTGGGCGCTCTCGGCTGCGGCGAACGACCAGGCCTCGGCCGTGGAGAGGTCGGCGGTGAAGACGAAGCCGATCCCGGGATCGGTCGCCAGCCGCTCGACCGTGGGCGCCGCCTTCCGCCAGGCGGCGCGATAGGCCGGCTTGACGTAGCTGGCGTTGGCGGCCCACGACCCCTGGACGAGGTCGTTGAGCAGCTCGGCCGTGAGGTAGGCCTCGAGGGTCGCCTCGGCGGCGGCGATGCGCTGCGCCTGCTCGCGCAGGCGTCTGAGCTGCTCGGCCATGGTCCGGTCGCCGGCCTTGGCCGCCTTGGCCTCGACGGGCTTGACCCGCGCGGCGATCTTGGCGTCGGCCAGCCGCAGCGCCCGGAAGCGCCGGGCCTCCGCCGGGGTCAGGGCGCCGGCCTGCCCCCGCCGCAGCGTCTCCCAACCGTAGCCGTTGCGCAGCCGCCGGTACGAGGCCGAGAGCGCGGCGACTCCGGAGCTGACCGCAGATCGGGCATCGACGTTCCGGCGGCGGGCGCGCGTCCAGACGACCTCGAGCTCGGCGAGGGCGCGGCTCCCCTCCCCGAGGGCGACGAAGTACTGCGAGTCGCCGGCCCGGAGGCCCGCGTCCGCCCGCTCGAGGGCGTGCGACATGCGCCCCAGCGCCCCCCAAAACGGCTGTGACGAGGCGAGGTCGGGGGAGAGCCCCGAGCCCGGCGCCCGCGCCGCCCGCGCCGTCGCGGCGAGGGCGCGCTCGACGCGGGCGAGCTGGCGCGCTGCAAGGGCGCGCCCCGGATCGAGCTGCGCCTCCGGTTCGGTCGCCTCGGCCGCGCCCGCGCAGACGGATACCGCGGCGGCGAGGCCGAGCAGCAGCAGGAGAGTCGGGGACCGGCGCATGGACGGGGCTCCTCGAGTGACCGCGGCAGAGATCTCGCGGCGAAGCGATGAGGCTTCGTTCGGCCAGTATACGGACCAGGGGCGCGCGCCGCCACAGCGGGCGCGCCTTGGGGTTAGACTGCCGGCGCCCATTCTCCGGAGAGCGAGGAGCCGCCTGGACAGCGCCGCGAGCCCCATCGACCGCATTCCCGTGACCGACGACGAGGGCCGGGAGGTCTCGCACCTCGCCGTCCGCTTCGATCCCGCCGCCGCCCCGCTCTGCCTGCTCTATCTCCACGGGTTCGGGTCGCACCAGGACGGCGAGAAGGCCGAGTTCTTCCGCGCCCGCGCACGGGCGAGCGGCTTCCCCTTCTGCTCCTTCGACTTCCAGGGGCACGGCCGCTCCGGCGGCTCGCTGACCGGCCTCACCCTCACCCGCAACCTCGAGGACGTCGCCCGCGTCCACGCCTGGCTCGCCGAGCGCGGCATCGCGCGGCTCGCCCTCCTCGGCTCGTCGATGGGCGGTGGCACCGGCCTGTGGTACGCGGCGCTCCATCCCCCCGGCATCGCCGCCGGCCTGCACATCGCGCCGGCCCTGGAGCTCGACCGCGCCCTGCTCGCCTGGGCCGGCCCCGAGCGCACCCGCGCCTGGCGCACGACCGGCAGGATCCATTACGAGAGCGAGTCCGTCTCCTGCGAGCTGTCGTGGGGGCTGATCGAGGACCTGCGTGCCCATCCCGCCGAGGAGCTCGCCGTGCGGCATCGCACGCCGGCCCTGCTGCTCCAGGGCAAGCGCGACGCCTCCGTCTCCTGGCGCAACGTCGCCGACTTCACCGCGCGCTGCCGCTACGAGGGGGTCGAGCTCCACCTCTTCGCCGACGGCGACCACCGCCTGACCGATCGCAAGGAGCGGCTCTGGGACCTGATGCGCGAGTTCCTGCGCGGGCGGGGGCTCTTCTGAGAGCCAACGGCCAGGAGGCGCTGAATCCGCTCTTCTACCGCGGAACTGCACAATTTTACTCTGGAGCTCGAAAACCCACGCCCCCCGAGCGTCGCGCGCGCCGGATCACCACGGCGTAGACCGCGGCGTTGCCCACCAGCACGGCGATCCCGAGGACGATCTCGACACGGCGCGTGAGCCCCTGCGGGTAGAGGGCCGGCAAGAGGTAATGGTCGACGAAGCCGCCGGCATACCCGGCCTCGCCGTCCAGGCGCCGCAGCCGGTTCTCGAGAGGCGTCAGCGGACAGACGCCACCCGCGAGCTCGATGCCGGCGCCCCAGGCCGCGGCCGGCAGGTGGAGCCAGGCGAAGCGCCGGTCGCGGAGGGCGAGGAGGCCGCCGCCGATCACGAACAGCACGAAGCCGAGATGGAAGGCGACGAGTGCGTCGGCGGCCAATCGATAGAGCACGAAGCCTCCCCTGGGTTTGCCGTCAACCGGCCAGGGCGACGCCCAGCAGGCGGCCGATGAGGAAGGTCGCGCCGGCGGCGCCGAGACCGAAGAGCACCTGGCGCACGCCCGAGGCGAGCACCGGCTTGCCCGTCATCAGCGTGATGGCGGCGCCGATGCCGAAGAGCGCGAGGGCGGAGACCGCGAGGCTCGCGCCCACCGCCGTCGTCCCGGAGAGGAAGAGGAACGGCGAGACCGGAATGATCGCGCCCAGCGCGAAGAGGAAGAACGAGGTGATGGCGGCCTCCCAGGCCGAGCCGCCCAGCTCCTCGGGGTCGACCCCAAGCTCCTCGCGCGCCAGGGTGTCGAGGGCGTTCTCGGGGCTGGCGATCAAGCGCGCCGCCGTGGCGCGCGCGGTCGCCGGGTCGAGCCCTTTCGCCGCGTAGATCAGGGCGAGCTCCTCCTCTTCCTCCGCGGGGTGGGCCGCGAGCTCGTCGGCCTCGACGGCGATCTGGCGCTGGGTGAGCTCGCGCGAGCTCTGCACCGAGAGCCACTCGCCGAGCGCCATCGAGGTGGCGCCGGCGAGGAGCCCGGCGAAGCCGGTGACGAGGATCGAGCGGTTGGCGAGCGCCGCTCCCGCCACCCCCATCACCAGCGAGAGGTTGGAGACCAGGCCGTCGTCGGCGCCGAGCACGGCGGCGCGCAGAGCGTTGCCTCCCATGGCGCGGTGGCGCCCCTCGAGGCGGGCGAGCGCCGAGCCCTCGAGGCCGCCCGCGGTGGTCCGCAGGATCGTCCCCAGCACGCGGCCGTGCGAGGCCTCCTCGCCGGCCATCGCGGTGCCGCGCGACTCCGCTTGCCGGTCGTAGCCCGAGCTGTCCTGCCCCTCCGCGGCGACCAGGGTCGGGAGCACGAGCTGCGGACCGAAGCGGCGCGCCAGCCAGGCCAGGATGCGGGACCGCCGGCTCGGCCGGCGCGCCGGCACCGGCGCTCCGGCGGCCCGCAGGCGCTCCTCCCAGAAGCCGGCATGCTTCTCCTCGACCTCGGCCAGGCGACGGTACACCGACGCGAGCTGGGGCTGCGCCTCGGCTGCGGCCATCGCCCGATAGAGGGCGGCGCTGTCGACCTCGTCCTGCAGGTTGGCGCGGAAGCGGGCGACGTCGTCGGGCATACGCCCGTTATACCGCGAAGTAGCGCGCGTCCGGATGGTGGAAGACGAGGGCCGAGACGCTCGCCTCGGGGTCCATCATGTCGCCTTCGGTCAGGGCGACGCCGATCTCCTCCGGCGCCAGCGCCGTGAAGAGCTCGCGCTGCATGGCGAGATCCGGGCAGGCGGGGTAGCCGAAGCTGTAGCGCTTGCCGCGGTAGCGGGCGCCGAGGACGTCCTCGCCCGCCAGGCCGGGAGGATCGGGGAAGCCCCAGGCGGCGCGGATGCCCGCGTGCAGGCACTCGGCCGCGGCCTCGGCGGTCTCCAGGGCGAGGGCGGCGAAGGCGTGGCTCTTCAGGTACTCCCCGGCCTGCTTCCAGGTCTCGACCCGCGCGCGCACCCCCTCGCCGGCGGTGGTGACGAAGAGCGCCACGTGATCGCCGGGGAGGACGTAGTCGGTGAGGCAGAGGCCGCCGTCTTTGCGCTGGCGCGGCAGTTCCCAGGCGGCGACGGGGTCGCCGGTCTCGGGATCGAAGAGGGTCAGGCGGTCGCCGGCGGCCTCGGCGGGGAAGAAGCGCCACACCGCCCGCGCGCGCATGGCGCCGCGGCGCCCCGTCTCCTGGAGGTCGCCGATCAGGGCCTGGAGCTTGGCGAGCTTCCCGTCGCTCTCGGCGGCCAGCTTCTTGTACGAGCCCTTGAGCCCCAGGTGCTTGCCGTAGACCATCTGCGGGTTGAGGTAGCCCCACACCTGGTCGAGGTCGAGCTCGACGACGTGGCGGTCGAGGTCGGCAGGGACGGGCGCCGGGAGGTCCCGGCGCACCGTGGCGCGCGTCGGCTCGGGCGTCTCCAGGGCGGCCACCGCGGCGACCTCGACCGCGGCGTCGGCGGCGACCAGCTCGCCCACCTCGCGCTCGAGGCCCGGCCGCGCGGCGGCGTCGGTCAGCCGCTCGACCAGCTTGAGGCCGTGCATGGCGTCCTTGGCGTAGGTGCACACCCCGTCGTAGGCGGCGGCGATCTTCCGGTGGGTGAAGCGGCGGGTGAGCGCCGCGCCGCCGACGAGGAGCGGGACGGCGACCCCCGCCGCCGTGAGGTCGCCCGCCGTCACCACCATCTGCTGCGCGCTCTTGACCAGCAGGCCGGAGAGCCCGATGACGTCCGGCCGGTGCTCGCGCACCGCCTGGATGAGGCGCTCGGAGGGGACCTTGATCCCTAGGTTCACCACCTGGAAACCGTTGTTCGAGAGGACGATGTCGACCAGGTTCTTGCCGATGTCGTGGACGTCGCCCTTGACCGTCGCCAAGAGCACCTTGCCGCGGCCGGAGCCGTTGGTGCCGTCGGCGTGCTTCTCCATGAACCCTTCGAGAAAGGAGACCGCCGCCTTCATCACCTCGGCGCTCTGCAGCACCTCGGCGACGATGAGCTGGTTCTCGTTGAACAGGCGGCCCACCTCGCCCATCCCCGCCATCAGCGGGCCGTTGATGACCTCGAGGGGCGCCGGCCAGCGGGGATCGGCGAGGGCGGCGGTCAGGTCCTCGATCAGGCCCTCCTTCGAGCCCTCGACGACGGCGCGCGCCAGGCGCTCCTCGAGCGGCAGCTCGGCGCGGGCGGTCTTCGCCGCGGAGCCCTTGCCGGCGGCGGCCCGGAAGTAGGCGGTGAACTCGGCGACCGCGGCCTCGGAGGCGGCGACGTCGCCGGGCGCCAGGAAGAGGAGCGACTCGGCGAGGCGGCGCTCCTCCTCCGGAACGTCGGCGTAGCGCGCCAGCTTCTCGGTGTTGACGATCGCCGCGTCCAGCCCCGCCCTCGTGCAGTGGTAGAGGAAGACCGAGTTGAGCACCTCGCGCCCGGCGTCGGGGAGGCCGAAGCTGACGTTGGAGACGCCGAGGATCGTCTTGGTGTCGGGGTAGAGCTCTTTCAGCGCGCGCACGCCCTCGATCGTCTGCGCCGCCGAGCCGATGTAGGCCTGGTCGCCGGTGCCGCAGGGGAAGACCAGGGCGTCCCACCAGACGTCCTCCGGCGCGATGCCCATCTCCTCGGTGAGGATGCGGAAGCTGCGCCGCGCCACCTCGACCTTGCGCTCGACGGTGACCGCCATCCCCTTCTCGTCGATGGCGCCGACGACGAGCGCGGCGCCGAAGCGGCGGGCGAGCGGGGCCACCTTCTCGAAGCGGGAGCGGCCGTCCTCCAGGTTGATCGAGTTGAGGACCGCCTTGCCCTGGCAGTAGGTGAGGGCCTTCTCCATCACCTTGGCGTCGGTCGAGTCGATCATGATCGGCGCCTTGACCAGGCGCACCAGGCGGTCGAGGAAGGCGGTCACGTCGGCCATCTCGTCGCGGTCGGGGTCCTGCAGGCAGACGTCGAGCACCTGCGCGCCGGCCTTGACCTGGGCGCGGCCGACCTCGGCGGCGGCCTCCTGCTCGCCGGCCTGGATCAGCCGCTTGAACTTGCGGCTCCCCAGCACGTTGGTGCGCTCCCCCACCAGCAGCGGCCGGTTGTCGGCCGTCAGCTCGACCGCCTCGAGGCCGGAGATGAGCGCGCGGCGGTGGCGGGGGACGGCGCGCGGCGGCCGGCCGGCGGCGAGCGCGGCGAGCGCCCGGACGTGGGCCGCGGTGGTGCCGCAGCAGCCGCCGACGAGGTTGAGCCAGCCGGCCTCGACGAAGCGGCCGACGACGCGGGTGAAGACGTCCGGGCCCTCGTTGTAGCGCCCGTCCTCGTCGGGCAGGCCAGCGTTCGGCACGCAGGCGATGCGGGTGCGGCAGATCTCGGCCAAGGTCCGCAGGTGGTCGGTCATCAGCTCGGGGCCGGTGGCGCAGTTCAGGCCGACGTAGAGGAGGTCGGCGTGGAGGAGCGAGACGGCGAGCGCCTCGGCGTCCTGCCCGGCGAGCATGGTGCCGGTCGGCTCGATGGTCGCCGAGACGGCGACCGGGATGCGCCAGCCCGCGGCGGCGAAGGCCGTTTCGATCCCCACCAGGCCGGCCTTGACGTTGCGGGTGTCCTGGGCGGTCTCCAGCAGCAGGTAGTCGGCGCCGCCCGCCATCAGCCCCACGGCCTGGACGCGGAAGGTCTCGGCGAGCTCGTCGAAGGTGATGTTCCCGGTCACCGAGATGGCGCGCGTCGTGGGTCCCATGGAGCCGCAGACGAAGCGGGGCTTGGCCGGCGTGTCATGGCGGGCGCAGGCGGCGCGGGCGATGCGCGCCGCGGCGGCGTTCAATTCGAAGGCGCGGTCGGCGAGACCGTACTCGCCGAGGACGAGGGGCGTGGCGCCGAAGGAGTTGGTCTCGACGATGTCGGCGCCGGCGAGGAGGTAGCCCTCGTGGACGCCGTCGACGACGTCGGGGCGCACGGCGCAGAGGTTCTCGTTGCAGCCCTCGAGATCGGCTCCGCCGAAGTCGGCGGCGGTCAGGGCGACCGCCTGGAGGGCGGTGCCGGTCGCCCCGTCGAGGACGAGGATGCGCTCCGCGAGGGCGGCCTCGAGGCGGGCGCGCCTCGCCTCGAGGTCGGCGGGGCGGGGGGGTGCGGGGACTTCGATCAGGGGTTCGCTCAAGGCGCTTTCTCCAACGGCTCTCCTGCTTCGTCCGGCCCGGCTCGGGGGCGGGCATAAACGAAAACCCGCTTCGCCGATGCATCGCGAAGCGGGCAGGTCCGCCGGACACTTGGTTGTCTCTCCCCGAGGGATCGACCGCATCCTCGTTCCCCTCCGGTCCGCAAGGCCGGGAGGGGAGCGAGAGGGCACCTTGGGTGTCCGTCCCAGGTTGCCGAGCCCGGCTGAAACGACGCCGGGCCGCTCGCAATGCTGTCGTGCAGGGTAAATGAGGGGGAGAGGGATGTCAATGCGCCGGCGTGCCGTGCCGCGCTACGGGTCCCTCAGCTTCTTCAGGGCCAGGAGCTGATCCAGGTGCTCGCGGTCCTTCGGTCGCGAGAGAGCGGACTTCGCCTGGATGAGCTGATCGACGGTCAGCGCCAGGACCGAGATCGAGCCCAACGTGAGAGTGGCCGTCTCGGCAACGAAATCCTCGTACCGACCGAGGCCGGGCACCTCCGCCAGCAGGTCGAGCCGGCCGGCCGGCATGCCGGCGTTGATGATCCGGTGGGCGGCAAGGATCTCGGCGGTGATCGCCATCGGCTCGGTACGGTACGGGTAGATCTGGGCGCCCAACGCCGCCAGCGCCGCAGCCAGCCGCTCGCAGTTCGCGCGGTCCTGGCGAAAGCAGAGATCGACGTCGAAGGTCACCAAGCTCGCGCCGCGGGCCGTCGCCGCGAGTCCGCCGACGAGAACGTACTCGACCTCGTGCTCAGCGAGCGCCTGGAGGATCGCTTCGGGGTCCATCGGGCTCCATTCCGCCGCCCGCGCGCAGCGCCTCGATCAGCCGCACCCATTCGACGTTTTGCCGGATCCGCTCCTCCGGCGTGAGCGCCAGCATCTCGCGCAGCAAGCCGATGTCGTGACCGCGAGGGGTCTCCTCCGGCGCTCCGGGGAAGCGATCCACCGGCCGATTGTAAGCCGCTGGAGTCCTCAGAGCTTCAGCTCGCCATCAGGCCCTTGATGGCGGCGGCGCTCTGCATGAGGTAGAAGTGGACGGAGGGCCGCGTCGTGGGGCCCATCGGGTCGGCATCTGCTACGATCCCAGCAGGTCGAGGCAGGCTTGAAGGACAAAGATGGGGATAAAGACCGTCGAGATTTCCGAGGCTCAAGGCCAGCTAGCCGAGCTGGTGGAGCAGGCTGCTGCCGGCACAGAAGTCGTTCTCACGGAAGGCGACACCCCACGGGCGCGTCTGGTTGCGGTGGCAGCCGGCAGCCCGCGGCGTGTTCCTGGGCTGCATCCAGGTAGCATGGAGGTCTCGGACGATTTCGATGCGCCGCTGCCAGATGAGTTCTGGGCGCGGACGGCGTGAAGCTCCTCCTCGACACCCACGTCTTCATCTGGTGGGACACCGATCCGGCGAGGCTCTCGGCGGCGGCCTTGGCTCTCTGCAGCGACCCGGCCAATCAGCTCGTTCTCAGCGTCGCCAGCCTTTGGGAGATCCAGATCAAGCGTCAGTTGGGCAAGCTGGAGCTGCGGCTACCCTTGGCCGGAATCGTGGCCCATCAGCGGGAGACGAACGGCGTGATCATCCTGCCGATCATGCAGGCTCATGTGCTGGCGCTGGAGGACCTTCCCCCTCACCATCGAGACCCGTTCGATCGCCTGCTCGTGACGCAAGCGCTCGTCGAGGGGGCAACGCTCGTCAGCGCTGACCCTCTCCTGAGGTCCTATCCCGTCGAAGTTCGGTGGTGAGGAGGGTCGCTGCGGCGGCGCGGCCTCAGAGCTTGAGCTTCGCCATCAGGCCCTTGATGGCGGCGGCGCTCTGCATGACGTAGAAGTGGACCGAGGGGACGCCGCGGGCGAGGAGCTCCTCGACCTGGCGGTGCGCCCACTCGACGCCGATCGCCGCCACGTGCTCGGGGGCGGCGGCCGTCACCTCCTCGGCGAGGTCCTGGGGAACGTCGACGTAGAAGTTGCGCGGGATGGTGGTGAGCTGGCCCTTGCTGGTGAGGATCTTCAGGCCCGGCAGGATCGGCGCCGTCACCCCGGCGGCGCGGCAGGCCTCCAGGTAGCGGAAGAAGTGCCGGTTGTCGAAGAACATCTGGGTGACGACGTAGTCCGCGCCGGCCTCCACCTTCTCGCGCGCGCGGCCCACGTCGGCCAGCAGGTTGGGCGCCTCGAAATGCTTCTCGGGATAGCCGCCGACGCCGATGCAGAAGGTGGACGGCTCGGCGTCGAGCAGGTCCTGCTCCAGGTACCTGCCGTGGTTCATGGCGGCGATCTGGCGCACCAGGTCCACGGCATAGTGGTTGGCGCTGCGCCCGTGCTGGAGGGGCTTCTGGTAGCCGCTGTCGTCGCCGCGCACCGCCAGCACGTTGTCGATCCCCAGGTACTTGAGCTCGATCAGGAAATCCTCGGTCTCCTCGCGGGTGAAGCCCTGGCAGAGGATGTGGGGCACGGCGTCGATGTCGTACTTGTTCTGGATGAGGGCGCAGACGCCGAGCGTGCCCGGACGCTTGCGCTTGACCCGCCGCTGGATCGCTCCCTGCTGCGTCTCCTCGTAGATGACCTCGGCGGCGTGGCTGGTGATGTCGATGAACGGCGGCTGGTACTTGACGAGGTCGTCGATCAGGCCGAGCAGGCCCTTGACGTCGCCGCCACGCAGCGGCGGGATGATCTCGAAGCTGATGAGCGGCCGCGTGGCGCGGTCCAGGTGCTCGGTGACTTTCATCGCTCTGGAGGTCGATCGGGCGCTGCTCGGGACGGCGCTCTGGCCCGCGGCGCGGCCAGCGTATCCGCCACCCCGTGACCGGTCAAGACGATACAAGGAAGGAGAGTGGGGCAGTTTGGTCCCGAGGACGGCCGCCTGGAAGGGGGTGTAGGTGGGCGGGCCCGAAGGCGGCCGCCCGCAGCGGATCAAACTGACCCACGATTGAAAGGAGTCTCGGGGCCGCGCGCGCTTGCTTGATAGAGTCGCCGCCATGAGACAGCGACGGGGCCAGGCGGCCGGGCGGCTCCGCGGCCCGGCACGATGAGGCGGCCGTTCGTCGAGAGCCGCCTTTTCCGGGCGCTGCGGCCGGCCGGCGACCTCGCC
>Ga0307470_10000685_pt1 | contig 15091 bp, 15 predicted proteins | sample atmos_gasesAM3C__FD_204565 | JGI IMG/M metagenome (GOLD analysis project Ga0307470, IMG submission 204565) | Hardwood forest soil microbial communities from Morgan-Monroe State Forest, Indiana, United States - atmos_gasesAM3C_05 | ecosystem: Environmental > Terrestrial > Soil > Temperate forest... | reverse complement strand
CTCTGAGCTCGCACCTTTGAGCGAATAGGAAGGAGCATCCAAAAGGTGATCGAGAAGCCTCAACGCTTCGTTGAAATGCTCGATCCCGTGTTCTGCCCGAAACGCCATCGCATGCGCTTGGAAAAGAGCCGAGTAGCCGGTAAGGATGTAAACTCGGAAGAATGGCTTATCTCTCCAATAGTCTAAAGAGACGTCAAAGAGCGGATTATCGCGTGCCGGATTCCAGAGGTCGATCAGCGTTTTCCATTGTTGGGCTTTTTGCAACTCGAACGTTTTCGTCAATCGCGGCTTCAAAAAATCTTTAAAGGCGACTACGTCAGGCGTTCCGGTTTTCCATGGATCTATCTCAAACATCTTCATGGCCCCGGAAGAGATCAACTCTTCCATCATTTCCTCCCACCCCGACACTGAGCGGGCCCTCGCCGCTTCTACCGTTGGGCTGTCAGGTTTCGTGAGGAGCCGCAAAGACTGCTCGATCTTGGCCATGCCGTTGGGCTCCACATCAATCCATTGGATATGTTTGAGGCTTTCTGGAGATTCGGAATCATCCAAGCGGACCGGCACGATGAACACTTTTCCCGTCGGATATTGGCCCAGTATATTCACCAATTCACGGAGCTCTTTGTTAACATAGCTTCGGTCAGTAACCCAAGATCGAGAGATAAAGACCAACGCGCCGGCTGCGGAGCGCATTGCCTTTGATATTTCGAATTCCCAGTCCTGTCCTGGCAAGAGCGCGTCACGATCTCGCCACAAAGTGAAGCCGAGAGATATCAGCTTTTCACAAATTTGCGCGACCTTGTCCTCGTCCTTATGGGAGTAGGAGACGAAAATGTGGTTTGCCATGCTCCTAGAGACGACATCAAACTCCATGGCGCGAAGCAAGCCACGAGTTTGTCAGAAGCGTTCCTTATTGACTATGGTCAGCGGTTCCTGGCGCGCAGATGGGAATCAGAGCTGACTATTGATGCTTTTCGCGCGCTTTCGCCGAGATGCGCAGCCAGAACGCGCTTCAGGAAATTGAGTAGCGAGGCGTCCCGGCATTGCCAGGCTGTGTTTCACTCTGCGAGACGATGGACGAACTCCGGTCCAACATACGCGAAGCGATTGAAGGTTGGTTGCTGGCGGCTCTACCTTGAGACTAAAATCGGAACCGGTTGTATTGTTCATGCGTGCCGATCCAGAACCACGCGATTACGTCGCCATCGCGCAGACCCACCGCGCGGTAGTGGTCGCCAATCCGCACGACACAGATGCTGTTACGCCGCTCCTCGAATCGAAGCGAAGGATGATGAGGGTCTCGCTTCCAAAGCGCGTATTTCTCTCGCGCTAGCTTCTGAATCGCAGGCGGAAGCGCATCAAAATATTTCCAGAACCGCGAATGCGTCTTGCCGATCACGGCAGATCCTGAAGCCGGCCGGCGCGAATATCCACGCGGACGTCTTCGGCGACGCGGTGCAGCCGTCCTCCTTCGGCAAAGTCGGCGTCGATCTGGCGGTCCCACGCGGCTTGATCCCGCTCGCGAATGAAGGCCGCGAGTTCGGCGAGCTCTTCGGGGGAAAGCGCATCCACAGCCGTTTTTATTTCCGCGAGACTCACGCTTAGATTCTAGCGAGGAACAGCCTGCGAAACAATGTCGGATTGTCACCGCTTCGCGGACGTCGCCCACAGGGCGACGGCTACAACTTCGCGTGACGACGCGACCCGATATCTGGCAACAACGCAGTCAGCAGGCCGATGAGCGGCAGGTAAGAGCAGATGTGGAAAATAAACGGAATGCCGTTGCGATCCGCGATCGCGCCCAGGACAACCGAGCCGATGCCGCCTAAGCCGAAGGCGAGGCCGAAGAAGAGGCCCGACATCGTGCCGACTTTGCCGGGAACGAGCTCCTGCGAGTAAACAAGAATGGCGGAGAAGGCGGAGGCGAGGATGACGCCAATGATCGCGCTTAGGACCGCGCACCAGGAGAGATTCGCGTAAGGGAGCGCGAGCGCGAACGGCGCTACGCCGAAGGGGACAGAGTATGGATTCTCAGCATTACTCCGCCAGGCAAACACTCGACCGCTTTAAGCGGTCGAGTTAATCCCACACTCCTACCCTCCTCCCGGGCGCACTGACAAGTGGTTTCTCTTCTCTGGCAGTCATCCGGCCGTAAATGTCCGCGAGCTGTCGAACAGGATTCGGCGAGACAAGCCAGGCCACGATGCTTGCGCTAGCAAAAGACGCTTCGGTAGGACCCCAGATAGAATCCCACGCGGCATTACTCCGTTGCTCAGGGCTCGACCGCTTTAAGCGGTCGAGTTAATCGGATTCTAGCTTCCCCTCTTGTTACGCTGACCCCGCGGCCGAGGTGCCGGCTGCCGGTGCGCGGCTCCTCGAACTATCAGGTTTCGCAAGGTTCCATAGAGCGGGTGCTGCGAGTTTGCGAGATAGAAGCGATGGTAACCGTTGCTGCGACTTGAGATCAACTTGGCGGCCTCGAGTTTCGCGAGCTCATCCTGGACCGTCTGGAGCGAGAGAAAACTCAAGCGCGCCAATTCGCGGACATACAGCTCTTGCTTCGGATTCGTGAACAACAAACGGAGAACCTCCGCGCGGACCACCGGAAACAATCCATGGAGCAGCGTTTTGCGCATTCCGCCTCGAGAATAACTCGACCGCTTAAAGCGGTCGAGAACCTTCTGCATTCGTGTGACCTGACAGGAGCGGCGGTTTACAAATCCAGTTGCTTGAAGCCGGCGGTCTAGAGAGCGCCGTTCCTTGGATTTCGGGTTGCCCGGAATGGCCTCGCGGCAGCGGGTGCGTATCCCCAGCCGCAGACCTGCTAAGACTGCGTCTCGCGAGAGCTGCCGCTACGCCGGCACCCGTCGGGGCTTGCCGAGATTCGGAAGAAGCGCGGTCAGCAGGCCGATCAACGGGAGGTAGGAGCAGACTTGGAAGACGTAGGGGATGCCGTGGCGATCCGCGAGGGCGCCGAGGACGGCGGAGCCGATGCCGCCGAGGCCGAAGGCGAGGCCGAAGAAGAGTCCGGACATGGTGCCGACTTTGCCGGGGACCAGTTCCTGCGCATAGACGAGAATCGCGGAGAAGGCGGAGGCGAGGATCATGCCGATGATGGCGCTGAGGACGGCGCACCAGAAAAGATTCGCGTAAGGGAGCGCGAGAGCAAAGGGCGCGACGCCGAGGATCGAGACCCAGATGACAGCTTTGCGGCCGATGCGATCGCCGACTGGTCCGCCGAGAAAGGTGCCGGCAGCGATCGCGGCGAGGAAGATGAAGAGATGGAGCTGGGAATCCTGGACCGACAGGTTGAATTTCTGGATGAGGAAAAACGTGTAGTAGCTGCTCATGCTCGCGAGATAGAAATACTTGGAGAAGACGAGCACGATCAGAATGCCTAACGAGAAGATGACGCGGCCGCGGGTCAGTCCGGTGTCGCGATGCAAGGAAGCGTGCCGCTTCGCGGCGTGATGGTGGGCGAGGCTGTTGCGATACCAGACGCCGATGCGCGTGAGCACGATGATCCCCCCCAGGGCGAGCAATGAAAACCAAATGACGGATTTCTGTCCGCGATAAACAACGATCGCGGCGGCGAGGAGCGGGCCGAGAGAGCTGCCGGCGTTGCCACCGACCTGGAAGACCGATTGGGCGAAGCCGTATCTTCCGCCCGAGCTCAAGTGCGCGACGCGCGACGCTTCGGGATGGAAAACGGAGGAGCCAATTCCCACGAACGCCACCGCGAGGAGAACGAACGCAAGACTTGGCGCCAGCGAGAGCAGGACCAAACCGATCAGCGTCGAAGTCATTCCGAGCGCGAGCGAGAACGGCTGTGGGTGTTTGTCGGTAAACGCGCCGACGAACGGTTGCAGGAGCGAAGCAGTGAGCTGGTTCGTGAGGGTGATCAGGCCGATGTGACTGTAATCCAGCCGCAGCTCAGTTTTCAGGATCGGATAAATCGCGGGGATCAGCGACTGAAGCGTGTCGTTTACAAGATGGGCGAAACTGAGCGCGAAAAGAATCCCCAACACCGGCGCAGCCGCGGGCGCGGCAGGTTCGACACTGTCATCCACGCAGGCCGGCGGGCTGTTCGCGGGCGCTTCACTCGTTGGGCGCATGGCGATATTGTTAACGCAGTCAGTGCCGGGCGTCGCGCGGATTCCGGTGGGGCGCTCGGGTAAGATTGCGAGAGCGGATTGCGATTAATGGACGAAGCTGAGGTAACAGAAACGAAGACTTCAGAGACATGAAAAAGACAGTGGGACGAAAAATTGTGGCGGCAGCCGCGTTGACGGCAGCGGTGTTGGCGATTCACTCATCCGTCGGTCGTGGCGAAGAAGAAGAGCGCGCGCAGCCGGAGAAAAGTTCGGCGAAGCCGATGCGCATCGGCGTTATCGGCGCGGGGTCGTTAGGCGGAACTGTCGGCAGTGTCCTGGTGAAGGCTGGACATGAGGTGAAGTTTTCCTCGCGGCATCCGGACGAGCTGGTTGCAATGGCGCGAGAGCTCGGACCACGCGCTTCGGTCGGCACACCGCGTGAGGCGGCGGAGTTCGGAACTGTGCTGTTGTTCGCGGTCCCTTATGAAGCGCTGCCCGAACTCGGGCGCGACCTGAAGGATGCCATTCGCGGCAAGATCGTCCTCGATGCCTGCAACGCGTGGGGCGGCAGCGCCATTGAGAAAGAAGCGGAGGCGAATGGCAACGGCCCGACTTCAACAAAGCTCCTGGCTGGGACAAGGCTCGTCCGTGCGTTCAGCGCCGTGGATGCGACTCAGATCAAAGCGTCGTTCAACCGGCAGAACGAGAAGCTAGGCGTGCCGCTCGCGAGCGATGATGCCGACGCCATGCAAGTTGCGGCGCGGCTCGTGCGCGATGCCGGCTGCGAGCCGGTGATTGTGGGCAATCTGGCGGAAGCGCGAAAATTCGATCGAGGCAGTCCGGGGTTTCGAGCGAACACAACTGCGGACAAGCTGCGGCGTTTACTCGGATTGCCAGTCAGATAGGAGATTGGAAATGGAAATCAAAAGAGTTGGTTCGCACTCCTCCAGAGAAGGGCCGGCAGACTGGTTTACCGGAGCAGTTCGAATCGATCCGTTGTTTTCTGCGCCGGAGCCGGCGCGCGTCGCCGGAGCGAGCGTGACGTTTGAGCCGGGAGCACGAACGGCGTGGCATACTCATCCGCTGGGCCAGACATTGATCGTTACGAGCGGCCTCGGCCGAGCCCAGTGCGAAGGCGGGCCGATCCAGGAAATCCGGCCGGGCGACGTCGTCTCGTTTGCGCCGAACGAAAAACATTGGCATGGCGCGTCGCCGGACACCGCGATGACGCATATCGCGATCCAGGAAGCGCTCGAGGACAGACTGGTCGAGTGGATGGAGAAGGTCACCGACGAGCAGTACGGACTGTGACGTTACGACCGAATCTCGAGCGAGATAATCTTGTCGTTCCGAATCGTGAAGACGAATTCAAGCTCGATCGGACTTCCGGGAAAATTTCCAGTTAACCGGTTGGTAACGACAAACGCTCCATCTTTTTTAATCACGCTCAGTGGATCGATGGTGTGCTGATACTTTCTTTTCGTTTCCGCTTTCCACTCTTTAATGGCGGCCAACCCTTCGTGGGTTTCGTTTTCGTCCCGGACCGTTGCTGAATCGGCGAAACATTCATCGAACAAACTGGTGTCGCCGCTGTTCTCGGCTGAGACGTAGACAGCGATGGGTTTCGGAAGATTCTCGATCATGCCGGTGAAGTCGGTTGCGGCGCCGGTTCGGCTTTATGCTCGTGACCGGCGAAGAATCGTTCGATGACATAAAAGGTTACCGGGATCAGGAAAATTGCGATCCCCGAGGCGGCGATCATGCCGCCGATGACAGTGGATCCGAGAACACGGCGAGCGACGGCGCCCGAACCGGTGGCGAACCACAACGGCAGACAGCCAAAGATGAATGCGAACGACGTCATCAGGATCGGCCGGAGACGAAGACGCGCGCCTTCGAGGGCGGCGTCGAGAAGTGATTTGCCTTTTTCGTATTCCTCCTTGGCGAACTCGACTATGAGGATCGCGTTCTTGGCGGCAAGGCCGATCAGCATGATGAGACCGATCTGGGCGTAAATGTTGTTCTGCATGTCGCGCAGCCAAAGCGTGAGGAACGCGCCAAACACCGCGACCGGCGTGCCGAGCAGAACGCTGAAGGGCAGCGACCAACTTTCGTAAAGTGCGGCGAGAATCAGAAACACAAAAAGAAGCGACATGCCGAAGACCGCTGTCGGAGAAACGCCTTGTTGCGCTTTCTTCTCCTGATACGAAATGCCGAGATAGTCATAGCCCATTTCGCTTGGCATCGTTTGGGCGAAAGTTTCTTCGAGCGCTTTCATTGCCTGATTGGAGCTGTAACCAGGCGCGGCCGAGCCGTTGATTTGCGCCGAGCGGTACTCGTTGTGCCGCAAGGTGAATTCCGGACCGGCGATGTCCTTGATGCTGGCGATCGCGTCGAGTGGAACGGGCGTGCCATTCGCATTGCGAACAAAGAATTGCCCGACATTCTTCGCGTCAGTTCGGTAATCGCCTTCCGCCTCGATGTAGGTCTGCCAGGTTCGGCCGAAGCGATTGAAGTAATTGACGAAAAATCCGCCCATGAACGTTTGCAGGGTTTGATAGACCGAGGTGAGATCGATCCCCTGCTTGATTACTTTGTCGCGATCGACGTTGACGAAAACCTGCGGCACATTGGGCTGAAACGTCGGGATAAGCGTGCCGAGCTCGGGACGCTTGCGGGCCGCGGCCAGGAACGCTTGCATGTTTTTCGCGAGAAACGCGACGTCTTTGCCCGCGCGATCCTGGAGAACAAAGGTGAATCCACCGGATGTGCCGACGCCTGGAATCACCGGCGGCGGAAAGGCGAAAGAAACTCCTTCGCTCAGACCGGAGAGGTATTTGTTTAGTCGCAGCTTGATGGCGTCGTACTGTTCCTCCGGCGCGGTTCGTTCGCTCCACGGCTTGAACGTGACAAAGAAAAACGCGTGGTAGGTATCGTAAACCAAACTGAGCAGGCTAAAGCCGATCACGCTGGTGGTGTTCTTGACGCCAGGCGTCTTCTTCAAGAAATCTTCAATCTCTTTGCAAACCTGATCGGTGCGCTGGAGCGAAGCGGCGTCCGGCAGTTGCAACGCGATATACATGTAGCCCTGATCTTCCTCGGGCAAAAAGCTGCTCGGTAATCGCGATCCGAAAACGCCGGCGCCGACTGCAAGCACGGCGAGCAACGCGAAACTGATGGCGGCTTTACGAATCGCGTGCCGCGACCAGTTGACGTAACCGTTCGTCGCGCGGCCGAACCCGCGATTAAAAACTCCGTAAAACCAACCAAGCGGTCCGCGGACTTTCTTTCTTGACCGGAGCATGATCGACGCAAGCGCCGGACTGAGCGACAGCGCATTGAACGCGGAAAGAATGACGGAGATCGCAATCGTTAATGCGAATTGCTGATAAAGCCGGCCCGTGATTCCGGGCAGAAACGCTGTCGGAATGAACACGGCCGACAGGACGAGCGCGATGCCGATGACAGGCCCGGACACTTCGCGCATCGCCTGGAGCGTCGCGTCGCGCGGATTCATTCCTTCCTCGATGTGACGCTCGACCGCTTCCACTACGACGATCGCGTCATCCACGACGAGACCGATGGCCAGAACAAGACCGAAAAGCGACAGCGTGTTGATCGAGAATCCGAACAGCGGGAAAAGCAAAAACGTGCCGACCAACGATACCGGCACAGCGCACAGCGGAATCAGCGTCGCGCGCCAGCCCTGGAGAAAAACGAAGACAACCAGCACGACGAGCACGAGCGCTTCGAGCAGGGTCTTCACGATCTCACTCATCCCTTCCGTGACCGCGAGCGTCTGATCGAGAGCAACCGTGTAATCGATGTCGGCCGGGAATCGCTCCCTGGCTTCCGTCATCAGTTGGCGGACGCCCTGAGCAGCTTTGACCGCGTTCGTTCCCGGCAATTGGTAGAGAGCGAGAATCGCGGAGGGTTGGCCGTTCAAGCGGCCTTTTACATTGTAGGTTTGCGCGCCGAGTTCGATCCTAGCGATGTCTTTCACGCGGACAAACGATCCGTCCGGATTCGCTCTGACCACTATTTCGCCAAATTCTTCCGGCGTTTGGAGACGCCCTTGCGCCCGCACCGTGTAAGTAAACTTCTGTCCTTGCGGGATCGGTTCGCCGCCGACCTGTCCGGCGGGATTTACCGTGTTCTGTTTTTGCACGGCCGTGATGATGTCCGGGACGGTGATGCCGAGCTTTGCGAGCTGATCCGGTTTCACCCAGAGCCGCATCGCGTATTGCCCGGCGCCGAACACCGCCACATTGCCGATGCCGGGGACACGCGTCAGCGGGTCGTACAGATTGATGTAGCCGTAGTTCGCCAGAAAAGTTCCGTCGTACGTTCCTTTCGGCGAATAAAGAGCGACCAGCATCAGCGGCGCGGTCGTCGATTTCTTAACGGTGACGCCGTAATTGTTGACGTCCGCCGGCAATTGCGACTGCGCTTGCGACACCCGCAGCTGCGTCAGGACGTGATCGATGTTTGGATCGGTCGCGATGTCGAAATTGACGATCAATCGGATATCGCCGCTGTTGGCGTTGACCGAGTACATGTAATTCATGTTGTCGACGCCGCTCATCTGTTGCTCGATCGGCGCCGCCACGGATTGCTCAACCGTCAGCGCGTCGGCGCCGGTGTAGTGCGTCTGGACCTGGATCTCCGGCGGTGCGATTTGCGGATACTGCGAGATCGGGAGTGAGAAAAGGCAGACGGCGCCGATCAGCGTCATCAGGATCGCGATGACGATCGCGACAATTGGACGTCTAACGAAAAACGCGGACATCGCGCAGGCCTTAAGGTGAAGACGCCGGCTTGGGCGCAGCCGCCTGGTCCGGCGCCGTCCATTCCTTCACCGTCACGGTGGAACCTTCCCGCGCCTTTTGCAGGCCTTGCACAATGACCCGATCTCCGGGTTTCAAGCCTTCGGAGACTTGCCACATCGCGCCAATGCGTTCGCCCATTTTTACAGGACGAATGCTGACCTTGCTGTCCTGATCGACTACCGCGACTTGAAAATTGCCCTGCAATTCAGTCACCGCTTCCTGCGGAACGACGAGTGCATTTTGGACCGTGTCCGGCACGAACCGCACCTTTCCAAATTGTCCCGGCCGCAAAATCGCATCCGGATTTGGAAAGGTCACGTAGTAATGGATCGATCCTGTTTTCGGATCGAGGTTTCGGTCCAGCGCGTAAAACTTTCCTTTTCGCGGGTAGAGAGTGCCGCTGCCGAGAATCAAATCGAAGTCGATGCTCTTGAGGAGCGCCTGGCGTTTCTCCGCATCCGGATAGCGGGCAAAGAAATCGGTCAGCCCACCTTCGCCCACGGTGACGTTGGCCTTGATCGGATCGATCTGCGACACGGTGGTGAGCGGAGCGGTGGCGGACGGACCAACCAGATCGCCTACCTGATTATTGGCAAAACCGGCCAGCCCATCGATCGGCGCCGCGATTTTCGTGTAGCCAAGATTCAGCTCGGCTTGTTTCACCGCCGCTTCGTCGGCTTCAACGTTCGCCTGATTGGATCGCGCGGCCGCAATCGCCGTGTCGCGTTCCTGATCGCTGATGACTTTTCTCTCGAACAAGTCCATCGCGCGTTTCTCATCCGCATCCGACTTCGTTTGCGCCGCCTGATCTTTCATCAAAGTCCCCTTAGCCTGGGCAAGCGCAGCTTCGAACGGTCGCGGATCAATTTGGAAAAGCAGGTCGCCTTTCTTGACCAGGCTGCCTTCCTGATAATCGCGCGAGATGATGTAGCCCTGGACCTGGGCGTTGATGTTCGCGTTGATGAAACCGTCGAGGGTCGCAACCCGCTCGAGCACGCGCGGCACATCTCGCGGCTGAACCGTCGTCACAAACACTTCGGGCGCTGACGGCCCAGCCGGTGGCGATTTCCGCGAACAACTGGTCAGCAGCGAAGCACAGATCAGCACGGCGCCGAAAAAAGCGAGCCGCGTCATCCATCCGTTATCGCCGTTTGCCTGCCGATGTCGAGCGCGCATCCGCGCCTGACTACTTCCGTTCATCCGCAATCGCGTCATACTTCCTCCCGTACGGATAAAACAAGTCTTTGCGGCCTTCCTGCCAGGCGATCTTCAACTCGGGCTTGGTGATGTCCCAATCCGGCCGGCATTTTTGGAGAACGGCGCGTAGATCCTGTCGCAGATCTTCCACGGTCGGGCGACCGAAGAACCAATAGCCATTGTATATCTTGTAGACGACAAGGCCCGGCTCGAGAACGATCACGTGCGGAATCATGGGATTGTGGACGGCATCCGTGTATTCCGCGATATCGAGATCCTTTTGAATGATCCGCCGCGCGTCGGACAAGAATGGCCAGTGGGCGCCGACCCCGGTACGATACTCGTTGGTGTCGGTGATGTTGTCGGTGGTTATCGTGACCAGCCGGCAGTAGGCGACTTCCAGTTCGCGATGAAGTTGGACAAGTCCTTCTGATTGTCGCCGGTCTTTCGGGCAGTAACCTCCGCGGCCCAGGACCAGGACCATCGGGTCTTGTCTTTGTAACTCCGAAAGCTTCCGGCGTTTCCCAGTATGATCAGTTAGCTCGTAATCTGGGAAAACAGCTCCTGGGACAATGTCGGAGCGCATAATGGTGTCAGTTCAGCGCCGAAAAGCCGGTCGGATCCATGAAGTAATGGTCGATCTTATCAACCAGAGGCCCGTTCTTTTCCGATTCAGCTTTCACCTTCTGCCATTCCGGATCGGCCTGGAACGCGGCCCAGTTCTTCTCCGCTTCCGCGCGACTAGGATGCTCGAGAACATAGACGAACAGGTTTTGGGACTCCGGCGCATCTTCCGGGACCCAGTAGCCAACACTCTTCATGTTATGCCGTTTGAAGATGGCGTCGGTGTGATCACCGAACCGCGCCTTGAGCGCATCCATTTTCGCCTCGTGAACGTGATACAGACGCAACTCATAAACATGGCGCGGCTTTTCTGCATTCGAACCGCGAAGTGAGTTAACGCAGAGCATCAAAGCGGCTCCGCAAAGAAACGCGAAGAAGTAAGATGTTTTCATAGGTTTGAATCCCGACATTGCCTCGCGCCTAACCGCCCATCGTAAGAACGACGCGGAACCTGACTTTGCCGCTGTGCATCTGTTCGTAGGCTTCGGCCACCTGACTCAATGGATATTTTTCGATCATCGGATGCACGCCGTTTCGCGCGCTGAATTCCAAGGTGTCCTGCGAATCGCGCGCGGTGCCAGAATACCAGCCGGAAACGGATCGTCGCCCATTAATCAACGGCAGGACGCTGATCGTTAGGGGGTCCGCCGGAGCGGCGGGCACCAGCAGGTTCCCGTTCACCCCAAGTCCATCGACAACTGTGGAGATCGCCTTGGCACTGGGCGCGGTCGCGAGAATCACGCGGGCTCCGCCGAGTTTTTGTAATTCCGTAACGGTATCGGTGACATTGGAATCAATGTAACGATGCGCACCGAGTTTTTTGGCGAGCGGTTCCTTGTCGCTTCCGCGGCCGAGTGCCACGGTTTGAAATCCCATCTGGCGCGCGTACTGAATTCCGAGGTGCCCGAGTCCTCCAATTCCCTGCACCGCCACGACATCGCCGGCGCGTGCGCCTGAATTTCGCAACGCGTTGTAAACCGTGACACCCGCGCACATGAACGGTCCGGCTTCCTCTGCGGGCAATTCGTCAGGGATCAGCGCCAGCGCCTCGGCAGGCGCGATCATGTATTCGGCGTAACCGCCGTCGAAATCGATCCCGGTGGTTTTGCGATTCACGCACATGGCAAAATCACCACGCCGGCATTCATCGCAGACAAAGTCGTGCCCGCCATGCCAGCCCACCCCAACACGCTGTCCTTTTTTCCATTGCGTGACGCCCTCGCCAGCTAGATCGATAACTCCGGCGACCTCATGTCCAGGCACCCGCGGATATTGAATCCCCGGAAAAAGACCTTCCTTGACGATCGCATCGCTATGGCAAATGCCGCATGCCTCAACTTTCACCCGCACCTGACCGGGACCCGGCTCGGGAATCTCGCGCTCCACTAATTCAAAATCTCCGCCCGGCTTGCTGATTTGCGCCGCTTTCATTTTCATAATTCTCGATCCTTTCGTTGTAATTGAATCTCTTTTACCCCGCAACGAAACCGCCATCGACGACTAGCGATGTGCCGGTTGTGAATTTCGCGGCATCGGACGCCAGATAGAGAACCGCTGCGGCGATTTCCTCGGCGGCTCCCACCCGGGCGACCGGAACGCTCGAAATAATCTGATCGCGCAATTCATTCCCGGCGAAACGCTCGAACATTTCGGTCGCGATAATTCCAGGAGCGACCGCATTAACGCGAATGTTCTGTTTGGCGAACTCGAGCGCGACGGACTTGGTCAGACCTTCAACCGCATGTTTGGAAGCAATATAAACGCTCACCTGTGCGAGCCCGACGTGCCCGGCCACGCTGGAAGTATTGACGATGGCGCCGCCGCCATTCTTCAGCATCGCCGGAATTTCGTGGCGCATCGAATTGAGAACGCCCCAAACGTTAATGTCGAAAACCCGGCGATATTCCGCTTCAGTTGCCTGTTCGAGCGGGCCCGTCCATTCCACGCCCGCATTGTTAAACGCAACGTCGAGCTTGCCGAATTTGTCGACCGTGAACCGGACCATCGCCTGGATGTCGGCGTCTTTCGCAACATCCGCGCGGACGAATGCTGCCTCGCCGCCAAGCTTCCTTATTTCGTTAACGACTTCCGCGCCTTCTTTTTCGCGGCGACCGCTTACCACTACCTTCGCGCCGGCGCGAGCGAACTCTATCGCCGTCGCTTTGCCGATGCCGGAAGTTCCTCCGGTCACGAGGACAACTTTACCTTCGAATGTTTTGCCGTTGTTCATTGGATTCATTTTCTTTGGTTGGTTTGAGTTAAGCGCCAAGCCGCAATAATTCGATCGTTAATCGACGGTTTTTAGCTCTTGCGGTGTAACGATCAGAAAAAATTTCTCTTTGCCGCGGATGATCATCACCGGCGAGGCCACACCGATCTCGGATGCCACGAGTCGTTTGTGTAAGTCGTCAATTGTGGCAATCGGTTGACCTTTAAAACCGACGATGATGTCGCCTTCTTTTAGTCCGGCGACCGACGCCGGACTACGAGGACTGATTTCCGTAACTTGGACGCCGCTCTTAACCGGCAGACTGTGGAAGCGCGCGAGGCGAGGATGCAGCATGACGTTTTGTCCGGCGAAACCGATCGAGCTTCGCCGAATCCGGCCATCGCGAATCAGCCAGCCGGCGACAAAATGCGCGGTGTTACTCGCGATGGCGAAACAAATCCCCTGGGCCGGCAAAATCACGGCGGTATTGACTCCGATTACTTCGCCGGCGCTGTTCAACAACGGGCCGCCAGAATTGCCAGGATTCAACGCTGCATCGGTTTGGATAATGTCATCCATTAGTCGGCCGGATTCGGAACGCATTGATCGCCCGAGTGCGCTGACGATGCCCGCCGTGACCGTTTGATGGAAACCGTAGGGCGAACCAACGGCGACCGCGATTTGTCCGACGCGAATGGCAGCGGAATTGGCGAAGCGGACGGCGTGTAACTCCGGTGCATCAATTCGAATCACGGCGAGATCCGTTTCCGGATCTGTGCCGACGATTTCCGCGGGATAGCTTCGCCCATCGTGCAACGTCACTTCCAAGGTGGTGGCGCCTTGCACCACATGACTGTTCGTCAGCATGAAGCCGTCGCGCGCGATGATGAAGCCTGAGCCGCCCCCAGCTCGTCCGTTTCTTGTCGTTACGCGAATGTTGACGACGCTCGGCGCAACGCGACTGACAACGGCGCTGATCGTTTTCGAATAGGCGTCGAGCAGTTCATCGTCTGCCGCCATCGCGAACGAATTCTGCGAAAGCCGTGGATCGACATCGGTCAGCTCGCGGTCAGAGATTAACAGGGTTTTCATTCTCAAGGCAGTTTGTCGAAAAAGAGGTAAATGGCGGCGATCCGGCCGTCGCGCGCGATGATGAAATCAGTCCCGGCATAAACTGGTGCCTCACCGGGTCGGCCCGCCACCCATTCGACCCGCCCGCCATTGCCCAATTCTTCAGGGTCGGCCGTTGGCTGATATTGAAAGTCCGGGTGAGTAGCCCTGACTTCGCCTGCCACGCGGTCAATCTCGTCGCGGCCACGGTGGACGCCTGTTTTGGGGTCATAGAACACGCCATCTTCGGCCCAGATCTCGTCGATAACCGCGCGCCGGCGCGCGGGATCGTTTTCACCGAAGACGTCCTGAAGATTGCGAGTTAGCAAGGTCGATATGCTATAGGACATGGCTTGTCTCCTCTTGAGTCGATCACGCCTTTGCGGCGGCACGGATCACTTCGATCACGAATTCGGGTTTGGAAAGCATCGGAACGTGACTACTCGTGACTTCGTGAACGCTGGCTTTCATTCGCTTGGCCAAGAAACGCTGGAGATCGGGTTGGACAGTGCGGTCCTGGGTGGCCACCACGTACCAACTCGGTTTCGACTTCCAGGCGGTGCCGTCGACTTTCTGAGTAAACAGGTCCGCCGCAGGCGCGAAGTGAGTCGCCCAGATAACTTTCTGTTCCTGCTCAGGCAAATCACCCGCGAAGCACGCAACTCCGGAGGGCTTCATCCAAACACGTCCGTCCGCGACCTCGATGTGGGAGAAGACATCCGTGACCGGGAATTTTTCCTGCTGACTCTGCGATGTCTCATCAACGTCGGGAGCGAGGGCAGCGATGTAAACCAAACCGGCAACCCGATCATCGGTTCCGGCCGCTGTGATCACGCTTCCGCCGTAGGAGTGGCCGACTAGAATAGCCGGGTTGCTCACCCGTCCGAGCGTCCGGATTACTGCGTCGACATCGCCTTTGAGGGTGTCGAGACCGTACTGCGCGGCCATCACTTCGTGGCCGTCCGCTTGGAGCGCGGGAATTACTTTACTAAACGAGGAGCCATCGGCCCAAATGCCGTGGCAAAATA
>Ga0307470_10000684_pt1 | contig 15092 bp, 10 predicted proteins | sample atmos_gasesAM3C__FD_204565 | JGI IMG/M metagenome (GOLD analysis project Ga0307470, IMG submission 204565) | Hardwood forest soil microbial communities from Morgan-Monroe State Forest, Indiana, United States - atmos_gasesAM3C_05 | ecosystem: Environmental > Terrestrial > Soil > Temperate forest... | reverse complement strand
TGCTAGCGGGAGAAGGAGCCGACGAGCTATTCGCCGGATACGTGGGCTACCGCTTCGACGGCTTCGGCAGCGCGCGGGCTCGATTGGGCGAGCTCGCCACCGCTCTCGAAGGCGAACTGTGCCGGCGACTGTGGGGCGATCGCAATCTCTTCTACGAACGAGATTACTTCTCGTTCGGAGAGGTCAAGACGATGCTCTACTCGGACTCAGCGAAGGAATCGCTACCGAGTTTCGATTGCTGCGAGCACAAGCTGGTCAACCACGAGCGCCTTGTTGGCCGTCACATTCTCCACCAGAGGTCCTACCTCGATCTCAAGCTGCGGCTGGCGGATCATCTGCTAGCCGATCACGGGGATCGGATGGCCATGGCCAACTCGGTCGAAACGCGCTATCCCTTCCTTGACCTCGACCTGGTGGAGTTCGTCCGTAAGCTGCCACCGAACCTCGTTCTCGACGGCCTTCAGGAAAAGAAGATGCTGAGGACCATCGCCGCGAATCGGCTGCCAAAAGCTTTGGTGAGGCGTGCGAAATTCGGTTTCCATGCCCATGGCATCGCTCATCTGCTTCGTTGCGGATCCGAATGGGCAAACGACATGCTCTCCTACGAGCGAACGAAGCGGCAAGGCTATTTCGATCCGGACGCCGTCGAGAGTCTCAAACTCCGTTATGCAGACCCGGACTTCAATCCGGACCCTCCGTTCGAAGACGATCTCCTCGCTCTAGTTCTGAGTTTCGGTACGTTCCTCGACGTGTTCGGGCTGCCAGCACTCAACTGAAAGCTAGGGCGGAGCACCGAGCCATGAACGAGCCATTGATCCAAAACCTCCTCGCCGCGGCGGCCGCGCGCTGGCGTGACTCGTCGGCTCTAAGCGTGGGCGCATGGAAGCTCACTTACGGCGAGGTCGACGAGCGCTCGAACCGCTTGGCCAATTATCTTCTAGCGCAAGGCGCGCGACGAGGGTCAATCCTCGCGGTACTGAGCGACGACCGAGTGGAGATCGTTCTCGCACTGCTGGCAACCCTCAAGGCCGGCGTCGTGTTCGCGCCCCTCGATCCGGGCCTGCCTGGCAACAGGCTCAGAGCGACGCTCGCCGAGCTCTCCCCAGACTGGTGCCTGATCGAGGAACGGAGCAAGTTCGTGGCCGGCGCCGTGCCCGGGGTCGCAGCGTCGGCAGTGTTCCGAGCCGACGCTGCCGAGGTGTTCCCCAGCGAGGCTCCGGAAGTAGCGCACGACCCCGACGAGTGCAGCTACATTTACTTCACCTCGGGATCGAGCGGGCGTCCGAAGGGGATCATGGGCAGGCTGCGGGCGCTCGCCCATTATGTCAGCTGGGAGATCGCAGTCCTCGGGCTTCAACCCGGGAACCGCGTGAGTCAGCTGATGGCGCCTTCCTTCGACGCGTTCCTGCGCGACGTCCTGACGCCGCTCTGCTCTGGAGGCGTCATCTGCATCCCCGAGCGGCGTGAGTTACTGCTCGACTCCCGAGAACTTCTGAACTGGCTCGATACAGAGCAGATCGACCTCGTCCACTGTGTGCCGTCCCTGTTCCGCACTTGGCTGGCGGAGGATTTGAGGGCCACACGCCTCACGGCGCTACGCTTCATCCTCCTTTCGGGTGAGACGCTTCTCGGAGCCGACGTGCGCCGGTGGACAGAGACCTACGGTGAGAGGATCCGGCTGGTCAACCTCTACGGTCCCACTGAGACCACCATGACCAAATTCTCCTACTTCGTTCGCGCGGCGGACGCCGGCCGGCGTCACGTCCCAATCGGCAAACCCATGCAGGGCGTGCGGGCGCTGATCGTCGACGGCCACGGCAGAGTCTGCGTGCCCGGAGCAGTGGGAGAGATCTACATCCGTACGCCATTCCGCAGCCTCGGCTACTTCCAGCAGCCGGAGCTGACCGTTGCAAGTTTCATCCGCAACCCGTTCGGCCATGAGGACGACGACATCGTATACAAGACCGGCGACCTCGGACGCATCCTCGAGGACGGCAACTTTGAGTTCCTGGGCCGCGCCGATCAGCAAATCAAGATACGGGGGGTACGAGTCGAGCTCGGCGAGGTCGAAGGTGCGCTGCGAACTCATCCGGCGGTGCGGGAGGCCGCGGTGGTGGACCATGAGGGCGTCGATGGCGACCGCTGGCTCTGTGCCTATGTCGTCCTAGCGCCCGGCGGTGAGACGACAGTACTCCCGTCCTTCCTCCGCGCCCTGCTGCCGGAAGTGATGATTCCGGCGCGCTTCGTCGCCATGCGAGCCTTGGCCAGGACGATTACTGGCAAGTTGGACCGCCGCGCGCTGCCCGATCCTGCACCGGCAGAGCGAACGCAACCGCCCGCCCCGGCTCGGACACCGTGCGAGCGACAGCTCCTCGAGATCTTCGCCGTCCTCCTGGGCCGTCGTGATATTGGGATCCACGACAGTTTCTTCGACCTTGGCGGCCACTCCCTAGTGGCCACACGGCTCTTGTCCCGGGTAGACCGGATCTTCGGAGTCGAGCTACCGCTTAGCGCGCTCTTTAGCGCACCCACCGCGGCAGCGCTCGCCCAGGTGATCGCGGCCGCGGTCGGGTCCCGACCTGACGCCGCCCTCGCCTGCGAGGAAGGGGAAATATGATCGCCTCAGAGCTCCTCGCCCACCTCCGGGACCACGGCGTGGAACTCGTGCTCGATGCTGAACGGCTATGCTACCACGCTCCCGCCGGGGTGCTGTCCGAGGAGATCCGCGCTCAGCTGCGCGCTCACCGCGATGAGATTTGCGCCCTCCTGCGTCGTCGCCCCTCGCCGGAGCCGCTGCGAAGAGTCCCGGAGAGGCGCACTCCTCTCTCTTTCGCGCAACGCCTCCTATGGTACATCGTTCGTAGTCATCCCGAGAGCCCCGCGTACAACATGGCGACCGTGCTCTACGCACGCGGCCTTCTTCAGGTCACCGCCCTGCGTCGGAGCCTGGACGAGATCGCCCTACGGCACGAGATCCTCGGGAGTGCCGTCGAAGTCTTCGAAGGACAACCGTTCCAGGTCCGCAGCAGGTACGCTGATGTGTCGCTGCCGGTGGTCGACCTGCGGTCACTCGGCGCAGGAGTGAGCGACGCGGAGGTGCGTCGGCAAGTTGAGCAGGAGGCGCTCCGGCCATTCACCCTGGAGCGCGGACCGCTGTGGCGGGCGGTGCTCCTGCACCGCGGTGAGAGCGAGCACGTTCTCCTTCTCACTGTTCACCACCTCGCCACCGACGAGTGGTCGATGGAGATACTGGGCGACGAGCTGAGCACACTCTACGATGCTTTTTCGTCCGGCCGGCCGTCTCCGTTGCTCCCTCCCGCCCTGCAATACACGGACTTTGCCCGCTGGCAGAGAGCCTCGCTGTCAGAGAGAAGAATCGAAGAGCTAGCGGCTTCCTGGCAACGAGCACTCGCCGGCAGCCTGCCAATACTCAAGCTCCCGGCGGACCGCCCGAGGCCGGCATCTCCGTCCCTGAAGGGCGGCCGGTGTCCCATCGCCTTGCCAACCGAGCTCGTCACGGCGCTGAGCGAGCTCGGCCGACGCGCTCAGGCAACCCTCTTCATGACACTCCTCGCCGGCTTCGTGACAACTCTCCAGCGGCTGAGCGGGCAAGATGAGCTGCTCGTCGGCACGGTCGTCGCCGGGCGCGACCGCGAAGAGCTCGAAGGGCTCATCGGCTGCTTCCTCAACACACTGGCCCTACGCTTCAACCTTAGCCTGACAGACGAGTTCGCCGGGCTACTGTCGCACGTGCGCAAAGTGGTGTTGGACGCCTTCGGGGGCCGACACCTACCCTTCGAGCTCCTGATCCAGAAGCTCCATCCCGACCGTGATGGCGGCCACATCCCGCTGTTCCAAGTCGCATTCACCCTGCAGAACACTCCCCCGAAGGTCAACCGCCTGGGCGGTCTCGAACTCGTGGCCGCCGAAGTGGACACCGAGACGGCTAAGCTCGACCTTACCCTTCTCCTGCGACCGAGCACAGAAGGGCTGGAGGGATCTCTCGAGTACAGCCGGGATCTCTTCGACCGAAGCACAGCGCTACGGTTGGCGAGGACGCTCTGCACCGTTCTCCAGGGGGTTGCCGCTCAGCCGAGCAGGCCGCTCGCCGCCCTTCCCTTGCTAACGCCCGAGGAGTCGCATCAGATCCTGATCGAGTGGAACGACAGCGCCGCCCCGCCCGGTCTGGAGCCCCGCCTCGACGAACTTGTCGCGCTGCACTCGCGGCAGCGACCTGCCTCCATCGCGCTGGCGTTCGAGGACCGGTTGCTTACCTTCGGCGAGCTGGAGATCGAGGTAGGGCGGCTCGCATCCAGACTGCTCCGGCTCGGCGTGGGTCCAGAGAGGATCGTAGGCGTTTGCCTGCCGCGTGGCCTCGAAATGGTAGTCGCTATGCTGGCGATCTTCCGTGCCGGTGCCACCTATCTTCCGCTCGACCCGGCGGACCCACCGGCGCGGCGCTCCCACATCTTCGAGACCTCACGAGCTATGCTGTTACTCACCGATCCGTTATCGGCGAGGCTGGCGGGATCGGCGGCGGCGGTCCTGGCGCTGGAGCCCGGAGGAGACCGGCGCGCTGAGGCAGGCGCCGGATGGCCCCGTCACATCGATCAACGGGCTCTAGCCTATGTGATCTATACATCGGGATCCTCGGGCGAGCCCAAAGGAGTCGCGGTCGAGCACGGCGGATTGGCGCGCCTGGCTCGGACCCAGACTCGCGCTCTGGGCGTCAGCGCGGCAAGTCGCGTGCTCCAGTTCGCATCGCCCGGCTTCGACGCTTCCATATCGGAGGTGGCGATGGCCCTCTTCCCCGGAGCGACGCTCTGTCTGGCACGTCGCGAGCACCTGGCTCCGGGCCGCCCCTTGCGCGATACCCTGCTCGGTCTCTCAATCTCGGTGGTCACATTGCCGCCCTCGCTCCTATCAGTCATGGATCTCGCGGGCCTACCGTCGCTGCGCACGGTCATCCTCGCGGGCGAGAGTTGCACCCAGGGGGCCCTCGAGAGCGCGTCGGCTCCCGACCGACGGATCTTCAACGCCTATGGACCGACCGAGGCCACAGTATGCGCCGCGCTCTTCCCGGCGGATGCCACCCCGACCAAGGTACCGATCGGCCGTCCCCTCGAGGGGACTCGTATCACGGTCCTCGACCGCGAGTTGCGCCCCGTTCCCGTCGGCGTTCCGGGGGAGCTCTGCATTAGCGGGGCGGCCCTTGCCCGCGGCTACTTGGGCCGCGTCGACCTGACTGCCACAAGGTTCGTCCCTGATCCTTTCCCCCCCCAAGGCGAAGCCGGGGCACGCTTGTACCGGAGCGGCGATATCTCTCGGCACCTCTCGGACGGCAGCCTCGAATTTCTCGGCCGCATCGATCGCCAGCTCAAGCTTCGCGGCCAACGGATCGAGCCAGGCGAGATCGAGGAGGTCCTCGCGCGCCACCCCGAGGTTCGCGAGACAGCCGTCATCGCAACAGGTGAGAACACAGGAGAAACGCGGCTGATCGCCTACGTGGTACCCGAGGAAGCGGCCGCGCAGGCCGTCAGGGCGCAGGAGCCCGAGATCTGGCCCTCAGTCGCCGAGTACTTGGTCTACGACGAACTGCTGTATCACGCTATGACTCACGACGAGTTGCGCAATCGCAAGTATCAGGTCGCCATCGAGCAACAGGCAGCCGGGCGTGTGGTCATCGATGTCGGCACCGGCCGCGACGCGATCCTGGCGCGGCTCTGTGCGGCGGCCGGCGCCCGCAAGGTTTACGCGGTCGAGCGGATGGAGGAGAGCTATCGTAGTGCAGTCTCACGGGTGCGGAGCCTTGGTCTTGCGGATAGGATCACCGTGATCCACGGCGACATCGACGAGATCGAGCTACCCGAGCCGGCCGACCTCTGTGTATCCGAGATCGTCGGACCGATCGGCGGCTGCGAGGGAGCGGCGGTTCTTCTGAATGCAGCCCGGCGCCTATTGCGGCCGGGCGGCACCATGATCCCCCTCCGTAGCGTGACCAAAATCGCCGCTGCGCGGTTGCCGGAAAACCTCGCTCACCACCCACGGTTCGCGCGCAGCACGCCGAACTACGTCGCGACGATCTTCGCACAGGTTGGGCACCCCTTCGATCTGCGCGTCTGTATCAAGCGCTTCCCGTCCGACCACCTCGTTTCGACTTCGGACGTCTTCGAAGAGCTTGATTTCTCTGCCGCGACGCCGACGCGCTTCGAGCGCACGATCCACTTAACGTTCCCCACGGATACAACCTTCGACGGCTTCCTGATCTGGCTAACGCTCTATACCACCGAAGGTCAGGTCATCGACATCCTCGAGCAGGAGCACTGTTGGCTTCCCGTCTATCTTCCTGTCTTCCACCCCGGAATCGATGTAGCCGCTGGCGACCGCCTCGTGGCGACCTGCTGCGGGGAGCTCTCGGACGACGGCGTGCATCCGGACTACCGAGTTCGTGGCGCTCTCTACCGAACCGGCGGCGAGCGCACCGAGATCGAGGTAGAGTCCCCTCATCACGGCTCGCGCTTCATGGCGAACCCATTTCATCGCTCGCTCTTCGCACTCCGAGTCGAGCCGGAGAGGCAAGGCGAGGCGGAATACCGGTCCATCGAGCGCTCGGTAAGGCGGATCGTCGATTGGCTGCCTGCTCCCCGCGAGGGCGCCGGCCGCGCCGCGAGCACCGGCCGGCTCACCTCCGCGATCCGGCGCGAGTCGTCGCTACGCGATTACCTCCAGGCCCGCCTCCCGGCTTACATGCTGCCCTCGTATTTCGTGCCTATCAATGGACTGCCCCGAAATGCGAGCGGCAAGGTCGACTTGCGCGGCCTGCCGAGGCTCGACCTTGAAGAGGCCCGGCGAGGCAAGACCTTCACCGGGCCGCGCGACTCCTGGGAGCAGCAACTCCTAGGCATCTGGCAACAGGTGCTGGGTCTTCAAACGCTTGGTGTGACCGAGGACTTCTTTGAGGCCGGCGGCCACTCATATCTGGCTGTCCGGCTGATCGCTCAGATCGAGGCATGTTTCGGTCAGGAATTGGCACTGACGACCTTGCTGCGCGCCGGCACCATCGAGAAGCTGGCCCGTGTCTTGCGTGAACGAGCTGCGGCAAGCCCCACATCCCCACTGGTGCAGATCGCCGCCGGTGCCTCCAGACCACCTTTCTTCTGCGTCCACGCGATCGGGGGCAACGTCCTCGGATACCTTGAGCTGGCACGCCGGATGTCTCCCGATCAGCCTGTCTTCGGCCTGCAGGCCCCCGGGGTCGACGGCCACAGCCGGCCCCGCGACACCGTCGAAGCACTCGCGGAGCACTTCCTGACAGCGTTGCGAGAAGTTCAGCCGAACGGGCCTTATCATCTCGGCGGGCACTCCTTCGGCGGTATCGTAGCCTTCGAGATGGCGCAGCAGCTACGGTCGCATAGCGAGGAGGTGAGACTCCTCGCACTCATAGACGTTCCGGTACCGAGCCAGAGGGAGTCTCCAGCGCTCGACGACGCTGAGCGGCTGGTGCAGCACGCACGGGTCCTAGAGCGCTTCTTTGGCCGGCAACTGGCAATGAGCTACGAGGAGATGCGCCGGCTGGAGCCGGACGAACAGGTCGGCACCTTCCTGAACCGTTTGAAAGACGCCGGAGTGCTGCCGCCGGATGCCGGCTTGCAGCTCGTCCGCGGCATCCTCGCTGTGCAGAGAGCCAGCCAGCGAGCGGCGGCGTGCTATCTACCGCAAGCCTATGAAGGCGACATCGCCCTGATGCGGGCCGCCTCACCAGTGATCGATGAATCTATGCCAGGCTCCGTTGAGGACTGGTCGAAGCCAGGGCTGGGCTGGGCTGAGATCTCATCCGGCCGCGTCAGTGTTCACATCGTCCCCGGCGATCACATTACGATGCTGGTGGAACCCAACGTCAGAGTGCTGGCACAAGCCTTACAACAGTGTCTCGATGAGGCGCATGGGAAATGACCAGAGTTTGAACCGCAGAGCCTTTCCGGCTTATGCCACGAGCCGGAAAGGCTCTTGTCTTCGACCGAACCTACTAACGATCGGGAAGGTCGCCGTTCTCGATCACGACATACTTCTGGGAGGAAGTCTCCTCCAAGATCGTGATCTTCACCCCATCGAGAGTGGACCTTTCTTCCGCGGTGATGGGCCGCCCGCACAGTTCGGCCGCAGCAGACCAAAGCGTCGCGACTGGATCCTTGATCAAGGCTGCCTTGAAGGCCGGATCAGCTGCCGCTCGGGCGAGGACGATGTCCTGGTACTGCGCGCGACTTAGGCCGTTCAGGTAAGCGAGATTGAACGTCCCTCCATTCAAAGCCATCGACTCTGTGGCCATTCGCTCCTCTCTTTCTCGAAGTTTAATTGATCATACATGCGATAACGATCAGTGTCAAGATTCGATCGTGCGGGGGAACATGCGCTGGGCGAGAGCCTCGGCGTGCGGCGGGTCGGCGGGAACGGCCTCCTCGCCCTCCGCGACGAGGAGCCGAGCGAGCCCCAGGGAGTGCAGGCGCGACTCGTCCTGGATCGCCTGCTCCCGCCGGTCGGCAGGCAGGGACAGCAGCTCGTCGCGCAGGGCGCCGGCGGAGGCGCGGTCCCGCTCGACCTCGGCCGCGGCTTGGGCCTCGACCTCGCCCATCCGCCTCCAGAGAGCAACTGGAACCGGCCGGCCGGGAGAGCGGCATCCTCGGCTCGGGCCAGCTCCTGAGCAGGCTCCTCCTGCGTTTCGTCGAGGGCCGCGAGCTCGGCGGCCCGCCGGCGGCAGGGCGCGCAGCCGAGCAGATGGCGCAGCTCTCCTCGGGTTCCGCGGCCAGCAGCCGGAGGATTTCCTCCGTGCCTAGGTGCATGACGCGCATCCGCCTCCGTTGCGGCCTGTCTCGAGACGCAACACCGCCATGCCTTCCTCGACCTCCCCGTAGGCTGCGGCGAGCCGGGCCTGGAGGGCAAGGGTCCGTTCGAGCGCCTCCGCCATCCATCGGAACGGGCTCACCTCCCAAGACGGCAGCACGCGCCCGCGCCGCGCTCGCAGCCACCGGGCGAGGACCTGGTGCCCTCCGATCCGGTAGCGCCATGCCTCCGGCGTGACGCCCTCGAAGCAGAGGCCATGGTCGTTGAGATCGATCCGGCCCTCGTGCTCGCGGTACTCGCCGAGCCTCGGCCGCTGGCTCGCGAGCGGCCGCCGGCTATCTCCCGAGAAGCTGCTGCGCGGGCGCAGCAGCCGCTCGTCGCGCAGCAGGTGGAGGCCGAGCAGCTCGCTGCCGAGGCTCGCGAGAGCGGCGAAGCGAGCCGCGGACAGCGGGAACGGGATGCGCGGAAAGTCCTTCTGCAGCTCGCGCGCAGGTTGGCGATGCGGGACGGAAGGCCCGGTCAAGCGGCTCGCCCGGCAGTCGGCATGAATCTTCGAGGCGCAGGGCGTCCACCCCGAGGCGCTCCGCGCTCTCGACGCCTTCCGCCGCGCCGCCCGGAGGGAGCGGCTCACGGTCGATCTCGTGCGGACGATCTCCAGCTTCCTCGACCGCGCGCGGCACGACCACGCGCTGCGCTTCCGCGAAGAAGCCGCGTGAAGGGCACGCCGCCAGCCCAGAAGGCTCGCGATGCCGCCGGGCCGGCGAAGCAGGAGCCAGCCGGCCCGGCCTCACTCCCCCATCGGTCTACCGGGCTTGCGGTGCCACCGGGCCGCCAATGATGCTCGCGCCGCAGACCGGCCCGGTGCTACCACCTCTGCGATCCCTCACGCAACTTCCTCTTGAGGAGCGCCGATGAAGCCGGCGAGCTTCAGGCATTTTCGGCGCCTTGAATGGGAGGGTAAGCGGGACGCCTCCACCCCCGTCAAGGCCAAGCCCTACGGGCGGCCCTGCGGGCCGGCCTTGACTGGGGCCGGCGCCCGCTTGACCTGGAACTTCGTTCTTGGAAGGCGCCGAGAAAACGGCCGGGGGGCCGAGGAGGAAAAACAATGGAGAGAACCACGTCCCCCGGTCAGTACCCCCTACCCCTTCGCGGGGCGGCGTCCCGCCGGCCTGCGTCCGACGTTGCCGAAGCCGCGCCCCGGTTGGATTCCGCTGTTGTCTCCGCCTCTCCGCTCACGGTCGCCCGCTTCCGCCTGCGGCTCGAGGAAGAGCAGCCCGGGCTCCTCCCTGCTCAGCACATGCCGATCCGGGGACCCCAGGCCGCTGTTCCCTTGCTCTGGTCCCTCGTGTTCGAGGGAGAGCCGCGCGAGGTGCTCGCCGCGCTCTTCCTCGACCCTCGCAACCGTCCCATCGGGTACCAGGTCGCCGCAACCGGGACGCTCAATCGCGTGACCTTCGAGCCGCGCCACCTCCTGGTGTCCGCCCTGCTGTGCAATGCCGCTGGCCTCTTGGTCGCCCACAACCACCCGAGCGGCCACCTCGGGCCGAGCAATGAGGACCTCCTCGCCACCCGCCGCCTCGAGGCGGCCGCCGATGTGCTCGGCGTGCGCCTCCTCGATCACCTCATCGTCGCCTCCGATCGAGGAGAGCTCCGCTGGCACTCCCTCTTGCGCCGTGCCGATTGGTAGCCCTGGCGGTCGCTCTCCGGCCGGCGGTTCTCGCCGAGTCTTCTCGGTCTGCCGCCGCGGCGATCGTCTCCCGCGAGGAGCCGGGGGCTAAGGCGCCCCCCGGACCCCCCGCCTCAAGGGCCGGCCGGCCGATAGAGGCTCTGACGTTGGCCGGCCTTCCGCTGGCTGCGCCAGCGGCCAAGGGGAGGCCCTTCGCCCCCCCTCGGACCCTCCCGCTTCCGACCGGCACGCCGCCCTCTGCGCCACGGCGAGCTTCTGGCCGGCGGAAGAGCGTCGACCCCGCGCGGCACCGTCTCGCGCGTTCCAGGTGGGGTAGAGAGGTTGCAGGCCGGGCACGACTCGTCGCATGGCGCACCGCATCAGTTGATCGTATGGACGTATTGATGCTTTGAGGCTTGACATGTTGTGATGCTCTGTGCTACATTCACCCTAGGAGGATTTCCACGTGCTACGCTTCGCTGAGTCCGATCTCTTCTCCTCACCCGCTCAGACCCTGGTCAACCCGGTCAACACCGTTGGTGTGATGGGCAAGGGCCTCGCTCTCGCCTTTCGCCGGCGCTTCCCCACCGCCATGTTCGATGACTATGTCCGCGTCTGCCGCGCTCGCTCGCTACGGGTCGGCACTCTCTTCCTATGGCGCGGATCCGCTCCCTGGGTGTTGTGCTTCCCGACCAAGACGCATTGGCGCCTGCCTTCCCGGCTCGACTACATCGAGGAGGGACTTCGCTCCTTTGCGACCACCTACCGGACTCTGGGGATCACTTCCGCGGCCTTCCCGCTCCTTGGCTGCGGCTGCGGCGGGCTCGACCCTGACGACGTGCGCGCTCTCCTGGTTCGCTATCTCGAGCGGCTGCCGATCCCGATCGACGTCCATACCGCGTACTGGCGGGACGCCACGCGTCCGGCAGCGGCCTCCTGCGAGCGGCCATCGTCCTAGCCGCTCGGGCAAGCTCGAGCGCCGGCCGCCTGGCTCGCCCGGCGCCAAGGGAAGCTGCGCCGCCACTCGCGCCGGTTTTCGCCCGGATTTCCAGGCCTGTCCCGCCTCGACTGCGCTCCCAGGAGCGAAAAATCCCCGGGAAGGTACATCTTTTCTTACGCTAGAATCGCCACGCCGATGCCTCGCGCACACACCACCGTCACCCTCCCCCGGGTCCTCATGGAGTTTCTCGGGAGGTTCGGGGCTCGTCCTGACCGCGGAGGCGGCACGTTCAGCCGCTCGAACGTCCTCGCGCGCCACCTGGACCTCTACGCCGGCGTGGTCCACAACTCCGACCCGCGGGTCACGCGCGGCTTCCCCCAGCCCTACTACGACCTGACGATCGCCCTCCTCTCCGACCCCTGGTCGATCCGGGCTCGCGATATCCCCCTCCTGCCGGAGCTCCTCCGTGCCCTGCCGGAATTCCAGGACCTCGCCCGGCAGCACGGGGTCGACACCGCCGCCTACCTCCGCGCCCTGGGCGAGCTCGCCTACTCCGAGCGCCTCGTCCTCATCGCCCGCGCCGAAGAGCAGCACGCCCCGCCTCCTACCGAGCCCTGACTCTCGTACCGGTGCCCGGGGGCGTTTGGTCCGAGGACGGCCGCCGGCCGCCCGCAGAGACGCAAACGGACCCACTGCCCTCGTACCGCCGGCCCCCTGAGGTTCGGGCTTTCGTGCTACGTCCGCCCCTGCGGAAAGGGGCCGATTTTCCACGGGAATTCGTGCTACGCCCGTTCGGGGAATCGTGCTACGCCGTTCGGGCTTTCGTGCTGCGAAACTCGGGGATTCGTGCTACGCCCTCCTTATAGAAAGAAGGAGAAGGAGACTTAGGTAAAAGCTAGGAGGAGGGCGCCGGCCTGTGGAAAATCCTCCCCGCCCGCCGCGGATGCCATGCCTCGGGGGGAGGCCAAAAGACCGGGTGGGACAGCAGGCCGCGGGCGGGCCGATCGAGGCGTTGTGAATTCTCTACGCCAAGGAATACTCGTGGCGCAAACCAGCCTGGGACCACGGTTTTCGCCGCATCCGTCGTTCTGCTTCCTGGTAGAATGAACGCAAGATGGACCTCCATCCCTCGCATGACGCGATCGAGCGGTTTCTCCTCGGTCGCTCGGAAGGCTCCGAGTCGGGCCTCGTCATGCGGCATCTGCTCTCGTGCTCCGCCTGCCTGCCGGTCGCCCGGAAGCTCGCGCGCGCGATCCGCCTCCTGCCCTACCACGCTCCGCCGACCCCCGATCAGCGCTCCGCCTACGACGCCTACGACCAGGTCTTCTCCCGGCTCTCCTCGTCCGTGACGTCGACCGAGACGAGCCTCCACCTCGAGGAGCAGCGCGCCGCCGAGCTGTGGCACCTGCTCGACGGCATGCCGCTGGACCGGAGGCTCCTCCTCGTCCAGAACCACCCGCGGTTCCAGACCTGGGGTCTCTTCCAGTACGTCCTCACCAAGGCGCGCCTCCTCGCCTCGATCGCGCCGCGCGAGGCGATCGCGCTGGCCGACTTGGCGCTCGCGATCGCCAACCGGCCGCTCGACGTCCCGGCCGCGCTCGCCTGGGACCTCCGCGGCTCGGCGCTCGCCGCGCGCGGCAACGCCGAGCGCGTCCTCTGCGAGCTCGAGACGGCCGAGACGACCTTCGAGCGGGCGTGGAGCGCGCTCGACCACGGCACCGGCGACCTCCTGGAGCGCGCCAGGACGCACACCTTGGAGGCCCGTCTCCTCCGCGACCTCGGGAGGTTCGACGAGGCTCTGGGCGGCCTCGGCGCCGCGCGCCGGATCTACCGGCGCCTCGCGGACGGCTACAACCAGGGCCGGACGCTCCTCCAGGAGGCCGACCTCCTGGGCGTCCTCGATCCGCGCGCCGGCATCCGGAAGATTGAGGAGGCGCTGCATCTCCTCCAGCACCGCTCCGAGCCGCGGCTGGAGATCATGGCCGTCGGCCGGCTCGCGTGGTTCCTCGACGACGCGGGCAAGCCCTGGGAGGCCTTGAGCGTCTACGATCGCTCGGCCTCCCTCTACCGCGGCCTTCACGACACCTACGCGCTCATCTGCCGCTACTGGCTGGGCGGCAGGATCTACCGCGGCCTCTCCGACCCCGAGCAGGCGGAGGACCTCACCCTCCGCGCCTGGGAGGGGTTCCGCGACCTCCGCTACACCCACGACCTCGCCATCTGCTCGCTCGACCTGGCGCAGCTCTACCTCCTCCAGCACCGTGCCGAGGAGGCGACGCGCATGATGCACGAGCTCGCGCCGGTGCTCGCGGAGGCGGGCCTCCACCCGGACGGGCTCCGCCGCTGGTTGGAGCTCGGCGAGCACACCGATCCGGCCGCCTACAAGCAGGCCGCCCTCTACTTCATCCGGTACTGGCGGCGCCCGCCGCAGGCCGACCAGGTCTCGCAGAGCGCGTAGTCCGCCCAGGGCGGCACTGCTTTAGGTCGGCTGACCTAAGCGCCGTCGCTCGCTCCTGCTCTGTCTTCCCTGCCCGCAAGCAATGGAAACTCCTCAGTACTTGCAGTCGCAGCAATGGCTTTGCCGCCTTTGTCCGGTTCCCCCTCTTGCTGAGATCCCCTGTGTTTGCCCGGTTTGTCCATTCACCCGTATAGAGGGTGTTTGTGGGCCTTTGTGGCGTCTGTGGCCTTTGTGGCAATTGTGCCGATCACTGAATTTGCCTTGATCGCCGCCTTTGTGCGGGTGCGCTAGGATTTCTCGCGATGACACCGCTCCGCACGATCGCCGTACTCAACCAGAAGGGCGGCAGCGCGAAGACCACGACCACGGTCAACCTCGCCGAGGCGCTGGCGCGGCAGGGGCGCGCCGTCCTCGTGCTCGACCTCGATCCGCAGTCCTCGGCCTCCGCCTGGCTCGGCCGCCGGCCCGAGGGAGCCGGCCTCCTCCAGTGCCTGACTCTCGACGACGGACCATCGCTCGCGGAGCTCGTGGTGCCCTCGGGCGTCGGCGGCGTCGACGTGATTCCGGCCTCGCCGCATCTCGTCCAGGCCGAGCGCCTCCTCGTCTCGACCTTGGGGGGCGAGCTCCAGCTCGCCCGCCGGCTCGAGGCCCTTCTCGCGGAGCACCCCCTCCGCTGGAGCTACCTCCTGATCGACTGCCCGCCCGCTCTCGGGCTCCTGACCGCCAACGCGCTCGCCGCCGGCCCCGAGCTCCTGGTGCCCGTCGAGGCGTCGACCATGGCCTTGGCCGGCTTGGGTGTGCTCCTCGAGACGGTCGCCCGCGCCCGCGCCGCCTATCGGGTCGAGCTGCCGCTCGCCGGCATCCTCGCCTGCCGCGTCGACCTGCGGACGCGGCTCTGCCGGGAGATCCTGGCGCACCTGCGCTCGCACTTCGGCGCGAGCGTGTTCACCACCTTCGTCCGCGAGACCGTTCGCCTGCGCGAGGCCTGGTCGCACTCGCAGGCGGTCGGCGCCTTCGCGCCGGGGAGCGCGGGCGCTGCCGACTACGCGGCTCTCGCGGACGAGGTCATCGCCCAGGAGGCCCTCCGTGCGGCGTGATCCTCTGGGGCCTCTCGTCCATGCGGCCTTCCCGGCGCGCCCCGACCCTCTCGACGCGCTCCTCCCGCCGCTCCCCGAGCGAGAGCCGGTCGA
>Ga0307470_10000683_pt1 | contig 15092 bp, 12 predicted proteins | sample atmos_gasesAM3C__FD_204565 | JGI IMG/M metagenome (GOLD analysis project Ga0307470, IMG submission 204565) | Hardwood forest soil microbial communities from Morgan-Monroe State Forest, Indiana, United States - atmos_gasesAM3C_05 | ecosystem: Environmental > Terrestrial > Soil > Temperate forest... | reverse complement strand
TCGCTCCTCATGTCGCAGACATGAAGAACGCCCTCGGCAAGCGCTCGCGCAAGGCCAAAGCGCCGAAAGCGACTGCGCCGAAAGCGACACCGCCGAAAGCAACGGCGACGGTTGAACCGCCGTCCGAGCCTGACCGGAAGTGACGTGATCGGTAGCGTTCACTAGTCGCAGCGCGGGCGCGTCCGAGTCGCGCCCGCGCATTTGGATTGTGGAGCTCTACGAGCCGGAAGAGACGATAAGAGATTCGTAGCCCGGGGTTGACGCTTATTCCTGCCCACGGGCGGCCGGTTCGCGCAGTTCTTTCTCCTGCCCCGCGGCCAGTACGAGCACCGCTGGATCAAAGTCGCACTACCGGAATCGCGCGCTCATGATCCAGCCGATGAGTGCAAGCGCCAGCGCGAGGAGCGCAGCAGTGCGTCCATCGAGGACTGGGATAGCGGCAGGATCAAGAAACGTGAATCCTGCGGAAAGGGTTCTGCTCGGGAACCCAAACGGGGCGGCAACCGTCACGTCGACCGTTCCCGGCGAATGCACGGGCAAGATAACGATGATTTGCGTGTCCGTGATGTCCGTGTTCGTGAGAAAGACAAACTTGTCGCCAAACATCACGTAGGGTGCAGGGCAGGTGACCGCGCACAATAATAGGTTGTTGAATCCATGCCCTTGCACTGTAACCGTCGTCGTGCAGCCCGATGCTGACGGACACGAGTAGGCGGCAGAAGGGGTGACACCCGAAATTTGAAACGATTGGGCGTGTCCCTGCTGCGCCATCGCGACTAGTATCGCGCCGCAGACGAGGGTCTGTGTGCGTAGCGTGCGAATGGCCATGCGTACGTGCGGACGCAATGTATCACCGTCAGGCAGTCCCGCATCGCGCAGACCCGAAACAGACGTCAATGGGTTGCACGTCCGGCCTGAACTCTGTTGATCGCCTTGAACACCCGATGCTTAGTCTTGAAGCTGCGAGGATCTGTGTCCGCCGCGTGCTGAGGCCATGTGCAGGTGTGAGCCTGCTCGATCAGACTACCTGGGCCGTGCGCTCATGATCCAGCCGACGATCGCGAGCGCCAGCGCGAGGAGCGCAGCGGTGCGCCCATCGAGAAGGGGGATCGCAGCAGGATCAAGAAACGTGAATCCTGCGGGAAGTGTGGTGCTATCACCCGCCGGATCGATGCCGACAACCGTGACATCCACGGTTCCTGGTGGGTGCACGGGCAAAATGACCGTGATTTGTGTATCGGTGATGTTAGTAATGATGCCTGGCTGGCTGCCGAACAGCGCTTGCGGCTCAATGGGACAGGTCAGCACACATCCTGTGAGCGCGGTGTTGAATCCGTGACCTTGGACTGTAACCGTAGTCGTACAGCCCGGTGCCGACGGGCACGAATAGGCGGCAGGCGGGGTGACACCCGTAACTTGAAACGAGCCGGCACGCGCTGGCTGCGTCGCGAAGAGTAGCGCGCCGCAGATGAGGATCTGTGTTCGTAGTGTACTGAAGGCCATGCGCAGGCATGAGGATATCATCACAGGCACCTCCGCATCCGCTTCTGCCGGTTTGACGAGCCCTGCCGACAAGCGGATACTCTAGGCACAGGTCCGTTTTGCTCTACGAATCGAAGTGCGGAGGGAACCCGTGTCACTCTCACGCTACGCTATTGTCCTGGGCGCGCTGTGTGTTTTTGTCATGTCCACCAGCGCAATCGCGGCGCCGGCCGCTTCGCGCAAAGGGCTCACAAAGGTAGCGATCAAGCATCTCTTCAAGCAATCCGACGCCTCGGCAAGCGCAGCTCTAGCGATTGCGGGCGAGGATGCTGTCGTGCTCGAGGACTACGATTCCTATTGGCTAGTATCCGCTCCCAAAGAGAGGGTCGAACAGATCACTGCCCGCGCCGCGGCCGCTGGAGTGGGTGCCGCTGCCCACGACGAATATGACCTGCTCGGGCTGCCCGGGGGAACGCTCGACACGCGCATCGGCGTCCTGCCGCCGCAGGGTGCTGAGCTCGTGGCCCAGTACCCGAAGGGCGTGTTTGGTTTGTACGTATTGCAGTTTCTGGGTCCGCCGAAGCCTGGCTGGTTAATCGACATTGTCAAGTTGGGCGGCATCGTCATTGAGCCGATTCCGGTGAACGGCTACCTCGCCGCGCTCACGCCGGAAGTTGCACCACGCGTAGCCGCACTCCGGCAAGTTCAGTTTCTCGACGTATATCAGCCCTTTCAAAAAGCGGCGATGGTTGATCGGGGTGCGTCTGAAGAACAGGATGTCATCGTGCAGCTCGCCGACGCCCCGGGGCTCGACACCACGATCAAGGAACTTGCCGCACGGCTGGGAACGCTGACGGAGACGAAGAATTGGGGTGGGCACTACGTTTCGGGGCGGTTGCACTCACAGGATGTGGCCTCGCTCCTCGCGATGCCCCTCGTCATCGGCGTACACCGGATCACCGCGCTCCTGCCGTCCGATGAACGCCAGGCAATGTCCCTCACCACTCACCTTACCACCTCTGGCGGCAACACAATACCAACGCTGCCGGGTACGTACGCCTCATGGCTTACTGATCCTGCGGCATGTAACGTGTGCGGCAATCTGAGCGACGAAGGTTTTATCATCGGCATCGCGGACACAGGCCTGGACGACGGGTCCACAGAGACGCACCACGTCGATCTCCAGCCGGCCAATCGCGTTCGCTATGGTCACGTGTTTCTTGGCACCCGCGACCTGCAGGGAACTTGCCCGCAGGGAGATATTTGTGAAACCACAACGGTCTGTTCAACCTGCGATGGATTCTTCCATGGAACGTTCCTGGCCGGCGTCGCGGCCGGAAATGCCGCGACTCTTAAACTCGACACAACTACACCGGGATTGCGGTTTTTCCTTGGAACCGGCGTCGCCCCAACAGCAGGTATTTTTTCGACGAAGACGAACAACTCGCTTGGCCAGATGTCGCCGCTCCATAACATCTTTGAGTGGGCGGCTGATGCAACGTCGCACAGCGTATACATACAGAACCACTCGCATAATGAATATGGCGCGAATCCGAGCGCCACGGGCTGGTATACGCAGCTATCGCATGATTTTGACGTGGCAGTGCGGAATACCATTGGAGCAGGGTCCCCGATAACACTCAGCGTATCTGCTGGAAATCAGCACCAGGATGCATTCCAAATTATGCTGCTGCCACCAGCAACCGCCAAGAACGTGATCGCGGTCGGCGGTGCAGAGAGCGTTCGTGACTCGTCCGAATGGCGCAACCCATATTGCCTTGATACTAGTTTTGTTCCCGCCGCGAGCTCCTACGATAACATTGACGCGAATTCTAAACATGGTACGCTCGTACAGAGTGGTGGTCACTCCTGGGATACGTACGCCAAACCTGACTTGTTCGCGCCTGCATCGCAAATCGTCTCAACACGAACCACGCTACTCACCCCGCAAATGCCGACTCCGTTGGCCTGTCTCGGGTACGGTACGAATTCGCCAAACTATGACCCTGATTACTTCATTTCGTCGGGAACGAGCTTCGCTGCACCGGTGGCCGCTGGAGCCGCGTTAATTGCCAGCCGTGTCTACGCCGCGAGCCTCGGAGGAACACCCAACCCGGCCGCCGCGAGTCCGGCGTTGCTCAAAGCGATGCTCATCGGCAGTGCCCGATCCATGCGTGCCGGTTTTGACAAGGCCACGAGCCCCACAAGCCCCATCGCAGCCCGGCCAAACGCGACGCAAGGTTTTGGGCGTATCAGCCTCGTGGACATCGTTAGTCAGACGCCGCTCCGGCAGTACGTCGATCAGGCGCAGGCGCGCACATTCACGGCGAGCGGTCAACGATGGAGCGCAACGTATCCAGTCAGCGACCCGAATCAGCCCGTGAAAGTCGTCCTCGTCTGGACTGATGCGTCCGCACCGGCTGGCGTTGGGAACGTGGCGACGCTGCTACAGAACGACCTTGATCTCTCGGTAAATATCGGGGACTCCACGAACTGCCGCAGCTACGCCGGTAACAATCTGACCGCGTCGACGCAAATGACCACGGAAGGCGAAGAGTCCGTGCTCTACTCGTGCGGCGATGGGCATCCCGATACGAAGAACAACACCGAGATGGTGGTGTTCTTTCCTGCCGCTGCCGGCGTTACGCAATTCACTGTCGTGGTCGATGCAAGGATCATCGGTGCGTCGGCGATTCCTGACTTGAACTGCCAGGGTCAGCTTAACTCCGATTGCCTCGATCAGGATTTTGCGCTGTTCATCTACAACGCCGGTAGCCCGATCAACCTCGCGGCCCCGACTGATGTGACGGCGTCCGCGACGAGCACCACGAGCATAAACGTGACGTGGTCGCCTGCCTCAGGCGCCGATCGCTATGAGGTTTCACGGCGCACCAACGGCGGCTATAGCGTGCTCACGAGCACGGCCACGACCAGTTTTGTCGATACCTCGGCTGCCCCGAACACGGCGTATCTATACCGCGTACAAGCCCTCGACCCGGCAGGTAGCCCTGGCGCTTACAGCGCACCCGACCTGGCAACCACGATCGTGTTCACCGACGACCCCATCGTGAGCGGCGCCACGACTATCAAGGCAGTCCATTTCGACCAGCTTCGTCAGGCGGTGAACGCCGTGCGTGCGGCAGCAAACCTTGGCGCTGCGTCGTTCACGGATCCAACACTCCCAGGCATCACCATCAAGGCAGTACATATTCTCGAGCTTCGGACGAACCTGGACCAGGCACGCACTGCCCTCGGACTATCTGCGCTCACGTACACCGATCCGACGATTACCGCGGGAACAACGATCATTAAGGCCCTCCACGTAACCGAGCTGCGTAACGGCGTCGAGTAAGGCAATCTCTCACCGCCGTATTTTCGATGCGGCGCAGACGCTTATGCCCATGCGGTGGGCGATTGATCGAAACGACAAAGAGGCGTGAAAAGTTTCGCAGGACGAGGGAACCCGCGTCGGCGTCACCAGCACGCGCATTTCGTTCGGCTGCCTTTCCAGCTCACCGGCGATAGGAATGTGCTGCGGACTGCTTTTCGCGTCCGAACCGGAGTGGACCCATCGCGCTGCAGTTTCGTACCTTTGCGCGATGCGTACGATCGTGTTCATCCTGCTCACAAGCGCCGTGGCCTTTCGGTTGGCGGCGCAAGCGGGGCTGTCTATCTCGCCGAAACAGATAACGTGGTGAGAACGCCGGCCTTGCGGGCGCTGAGCACCCTGGCGGTCTCACTTGCGGATACCCTTACCGTTATAGTTTCTTCAGTGACAATCCGGCAGTGGCCACCGTTCAGGGGGGTTGCCTCAGGCAGTTCTGCCTGCCAGGCGGATCAAGTTCCGGACAACGGCGTCGTCAGCGTGACTGCCGTGGCACCGGGCGTCGCGCAGTGGGGATCTATCGACCATCACGGTTCTGCCTCCAATCCATCCGGTCGCAATCTACGCGCCGGCGACGCGCGCGTGTTGTTCGGGCAATCCGTGGTCGTCACGGCTCTCCTTACAGGCTTCGACCAGACGCCGCTCTTTGCCTGGTATCGCGGGCGTATCGGCGATTACTCCCGTCCGATCCGGCTATCGTCTGATCCCCACCTGACGTTCATCAGCAGTGCCCTCGGCGTGGCGTAGATCTGAGTGCAGGCGTTTGCTGGTTCGGTGACCAGCTTTGCGGAGATCGGCATCGAATTCATCATCCAGCCGCGCAGGCGTGCGGTGCACTAAGCGCATTTCTCACACCTTTCAGCAACGCGTTGCCGCCAATCCGCTGCAAGTGTGAGACCGCCGGGCACACCCGCGCGAATAACGAACGTTCGCTCGGGCTTCCATACCTTGCTTTCGGATTCGTTGCTTCACACTTCAGATCTGTCCCCATCTGCGGATGCCGCGCTGCTCCGCGGTTGCGGCTTGCGCCACGCCCATGTACGCTGCGGCCGCTCAGGATGGAACCGCTCGAAACACACATCGATCAGGCGTCGGACGACTTCAGGCGCAACGCGGGCGCGTTGCAATCGCTCGTCGATGAACTGAATCAGCGTCTGGCAGCGGCGCGGCAGGGAGGCGGGCCGAAGTACGTGGCGCGTCACAAGGAACAGGGAAAGGTTCCGCCGCGCGAACGGATCGCGGCGCTGCTCGATCCCGACACCCCCTTCCTCGAGCTCTCGCCGCTCGCCGCTAATGGCATGTACGACGATGGCGCGCCAGCCGCCGGCATCATCACCGGCATCGGCCGCATCCAGCAGCGCGAGTGCCTCATCATCGCCAACGACGCCACGGTCAAAGGGGGCACGTACTTTCCTCTGACCGTGAAGAAGCATCTTCGCGCCCAGGAAGTGGCGCTGCAGAACAATCTTCCGTGCGTCTATCTCGTCGACTCCGGCGGCGCGTTTCTGCCCCTGCAAGCCGAGGTGTTTCCGGACCGCGATCACTTCGGGCGGATCTTCTACAACCAGGCAATCATGTCGGCGCGCGAGATTCCGCAGATCGCCGCCGTGATGGGCTCGTGTACCGCTGGCGGCGCGTACGTCCCGGCGATGTCCGACGAAGCCGTCATCGTCAAGGGCACCGGCACCATCTTCCTCGGCGGGCCTCCGCTGGTGAAGGCGGCGACCGGAGAAGAAGTCACCGCCGAGGAGTTGGGTGGAGCGGATGTGCACACGAGGATCAGCGGGGTCGCGGATCACTTCGCCGAGGATGACTACGACGCCATCGCCATCGTGAGGAACATCGTCGACAACCTCCCGCTGGACAAGCGGGAACCTTCGACGCGCATTGAGCCCGAAGATCCGAAGTTCGATCCGAAAGAAATCTACGGTGTGATCCCGAGCGAGACCCGCAAGCCGTACGACGTGCGGGAGGTCATCGCGCGCATCGTCGATGGCTCGAAGTTTCAGGAGTTCAAAGAGCGCTACGCGCCGACGATCGTGACCGGCTTCGCGCGCATTTTCGGCTACCAGGTGGGCATCCTCGCGAACAACGGCGTGCTCTTTTCCGAGAGTGCGCTCAAGGCCGTGCACTTCATCGAGTTGTGCAACCAGCGCCGCATCCCGCTGATCTTTCTCCAGAACATCACCGGCTTCATGGTCGGCAAAGAGTACGAGCGTGGCGGCATCGCCAAAGATGGGGCGAAGATGGTTCACGCCGTCGCTAACTCCACCGTGCCGAAGTTCACCGTGATCATCGGCGGCTCGTTCGGCGCCGGGAACTACGGCATGTGCGGCCGCGCCTACTCGCCGCGCTTTCTCTGGATGTGGCCCAACGCGCGGATCAGCGTGATGGGCGGCGAGCAGGCGGCTGGCGTCCTGACGACCGTGAAACGCGATCAGCTCGCGCGCGAGGGGAAGGATTTCACGGCGGAGGAAGAGCGCGCCATCGCCGATCCGGTTCTGCAGAAGTACGAGACGGAGGGCTCGCCGTACTACTCGACCGCCCGGCTCTGGGACGATGGCGTGATCGACCCCGCCGAGACCCGCAACTATCTCGCCCTCGGCCTGTCGATCGCCTACAACGCAAAGATCGAGGACCCAAGGTTTGGGGTGTTTCGGATGTGAGTTGTATGGCTCGGCGACCCTGATGACCCAGCAACGCAGCTAACAGTAACCATGCAAACCACCTGGTTCCTCTTCGACCTCGGCAACACCGTCATCAAGCTCGCGTACGAGCGCGTGCTGGGAGCGATCTGCGCGGAGTCGTCGATGTCGCGCGACGAGCTGGTCGAGTTGCTGGAGGAGCCGGGCGCGTATCGCGACATGGAGCGCGGTGCGGTCTCCTTTTACGAGTTCTACGAGTTTCTGTGCGATCACGCTGGCTACAACGGCTCGATCCGCGACTTTCACCTCGCATGGTCGGACTTCTTCGACGGCACGATGCCGGGAATCGAGGAACTGCTGGAGCGCGTGCGCCGGCGTTACAACGTAGCCTTCCTGTCGAACTCCAACGAGATCCACGCCGAGCTGATCCCGCGTCAATTCGCAACGATCTTCGAGAAGAACGACATCTTCGTCTTCTCCCATCGGATCAAGACCGCGAAACCCGATCACGACTTCTACCGCCGCGCGCTGGAGACGGTCGGCGCAACTGCGGAGCAGACGATCTTCATCGACGACCTGCTGGAGAACGTGCTGGCTGCGCGCGCCCTCGGGATGCGGGCGTTTCAATTCAACGACGCGCGGTCGCTGACGGTGGAGTTGGAGGCAGAGGGGCTGCTATGACGTCGTCCACGTAGAGCAGGCATTCCTGCCTGCAACCGACGGGCATTCTTGCCCGGCGGGACCCAGCAATGAGCGGAGGGCCTGGCAAGCGACCACGCCCCGTGCGCGGTGACGAATCGAAGATTCTGCCGGGCAGGGACGCCCGGCAGGAGCAGGCAGGAATGCCTGCTCTACGAGGTGACTACATCCCCTCGGCCACTGTGCGCGTCAGGTGATCATCGCCATACCACTGGCGATGAAACTGCAGCAGTGCGTCGCGGTCGGACACGGATGACGACGGTGCCGGGATCGGCGCTCCGACGTGATGGAAGAGGCGGGGGAACGTGTAGAGCACGTAGTCGAAATTGCGTTTCGCGTACTCGTCGCCGAGCTTGTGGAACGACGCGCCGTCGATCGAGAACTTCGTCGTGCCGCGGTAGGAGAGATCGACGCGCTGGTAGCGCTTGTCGCGGACCTTCTTCGCGAACTCGAGGAAGGCTGTGTGCACATCGATCGGCGTTTGCCGTATTCCGATGGTGCGCAGATCGTAGACGACCACGCCAGGGACCATGTAGTACTGGTAGTGCGCCGACACTTCCATCCCGGCGAAGGCCGCGTTATCGCGAATCACCGCGTTCACCGGTTGCTGGAGCAGGATGACGTTCGCGGAGTAGCCGACGATGGCGGCGATCAGCGGCGTGCCGATGAAGACGATCTTCCGTTTCGGGAAATTCGGAATCGGGATCGACACCCGCTCGAGCTTTACCTGTTGCTTGATGCGCTGCCAGAGCGAGAGGCGAGGGCGCGGATTGTTCTTCGACGCCGGCGGCTCGACAGGGATCGCGTAGTAGAGAATGGAGAGGAGGAGTCCGGCTGCGATCGATACCAGGCCGACCGGCCGGAAGACCAGGAGAGCGCCCAGCCCGAAGATGTAGGCCACCCAGCTCGCATGATTGATGCGGGAACGGGTCCGTTGCGCGCGCTCACGGTAGAACTCGTCATTCACGATCTCGGAGCACTGCTTGCAGCGGATGGCATTCATCGGAATCTCGCTTCCGCAGAACTTGCAGGGAGCGAGCTGATCCACGGAGCGCCGCTTCTGCGTGGCAAAATCCTCCGAACGGCGATGGGGTGCGAGCTTCAGAAGCAGCAGACCGCAAGTCGAACAGGACGCCGCATTGGCTTCATACGGAGTGTTGCATTCCGGGCAGCGCATGGTTGTCGTCAATAACTGCAAACGTGCCGCCACAATTGCCGGAGTCGGAAGTCGGGTGTCGGGTGTCGGGTGAGAGAGGCCGCGACTCGCTTTGCTTATCTCCGACCCCCTCCCGACTCACGAATCCCATTCGGAATAGCCAGCCACCCCAGCCGGTTCGGCTGTGCATCCGTGATTTGCCTTATCGAGACGAAGAACACCGTTTTTGAATCTCCGATGGCAGCACAGAAAGGAGATTCAAGATGAGAACACAAGGCAATGTGAAGTGGTTTAACGACGCCAAGGGTTTCGGGTTCATCACCAGCGAGAATGGAGACGACGTGTTCGTCCACTTCTCCGCGATTCAAGGCGCCGGATTCCGGTCGCTTCCGGAAGGTGCAGCAGTTGAGTTCGACGTCGTCAAAGGGCCGAAAGGCCTGCAGGCGGCAAACGTCGTCGCAGTCTAAGTAGCCGATCTCATCGATCGACGAAAGGGCAGGAGCGATCCTGCCCTTTTCGTTGTGTGGAGGTTTATGGGAAGACCACAGGTATCCGTCGTCAAGCGTCAGCGCGAGCAGGCCAAGCGCGAGCGCCAGCAGCAGAAAGCAGAGAAACGGGAGCAGCGGAAGAACGATCCGTCGGATCCGAACGCCGACATCGATATGGCTGACCTCGTCGTGGAAGGAAAAGAGATCCTCTGATCCCTTCCTGGTTAACCACAGAGGCGCAGAGAGCGCAGAGTTGAAGCCGTGAACTCTGTGACCTCTGCGCCTCTGTGGTTCAGTATCAGTGCCGCACCCGCCCGAACCGCCGCTCGATGTTGAATCCCAGGTGGATGTCGCTCTTGTTCAGCGGCGAGCCCTGGTAGGTTGACGTCACGTACTGATCGGCATGTGTCGCATTCGAGTTCGTCAGCAGAATCTCGAAGTAGTGACCGCCGATCGCGCGCTTCAGTCCGAGCGCCCAGCCGAAATCGCCGCCGTTCATCGCTGCCGGCAGGTTGCGATTCTTCGGAATCAGCTCCGCAACCACGCTCAGTCCCGGCCGCACCATCAGTGCCGCTCCGACCGGCACGTTGAATGCGTGCTTGAAGAGCGCCACCGACTGCGTTCCGCTGACCGCCCGCCCCGCGTTCGTCACGTACGTCGGGATCGCGAAAATCTCAGCCCGCGTTCCCATCTGCCGCGAGACGATCGCCTGGGCGAAGAACGACGTGCGGTCGACGACGTCGCGCTCGGTGCGCCAATCCATCCCACCGCGCAGGGCGAGCGAGAACGGGATTGCCGGCGCCTGCTGCACGACGACGTACTTCAGCGATGACTCGATATCGTCGCTGGCGTTGCTGCGCATGAACGTCGCCTGTAGATCGCGGCTGATGACGTACGAGAAGCCGATGCCGACGTCGGCATTGCTGTCGAGTCCCCAAAGCGAGTGCACGCGGTCGCTGAAACTCCCCTGATCGATCGACTGATTGAAGCGATGCGTGAACTTCACTTCCCACGTCCCCTCGGTCGGGATATGGGAAGTGGGAAGGGAAAGGAGCGCATCGCCAAGTGGAACGGTAGGGATCGGCGTGTAGCGATCCTCCGCCTGAAGGCTGAAGGCGGAGAGCAGAAGGCAGAGGGAGGCGATTGCCGGCCAGCCAGACAACCGGGCAACGGAGCAACCAGGAAACTTAATCATTCGGAGCACCTCGGCGGATCCAGTCCCGTACGAGCTTTATCTGCGCATCGGTGAGATACGGTCCGCCCTGCGGCATGCGGTCGCCCGTGATCCCCGCGCCTGTGATCTTCCGGTAGAGATAGGAGTTGGTCGGATCGCTCGGCATGACGCGAACCAGTTGCGGTGTCTCGACGCTCGCCACGCCGACGGTCATCGCGTACGCGCGGCCCGGCGAGAGGATCAGCCCTTCCTGACGCCCGAGGGTGTCGTGGCAACCGAGCTGGCCGCAGGTGGGTGTGAAGATCTCGTTCTGCACTCGGGTAAACGTCGCGGTCGGATCGATCGGATCACCCGCGCCCGCGCCCGGTGCGGTCGGTTCCTTTAATCTGCCGCAGGCCAGCGCGAGCAGCAGGATGAACGGGATCAATTTGCGGAGCATGCGCGGGGAAGGGTAGTCGGCAGCGATGACTAATCGCAAGTCAGAAGTTTGAAAACGGCAGAAATCAGAGACAAGCGATCAGAGATAAGCCGGCCCCCGGCGAGAGAGCAAATCCGAGAATCAGCCTGTGAGGTCAGGAAGAGAGAAGAGATCAAGGTGCGAGCCCTGATCTCTGATCGCTTGTCGCTGATCTCTGCTTCACCACCCGTAACTGCTGCCCGGCGCCGGAGCTTCGCGCCCGAGGAGCGCTTCACGGTACTTCGCGAACTCTTTGCCGCCGACGTAGTAATCGGGGAGAACGGTGCTCAGATACGCCGCGTACTTCTCGCCGCCGACCGGTTTGCCATTCTCCGTGATCATGTCCCCGTTGATGTCGTAGGGCATGAAGGCGATCTCCTCCATGCCGCGTGAGCGGAAGAACTTCATATCGGGCGCGAAGAGGAGATCGGCCGGACGGATGCCGCTGATCGTCTCGCGCGTGTCCTGCACCTCGCGCACGATCGTCCGCGCCTCGGGAGCCGGGGTGTCCTTCACCTTCGCCTGCACGACGGCGATATTCACCAGCTCGAGCACCTCACGCACTTCGTTGTAGTACTCGCTCTGCGCGGTGACGTTGTTGCGGTCCTTGAATCCGAAAGCGATTGCGGTGTCACCGCCGCGCTCATTGCCGAACATCTCCACGCCGCGCGGGACCCACATGTTCAACACCCGCTGGATCTCTTCGATCGAGAAGCGGCCAGTGTCGGCGTGCGCAGCGACCGCCAGGTCGCGCAGGAATCCGCGGCCGCTTCCGATGTGGAATCCCTCCTCGGAGAGCATTGGGCCCATCGAGCGTCCCATCGGCGCGTACGAAAAGACCTTCTGCATCTCCAGCTGGTACTTGCCGACGAGGTCGATGACCGTGGCAAAGACCACGTTGTCGAGGAAGTTGATGAAAGGAATGTTGAACGCATCGAGGACGTGGTTGCCGAGCTCCATCGCCAGCAACTCGTCGATGGTGTCCTGCGCCACGTCGGGATGGCCTGGCTTCTTCCAGCTCTTGTCGTGATCGAAGACCCAGAACATCTGGTATCCGTGCCGGAGCTCCTCGGCCATGATGCGCAGCACGGCCATTTTCATCTGATCGCTCGGCGCTTCTTCGAGAGTCAGGCGATGCTGCTGGATCGATCCAAGCTCCGTCGATGCCTGCGCGCGGATGATGTCGCGCGCCGTGTAGAACATATTGCCGACCATGTCGCCTGCCTGCTCGAAGCGAGGCTGGCCGGTCATGCGCCCGTAGTTGATGTTCTCGGAAGCCAGCTTGCCGACCTTGGCGAAGAGCTGGAAGGGCGTCTGGTTGTAGTACTTCGACCAGTTGTCCTCCAGAAACTGGAGCTCCGGGAAGTGCTTCTTCTGCCACGCCACGAGGGCATCGTGGTGTTTCGGTGTGATCGTGTCGGTCGTGTAGGCTGCCAAGAATCCTCCTGAGAAAGCCGGGTTGCCGCAGCACGCGTCAACGTCGCCCAGCGAACCAACATTCTCGCCGGATCGGTGCCATAATTCGATGGCGCGCGGATTGTAAGCGGTTACTCATCCGCATGGAAGATCGAGCGGAACCCCGGTTGAACCAACGGACGCCACTTCATGCAGACGCTGACGCTGATCCACTCCGAGAGCTTTCCGATCGGAAAGTACCGCGACGCGTTGTCGGCGGCATCGATCGCTTCCCAAGCCGTTCCCACGCTGGACCAGCTTTCATCCGATCCGGGCGCGCTGCGGGTGATTCTTGTCGATCCCGCCATCAACAACGGACGGCCGTCGTCGCTCGACGGACGCACGGCCATCGTCGGGATCGGCCTCGACGAAGAACCGAAATGGCTCGGCGAAGAAGGCATCTATATCGACCTTCCTCCCAATCCCTCGCAGGCGTCGCTGTTGCGCGGAGTCAAGCGCGCGTATGAGGGGATCCATCAGAAGCGGCGCAATCAGCAGATCGAGCGGCAGCTCGGCGAGCGCACGCGCGAGTTGCGCGAGCTCAGCGAAGTCGGCATCGCTCTCTCCACCGAGCGCGATCACTCCGTGCTGCTGACGACCATCCTCACGAAAGCACGCGAGCTCTCCCGCGCCGACGCCGGCTCGCTCTATCTGCTCGACGAGGTCGATGACGAGAAGATGCTGCGCTGGAAGCTGGCCCAGAACGATTCGATCAAGGTCGAAGGCTTCGAGGAGATGGTCCTCCCGATTACGCGCCGCAGTCTGGCCGGATGGGTTGCGCTCACTGGCGACACGCTGGCCATCGACGATGCCTACTCGCTGCCGCCGGACGCCGAGTACTCAATCAACCGTTCCTTCGACGAGAAGACGGGCTACCTGACCCGCTCCATCCTCGTCTTCCCGATGGTCACGCACGTCGGTGAGCTGGTCGGCGTCCTGCAGCTCATCAATCGCCGCAGGCCCGGCGCGCCGAAGAAGCTCACTGCGGCCAGCGTGCCGGACGAAGTCGTCCCGTTCGATGCGGAGACGGTCGAGCTGATGCGGTCACTGGCGGCGCAGGCCGCGGTCGCCGTCGAGAACAATCTGCTCTACAAATCGATCGAGAGACTCTTCGAAGGATTCGTTACCGCCGCGGTCACGGCCATCGAACAGCGCGATCCGACAACCTCGGGACACTCATTCCGCGTCGCCGACCTCACCGTCGAGCTGGCGCGCATCGTCGACCGCGACGACGAGCAGTATCGCGACACGCATTTCACCTCCGAGCAGGTGCGCGAGATCCGCTACGCCTCGCTGCTTCACGACTTCGGCAAAGTCGGCGTCCGCGAACAGGTGCTGGTCAAGGAGAAGAAGCTCTATCCGCTGCAGCTCGAGACGCTGCGCAACCGCTTCGAGTTCGCCATGAAGACGGCGGAGAACGAGTCGAACAAACGCAAGCTCGACTACCTGCTGCACCACGGCGCCGAGGCGTACAAGGAATTCGGGAAACGCGCGGATGAGGAGCTGCGGCAGCACCTCGAGAAAATGCAGAAAGACTTCGCCTTCGTCACGAAGTCGAACGAGCCGACGGTCCTGCCGGAAGGGGAGTTTCAATACCTGCAGCAGCTCGCCGAGCTGGAGTTCGGCGACAAGCGGCGCCTGCTCAACGACGACGAGGTGCGCATCCTCTCCATCCGCAAAGGCAATCTCGATCCGGCGGAGCGGACCGAGATCGAGAGTCATGTCACCCACACGTACAACTTCCTGCGCAAGATCCCCTGGACGAAGGACCTGTCTGCCGTGGCCGACATCGCCTTCGCCCATCACGAAAAGCTCAACGGCCGCGGCTACCCCCGCAAGCTGACTGCGCTGGAGATCCCGATCCAGTCGCGCATGATGACCGTCTCCGACATCTACGACGCCCTGACCGCAAACGACCGCCCCTACAAACGCGCCATCTCCACCGACCGCGCCCTCGACATCCTGAAGATGGAAGTCGGCGACGGTCTGCTAGACGGCTCCCTGGTCCGCCTCTTCATCGACGCCAAAATCTTCGAACGCGCGGGAGTTCTGCGGACGTAATCGCTAACCCTTTGTCACGCACATTGAAAGCACGCCCCTTCCTGCTACCTTGGAATCGCCAAACGCCAAGAGCAGGAAAGGAGCGGCTGC
>Ga0307470_10000682_pt1 | contig 15093 bp, 12 predicted proteins | sample atmos_gasesAM3C__FD_204565 | JGI IMG/M metagenome (GOLD analysis project Ga0307470, IMG submission 204565) | Hardwood forest soil microbial communities from Morgan-Monroe State Forest, Indiana, United States - atmos_gasesAM3C_05 | ecosystem: Environmental > Terrestrial > Soil > Temperate forest... | reverse complement strand
GACCGAGATGGGGCAGGGCGTCCTCACCGCGCTCCCCATGATCCTCGCCGACGAGCTCGACGCCGACTGGAGCCAGGTCGCCTTTCGCCAGGCGCCGGTCGACGAGGGCGTCTACGGCGACCAGACGACCGGCGGCAGCGACAGCGTCGCCTCGAGCTGGGATCGCCTGCGCCGCGCCGGCGCCGCGGCGCGCGAGATGCTGGTGGCGACGGCCGCGGCGCGCTGGGGCGTGCTCCCCTCGACCTGCCGCACCGAGAACGGCGCCGTCCTCCACCCGCCCTCCGGCAGGCGGGCGGGCTACGGCGAGCTGGCGCGGGATGCCGCGGCCCTCCCGGTGCCCACCCAGCCGCGCCTCAAGAAGCCCGAGGAGCGGAAGATCGTCGGCACCCGCCGCCTGCGGCTGGACGCGCCCGCCAAGGTCAACGGCACCGCCGTCTACGGCATGGACGTCCAGGTGCCGGGCATGGCCTACGCGGCGCTCGCGCGCTGCCCGGTCTTCGGCGGCAAAGTGGCCTCCTTCCAGGCCGCCGCCGCGAAGGCCCTCCCCGGCGTCCGCGACGTGATGGCCATCCCCGCCGAGGGCAAGGGGATCGCCGCGGTCGCCGTCGTCGCCGACAACACCTGGGCGGCGAGCGAGGGCTGCCGGCGCCTGGCGGTGACCTGGGACGAGGGGCCGGCCGCGGCGCTCGGCAGCGACGGCATCCGCCGGCTCTTCGTCGAGCGCGCCGCGAGCGGCGGCCGGCCGTGGCGGACCGAGGGGGACCCCGCCCGCGCCGCGGCGGCCGCGGCGCGCCGGATCACCGCCGACTACGAGATGCCGTTCCTCGCCCACGCGCCGATGGAGCCCGGCAACACCACGGCGCAGGTCGCCGGCGGGCGCTGCGAGCTCTGGTCGCCGACCCAGGCGCCGGATCGGGTGCAGAAGGCGGTGGCCAAGGAGCTCGGCCTGCCGCGCGACGCGGTGACCGTCCACGTGACGCTCCTCGGCGGCGGCTTCGGGCGGCGCCTGCAGGCGGACTACGCGGTCGAGGCGGCGAAGGTGGCGCGCGCCGCCGGCCGGCCGGTCAAGCTCGTCTGGTCGCGCGCGGACGACATGGGCCACGACTTCTACCGCCCGGCGAGCTATCACCGCCTCGCCGGGGCGCTCGACGCCGAGGGTTGGCCGGTCGCCTTCGAGCACGTCTTCGTCGCCCCGTCCCTCGCCGTCAACTGGGACGAGACCGCCCTGAAGACCGGCCGCGACGTGATCGTCGAGATGCAGGCCGTGCTCCTCTACGGCATCCCGAACCTGAAGCTCTCCTACGCCATGGCGAACACGCCGGTGCCGGTCGGGCCGCTGCGCTCGGTCTACGCCGCGCAGGCCGCTTTCCCCACCGAGTGCTTCCTCGACGAGCTCGCCCGCGCCGGGGGCAAGGACCCGCTCGAGCTGCGCCGCCGGCTGCTCGCGGCCGACCGCGAGGTCGGGGAGGGCGAGGGCAGGCTCTCGACGGCGCGCCTGCGCGGCGTCCTCGAGCTCGCGGCGGCGAAGGCGGGCTGGGGCCAGCCGCTCCCTCCCGGCCGCTGCCGCGGCATCGCCTGCTTCCCCTCGTTCGGCACCTACGTGGCGCAGGTCGCCGAGGTGGCCCTCGACCCCAGGGCGCCGGGCGGCTTTCGCGTCGAGCGCGTCGTCTGCGCCGTCGACTGCGGCACCGCCGTCAACCCCGACGGTCTCGAGGCGCAGATGGAGGGCGCCGTCGCCTACGGCCTCTCGGCGGCGCGCCACTCGGCGATCACGGTCAGGAACGGGCGCGCCGAGCAGGGGAACTTCGACGGCTTCGAGGTGCTCCGCCTCCCCGACATGCCGCGGGTCGAGGTCCACGTGGTGCCGAGCACGGAGCGGCCGACCGGTGCCGGCGAGCCCGGGATGCCGCCGCTTGCCCCCGCCGTCGCCAACGCCCTCTTCGCCGCGACCGGCAAGCCTCTGCGCTCGCTGCCGCTCAGGGTCTGACCAGGAGCCCGCCGAGCCGCTCGCGCCAGGCGGGAGCCGTCCCCTCGCGGCGGGCGATCTCCCCTTCGAGCCAGTCGAGGAAGGTGCCCGGCGAATGTGCCCGGCGCCAGCCGTGGGCAAGGCTCCGGGCGCGGGCCCTCAAGGCGGCGAGGTCGGCCAGGGCGAGCGCCACCGCCTCGGCCGTCGCCTCGATCTCCCCGTCCCCCTCGCGCTCGCCTGCGACGTCGCCGTAGACCACTCCCGCCGCCGTCCCCGTCTCGACCTGCTCCGCGAGCCAGGTGCCGCGCGGCACCACGACCGGCAGCCCACCGAGGACCGCCTCGCTCAGGATGCCCGACGGCCGTTGCCGGTAGGGGAGGCGGTCATAGGGAAGGAGGAGGAGGTCCGACTCGCGGAGGGCCCGCGAGTACTCCTCTCTCCCCAACGGTCCCCGGAGGACCTCAACGCCGGAATCGCCGGCGATTCCCTCGAGCTCGGCGAGCTCCCCGGCGGTGAGCGTCTCGTTGGCGATCTGGACGAGGAAGCGGGCCGCAGCGCGGCGCCGGCAGGCCGCGGCGATGGCGCGCACGCGGTGCGACCCCTTCTCGCGGCGCGCGCCGCCGAGGACGGCGATCCGCGGTGGGTGGGCCGGCGACCCCGCCGCCGGAGCGAGCTCCCGTGGATCCTCGAGCATCGGGGCGACGGCGAAGGGCGCGCCGACGATGCCTGCGAGCTCGGCCGCGAGGCCGCGGGTGTGGCTGGCCAAGAGGAGCCGGCGCCGGTCCGCGGCCGACAGCGCCCTCACCTCGGCACCGAGCACCTCGAGCTCGGCCACCTGTCGCTCGCGCTCGGCCGCGCCGCCGCGGTTCCAGCGGTCGCTGGGGAAGAGGACGAGGATCCAGGGCTTGCGGCGAGCCGGGAGGTCGCGCAGCCAGACCGCCAGGGCCCGCGCCTCGCATTGGGTGGCGATCGTCATCAGCACCCGGTCGCCCCGCCGCACGGAGGCGTCCAGGTGCGCGTGGAGCATGGCGGCGAACTCGGCCGTGCGCTCGTCGAAGCTGCGGTCGGGCCGGAAGACCGGATCGTGGAGCACGGCGCGCGCCCGCGGGAGCGCCGCGCGGACCTCCGGCTCGGCGTCGGCGTGGATCAGCAGGAGCGGCGCGAGGCCGCGCCGGAGGGCCTCCTCCTCGAGCCCCAGGGCCTGGTTGAAGCGGTGGCCGGTGCGGCCGGCGAGGCGGTGGAGGATGCCGATGAGCTGGACGGGTTTCACGCGGTCACCCGGAAAGGGACGGTAGTGGGTCATTTTGGTCCCGAGGACGGCCGCCTGGAAGGGCGTATGGGTGGGCGGTCCCGAAGGCGGCCGCCCACAGCGGATGAAAATGACCCACGACCCAAGGGACGTTATCTTGTCAGCCAGGCCGCCGACCCTGCTAGCATGCGCTCGAATCGAACCTTTGGCAGCCCCGGACGTAGGTGAGGGCCGGAGGGCCTGACGATGACTCCCAGCCTCGAGCTGACCGACGTGCGCAAGAGCTACGGCGACTTCCAGGCGGTCGCCGGCGTCTCCATGGCCGTGCCGCCGGGCTCGATCTTCGGTCTCCTGGGGCCGAACGGCGCCGGCAAGACGACCACCATCCGCATGATCATGGACATCATCGCGCCGGACGCCGGCGAGGTGCGCGTCTTCGGCCATCCGCGCACCACGGCCGACCTGCGCAAGATCGGCTACCTGCCCGAGGAGCGCGGCCTCTACCGCAAGATGACGGTCCAGGACCAGCTCATGTTCCTGGCCGAGATCCGCGGCCTCTCGCGCCGCGACGCCCAGGCGGCGATCGCGCGCTGGCTCGCCCGCGTCGAGCTCTCCGACTGGGCCAAGAACAAGGTCGAGGAGCTGTCCAAGGGCATGCAGCAGAAGATCCAGATCGTCGGCACGCTCCTCCACGAGCCGGAGCTCCTCATCCTCGACGAGCCGTTCTCCGGCCTCGATCCGCTGAACCAGGAGATCTTCAAGGACCTCCTGACCGAGTACCGCCAGCAGGGGCGCAGCATCCTCTTCTCCACCCACGGCATGGAGCTCGCCGAGAAGCTGTGCGACCACATCTGCCTGATCTCGCACGGCCGGGCGATCCTCACCGGCGAGCTCAAGGCCATCAAGCGGCAGCTCTCGGGAAACTCCTACCGGCTGGTCGCCGACGGCGATCTCGCGGCACTGAGCGGCGTGACCGGGATCGACCACGTGATCCCCGACGCGGGCGGCGCCAAGCTCTTCCTCCGCGCCGATGCCGACGGGGCGCAGGTCCTCCGCGACCTCGTCGGGCGGGTCGCGGTGCGCGAGTTCCGCTCCGAGGAGCCCGAGCTCGAGGAGATCTTCATGAAGGCGGTGCGCGATGCGGCTTGACAGCATTCGGGTGGTGGCGAAGCGGGAGTACATGCAGCGCATCAAGGGCAGGGCCTTCTGGATCGGGACGCTCGTGCTGCCGCTGTTCCTGTCCGCGGTGACCATCCTCCCCTCGCTCTTCCTGTCCAGGTCGGAGGCGCGGCAGAAGGTGGTCGTCGTCGATAGCACGGGAGGCGCGGTCGCCGCCGAGCTCGCGGCGGAGAAGCAGACCAAGCCCGCCGACGAGCCCGCCGCGGCCAACCCCGCCCCGGCGGAGGCGAGGCCGGGAGGCAAGCTCGCCGAGGCGCGCGCCCGCAACGTCCGCTTCGACTTCCTCTTCGAGCCGCCGCAGCCCGACGCCGCGGCCCAGCGCCGCGAGCTCGACCGGCGGGTGAGCTCCGAGCAGATCGGCGCCTGGGTGTGGATCGACGGCCAGGCGCTCGCCAGCAACAAGGTCGAGTATCACGCGCGGAGCGTCTCGAACTTCCTCACCCAGGAGGTGCTCAAGGAGGACCTCTCCTCGGCGATCCGCCGCGTGCGCCTGCGCCAGGCCGGGCTCGACCCGGAGAAGATCGGCGCGCTCACCCGCGGGGTCGATCTCTCGACGCTGCGCGTCGCCAAGGGCGGGAGCCGCGCCGAGGGAGGCCTCGCCGGCGCCGCCTTCGGCTACATCGTCTTCATGATGCTCTACCTGGCGATCAGCATCTGGGGCCAGCAGATGATGACCGGTGTGCTCGACGAGAAGAGCTCGCGGATCATCGAGGTCGTGGTGTCGAGCATCCGTCCGACCGACCTGATGATGGGCAAGCTCGTCGGCATCTGCCTGCTCGGCCTCACCCAGATGGCGATCTGGTGCGCCACTCTCGTCATCCTCTCGACGCCGGGCTTCCTGGCGGCGCTGGTCGCCCTGCCCGAGGGGGTGACCCTGCCGGCGGTGACCATCCCGATGATCTTGAACTTCGGCATCCTCTTCGCCCTCGGCTTCTTCGTCTTCGCGAGCTTCTACGCCGCGGTGGGCGCCGCCTTCAACAACCTGCAGGAGGCGCAGCAGGTGGCGGGCTTCATCCTCTTCTTCCTCATCGTGCCGCTCATCATCATGTTCCGCATCATCAACGACCCGGACTCGACGCTCGCCGTCGTCACCTCGCTCATCCCGCCCTTCACGCCGCTCCTGATGACGCTCCGGATCGCGCTCCAGATGCCGCCGCTCTGGCAGATCCTCCTCGCCTACGCGCTGACCGTCGGTTTCATCGTGCTCATGGTGTGGATCGCCGCGCGGATCTATCGCGTGGGCATCCTGATGTACGGCAAGAAACCCACCCTGCAGGAGATCTGGAAGTGGGTGCGCTACGCGTGAGCCGGCGCTTGGGCTCTACGCTTGGGCTCTAAGGGCCGCGTGAGGTCCACGCTTGGCCGGGCCTAGGACCTACGAGCTCCGTCCGGCCTTCGGGGGGCTGGGCGGGCGGCCGCCGCGCGACGTCCTCGTCCTCGTCGCCGTCGAGTTCGTCGTCTTCTCGCTCCGCTTCTTCGCCGTCACGGCGATCGTCCCCGCGCTGCTGGAGCTCTCGCCGGCGGTCTGGCGCGCCGGTTTCGTCTGGCAGCTCGCGACCTACCCCTTCGCCGGCTACGGCGCCCCCGGGATCTGGTTCCTGCTCGAGCTCCTGATGCTCTATTGGTTCGGCAAGGACGTCCACGCGCAGCTCGGCCGGCGCCTCTTCTGGCGGACGCTCGGCTGGGGAGCGCTCCCGGCGGGGATCGTCGCGGTGCTGGTCGAATGGGCGGGGAGCTTCGCGCCGCAGGGCCTCGCCTTCAACCTGATCCAGGGGCAGCGGATCCTCCTCGTCATCCTGATCGCCGCCTTCGCCACGGTTAACCGCCGCGCCACGATCTATCTGCTGATCCTGCCGATCCAGGCGCGCTGGTTCCTCGCCATCGAGGTGCTGTTCGGCTTCATGGGGTTCCTGTCGACGCGCGACTTCGCGGGATTCCTCGGGATCTGCACCGCGGTCGGCATGACCTACGCCTTCCTCGCGCTCGGCGGCGGCAGGCGCGGGATGCTCCGCGAGGCGCGCCTGCGCCTCGAGCGCTGGTGGATCGAGGGGCGGCTCGGGCGCCTGCGCAGGAAGCGCGGCATCCGCGTGGTGCGCGGCAAGGGCGAGGTCAAGCGCGGCCCCTGGACGCACTGACCGCCGCGGCGAGGCCCTTGGGGACGAGCACCCAGAGCCTGCCGGGGTTCTTCATCCGGCCGGCGACCGCGGCCGCCTCCTCGCCGTGGCCCCAGAAGACGTCGCCCCGCACCGGGCCGAGGATGGCGCCGCCGGTGTCCTGCGCGACGAACAGGCGCCGGAGGGTTCGGTCCGGCGCGGCGGCTGCTGGCGAAGGTACGGTGCCGGCGAGCCAGAGAGGGACGCCGAGGGGTAGGAACGCCGTGTCGACGGCGAGCGAGCGGCCGGGCGTCAGCACGACCCCTTCGGTGCCGATCGGGCCGGCGCCCTCCTCGCGCTCGAAGAAGACGTAGGAGGCGTTCTTCGCCATCACCTCGGGAGCGACCTGCGGGTGGTCGGCGAGCCAGCGGCGGATCGACTGCAGCGAGACCTCCTCCTTCCTGAGCGCGCCCCGCGCCACCAGCTCGCGGCCGATCGGCGTGTAGGGCCGGCCGTTCTGCGCCGCGAAGCCCAGGCGGATCGTCCCGCCCTCCGCGAGCTCGACCCGTCCGGAGCCCTGGATCTCGAGGAAGAAGGCGTCGACGGGATCGTCCACCCAGACGATCTCGAGGCCGCGGCCGGCGAGCGCCCCGCCGGCGATCGCGGCGCGGTCGGAGAAGGGCTCGAGCGACCCCTCGACGACCCGGCCGGCGATCCGCTTCCCCTTCCAGTCCGGCCGGAAGCGCCCGAGGTCGACGGCCACCAGCTCGGGCGGCCGCGCGTAGAGCGGCACGGTGAAGCGGCCGTGCCGCCGCCGGCTTCCATAGAGGGTCGGCTCGTAGTAGCCGGTGAAGAGGCCGCGGGCTTCGCCGTGGTTGCTGGCGGCGAAGGGGACGAAGGCGCCCTCGAAGAAGGCACGCGCCGCGCCGCGTCCGGCAGGCACCCGCTCGGCCGCCGCGCAGACGCTGCGCCAGTCGGCGGCGGTGCCGAAGGATCCCGTTCCGCCGAGCGCGGCGTCCTCGCGCCTGGCGCTCAGGCGCCGGCAGGAGCGGAGGAAGGCGAGGAGCGCCGCCGAGAGGTCGTCGTCCTGCCAGCCGGGAAGATCGTCGAACCTGACCCGGGAGAGGACGAGCCGGTCCGGCACCGAGGCCGCATTCTCTGCCCGCCGGGGATGGAAGCGCTCGACGAGCGCCGCCCCTCCCAGCGCCAGCGCGGCGCCGGCCAGGACGGCGAGCACGAGGAGCAGGGCGAGGCGGCGGCGCGAGAGCTCAACCATCGATCTCGATCCCCTTGCGCCGCAGCCACTCGCGCATCCGTTCGACGTGGGTCGAGCGCCAGTAGATCCTGCCGCAGCAGGGACAGATCCGGAACTCCTCCTGGGTGCGGGCGACGTACGGCGGCACCCGGGCGCGCGCCGCCTCGGCGGGCAGGGGCGCGAGCGGGACGTTGCAACGCAGGCAGCGGCCGAAGAGACGGCAGGAGTCGGGCCGCAGGCCGGCCTCCGCGAGCACTTGGCGGACCTGCTCGCCGACCTCGTCCGAGCGGATCAGCAGGTGGTTGCGCGCCAGCCGCCGCTCGACGAGCTTGCGGTCCCGGGTGAGGATCGTCCGCGCCTCGGCGACCGCCCGCGCCACCAGCGCCGGATCGTCGAGCGCCGGGTCGTAGGCGACGTCCACGTCGAGCACCCGCAGCCACCGCGCGAGGGCGCCCAGCATCGCGTCGGCGAGGAAGCGGGTCGGCGGGGCAGAGACGGCGCTCACCGAACGAGTGTATCGGGTGGGCCATCCCGACATCGAGCGGCTCCTGGCGCGGCCCGAGATCGACTACATCCACGTGCGCGACACCGAGGCCGGATGCTACGACCTGCGGATCGAGCGCGCGGCGGCCGCCTGCCCGGCGGCGCCGTAGAGCGGCTGCGCGGCTCGCGCGCCGGGTGTAGACTCCGCTCCTCGCCGGCCGTCCGGCGCAAGCCCTCGAGGAGGTGGAGGATGATCCGGCGCCCGCTCGCCCTCTCGCTGCTCTGCCTGCCGCTCGGCGCGGCCGCCCTCTTCGCCGACCCTGTCCCCGCCGGTCCGCTCGACGCCCAGGTCGACCAGGCGGTGGCGCGCCTCGCCCCCGGGATCGTCGAGGTGCGCCACCAGATCCACCACAACCCCGAGCTCGGCTACGAGGAGCAGGCGACCGCGAAGCTCGTCGCTGAGCGCCTTCGCGCCCTCGGGCTCGAGGTGCGGACGGGCGTCGCCAAGACCGGGATCATCGCGCTCCTGAAGGGCGGCAAGCCCGGACCGGTCGTCGCCGTGCGCGCCGACATGGACGCTCTCCCGGTCACCGAGAAGACCGACTTCCCGTTCCGCTCGACCAAGCGCGAGACCTACCTCGGCCAGGAGGTCGGGGTGGCGCACGCCTGCGGGCACGACATCCACACCGCGGTCCTCCTCGGGGTGGCCGAGGTCCTCGCCTCGCTCAAGGGCGGGATCCCGGGGACTGTCAAGTTCCTCTTCCAGCCCGATGAAGAGGGGCCGCCGCCGGGCGAGAAGCCGGGGGCGGAGCTCATGATCGACGAAGGGGCGCTCGCCAACCCGCGCCCCGAGGCGGCCTTCGCCCTCCACTCCTACCCCGAGTTCCCGGTGGGCCAGCTCGGCTACATCGAGGGGCCGGCGATGGCCGCGGTCGACCAGTTCGTCGCCAGGATCCGCGGCAAGCAGGCGCACGGCGCCTACCCCCACCTCGGCGTCGACCCGATCGTGATCGCGGCGCAGGCGATCCTCGCCCTGCAGACCATCCGCTCGCGGAACCTCTCGCCGCTCGAGCCCTCCGTCGTCACGGTGGGGATCGTCCGCGGCGGCGAGCGCTTCAACATCATCCCCGAGGAGGTGCGGCTCGAAGGCACCGTGCGGACCTACAAGGAGGAGACCCGCGCCACCGTCGAGCGACGGATGCGCGAGATCCTCGACGGCACCGCCAGAGCCGGGGGCGGCTCCTACGAGCTCGAGTACAAGAAAAACGGCCCGGCGACGATCAACTCCCCGGCGCTCGCCAGGCGGGTGCGGCCGAGCCTCGAGCGGGCCGTGGGCCGGGACAACGTGCTCGACATCGAGCCGGTCATGGGCGGCGAGGACTTCGCCTACATGGCGAACGTCGTCCCCGGCTTCTACCTCCGCCTCGGCACCACCAAGCCGGGCACGACCTCGGGCGGCCTCCACACCCCGACGTTCCGCGGCGACGACGGCGCCATCGCCGTCGGCATGCGGGCGATGTCGCTCCTCGTCCTCGATTATCTCAGCCGCCCCCCCTCGACCGCGGCGGCGCCGCCGGCTGCTAGAATTCATGCTTTGCTTTCGGGACTCCTGACGAGGTGATCGCATGCGCAACGAGGGGACTTCGGTGAGCAGCCACGGCGTCGAAGAGATCGGCATCGCGGACGCTGCGACCGTCTACTGGAACCTGCCGCCCGCTGCGCTCTACGAACACGCCGTGCGGCGCGGCGAGGCGAGGATCGCGGCCGAGGGACCGCTCGCCGCCGCCACCGGCAGGCACACGGGCCGCTCGCCCAACGACAAGTTCCTCGTCAAGGAGCCGGCGAGCGAGGCCGACATCTGGTGGGGCGAGGTCAACCGGCCCTTCGAGCTCGAGCGCTTCGAGCGCCTGCTGGCGCGGGTCCGCGAGCACGTCGCCGGCCGCGACCTCTACGTCTTCGACGGCTATGCCGGCGCCGACCCGCGCTACCGGCTGCCGGTGCGCGTCATCACCGAGTACGCCTGGCACAACCTCTTCGCGCGCAACATGTTCCTCCGCGAGGAGGACCCCGAGGCCCTGGCCCGCTTTCGCCCCGGCTTCACGGTGCTCGACGTCGCCACTTTTCAGGGCGATCCCGCCCGCGACGGCACCCGCAGCTCCACCTTCATCCTCCTGAGCTTCGCGGCGAAGCTGGTCCTGATCGGCGGCACCGAGTACGCCGGCGAGATCAAGAAAAGCATCTTCAGCGTCATGAACCATCACCTGCCGAAGCTCGGGGTGCTGTCGATGCACTGCAGCGCCAACTACGGCCGCGACCGGGACGACGTGGCTCTCTTCTTCGGCCTCTCCGGCACCGGCAAGACCACCCTCTCGGCCGATCCCTCGCGGACGCTCATCGGCGACGACGAGCACGGCTGGAGCGACGACGGCGTCTTCAACGTCGAGGGCGGCTGCTACGCCAAGGTGATCCGCCTGTCGGCTGAGGGCGAGCCGGAGATCTACGCCACCACCCGGCAGTTCGGGACGGTCCTCGAGAACGTCGTCGTCGACTCCGCGACCCGCCGCCTCGACCTCGACGACGACTCGCTGACCGAGAACACGCGGAGCAGCTACCCGCTGACCCAGATCGGCAATGCCGACCTCGCCGGCCGCGCCGGCCATCCCAAGAGCGTCGTCTTCCTGACCGCCGACGCCTTCGGCGTGCTGCCGCCGATCTCGCGCCTGACCCCCGAGCAGGCGATGTACCACTTCCTCTCCGGCTACACCGCCAAGGTCGCCGGCACCGAGCGCGGGGTGACCGAGCCCAAAGCCACCTTCAGCGCCTGTTTCGGCGCGCCGTTCCTGCCGCTCCACCCCGGCGTCTACGCCAACATGCTGGGCGAGCGCCTGGCGCGCCACCAGGCCAAGGTCTGGCTGATCAACACCGGCTGGACTGGGGGGCCCTACGGGGTCGGCCGCCGTATCTCGCTCGCCCACACCCGGCGGATGGTGGCGGCGGTGCTCGCCGGCGAGCTCGACGGAGTCGAGACCGTGACCGACCCCTTCTTCGGCCTCGCCGTGCCGCAGCGCGTGCCGGGCGTTCCGGACGCGGTGCTTGGCCAGCGCGGCACCTGGAAGAGCCCGGCCGACTACGACGCCAAGGCCGCTCAGCTCGCCGAGATGTTCGCCGACAACTTCGAGAGGTACGAGGACGGGGTGTCCGACGCGGTCAAGGCCGCGGGGCCGCGCAAGGTCGCCTCGGCCCGCTAGCGGTCCCGCTGGCGCCTCGCGGGAGCCTCCGGACCGCGCGCTACCGCGGGTCCTCGAGCACGAAGAGCAGCTTCATGTTGACGCGATAGCCGACGATCTTGCCGTTGTCGATCGTCAGGTGCTGCTCGCTCACCCAGGCGCTCTTGATGTTCTTGAGCGTCTTGGCGGCGCGCTCGATGCCCTCCGTGATGGCCTTCTCGAAGCTCTCCGCGGACTCCGACGTGATCTCCGTGACCTTCGCTACCGACATGCTTTCCTCCTCTTGGGAATGGATGCTGCGGGGTTCCGGCCGGCCCGTCTCGCGGACCTTCCGGAGCTGGCGCGGACGGCGTGTCCGCCTCCGGCAGCATATCCCGCCGGGGAGGAGGGCGACCCGAAAGGCGCTGATATGCTCGGCCGGTGTCCCTTTGACCGCCCCACCGGCCGCCCGTTCGCCAGCCGCTCGGAGGTGATCGCGCCAGGCGCGATGGCGGCGACCAGCCAGCCGCTCGCGACCCAGGCGGCCGTCGAGACCCTCCGCCATGGCGGCAGCGCGGTCGACGCCGCGATCGCCGCCAACGCCGTGCTCGCGGTCGTCGAGCCCACCGGCTGCGGCCCGGGCGGCGACCTCTTCGCGATCGTCTGGGACGCCGCCTCGGGCCGCCTCCACGGCTTGAACGCGAGCGGCCGCTCGCCCGCCGGCCTGACCCTCGCCCATCTGCGCTCGCTGAGGCTCGAGCGCATCCCGTCGCGCGGGCCGCTGCCGATCTCCGTCCCCGGCGCGGTCGACGGCTGGTTCCGTCTCCACGGCCGCTTCGGTCGCCTGCCGATGGCGGAGCTCTTCGCGCCGGCGATCCACTACGCCGAGGCGGGCTTTCCGGTGACCGAGGTGATCGCCCACACCTGGGAGAAAGAGAGCGCCGCCCTGGCCGGCCAGCCCGGCTTTGCGGCGACTTTCCTGCCCGGCGGCCGTTCACCGCGCAAGGGCGAAATCTTCAAGAACCCCGGGCTCGCCGCGACGTTGCGCGCCCTGGCCGGCGGCGCCGGGGCCGGGGGTCGCGACGCCTTCTACGAGGGCGAGCTCGCGCACGCGATCGCCGACGCCGTCGCGGCGGCGGGCGGGTTCCTCTCGGCGGCGGACCTCGCCGCCCACCGCTCGAGCTGGGTCGAGCCGGTCTCCGTCTCCTACCGCGGGCACGAGGTCTGGGAGCTGCCGCCCAACGGCCAGGGGCTCGCCGCCCTCCAGATGCTCGCGATCCTCGCGGAGTACGACCTCCGTGCGGCCGGCTTCGGCAGCGCCGACCACCTCCATCTGCTGATCGAGGCGAAGAAGCTCGCCTACGAGGATCGCGCGCGCTTCTACGCCGACCCGGACTTCGCTCGCACGCCGGTCGCCGCGCTCCTCTCGCCGACCTACGCGGCGGTGCGGAGGAAGCGCATCGACCTCCGCCGCGCCGCCTTCGCCCATGCGGCCGACGATCCGGCGGACCATGAGCCCGAGATCCTCGACGCCGGCGACACCGTCTGTCTCGCGACCGGCGACGCCGCGGGCAACATGGTCTCGCTCCTCCAGAGCAACTTCCGCGGCATGGGCTCCGGGATCGTGCCGGCTGGCCTCGGCTTCTCGCTCCAGGACCGCGGCGAGCTCTTCGCGCTCGAGCCCGGCCACCCCAACGTCTATGCGCCGGGGAAGCGCCCGTTCCACACCATCATCCCCGCCTTCGTGACCCGCGATTGCCGGCCGCGCCTCGCCTTCGGGGTGATGGGCGGCGGCTTCCAACCCCAGGGTCACGTGCAGATCCTCCTCAACTGGCTCGATTTCGCGATGAATCTCCAGGAGGCCGGTGACGCCCCGCGCGCCCTCCACGAGGGCTCCTCCGAGCCGACAGGGGAAAGGATGGACGACGGCGGCCGCGTCTCCCTCGAATCCGGCTTCCCCTACGAGACGATCCGCGAGCTCATCGAGCGCGGCCATCAGGTCGGCTGGAACGTCGGCGACTACGGCGGCTACCAGGCGGTCGCGTGGGACGAGGAGAAGCGGGTGTACTACGGAGCCTCGGAAGCGCGAAAGGACGGTCAGGCGGCGGGGTTCTAATTAGGAGGGGGAGCCACGCGATACGATGTCGTCCGCCTTGGAGGGCCCATGCGCTATCGCTTCGCCACCGCCGACGTCTTCACCGACCGCCGCTTCGGCGGCAACCCGCTCGCGGTGCTGCTCGATGCGCGCGGGCTGGACGCCGAGCAGATGATGCGGGTGACCCGCGAGTTCAACCTCTCGGAGACGGTCTTCGTGCTGCCGCCGGAGGACCTGCGGCATACGCGCAAGCTGCGCATCTTCACTCCCGGCCGCGAGCTGCCGTTCGCCGGCCACCCGACGGTGGGGACGGCCTATCTTCTGGCGGCGCTGGGCGAGATCGCGCTCGCGGGGGAGGAGACGGCGATCACCTTCGAGGAGGGCGTCGGGCCGGTCGCCGTGCGCCTGCTCGCCCCGGACGGCGTGCCCTCCTTCGCGGAGCTCACGGCGGCGCGGCCGCCGTCGTTCGAGCCGGGGCCGGCCGACCGGACGGCGCTCGCCGCCGTGTTCTCGCTCGCTCCGGAGGACCTGGCGGATTGGGCCGAGCCGGAGATCGTCTCCTGCGGCGCGCCGTTCCTCTTCGTGCCGCTCGGCGACCGCGCGGCGCTCGGGCGAGCCCGCGCGCGGATCGATCGTTGGGAGACGCTGCTGCCGAGCATCTCGGAGGTCTACCTCGTCACCCGCGACCCGGAGCTGCCGGGCTCCCACCTGCGCGCCCGCATGCTCGCTCCCCTTCTGGGGATCGCCGAGGATCCGGCGACCGGCGCCGCGGTGACCGCGCTCGGCGGCTATCTGGGCGTGCGGGAGAGCGCCGACGGCATCTTCCGGTGGGTCGTCGAGCAGGGCTTCGAGATGGGCCGGCCGAGCCTCCTCCACCTCACGGTCGAGAGGCGCGGCGGCGAGATCGCGGCGATCCGCGTCGGCGGCGCGGCGGTGCTGGTGAGCGAGGGGACGATCGAGGTGCCGTGAGCGCCGGCCGGAGCGCTCAGGCGGCGAGGACCCTCACGTCATAGAGACCGATCTTCTCGTCGCAGGTGACGAGGACGAGGTCCTCGATCTGCGCCTGGGCGACGAGCATGCGGTCGAAGGGATCGTCGTGATGGCGCGGCAGAGCGCCGGCGGCCGCGGCGTGGCGGGCGCGGATGGGGAGCTCGGCGAAGTCGTTGCCGGCGATCTCCGTGGCCTCCGCCAGGGCTCTGGCGCTCCCCAGCCTGAGCCGCCCGAGCTTCGCCTTGATGGCGATCTCCCAGATCGACGCCGCGCTCACGTACGCCGACGTCCGCGGGTCGGCGAGCACGTCGCGCGCCTCGTAGGAGAGCTTGTCGTCGTCCGCCAGCCACCAGAGGTAGGCGTGGGTGTCCAGCAGGAGCCTCAAGGATCGAGCCTCAGCCCGCTTCCCCGCGGAACGCCGCCGCGAGGTCGGGCGGGAGCGGCGCGTCGAAGTCGGCGCCGATCTGGAGGCGCCCCTTGAGGCGGCCCGGGCGGCGCGGCTCCGCGGGCAGCGGCACGAGCTTCGCGACCGGACGGCCGCCGCGTTCGAGCACCACTTCCTCGCCCGCTGCCGCGC
>Ga0307470_10000681_pt1 | contig 15106 bp, 8 predicted proteins | sample atmos_gasesAM3C__FD_204565 | JGI IMG/M metagenome (GOLD analysis project Ga0307470, IMG submission 204565) | Hardwood forest soil microbial communities from Morgan-Monroe State Forest, Indiana, United States - atmos_gasesAM3C_05 | ecosystem: Environmental > Terrestrial > Soil > Temperate forest... | reverse complement strand
GGATCAACAGGTTGAAGGTCTTGCCCATCAGCTCGCGGTAGAGCGGCTGCCGCTCGCGCACCTCGGCGCCGGCGACGGCGCGGCTCCCCAGCACCAGCTCGGCCTCGCCGAGGCGCCGCTCGAGCTTGGGCAGCTCCTCGATCGGGGTCGAGAAGTCGGCATCGGAGAGGAGCACCCGCTCCCCCGAGCTCGCCAGGACCCCGGTGCGGAGAGCCGCCCCCTTGCCGCGGTTGCGGGGATGGGTGAGGAGCCGCACGCCGCGGCCGGCGTAGGCCGCCGCCACCTGCCCGGTCGAGTCGCGGCTGCCGTCGTCGACCACCAGCAGCTCGAAGCTCGCGCCGCGCCGCTCCAGGTAGTCGAGCGCGCGGGCGACGCTCGAGCCGAGCCGCGCGGCCTCGTTGAAGGCGGGGATCACCACCGAGAGCTCGGGCATCGACCGGGGATTCTACTGTCAAGCCGGTAGAATGCCCGGCAGAGGCTCAGTTTGTCCGCTGCGGGCGGCCGCCTTCGGACCCGCCCTCCCGCACGCCCTTCCAGGCGGCCGTCCTCGGGACCAAACGGAGCCACGAATGCCCTGCGGACCGCTGCCGCCGCCCATCCCGACCATGGCCGACCTCCTCGTCCTGAAGGCGCTCGACGCCGAAAGCGCCGCGGCGCCGGAGTTCCGCTACCTCCTGTCGCAGGTGCTGCTCGCCGCCCGGCGGGTCTTCGGCGCCGTCGAGTTGGCGACCGACCCCACCGCCCTCCCCGCGCTCGGGCGAGCGACGGCCGTCCTGGCGCTCGGAGCGGAGAACGCGCTGCTCGGGGAGGCGAGCCTCGCCGCCATGCGGGAAGCCCTCGCCGCGGGGGCCGCCGAGGTCAGGCCGACGCCGCTCGCGGCGGCCGGCCTGGCGCTCGACGAGCCGGTCTACACTCTCCGCGGCTACGAGCGCGCCGAGGCGCGGTTCCTCGCCGATCCCGCCCGCCGCGAGCCACCCCCCTCCCACCTGCCGGTCGCCCTGTGGAGCGCCGGGCGCTTCACCGAGATCGTTCGCCACGTCCCCCCCGAGCGGCTGCTCCGCGACCCCGCGGCGCTCGCCGCCGGCTCTACCGGAACAGCCGCCGCCGGCCTTTGCCATCTCTTCATCGACTATTACGGCGAGGTGAGGGACGACGTCCTGCCGTATGTCCCCGCGACGGCGGAGGACGTGCTCGAGATCGGCTGCGGGCGCGGGCTGACCGGCGAGCTGCTGCAGCGCCGGCTGGGCTGCCGGGTGACCGGCGTCGAGCTCAACCCCGAGGTGGCGAAGGATGCCGGGCGCCGCCTCCACGCCGTGCGCCAGGGCGACGTCCAGACGCTCGACATCGAAGGCCAGTTCGACGTCGTCCTGGCGCTCGAGCTCTTCGAGCACCTGACCGACAACGAGCGCTTCCTCGCCCGCGCGCGCGAGCTGCTGCGCCCCGGCGGCCGGCTGGTGCTGTCGGTCCCCAACGTCGGCCACTGGGCGGTGGTCGAGGATCTCCTCGCCGGCCGCTGGGACTACCTGCCGATCGGACTCCTCTGCTACACCCACTACCGCTTCTTCACCCGGCGGACGCTCGCCGACTGGCTCGCCCGCGCCGGCTTCGAGCGCTGCGAGATCGTCGCCCAGAAGACCGAGCTCCCCGACCGCATGGCGGCTCTCGCCGCGACCCTCGAGATCGATCGCGACAGCCTGGCCACCAAGGGCTTCTACGTCGTGGCGTCGCGCTGACGCGGGCGCCTACCAGTCGTCGGCGGCGGTCTTGCGGAAGATGGTGTCGTGGGGCGACGACCGCTCGTCGTCCGGCCGGCCGTTGGTGTAATAGTAGAGGGAGACCGACTTGCGGGTCATGCCCGGCGGGCAGGCGAGCGGCGCGGGGTGGCCGTGGAAGGAGAAGTCGGTGGTGTCGAAGACCACCGTGCGGTTGAAGACCGGCAGGATGCGCTGCTCGCAGCGCGTCACCTCGCGGTCCCACAGCTCGAGGTGCCCGCCGTACTCCTCCCGCCAGTCGCGGTTCAGGTAGACGAGGAGGTTCAGCCGCCGGTCGAGCTTCAGCCGCGGGTGCCAGTTGAAGTCGCTGTGCACCTTGAGGAAGCCGCCGCGCTCGATCTGGTGCGGCCCGGCGCCGCCGTAGTAGGGATCGGGGATCAGTCCCTCGATCCCGGTCAGCGCCTCCAGGAACTCGAGCACCGGCGCCGAGCTCATCTCGAAGAGGAACTGGCGGATGGGCTCGGCGACCCGGGATTTGTAGCTGTAGCCGAGCTTCCTCTCGGTCGCGTTGTCGAAGGTGACCCAGTCGATCTCGCCGGGGCGCGGGAACCCGGCGAGCACGTCCGCTAGCGCCGCGTCGGCGAACAGGCCGTCGAGCACGACGTGCGGGAAGGGCCTCGCCCGGCGGTAGGTCTCCCGGAGAGGAGCGGGATCGGCTCGCAGCTCGAGCATCAAGTTTTCGTGCGGTCGACGGCAGCCGGGGCCCGATCCGCTGACCGCTCCCTCACCCGCCCCTTGGTCCACTCAACTGCCCACAGTACCGCGTCCAGGAGCCGTGGCACCACCGCCTCCGGACGGAAGCGCTGCGCCTGTGCGATGCCGGCGCGCCGCGCCTGCCGCCACTGCCGCGGCGCGCCGAGGAGGGCCTCGGCGGCGGCGGCGAACCCCGTGGCGTCGCCCGGCTCGACCAGCGCGACGGCGCCGGCGGTGAGGTATTCGATCGACGGGATGCGGGAGGCGACGGCCGGGATGCCAGCGGCCATCGCCTCGAGGAGGGGCAGCCCGAAGCCCTCCTCCGGTCGCGACGAGAGCAGGAGCAGGTCGCACCGCCGGAGCTCGCGGGCGAGCGCCTCCGGCCGCACGCCGCAGAGGTAGCGGTCGGGGGGGAGGAGATCGCGCTCCGCCGCGGTGAGGGGGAGTGGCGAGAAGCGCAGCAGGCGGTAGGCCCGGCCACCCTCGCGCAGGATTCGCACCGCGCGGAGGGCCGTCGGCACGTCCTTGACAGCGGCCTCGAAGATGCCCGGCACGGCGATCCAGGGGCGTCGCCGCGGGCGTAGGCGCGGGAGGGGCCTGAACGCGGGGTCCAGGGGGGGCGAGACGACAACGCTCTCGCGGCCGAACCGGTGCGCCAGGAACGTCGCGAGATGGGGCGTGACGGTGAGCGTGGGCAGCGGACGCGCGTAGGCGGCCTCGATCTCCGCGAGCTGCGGGGCCAGGTGGACGAGCCCACCCTCGTATCCCTGGCAGAAATGCGCCACGGGCCCGAGGGCCAGCCGCTCGGCGACGGCGATCGTCGTCCAGTAGGTGGCGATCGCCAGGTCCTGCGCCGGGAGCGCCGGCGAGCCCGCGTCGTAGTCGTGATAGGGGACCGGGAGGTCGGTCCACGTCGGCCGCGGACCGGCGCCGAGCACGGTGACCTCGACCCCGCGCTCGTGGAGCAGGCGGACGTGCTGGAAGATCACCTTGTTGCCGCCCCCGAGCTCGGGCCACGGCAGGACGTAGGCGACCCGCACCTCAGGCGACCTCTCCCGCGACACCTCGGGAGGGGAGCGGTGACAGCGTGCCCCCCGCCAGCTCGCGGCCCCGCCGGTCGATCAGATGGACGGCGAGATCGCCCTCCACCCAACGGGCGCGGATCTCGTCGGGGAACCGCCAGCGAGCCGCCGGCTGCCGCAGCAGCTCGGCGGCCGCCGGAAAGCTCGCCGAGTGGGGCGAGACCTCGACCCAGAGGGGGAAGGCGTCGCCGAACGCCGAGAGGTCGAGCTCGGTATCCGAGAGGGGGGAGAGCGGGGCGAGCGCCGGGAGTCGATCGCCCCGCGCGGGAGGGCCGCTCGGCGACCCGCCGTCGAGCCGCCGGAGGAGCGGCTCGAACCAGGCTCCGTAATGGCGCCGCCGGAAGCGGCTGGCCGACTCCTCGAACCACTGCTGGGCCCGCGGCTCGCGCGCCGCGCTGCGGCCGTAGAGATGGACCGCCCGGGCAGCGGGCACATAGCGCGCGGGCAGGCCGCGGCGGCGGGCGCGGAGCAGCCAGTCGGTCTCCTCGAAGTAGAGGGGGTAGCCGCCGTCGAACGGGCCGACGCGGTCCCAGGCCGAGCGGCGGACGGCGAGCAGGCTGCCGGACAGCGAATAGCTCGCGAGCGGCCGCTCCGCCTCCCAGTGGCGCCGGGCATGGCGCCGCCAGGCGCGGCGCGCGCGCGCCTCCCAGCCCCCTCCGCGGCGGGCGAGGAGGGCGGCGACCTCGGCGCGGCGGGAGCGGACCTCCGCCGGCGGCAGCACCAGCCGGCGGCCGCGGTCCCAGAAGAAGCGCGGTCCGGCGATGGCGGCGCCGCGGTCGATCTCCGCGAGGAGAGCCGGGATGCAGCCGGGCAGCACCAGAACGTCGGGGTTCATCAGGACGATGACCTCGGCGCGCGACGCCGCGACTCCCAGGTTGACGCCGCCGGCATAGCCGACGTTGCCGCCGGGATCGAGCCGGGTGACGGGTAGAGTCGCAATGAGCGCGCGCCCGGCGGCGTCGCTGCCGTTGTCGACCAGCAGCCACTCGGCCTCGAGGCCGCCGAGGTCGGCGCGGAGCGCGGCGACGGCCTCCGCCGCGAGGTCGGGGGTGTGGTAATGGACGAGGACGATCGCCAGACGCATGGCCAGGCGAGGGCGCTCAGGGCCGGCGCGGGATGGTTCGCGTCACGGCTGGCGGGTGAGGGCGAAGGTGCATCCCCGGCAGATGAAGTCGGCCGGAGCCTCCTCCAGCCCGTAGACCCAGCGCCGCATGAGGGTCAGGGTGGGCCCGGCCAGCACCTCGCGAACGCTCTCCCGGTTGAGGTCGCCGACGACGTACTTGGCGTCGTAGTCCTCGCAGCAGAGAACGGCCTTCCCCTGCGGCGTGATGTGGAGGTGTTGGAGCGGCCGGGAGCCCACGTTGTCGCAGCCGCACAGACGGCGGGTGTCGGCCGCCGGCTTCAAGCCGATCTGGAGGTAGCCGGCGCGGTCCATGACCTCGAAGTACTTGACCGCGAAGCGGCTGCCGGCGAAGCGCTCGCCGATGGCGGCGAAGTCCCGCCGGTGGTCCTCGTTGCCCGTCCCCAGGACGACGATGTCCATCTGGTCGGCGAGCGCCCGATCGCGGGCGTAGTCGAGGTTCTGGAGCACCCGCTCGAGGTGGTCGCCGCCCCGCTCGCGGGCGTAGCGCTCGCGGTCGAGGGTCGAGAGGTTGATCGAGAGGAAGCGCAGCCCGCCCAGGGCGACCAGGGCATCGATGCGCTCGGGCGTCAGGCCGGTCGCGTTGGTGAGCACCGCCGGTGGCAGCCCTGCCGCCTTGATCGCGCGCACCTGGTCGACGAAGCGCCGGTCGGCCGTGGGCTCGTTGTAGTTGATCATGAAGACCGCCTCGATCGTCCCCCGGAACGCCGCGAGCTCGCCCAAGATCCGCTCGTAGAGCGCGGTCGGCATGAAGTAGTCCTCGCGCGGGGCGATCGAGACCGGGCAGAAGTAGCAGGCCTGATTGCACACTGTGTGGGCCTCGAGCGAGACGTACTTGAGAAGGAAACGGGTGGCCGGATCGACGTCCTCGGAGAGCAGCCAGCCGGCGGCGGTCAGGGCGTCGCGCTCGGCCGTGGCGAGCTCCTCGACGGCGCCGCCGTCGAGGAGGGTCCGCAGCGCCCCATAGCCGGGCTCGCCGGCGGCGAGAGCACGGTCGGAGAGCGGATCGTAGAGCCGATCGGGGGCGACGTGGAGGAACGGGTTCAGGCGGAGGCGGGAGGCGAGGGCCGGGGACTCGGCGAGCAGGGAGGAGGTTTCGCTCTTCATCGTGGGCGGCTTCCGGCTTCCGACCTGGTGGCTGTCTCTTCTACGGTCAAAGCGGCCGCGCTGTCCAGCTCCCAGCGGTGCTCGACGCGGACCAGGCCGAAGGCGTAGGAGGGGCTGTCGACCGTGAACGCGGGCTGCAGCAGACGCTGGTCGTAGATGTGGAGACCCCCGTCATCCAACAAGAAGACGTACAGAGTGAATTCCCCCTTGACCAGAGGCAGGCTCGGCAGCGCGAGCCGTACGCCGCGCCGCCGGCCGCCGCCCAAAAGCGGCAGCATCCCGTCGGCGTGGGTGGCGAAGGACGCGACCTCGACGCCGTCGATGCGGTTGATGCCGACCCCGACGTGGAAGCCGAGGCACGGGTCCTCGGTCTCCCAGAGGATCTCGATCTCGAGCGGATCGCCGCAGGTGAGGAGTGGCCGGCCGGACCCCGTGCCGGGCAGCCTCACCGCGGTCAGCCGGGCCGGCGCCGCGCTCGCCGGCGCCGTGGCCGCGCTCGGCTTGCTGAGATCGGCCGGGACGCTCTTGGCGAGCAGGAAGTTCTCGTACTCCCGTACCACCTCCCCCACTCCGCCGAGGGCCTCCACCCTGCCCTGGCGCAGCCACAGCGCGCGCTGGCAGAAGGCGGAGACGTAGTACATGGCGTGGGAGCAGAAGAGGAGCGTGCCGCCGGACTCGACGAACTCGCGCAGGCGGTCCATGCACTTCTTCTGGAAGTAGCCGTCGCCCACCGAGAGCGCCTCGTCGATGATCAGGACGTCGGGCTCGACCTGGGTGGCGATCGAGAAGCCGAGGCGCATGGCCATGCCCGTCGAGTAGACCTTGACCGGCTGGTCGATGAACTCGCCCAACTCGCTCCAGGCGACGATCACCGGCATCTTCTCCGCCACCTCGGCGGCGGAGAGGCCGAGCATCGCGGCGTTGAGCGCGATGTTCTGGCGGCCGGTGAACTCGGGGTGGAACCCGGAGCCGAGCTCGAGGATCGAGGCGATCTTGCCGGCCACGCGCGTCGTCCCGGTCGTCGGGGCGGTGATGCCGGCGAGGATCTTCAGGAGCGTGCTCTTGCCGGCGCCGTTCTCGCCGATGAGCGCCAGGCCTTCCCCCCGCGTCTGCGCGAAGGAGACGTCGTCGAGGGCGTGGAAATCGCGGTGTCGGGAGCGGCGCAGGGCCAGCTCGCCCAGGCGATCCCAGGGGCTGCCGTAGACCCGGTAGATCTTCGAGAGGCGCTCGACCTCGACCACGGAGGGGCTCACCGCCGCATTGTAACCTGCGGCATCAGCCCGCGGAGGGCGGCCAGGGGGGCGAGGAGGGCGAGGTAGCAGAGGGCGGCGAGGTAGAAGCAGCGGCTGATCCCGAAGCTCATCGACACCAGCACCGCGACGGCGCTGCCGAGGACGCCGAAGGCGCCGTTCAGGCCCCACATCCAGGACATCGCCGCCGGCGATCGCGAGGCGACGAGGCGCATGCCGAGGGGGAAGCAGAGGCCGAGGAGGAGGCCGACGGGGACGGTCAGCGCGGCGATCAGGAGGACCTTGGCCGGCAGCCCGGCCGCCGCGGCGCGCGGCAGCGTGGCTCCAATCGCCCACGGCAGCGCCGTGAGGACCACGGCGAGGGCGACCGGGAGCGCGCCCAGGAGCCCCCGCGAGCGCTCGGCCGAAGCATCCCAGAAAGCATCCCCCAAAACATCCGACCAAGCGTCCGAGGCGAGGCTCCCCAGCCCGGTCGAGAGGATCAGGGTCATCAGGGTGACCGCGAGCGAGTAGACCGGATGGCCGAGGAGGACCGAGAAGCGCTGCATGAGGCCGATCTCGACCAGCATGAACCCCAGCCCGATGAGCGAGAAGTAGACGGCCGCGGCGGTAAAGTCGACCGGCGCCAGGCCGTGGCCGCGACCCTTGGCGACGAGCGGCACGACGAGCGTCGCCGCGACCAGCAGGGCGACGGCGACGAGGATGGCGAGCAGGCTGTCGGTCGCCCGCAGGTTGCCCTCGAGGACGCCGCCGGCGCGAGCGCGGGAGAATCCGCCCCGCCACCAGGCCGCCGGCCGCAGCATGTTGAAGAAGAACGGTTGGTCGTCCGTCGGCGGCGAGAGCGCCAGGACGGGGTGCCGGCTGGCGGCGGCGAGCTCGCCGTCGCTCCGCGCGGTGACGATCGCGGCGAGGAGCGGATGCGGCGGCTCGGCATCGGGCAGGACGAGGAACTCGAAGCCGCGCTCGCGGCCAGCGGCGCGCAGCTTTCCGACGTCGGCCGCGGCGAGCGGATCGCGGGCCACCAGGAGGGTCGAGAGCCGACCGGCCGTCGCCAGCGCGAGGTGCTGCCGCGGGGCCGCCGCGCCCCGCCGCAGCAGGGTCGCCGTGGCGAGCGACAGCAGCCGCGCCGTCTCGCCCGGATCCTCCGGCGAGTACCAGCGGCTGACCGCGAGGAGCCCGCCCGGGCGGAGCCGGGAGAGGAAGAGCTCCCAGGCCTCGACGGTGTAGAGGCCGTTCTCGGTGAGCGTCATGGCGCCGGCCGAGGTGGAGGCCCAGGTGTCGACGAGCGCCATCTGGATGAGGTCGTACCGGGTATCACGTCCGGCGAGATACGACCGCCCCTCGGCGTGGACCAGCTCCACCTGGGGCCGGCCGGCGAGGCCGGCGAAGCTCCGCAGGTCCGCTGTCAGCAGGCGGAGGAAGAGCCGGTTGACCTCGATCCCGGTCACCCGCCGGCTGCCGAAAGCCAGAGCGGAGAGCAGGTCGCGGCCGCCGCCCACCCCGATCACCGCGACCTCGCCCGGCCCGCGGAGCTCGAAGCCGAGGTTGGTGAGGTCGTAGCCCAGCCAGCGAAGGTCGCCGGCGCCGCCGAAGCGGGTGCAGACGGTGAAGGCGCCACCGTCGATGCGCAGCGGGATCTGGTCGACCGCCGCCGCCGGGGCGCGCGTGCCGGGTCCCCAGAGCGCCGGCGGGCCATGGCCGGCGGCGCGCGCGGTGATCCGCGAGTGGCTGTTCCAGAGGTCGAAGAGCACCGGCTCGGGCACCGGGTTGCCCTTCATCGTGCCGATCCAGACGAGCCGGGGGTAGAGGCGCCCGTTGAGCGCGCCGAGGGCCAGCAGCGCGACGGCGAGGGCGATTGGCCACTGCAGACGGCCGCCGGCCGCGACGCCGAAGGCGACCGCCCCGAGCGCGGCCAGGGCCCCGAGCAGGAAGAGACCGGTTGAGGGATCGCAGCGCTCGAGGAGGACGATGGCACCCAGGCAGCCGGTGCCGGCGCCGAGGAGATCGGCGGCATAGAGGCGGCCGATGGGGAGCGCCACGCGGGTCAGCGCGACGGCCACGGCAACCCCGGAGAAGAAGAACGGAGTGGCGAGCAGAGCGCTGGCGAAGGTGAGCGTCCAGAGGCCCATGGCGTCGGCGGAGATCTGCGTCGGCAGCCGGAGCGAGAGGAGAGCGAGGTGACTCGCCGGGATGGCGAGGCCGAACCAGGCGGCGAACCGTCCGGCCCGGCGCGCGGCGCGCGCGGAACCCGAGCTCGGCAGCGTTGGCTCCAGGGGCTCCGCGGGCTCCGGGGGCTCCGGCCGCAGATAGACGTAGAGGGCGCCGGCCGTCATCCCGAGCAGAGCGAGCGAGATGGCGAGGAAGGCGAGGTGGTACCAGGTGAGGACCGAGAGGATGCGCGTGTCGACGACCTCGAGCACGAGGGTCGCGAGCGCGGTCGCGAACAGGCCGCCGTAGAAGGCCGAGGGGCGGCGCATGGGTGAGCGGACAGAGAAAAGGCCGCCGGACGAGAGAGCCCGGCGGCCTGTCGAGATCGGGGCGGACGGCTCGCTTAGCGCGTCGTCCCCAGGATGTAGGCCGGATCGTTGGTCGACAGGTTGACGACCTGACCGGCCGCGAGGGCCTTGCCGCTCTTCACCAGGACCTGCACGGTGAACCCACCCTGCACGCCCGCGGCGGGGATCGGATGCTCGCTCGGACGGAAGAGCTTGCTCTTGCCGGGCGGCAGGTTGGCGGAGAGCTTGCCCACCATCGTGCCGTCGAGCCCGCGGTAGATCAGGTCGTAGGAGCCGAAATCACTCGACGGATTGAACAGCCAGTAGGCGGTCCAGTGGGTGGCATCCTGCCGCAGGCCGACCAGGTAGTTGCCCTGACCCGCGGCCGCGGCATCGTCATCCGACAGCGCCGGCATCGCCTGGCCGAAGCGCCGGACCGCCTGCGAGAAGTCGTAGCTCTCGGCCTGGATGATCGGGAAGCCGGTCGACGAGGCGTCGGTCTCGAAGGTGAGGATGCCGACCGCGTCGGTCACCCCCCACTTGTCGGCCACGACGTTCGCCAGCCGCTGGGTCTCGCCGGGCTGCAAGGTGACGGTGATCGGAGCCAGGGTCTGGCTCGTCACCCCGACGCCGAGGAACGACACCCTGGTCTGGATCACCTTGTCGGTGGTGTTCGAGAGCACCGCGTCGCTGCGCCACAGGGTGCCGTTGAGCCCCGGCGTCGACAGCGCCCCCAGGACGTAGAGCTTCGCCTTGGTCGTTCCCGGCCGCACGAAGGACGGATCCTGCGAGACGGTGCGGAGCTTGGCCCCGTAGGGATAGATCTGACCGCCGGAGATCGTCTCGATCTGCACCCGGTAGTCCTGGACGTTCGAGATGCCGAAGAGGCTCTCGATCTCCTCGCGCTGGAACTGCTTCAGGCCGAGGCGGGAGACCACGAAGTCGCTCGTCGCGCCGAGCGCCTTGCCCTGGTTGTCGAAGAGGCTCAACCGATAGGTCGCAGGCTGGTCGTTGGGGTTGCTGAGGCCGAAGTAGGAGACCTCGGTAGAGTTGTCGCTCAGGGCGACGAGATGCTGCACCTGCGACGCCCGCGTGCTGCTCGCCGACGCCGAGACCGGCGTCATCGAGACGCCCGAGATGGTCTGGCCGAACTGCGTGCCGTCCTTCTGGACCGTGGTGTTGTACGAGGTGATGACCGGCTCGGAGCTGGCGCCCGGCACGGTCACCGTCACGAAGCCGACGGTGTTGTCCGGCCGGCTGAAGAGGTCGCCCAGCACGTCGGAGGAGAAGAGGGTGGCTCCCGGGGCCAGGGTCCTGGTCACCTGCGGCGGGTTGGTCTCCGGCGTTCCCCGGCGGCGGAACTGCAGGGTGACGTCGATCGGCGAGCCGCCCGGGTTGTGCACGTAGAGGTCGCTCGACTGGACCAGCACGCCGCGGGTCTCGGCGAGCCAGGGCAGCAGCACCGACTTGGTCGCCGGCGGGGGCAGGGGGCTGATCTGGAAGGTCGCCGTCTGGTTGGCGTTCGCCTGGTCCTTGGCGACCGTCAGCTTGACGAGGAAGCTCCCCGCCGAGCTCCAGGCGTGGGTCACCGAGGGCCCCGAGCCCGTCGTGCCATCCCCGAACTCCCAGCTATAGGTCGTGGCCAGGGTGGTGACCGCGCTGAACGTCACCGCGTCCCCCGCCTGCGCCTTGCAGACGTTGAAGCCGAACTGGTTGACGCAGCTCGCGCTAGTGGTGAAGCTCGGATCGAGCGGGGGCGGCGCGCCGCTCCCGACGACGATCCCCTTGGTGCTCGAGCTGATGCAGGTGCCCGAGAAGCAGTTGGCGCCCGATCCCGGCGCGGTCACCGTCAGCGTCACGACGTAGTTGCCGGCCTTGAGATAGGTGTGCGAGGCGGTCTTGCCGGTGTCGTTGCTGCCGTCGCCGAAGGTCCAGCTGTAGAGGGCCGGGCTGCCGGTCGACGCGCTGGCATCGAAGTTGACCGCCTGGCCCGGATTGGGCCCCGTCGGCGAGAAACTGAAGACCGCGGCGAGGGTACCGCCGCCACCCCCACCACCACCGCCGCCACCGATGCTGACGAAGAGCGTACCGGTCGCCCCGACGCAGCCCGAGTTGGTGGCGGTGAGCGTCACCGAACCGGCGTTGGCGTAGGTGACCGAGATCGCGCTGCCGGTCGCGCTCGGTGGCGTGCCGCCGGGGAGGGTCCAGCTCCAGCCCGCGGCGTTGGGCGTGCAGCCGAAGGCCTGCGCGGTGAAGCTGAGCGACTGGCCCGCGGTGCCCGAGGTGGGGCCCGCGATCAGGATGCTGGGCGGCGTCGCGCCGGCGACGTGGAAGGGGCTGGCGAGCACGGTGACGTCCGACTCGTTGACCCCGCGGCGGACCCGCAGGCAGGGCTGGAAGTTTCCCGCGCTGGCATACAGGTGCGAGGCGACCGCCGCCGGGTGACCGGTGTCGGTGAAGTTGCAGGTCGCGGGGTTGGAATCCCCATGGGCCCAGTCATAGTCCCAGAGCTGCGCTCCGGTCGACGCATCGAGGAAGGGGACCGCCTGGCTCACCGTGTAGCTGCACGGCGCGAACTGGCAGCCGACGGGATTCCCGACCGCGAAGCTGGCTTTGAGCGGTGCGATCTGCACGATGTTGACCGTCAGCGACGGGCTCGACACCTCGGCCGAGATGCAGTTGCGGACCTTCACCACCACCGTCTTGTTGCCCGTCGTCGTGTAGTTGTGGGACGGGTTGGGGCCGTTGACCGGATCCGCGGTCCAGCCGGTGAACCCGTTGCCGTCGCCGAAGTCCCAGTTCCATTCCGTGGCGCCCACGACGCTGACGTGGAACTGGACCGTGCCCGCCACGAAGGCGTCGTTGGTCGGCGTCGGCACGCTGCTGATCTGCGAGATGGCTCCGAGGCTGAAGGTGGCGCTCTTCGACGTCGTACCGACGCCGTTGGCGACCGTCACCGTCGCGGTGTAGGTCTTGGGCAGGGCGTTGTTGAGCTTGGTGTCCCACACGAAGGGGTTCGCCGTGCTCGTGCCGCCCGGAGCAGCCGAGGCGCCGGAGTCGACGATGCTCCAGCTATAGGTGAGGGTTGGCTTGCCGGTGACCCCGTTGGCCGTCAGCGTGATCGGCTGGCACTGGAGGGGGCTCGCCGGCGAGACGCTGACGCTCGCCACCTGCGGCGAGGGATCGAGGACGGTGACTTGGTGACTGGCCACGGGGCTCGTGCCGGAAGCGTTCGCGGAGGTCAGGGTGATGGTCTTGACCCCCGTGCCGGCGAAGGTCACCTGGGGATTCTGCGACGAGGTCGAGGTGCCGCCGGTGGTCGTGCCGTCGGCGCCGAAGCTCCAGCTCCAGCTCGTCGGGCCGCTGCTCGACAGGTCGGTGAAAGTGACCGCAGTGCCCGGGAAGATCTGCGCCGGGCTCCAGCTGAAGTCGGCCAGCGGCGCGATGCCGCCGGTCCGCTGGTGGACGTCGAGGATCGACAGCGCCGCGCGGTACACGTAGGCGCCGTTGAACATCGCCCGGCGCGGCATCACGTAGTTGAAGCCGGTCGCGCCGCCACGGTAGTACCACCCCCAGTAGCCGGTCTGCGGCGAGATGTCCTGGGGTGACGCCGGCGAGCTGACGTCGAAGAGATACTCGCGCTGCGCGCCGCCGCTGCACTTGTCGTCCGAGCCGAAGTAGAGGAACGGCGTGGCGCCGCTGCGCGAGAAGGTCACGAAGTAGTTCGGCGTGCCGGGGTCCGCGAGCTCGCGCGACCAGACCGGATTGCCGAGCCCCGAGCAGGTGCTAGAGATGCAGCTCACGTCGTAGATGCGGGCCTCGTTGACCACGCGCTGGAGCTGGCAGCTGTAGCTCGTCGTGCGCAGGCCGAGGTAGTAGTGCCCGGCATCCTTCCACATCGCGACGCCGTAGACCCCGCGGATGTCGAAGGTGCACGAGGGCGGATCTTTGAGGCCGGACACCACGAGCGGCGCGACCGCCGGATTGGCGACGTTGTAGATGCTGACGCCGCCGCCGGACCCGCTGCTGACGGCGAGGAAGTTGTCGACGCCGTGAACGTAGCGTGCCGAGCCGCTGGAGCCGATCTTGCCCACGTAGACACCGTTGCAGCCGCCCAGCGACTCCAGGCAGCGGTTGTACTGGCGCGCCTGGGTCATGTTGTAGGCGAAGACGCCGCCGGTGGGCGAGCCCTGCGAGGCGGCCATGAAGGCGTACCGGGTGCCGCCGATGACCGCAGCGTACACCTCCTCGCCGTCCTTCTGGCTGTCCTGATAGTCGAGCTGCGGCGAGCCCTTGGTGGAGAGGTCCACGAGGCCGATGCCAATCCCACCCTCGCCGACCACGGCGGCGTAGGTGTCGTCACCGGCGGGAATCGCCATGTCCTGGAGCGGCCACTTGACCTCCGGGCTGTCGGTCCACACCGGGAAGCTGGTGAAGCTCAGCTTGCCGAGGAACGTCGGGTTGGCAGGATCCTGCCTGAGGTCCCAGACGTTCATGGCGTGGGAGCCGTTGGTCACCAGATAGTTGTTCTCGATCGCCAGACCCAGCGTCCAGCTCGCGTCGGAGTAGCGGGTGCGGCTCTCCTCGAAGCTCGTGGCGTCCCGGTTGAAGGGCAGCGGGCTCGGGCCCACCGGCTTGAGATTTCCCCAGAAGGTGCTCGGCACCGAGATGGCCGGCGACCCTCCACAGCTCGCCGGCAGGAAGCCGCAACCCGCCCGGCTGCAGGTCTGTGCTCCGGCAGGCGCCGCGGGGATCCCGAGAGCGCAGAGCGCGACGAGGAGGGGGCCGGCTGCGCGGAGCGTCGTTCCAGGGCTGGGAAGAGAGGTGGGTCGCATCATCGGTGAGAACTCCTTTTGCTGCGAATCCTAAAAGCGACTTCCCGCTGAGGACGGCGGCCTACGCAAAGTACAAGCTCACCCCGCGGGTACGAATCGTTTGCTCGAGCATCAGTCTAGGGGCGACCTGCGGCCGTCGGAAGCCTGCGCTCATCTGTGTTCCGTGTGTTCAGCTCTTCTGATCTGACTCCGCGGGCAGGGTCAGGTCGGAGGAGCCGACCGAAATGAAAAGAAAAAGGGTGAGCCCGACAAGACGTCGGGCCCACCCCGAGAGCTACGGCTTAGCCGCCCGGAACGACGTGGTTCGCGGTGCAGGCGCTGTCGAGCTTGAGCGCGCTGTAGCCGACCTCGTAACGACCCTCGGCCTGGATCTGCGACTCGACCCACGCCTGAGCCGCCGTGGAATCCTCCGGCGGGTTGTTGCCCGCCGCGACCACGGTGGTGTTCAGGTCGAGGTAGAGCCAGCCGAAGGCGAACGGCACCGGGAAGGTGCTACCGCCCACCAGCACCGACTGCGTCTCCGCCGGGAAGGGGATGATCCCCTGGTTCGGCGGCTGCGGCGAGAAGGGGAACGTCGGCGGCTGCGACGGGTGCTCCTGCTCGTCGAAGATCACGATCGCCTCCTGGCCCAACGGGTACCAGGTCGGGGTCGTGCCGCACTTGAAGGCGCCCTGCTTGACCTTCGAGTCGCGCCAGACGTGCAGGTGGGTGCCGCCGTTGAAGCCGCCACC
>Ga0307470_10000680_pt1 | contig 15120 bp, 9 predicted proteins | sample atmos_gasesAM3C__FD_204565 | JGI IMG/M metagenome (GOLD analysis project Ga0307470, IMG submission 204565) | Hardwood forest soil microbial communities from Morgan-Monroe State Forest, Indiana, United States - atmos_gasesAM3C_05 | ecosystem: Environmental > Terrestrial > Soil > Temperate forest... | reverse complement strand
TCGCCGGCGGGCCGGCCGTCGAATGGAGCGGCGCGGCGGCGGACCGGCGGACGGCGGTCAGACGTAGTGGCAGCGGACCGTCTTCAAGAGGCGCGAGCGCGCCTTGCGGAACTCCGCGGCGTCGAGACCGGCGGCCTCCCGCTGCGCGATCTCGCTCTCGATCTCGACCAGGTCCATCTCGACGAAACGGGTCACCAGGCCGCCCCGCGTCCAGAGGACGCTGACCTTCCGGGACGAGCCGTCCAGGGCGTCCTCTCCCACGTGCCAGGTGAGCGTCTCGGCGGTCTGTGCGGCGCGCATCGACCAGGTTGGGTAAGCAAGACCTCTGCCACCGATCCTCTCTGGCGCGCGCCGGTATGGTTTTTGCTGCCCGCTGCCTCGCCAAGGAAATCGGGGCAACGGTCCGTCATGGCTCAGGACGAGGTCGCCCTCCTCGACATCGGGCTCCCCGTGATGGACGGCTACGAGCTTGCCCGGCGGCTCCGCGCGCTGCCGGGAATCCCGCAGCTCCGTCTCATCGCGGTGACCGGCTACGGCGGCGACCCCGACCGGCGGCGCGGCAGGGACGCCGGCTTCGACGCCCACCTGGTCAAGCCGGTCGAGTGGGAGGTCCTCGAGTCGCTCCTGGGCGTCGCCGGTTAGGCCCGGGCGAGGCCGCGGCGGACGCCGCGCAGCTCGCCGGCCTGGCTTGCAACGGCGTGGCCTGAGCGCCCGGGCCGGGGCGCCCGCGCTTGACGCTCTCTCCATGCTGTGGCAGCATAACCGCAACGTCAGTGCCGCAGAGGAGGGCGATCGATGCAGACGAGGCTTTGGCCGGACCGTCGCACCCCGCAGTCTCCGGACTTCCGCCTCGGCATTTCTGAAACCGCGCGGCCGGTCGCGGCGCTCGCCGCCGTCCTGCTCGCGGCGGCGCTCGCCCCGCCGCCGGCCCACGCCGTGATCTGCGCCGCCGATGCCGTCCCCGCGGCGACGCTCCTCCTGCCGTACTTCGAGGTCGACCTCGACCACCCCAACGGCCTGACGACGCTCTTCTCGATCGACAACGCCTCGGCGACCGCCGTCCTCGCCCACGCCACCGTGTGGTCCGACCTCGCCGTGCCGGTCTTCAGCTTCAACGTCTACCTGACCGGCTACGACGTCCAGAGCCTGAACCTGCGCGACCTGCTGGTCGACGGCACGCTGCCGCGGACGGCGACCAACGGCCAGGACCCCTTGGACGCGATCAGCCCCAAGGGCTCGGGCTCGCAGGACATCAACTTCGCGAGCTGCGGCGGCCTGTTGCCGCCGCCGCCGCTGCCGCCGGACTTCCTCAGCTACCTGCAGAACGCCCTCACCGGCCTCCCCTCGCAGCTCGCCAAGGGGCTCTGCCTGGGGCGCTTCCTCGGCGACCGCATCGCCCGCGGCTACGTCACCGTCGACACGGTCAACAACTGCACCCTGCGCAACCCGGGGGAGACGGGGTACTTCACCGGCCTGCCCACCGACCCCCTCCCCATCCCCGCCGACGTCACCGACCAGAACGTGCTCTGGGGGGCCTGGTACATCGTCGACTCGGCGCACGACTTCGCGCAGGGATCGACCCTGGTGGCGATCGAGGCGAGCGCCGGCAACCCGGCCACCTCGACCGCCGGCCGCTACACGTTCTACGGCCGGCTGGTGGGCTGGACGGGAGCCGACCATCGCGAGCCGCTGGCGACCAACTTCGCCGTCCCCTTCGCCGTCGGCGCGGCCTTCGAGGGCGCCGCCGACCTGATCGTCTGGCGCGACCCCAAGGTGGTGCAGGCGCCGTTCCCCTGCCAGGCCCCCCTGGGGACGGTGACGACCGATAGCTGGTATCCGCTCGGCCAGGAGGCCGTCGCCATCGTCAACGAGGAGGAGGACCTGGAGACGCCGGCCGTCGTCCCCATCTTCCCCCAGCCGCCCCCCTTCGTCCCGCTCGCCGCCGCGACCCAGCGGGTGCGCCTGGGCGGCAGCGACTTCCCGCTGCCCTTCGCGTTCGGCTGGCTCGACCTCGACCTCAACCTGAACCTCCGGGGGGTGGACTCCAACCCGGTGAGCGACCCCGCCGCGCGCCAGGCCTGGGTGCTCGCCGTCCAGTCGTCCAACGGCCACTTCGCGACGGCGGCCGACGCCTTCCGGCTCGACAGCGCCTGCGCGCCGATCCATCCGCAGCTCTGACGAGGGAGACCGCCATGCGCTCACACCCCACCGGATCCCGCCATCGCGCCGCCACGGCGCTCGCCGCCCTGCTCGGCGCCGCGCTCCTCCTTCCGGCCGCCGCCGGCGCCGTCACCTGCACCGTCGACGCGGTGCCGGCGGCGACGCTCCTGCTGCCCTACTTCGAGGTCGACCTCGACGATCCCAACGGCCTCACCACCCTCTTCGCGGTCCGCAACGCGGCGGCGGAGGCCGTCCTGGCCCACGTCGCGGTGTGGTCCGACCTCGCCGTGCCGGTCGCCAACTTCAACGTCTACCTGACCGGCTACGACGCGCAGTCGTTCAACCTGCGCGACCTCCTCGTCCACGGCAGCGTGCCGCGGACCGCGGCCTCCGGCCAGGACCCCGACGACACGATCAGCCCCAAGGGCCGGCTCTCCGAGGACGCCGCCTTCCCGAGCTGCGCCGGCCTCCTCCCCCCGGCGCCGATGAGCGCCGATCTCCTCGCCCACCTGCAGAGCGCGTTGACCGGCCGCCCCTCGCCGCTCGCGAGCGGCCTCTGCCTGGGGCGCAACCTCGGCGACCGCGTCGCCCGCGGCTACGTCACCATCGACACCGTCAGGGACTGCACGCTGCGCTATCCGGGCGACGCCGGCTACTTCGCGGCCGGCGGCGCCGGCGACGCCACCGACCAGAACGTCCTCTGGGGGGGCTGGCACATCGTCGACTCGGCGCACGACGTCGCCGAGGGGGGGAACCTGGTGGCGATCGAGGCCGACGCCGGGAATCCCGCCACCTCGACGGCCGGCCGCTACACCTTCTACGGCCGCTACGACGGCTGGACGGGGATCGACCACCGCGAGCCGCTCGCCACCGGGTTCGCCAGCCAGTTCGCCTTCGGCGGGCCGTTCAGCGCCATCGTCGACCTGATCGTCTGGCGCGACCCCAAGGTGGCGCAGCAGCCGTTCCCCTGCCCGGTCAAGCCCGGCACCTCTCCGGCCTGGTACCCGATGATCCAGGAGGGCTTCGGGCTGTTCGACGAGGAGGAGCACCCGATCGTCACCGTCGCGTTCCCCTTCGAGGCGCCGCCGTTCGTCCCCCTCATGCCGTTCCCGGCGGCGGCCCAGCGCACGCGGCTCGGCGGCAGCGCTTTCCCCGTGCCCTACAACTTCGGCTGGCTCTACTTCGACCTCAACTCGATCGGCTTCTCCGTCCAGCGCGACCCGGCGAGCGACCCCGCGTCCGCCCAGGCCTGGGTGATCGCCGTCCTGTCCTCGAAGGGACGCTTCGCGACCGGGATCGACGCCTACCGGCTCGACAGCGCCTGCGCGCCGTTCCACGGCCAGGGCATCCCGCTGTACAACGGCGGCCCGGGGGCGCCGGGGCTCAGCCAGCCGTTCTGAGGCGCGCGACGAGGCTGCCGTCCTCGAGCGCCGCGCGCACGGCGCGGATGTCGCCGTCGAGGGGGCGGTCGGCCCACATCGTCGGCGCCAGGGCGCGGACGGCGAGGTAGGCGGCGCGGGTGCCGCGGCCGAGGTGGGCGGCGATCTCCGGGCGCCGCTCGGGGGCGGTGGCGCGCGCGAACTCCGCGGCCTCGGCCGCGGCATGGGCGCGGCGCTCGCCGCGCGGCACGGCGGGCTTGGGCGCGACCGGGTCGATCCCCATCCCCACCCGCCATTCGACCGCCTGCGCCGCCACCAGGAGCTCGATCGCCAGCACCGCCTGGACGTTCCTCAGCACGGCGCGGAGCTTCCGCGCCGCGATCGAGGCCATGGCGTTGTGGTCCTCGGCGTTGGCCGAGGTGGGGATCGAGTCGACCGAGGCCGGATGCGCGAGCACCTTGTTCTCGGAGACCAGGCTGGCGGCGGCGTACTGGGCGATCATCATCCCGGAGTTGACCCCGCGGCGCGGGATCAGGTTCGACGGCAGGTTGCGGTTGTGATGGCCGTCGAGGAGCATCTGGATCCGCCGCTCCGAGACGTTGGCGAGCTCGGCCAAACCGATCGCCAGGAAGTCGGCGGCGAGCCCCACCGGCTCGCCGTGGAAGTTCCCCGCCGAGTACGACGAGCGCTGGTCGCCGCGGTAGCCCTGCGGCCAGTTGGCGCGGAACGCGTGGTCCCAGGGCGGCGCCTGATCGGCGGGGAAGAAGAGGGGGTTGTCGGTCGCCGCGTTGATCTCGCGGTCGGCGACGGCGAGCGCGTAGGCGATGGCGTCGCGTGCCGCGCCGTGCACCGCCGGCGCGCAGCGCAGCGAGTAGACGTCCTGCACCGCCCCCGCCCGCTCGAGGAGGCGGCTGCCGGCGAGGAGGTCGCGCAGGTTGGCGGCGCTCGCGATCTGGCCCGCCTGGCCGCGGGCGGCGTGGACCCGCGGGTCGAGGGCGCGGGCGCAGCCGCAGACCGCCTCGAGCGCGAGGGCCGCCGCGGCGTCGGCCGCCGCCGCGGCGTCGAGGGCGTCGGCGACGGCGAGGGAGAGGAGGGCGGTCGAGACGTTGGTGCCGTTCAAGAGCGCCAGCCCCTCCTTGAGACCGGGCACCGGCGGCTCCATGCCGAGGTCGTCGGCCAGGCGCGCCCCCGGACGCAGCCGGTCGCTCCAGGCGCGCGACCCCTGGCGCGACCGGCCGCCGAGGTCGGCGGGCTCGCGGACGACGTCGTAACGGCCCTCGCCGAGCAGCACGACGAAGAGGTGGGCGAGCGGGCAGAGGTCGCCGCTCGACCCCACCGAGCCCTTGAGCGGCACCAGCGGCACGATCCCCCGGTTGAGCATCGCCTGAACCGCCGCGGCGAGCTCCGGCCGCACCCCGGAATGACCCTTGAGGAAGGCGTTCAGGCGGGTGAGGAGGATCGCCCGCACCACTTCCGCCTCGTAGTAGTTGGCGGGATCGTCGGCGTCGGCGTTGTCGCCCACGCCGGTCGCGTGGGAGAGCAGGAGGTTGCGCTGCAGCTCCGCGAGCTCCTCCGGCTCGATCGGGATGTTCTTGAACTCCCCGAAGCCGGTGGTGATGCCGTAGTCGAGGCAGGGCTCACCGGACGCGCCCGTCTCCCCCCGCTGCAGCCTCTCCCAGGCCTCGCGGTAGCGCGCGGCGATCGCCTCGATCTGCTCCCGCCCGGCGCGCAGCCGCGCCAGGGCCGCCGGGGCGATCGCGACCCGCACGCGGGGATCGCGGGCGGCCCGCGCCAGGTCGGCGAGGGTCAGCGACCCGCCGTCGAGGACCAGGGCCTCGCGAGCGTCGGGATGGCCGGGCTCGCTCACCTCGCGGGCGCCCCGATCTGGCCGAGCATCCCGGCGACGGCGGCGACGAGGTCCGCCCGCGGCGCCTCGCGCTGCCCGGGGCGCTCCTCCAGCCACTCCTTGCGGTTGTCGAGCTTCTGCGCCCGCCGCCGCCCCATCTCCATGTCTTTGAGGGTGACGGCGCCCTTCTCCTTCTCGCTCGAGCCGTAGAGGAGGACGATCGGCACGCCGCAGTGGTCGGCATACTTGAGCTGCTTGCCGATCCCCTTCTCGGGCCCCAGGTAGAGCTCGGCCGCGATGCCGGCGCGGCGCAGCTCCCAGGTCATCGCCAGGTAGTCGTCGGCGAGGGCGGGGTCCATGTTGACGACCAGCACCCGCGCCGTCGCCTTCCGGCCGCCGACCTTGCCGAGATGGCCGAGGGCCGCGAGCAGGCGGTCGACGCCGATCGAGGCGCCGGTCGCCGGCACCCGCTCGCCCAGGAAGCGCAGCACCAGGTCGTCGTAGCGGCCGCCGCCGAAGACCGAGCCGAACTGCGGCGCGTCGAGGAGGATCGCCTCGAAGACCGGGCCGGTGTAGTAGGCGAGCCCGCGGGCGATCGAGAGGTCGAGCGCGACCTGGTCGTCGCCGTAGCCCAAAGCGTCGAGGTGGCGCGAGATCGCCGCCACCGTGCCGATCGCCTCCGCGGCGCCGGGGAGCGATCCCACGGCGTCCCGAAGCTGGTCGACGACGTCGCCGCGGTGGTCGGCGCGGATCTCGAGGAAGCGCTCGATGCGCTCGACCTGGGCCGGCGCCAGGGCGAGGCCGGGGATGAAGTCGCCCGACTCGTCGTGGTAACCCGTCGTCAGCTCCTTGCGCACCTTGCCCATGCCGACCTTGTCGAGCTTGTCGAGCACCCGGAAGACGTCGACCCCGCGCTCGGCCGGCACGTCGGCGAAGGCGAGCAGGAGATTGAGGAGAGCCCGGCTGGAGAAGCGGACGCGGAAGGCGTCGACGGCGAGGGCGCGGAGCGTGTCGCACATGCCGGCGATCACCTCGGTGTCGCCGATCTCCGACTCGACGCCCACCGAGTCGAGGTCGAACTGGGTGAACTCGCGGAAGCGTCCCTTGTCCGGCTTGTCGGCTCGCCACACCGGCGCGACCTGATAGCGGCGGAAGGGGCGCGGCAGGTCGGGATACTGGGCGATGACGCGGGCGAGCGGCACGGTCAGGTCGAAGCGCAGGCCGAGCGCCTCCCCTTCCGGGTTGGCGACGGTGAAGATCGACTGCTGGGTCTCCTGGCCGGCGGAGCCGGTGAGGACGTCGAGGTACTCGATCGCCGGCGTCGCCAGCGGCACGAAGCCGTAGAGCTCGTAGACCCGGCGGATCTGGTCGACCATCCACTGCCGGGCGAGGAGCTGCTCGGGCAGCAGGTCGCGCAGGCCGCGCGACAGGCGGGGCTTGACTGTCTCTACCATGCGATTTCCTTAGGAAGGGATGGTACCAGCCGGCGGTGCCGGCGAGCCGGGGCGACCGACTATGCAACGGCGGTCTCGCCGCCGTCAAGGCGAGCCAGCCAGGCCAGGCCAGGCTGTCGCCGGCAGCCAGGCTGTTGCCTTGGGGTAGGGGCGGAGCTTGCCTCCGCCCTGATCCGGGGCGCGTGGCCGGATCCGTGGCCTCCCACGGTTGCGGGCGGAGGCAAGCTCCGCCCCTACCCGATAGGGATTGCCGGGTTCGCTCCCTGCTTGACCCGGCCCCCATGCCGTGAAAGCATATTGCCAACGCAGGCCAGCTCCCGTTCGAGGAGGGTGAGAGATGCGAACGAGCCGTTCCCCGAGCCGCCTCCGCCGGCTCGTCCTTCCGCTCGCCGTCGCCGTGCTGCTCGCGGCCCTCGGGGCGCCTCCGGCCCGCGCCGCGATCTGCGCGACCGACGCCGTCCCCGGCGCGACCCTCCTCCTCCCCTACTTCGAGGTGGACCTCGACCACCCCAACGGCCTCACCACCCTCTTCTCGATCGACAACGCCTCGGCGACCGCCGTCCTCGCCCACGTCGTGGTGTGGTCGGACCTCGCGGTGCCGGTCGTCAACTTCAACCTCTACCTGACCGGCTACGACGTGCAGAGCCTGAACCTGCGCGATCTCCTCGTCGGCGGCGGCCTGCCGCAGACGGCGAGTTGGGGCCAGGACCCCGGGGACGCGATCAGCCCGAAGGGCCAGTACTCCCAGGACATCAACTTCGCGACCTGCACGGGCAAGCTCCCCCCGCCACCGATGACGGCGGACCAGCTCGCCCACCTCCAGAGCGCCCTCACCGGGCGGCCCTCCCCCTTGGCCGGCGGCATGTGCCTCGGCCGCAACCTGGGCGACCGCATCGCCCGCGGTTACGTCACCGTCGACACGGTCAACAACTGCACCCTGCGCATTCCCGGCGATCCCGGCTACATCGGCGACGGCCCCCCGTTCTCCGGCGACCTGACCGGCCAGAACGTGCTGTGGGGGACCTGGTACATCGTCAACTCGGCGCACGACTTCGCCCAGGGCTCGAACCTGGTGGCGATCGAGGCCAGCGCCGGGTATCCGGCGGCCGCGACCGCCGGGCGCTACACCTTCTACGGCCGCTACGACGGCTGGAACGGCGCCGACCACCGCGAGCCGCTGGCCACCAACTTCGCCCTGCAATACGCCGTGGGCTCGACCTTCCACGGCGCGGCCGACGTCATCGTCTGGCGCGACCCCAAGGTCGCGCAGGAGCCATTCGCCTGCCCCGCCGCTTCCGGAGGGCCGGCCTGGTACCCCCTCGGGCAGCAGGGCATCGCCCTCTACGACGAGGAGGAGCACGTCGAGCTCGGCTCCCCCAATTTCGACCCTCCTCCGCCCCCTCCCGTGCCGTTCGCGGCGGCGGCCCAGAGGGTACGGCTGGGCGATGGCGAGCTCCCGCTGTCCTTCGCGTTCGGCTGGATCGAGCTCGACCTCAACCGGCCGGCCAGCGGCCCCAACCCGGCGAGCGATCCCACGGCGAGCCAGGCCTGGGTGATGTCCGTCCAGTCGTCCGACGGCCGCTTCGCGACCGCCGTCGACGCCTTCCGGCTCGACAGCGCCTGCGCCGTGCACCACCCCATCTTCTGATGGCGACCACGATGGTAAGCGCGATGGGTAAGCACGATGGTACGCACGATGGTAAGCAATAGAGGAGAGGACATGCGATCGACCTCCGCGATGACCCGCCGTCCCGCCGGCACGGCCCTGGCGTTCGGGGCCGCCTGCCTGCTTGCCTGGGCGGCTGCCGCCCGCGCCGTCACCTGCACCGCGGACCAGGTGCCCGCAGCGACGCTCCTGCTCCCCTACTTCGAGGTCAACCTCGACGATCCGAACGGCCTCACCACCCTCTTCTCGATCAACAACGCGGCGGCGCCGGCCGTCCTCGCCCACGTCGTCCTGTGGTCGGACCTCGCCGTGCCGGTCGCCAACTTCAACGTCTACCTGACCGGCTTCGACGTCCAGACCTTCAACCTGCGCGACCTCCTCGTCCACGGCAGCCTGCCGCGGACCGCCGCCAAGGGCGAGGACCCCGGCGACACCATCAGCCCCAAGGGCGGGCTCTCGCAGGACGTCGACTTCCCCGGCTGCGACGGCCTGCTCCCCCCGGCGCCGATGTCGGCGGACCAGCTCCTGCACCTGCAGACCGCCTTGACCGGCCGGCCTTCGCCGCTCTTCGCCGACCGCTGCTTCGGCCAGGCGCTCGGCGACCACGTCGCCCGCGGCTACGTCACGGTCGATACGGTCGACAACTGCACGCTGCGCGTCCCCGGCGATCCCGGCTACTTCGCCGCCGGCGGCGCCGGCGACGTCACCGACCAGAACGTGCTGTGGGGGACCTGGTACATCGTCGACGCGGCGCACAACTACGCCCAGGGGTCGAACCTGGTGGCGATCGAGGCCGACGCCGCCGACCCGGCGACCTCGACCGCCGGCCGCTACACCTTCTACGGCCGCTACGACGGCTGGACGGGGATCGACCACCGCGAGCCGCTCGCCACCAACTTCGCCACCCAGTTCGCCACCGGCGGCCCGTTCGCCGGCGCCGTCGACCTCATCGTCTGGCGCGACCCCAAGGTGGCGCAGCAGTCCTTCACCTGCCCCACGCAGCGCGGCGCCGTCCCCTCCTGGTACCCGCTGCTGCAGGAGGGGGTGGGCATCCTCGACGAGCAGGAGCATCCCCTGGTCCCCATCTCGTTCCCCTTCACCGCGCCTCCCACCATCCCTTACACGCCGTTCCCTGCGGCGACGCAGCGCACGCGCCTCGACAGCGCCAACTTCCCGGTGCCCTATCAGTTCGGCTGGCTCTACCTCGACCTCAACGTGTTCAACTCCAGGTCGCACGATCCGGCGAGCGACCCCGACGCCGCACAGGCCTGGGTGATCGCCGTGCAGTCGTCGAACGGCCGCTTCGCCACGGCGATCGACGCCTTCCGCCTCGACACCGCCTGCGCCCCGGTCCACCCGAACGGGGCGCCGGTGTTTTCGTTCGGGCATTACTGAAGCGGACCTGCCGGCGCAGACCTTCGCGCACCAGTACCCAGGCAGTACCCAGGCCCTCCCGTCTGTCACCGGGAGCCGTACGGGATAGACTTCCAGACCGAAGGACCGCACACGGTGCACCCTCGGTCGGCGCGGTCGATCGCCCATGGCCAGCCCGTTCTCTCGCACCCTGCGGTCCCTCGAATCCGACGGCCACCGCTGGGCGCGCGGGCTGGCGCCGGCGGTCCTCCTGCTCGCTGCCTGGGGGGCGTGGTTCGTCTCCGCGCGGGTGGCGGTCTACGAGGTGAGCGACAGCGCCCGTCTGGAGGCGGACCGGGCGGCCCATCCGATCGACGCTCCGGTCGACGGGCGGATCGTGGCAGTCCACTGGCAGCTCGGCCAGCGGGTGGCGGCGGGCGACGTGCTGGTCGAGCTGGAGGCCAACGAGCAGCGCTATCTCCTGCAGGAGGAGCAGGCCCAGGCCGCCGCCCTGCCCGGCCAGATCGCCGCCCTGCGCCAGCAGATCGTGGCGGCGCGCAAAATGATCGAGGACGGGCGGAGCACACTTCGAGCCACCCTGGCCGAGGCGCGGGCGCGGGGGGCCGAGGCCGCGTCGGCGGCGCGGCTCGCCGAAAACGACGCCCAGCGCCAGGAGAAGCTCCACGCCTCGGGCCTCATCCCGGAGGCGGACCTGGCCAAGTTCCGCTCGGCGGCCGAGCAGAGACGGGCTGCCTCCCGGGCCCTCGCCCTCGCTCTCGACCGGATGGCCTGGGAGGCTAAAAACACCGAGAGCGAACGGCAGGAGAAGCTGGCCGATCTCGAGCGCCAGTTCGCCCTGCTCACCGGGCAGGCGGCGACCACCGGGCCGGCCGGCCAGCGGTTGGGACGGGACGTCGAGCTCCGCACGGTGCGCGCGCCGGTCGCCGGCCGGGTGGGCGAGGTAGTGCCGCTGCGGGTCGGCTCGGTGGCGGCCCTGGGCGACCGGCTGGGATCGGTGGTGCCCCAGGGGGGGCTCCGGGTCGTCGCCGAGTTCCTGCCGGAGGCTGCGGTGGGACGGGTGCGCCAGGGTCAGCGGGCGCGGGTGCGACTCATTGGCTTCCCCGCCAACCAGTACGGCCTGCTCGCCGCCACCGTCGACCGGGTGGCAAGCGAGGCCGAGGGCGGCCGCATCCGGGTCGAGCTCGCGGCCCACCCCGACCGCCGCTCCCGGCTGCCGCTGGAGCACGGCCTGCCCGCCAGCGCGCGGGCGACCACCTCCGCCTGCCCCTCCGCGCTCGGCGCCGTGAAACCGACCTTCTGCGCCCCGTCGTTGTTGATCGCCGATCCCTTGACCACCGCCCGCACGGTGTCGCCGCCGGCCAGCGCGTCGGCCAGGCGCTTGAGCACCACGACGCCCGCCCCGCCGCCGAACACCGTGCCGCGGGCGCCGGCGTCGAAGGCGCGGCAGTGGCCGTCCGGCGACAGGATCCCCGACTCCTGGTGCAGGTAGCCGATCGTCTGCGGGCTGCGGATCGCCACCCCCCCGGCGAGCGCCGCGTCGCACTCGTAGTCGAGCAGGCCCTGGCGGGCGAGGTGGACGGCGACGAGCGAGGTCGAGCAGGCCGTCTGCACCGAGATGCTGGGGCCGCGCAGGTCGAGCTTGTAGGCGACCCGCGTGGCGAGCGTGTCCTTGTCGTTGGCGAGCACCATCTGCCAGCTCGCCTCGTCGTCGGGCGACATCCGCGGCAGCAGGTGGAAAAGCAGGTAGGTGCTGAGCGTCGAGCCCGCGTAGACGCCGATCCGCCCGGGGAAGGTCGCGGGATCGACGCCCGCCTGCTCGAGGGCCTCCCAGGCGCACTCGAGGAAGACGCGGTGCTGGGGGTCGGTGATCGCCGCCTCGCGCGGGCTGAAACCGAAGAGCGGGGCGTCGAAGAGCTCGACGCCGCCGAGGACGCCGCGCGACCGCACGTAGCGCGGGTTCGCCAGCATGCCGGGCGAGACTCCCGACGCCGACAGCTCCTCGTCGGTGAACGAGGCGATCGACTCGACGCCGGCGCGCAGGTTCGCCCACAGCTCGTCGACGCCGGCGGCGCCCGGGAAGCGCCCCGCCATGCCGACGATCGCCACCTCCTCGCCGGTCGCCTCGCGGGAGTCGAGACCCGGCTCGCTCAGGAAACCCCGCGCTGCCGGGCGAGCGCCTGGCGGCGGCGCTGGACGGCCTCCCGCTCCTTGCGCAGCGTCGCTTGCTCGCCGAGGTCGCGCGTCGCCGGCTCGGGGGCTTCGGCGCGGCCGAGGGCGCTCGCCAGGGCGTGGACGGTGGGGTGCCGGAACAGCTCGACCAGCGGCACGTCGACCCCCAGCCGCTCGCGCAGCTTACCCTGGACCTCGGCGGCGAGCAGCGAGTGGCCGCCGAGATCGAAGAAGTTGTCGTGGATGCCCACCTTGTCGAGCCCCAGGACCTCCTGCCAGAGGCGCGCGATCTGGCGCTCGCGCTCGTTCTGCGGCGAGATGTAGGAGGCTTCGAGCTCCGGGCGGCCGCGGCCCGGGTCGGGCAGGCTCCGGCGGTCCACCTTGCCGCTGGCGAGGAGCGGCAGCCGGTCGAGGAAGACGAACGCCGCCGGCACCATGGGGGGCGGCAGCTTCTCCTTGAGGTAGCTCCGCAGCTCCTCCCGCGAGGGCTCTTGGCCGGGGGCGCCGACGACGTAGGCGACCAGCCGGCGGTCCGCCTGGCGCTCGCCGGTCGCCGCCACCGCGCACTGCCGCACGGCGGCGTGCTCGAGGAGCACCGACTCGATCTCGCCGATCTCGATGCGGACGCCGCGCACCTTGACCTGGCGGTCGATCCGCCCCAGGCACTCGAGGCTCCCGTCGGGCAGGCGGCGCGCCAGGTCGCCGGTGAGATAGAGGCGGCCGCCGCCCGCGCCGGGCTCCCCGAAGGAGCTGAAAGGGTCGGGCACGAAGCGCTCGGCAGTCAGGTCCGGCCGGCCGCGGTAGCCGCGGGCGAGGCCCTCGCCGCCGATCGCGAGCTCGCCGGCGCTACCCGGCGGCACCAGCTCGCCGCGCCGGCCGCGGAGGAAAACGGTGGTGTTGCCGAGCGGGCGGCCGATCGGCACCTGGCGGTCGCCGGGGCCCACCGGGTGGAGGGCCGACCAGACCGTCGTCTCGGTGGGGCCGTAGACGTTCCACAGCGAGCCGACCCGCGGCAGCAGCCGGTCGGCCAGCGGGCGCGGCAGCGCCTCGCCGCCGCAGAGGGCCTTGAGCTGCGGCCGCCCCGGCCAGCCGCCGTCGAGCAGCAGGCTCCAGGTGGCGGGGGTGGCCTGCATGCAGGTCGCCCCCGCGGCCTCGATGGCCGCGGCGAGCCGCGCGGCGTCGGCGACGGTCTCGCGCCCGACGATCTCGATGCGCGCCCCGACCGCGAGGGGGAGGAGGAGCTCGGTGACCGCGATGTCGAAGGAGAGCGTGGTGAGCGCCATCATCACGTCGCGCTCGGAAAGCCCCGGACGGCGGGCCATCGTCGCCAGGTAGTTGACCACGCCGCGGTGGCGGACCTCGACCCCCTTGGGCCGGCCGGTGGAGCCGGAGGTGTAGATCACGTAGGCGAGGCTCTCGGGCGTCGCTCGGCCGGGCGCGGGCGCCGTCGCCTCCGGCTCGAGCTCGGCATCCTCGAGCAGCACGACGCTCGCCCGGTGCGGCGGCAGCGTGGCGAGGAAGGAGCGCTCGGTCACCAGGACCGGCGCCGCCGCGTCGGCCAGCACGTAGCCCAGCCGCTCCGGGGGGTGGGTGGGGTCGAGCGGCAGGTAGGCGCCGCCCGCCTCGAGCACGGCGAGCACGGCGACGAGGAGCGCGGGCGAGCGCTCGGCGAGGATCGCCACCGGGACGTCGGGCCCCACCCCCAGCCCCGCCAGGCGGCGGGCGAGCCGGCCGCTGCGGGCGGCGAGCTCGGAATAGAGGAGGCTCTCTCCCCCTCCGGCGATCGCCACCGCGGCGGGCGCGCGCCGGGCGCGCGCCGCGAAGAGGTCGAAGACTGTGGACTCGGCGGCGAACGGGGCGCCGGTGTCGTTGGCGGCGACCACCAGCTCGTGCCGCTCGGCGGCGGTCAGGAGCGGCAGGTCGGCGAGGCGGCACGCGCCGTCGGCGGCGGCGCCGGCCAGCAGGTTGGCGAAGTGCCGCGCCAGCCGCTCGGCGGTGGCGGCGTCGAAGAGGTCGGCGTTGTACTCGAGCGCCCCGGCGAGGCCTCCGTCGCGCCGCTCGGTGAGGTCGCAGGTGAGCTCGAACTTGGCCGTGCGGCCCGCCGCCGCCAGGCGCTCGACGGCGAGGCCGGCGAGGGCGATCTCGGCGGGCGGCGCGTTCTGCAGCGCGAGCATGACCGCGAAGAGCGGCGAGTGGCCGAGCGAGCGCTCGACGCCGAGCTCCTCGACCAGCTTCTCGAAGGGGAGCTCCTCGTGGCGGCCGGCGCCCAGGCAGACCTCGCGCACGCGGCCGAGGAGGGTCTGGAAGTCGGGATCGCCGGCGAGATCGGTGCGCAGGACGAGGGAGTTGACGAAGACGCCGATCAGCCCCTCGAGCTCGGCGCGGTTGCGGTTGGCGACCGGGGTGCCGACCGTCAGGTCCTCCTGGCCGGTGGTGCGCGCGAGGAGGGCCTGGAACGCCGCCACCAGGACCATGAAGAGCGTGGCATCGGCGGCGCGGCCGCGCCCCTTCGCCGCCCGCACCACCTCCGGCGCCAGGGCGAAGGCGAGCCGCGCGCCGCGGTAGGTCTGCACCGCCGGGCGGGGGCGGTCGGTGGGCAGCTCGAGGACCGCGAGCGGCGTGGCGAGCCGGGACCGCCAGTAGCGGAGGTGCTCGGCGAGCAGCTCGCCATCGAGGCGGCGCCGCTGCCAGGCGGCGTAGTCGGCGTACTGCAGCTCCGGCTCGGCGAGAGGCGACGGCGCGCCCTCCCGAAACGCCGCGTAGAGCGCCGCGAGCTCGCGGGTCAGCACCCCGATCGACCAGCCGTCGCAGACGACGTGGTGGAGGTTGACGAGGAGGACGTGCTCCCCCTCGGCGAGGCGCAGCAGGTGGACGCGCCAGAGCGGGCCGGCCGCGAGGTCGAACGGGCGGTCGACCTCTTCCGCCACGAGCCGCGCCGCGGCGGTCTCGCGGAGAGGCGCGGCGAGCCCGCCGAGGTCGACGGCGGAGAGCAGGGCGGCGCGCGGCGCGCGGACGAGCTGCCGCGGGCGCCCGCCGGCGGCGGGGAAGATCGTCCGCAGGACCTCGTGGCGG
>Ga0307470_10000678_pt1 | contig 15143 bp, 8 predicted proteins | sample atmos_gasesAM3C__FD_204565 | JGI IMG/M metagenome (GOLD analysis project Ga0307470, IMG submission 204565) | Hardwood forest soil microbial communities from Morgan-Monroe State Forest, Indiana, United States - atmos_gasesAM3C_05 | ecosystem: Environmental > Terrestrial > Soil > Temperate forest... | reverse complement strand
CCGCTGGCAGCTCTACCTGCGCGCCCTCGAGGTCGAGCTGCCGTGGACGCGGAGCCTCGCCGTCTTCCTCGCCGGCTTCCTGCTCTCGGTGACGCCGGGCAAGGCCGGCGAGCTGGGCAAGGCCTGGATGGTGCGCGAGCTGGGCGGCGGGCCGGCGCTCCGCGTGGTGCCGGCGGTCCTCGCCGAGCGGCTGACCGACCTCCTCGGCGTCTTCGCCCTCATGGGGCTGACGGGCCTGCCCTTCCCCGGCGGCCGGCTGATCTGCGCCGGCGGGCTCGCCGCGACGCTCGCGGGGGGGATCGCACTGACCTGGGAGCACGGTGCCGACCTCCTCTTCCGCCTCCTCACCCGTCTGCCGGTCGCCGGCCGCCACGCCGCGCATCTCGCCGAGGTCCTCGCCAGCCTGCGGCGGGTCCTCACCCCCGGCCTCATCGCCTTCGGCACCGCGGTCGCCGTCGTCGCCTGGGGAGCCGAGGGCACGGGCTTCGTCATCGCCGCCCGGCAGTACGCGCCGGGGATGGGTTTCCTCGCCGGCCAGTTCGACTACAACCTGGGGACGACCCTGGGGGCGATCTCGATGCTCCCCGGCGGCCTGCTCGCCGCCGAAGGCGCGCTCACGGCGCTCCTCAAGACCCAGGGCCTCGACACCGCCGCCGCAGCCTCGGCGACACTCATCGTCCGCGCCGCAACCCTCTGGTTCGCGGCGCTCCTGGGGCTCCTGGCGCTGCCCTTCGTTGCGCGGTGGATCGCGGCGCGGCGGGCGAGGGTGTAGCCCTCACCGGTCCCGCGGCAACGCTGCAACCTCTCGCGGCAACGCTGCCCCCTGTCGCGGCAACGTTGTCGTACGGCGCGCCAGCGTTGCCACCCGCCGAATTCACGTCGCCCGCCGATGTTCTAACGCTGCCATCCGTCGCGACATCGTTGTTCCATGCCGAGACTGCGTTGTTCGCCCGGCGATCAACGTTGCTTCGCGCGATGTTTGCGCCGCGCGGGCTGGTGTCAACGAGTTTTCATGGCGTAACTCCGTTGCCGCGGCGATCGCCAGCGTTCTCGCGGCAGGTGAGCACGCTGGCGCGCGCCTCGGCAGCGTTGGCAAAGCGGCGAGCAGCGAGAGCGCGCGTCGGCATTTCTGTGGCACATTAGGCACTGGCCATGGCTCCATTTCCAGCCTCCTCACGCGGGCGGCGCGCTCTCTTCGCCGTGCTCGCGGTGGCGCTCGTCCTGCGGCTCGCCCATTGGGCGGCGGTACGGTCCGCTCCGTTCGTCGGCCAGCTCGTCATGGACAGCCAGGAGTACGACCATTGGGCGCGCGCGATCGCGGCGGGCGACTGGCTGGGGTCGGGGGTGTTCTTCCAGGCGCCGCTCTACCCGTATCTCGTGGCGGTCCTGTACCGAGTCTTCGGCGCGCGGTTGGACGCCGTCTATCTGTTTCAGATCGCCCTCTCCGTCGCCGGCGTCTACGCGCTCTACCGCGCGGGTCGGCTGATGGCCGGCGAGCGGGCGGGGATCGCCGCGGCTGGGATCGCCGCGGTGTATGGGCCGTTCGTCTTCTATGACGTGCAGCTCTTGAAAGAGTCGCCGGCGGTCGCGGTCGTCTGCTTCCTGCTCTGGACGATGGCCGCGGCGCGCGGCGCGCGGCTTCCCCCCGCCCAGATCCTTCGCTCCGCTCAGGATGACAGGGGGGAAGAGGGTGACGAGGGCGGAGGGCTGTGGCTGCTGGCCGGCCTGCTCATGGGGATTCTGTCGCTTCTCCGCGAGAACGCGCTCCTGGTCGCCCCGCTGCTCCTGCCTCTCGCCTGGGGACCGCCGCGGCGTCCGGGGAGCTCGCGGTTCCGCGCGGCGGGCTGGCGCTCCGGCGCCTTCGTCCTCGGGATCGCGCTCGCTATCGCACCGGTCGCGATCCGCAACGGCCTTGTGGGAGGCTCGTATCTGCCGACGACGTTCCAGGGCGGGGTCAACTTCTTCATCGGCAACAACGCGGCGGCGGACGGCGAGTACCACCCGATCGTCCCCGGCAAGCAGATCCCCGCCCTCGAGCGGCAGGAGCCGATCCGGCTCGCCGAGGCGGCGCTGGGGCGGAAGCTCTCGGCTTCCGAGGTCTCGAGGTACTGGCTCGGCCGCGCATTCGCCTGGGCGCGAGCGAACCCCGGTGCCTTCGTGCGGCTCCAGGCCCACAAGCTCGCGATGTTCTTCCGCTGGTACGAGTGGCCGGACGCGGTCGACTACTACTACCTCGCCTCCCTCTCGCCGGTCTTCCGCCTCCCGCTCCTCGAATACGGCGGCGCGCTCGTCCTCGCCGCGGCGGGCGCGCTCGTCGCCTGGCGCCATCGCTCTTTCGCGCCGCTCGCCCCGGCGCTCGTCTTCCTCGGCGCCTGGGTGCTCTCGACGGTCGCCTTCTTCCTGTTCTCGCGGTATCGGCTGCCGGCCCTGCCGGCGCTGCTCGTCCTGGGCGGGCTGCCGATCGCTGCCCTGTTCGACGCTTGGGAGGCGCGCCGGCGGCGAGCGGCGGCTGGCTGGGCGCTCGTCTGCCTCGTCGCCCTGGCGCTGCCGCGGCTCGCCGGCTACGGGCCGCGGCTCGACCTCGTGCACTACAACCTGGCCCGGCTCGCGGAGGAGCGGGGCGATGGGAACGGTGCAGAGGCGGAGTACCGCGCCGCGCTCGCCGTCGATCCCGGCGACTTCCTCGCCTACCTGAACCTGGGGAACCTCGCCGCCCGGCGCGGCGACTTCCCGGCGGCGCTGCCGCTCTATCAAAAGGCCGCAGCGCTCGAGCCGCGCTCGGACGACGCGGAGAGCAACCTCGGCGGGGCCTACCTGGCGCTGGGCAGGCCGGCGGAGGCCGGGGCGCACCTCGACCGCGCGCTCGCCTTGAACCCGCAAAACCTCTCCGCCCTCCACAACCGGGCGCTGCTAGCCCTTCGGCTGGGCGACCTCGGAACGGCGCGCGCGATGAACCGGCGGGAGCTCGCGCTCGCGCCGGCGAGCCCGGCGGCGCGACGGCTCGCCCTGCGCCTCGCCGGTTGGCCGGGCTGAAGCAGCCCGGTTGAAGCGGCCGCCGCTATCTCTTGGCCGGCGCCGCCGGGGCCGAGAAGGCCGGCGCCGGGAGCTGCCAGTAGAAGGGCTCGCGACGCTTCGGGTGGTTGCCGATCTCGTCGAGCGTCTTGCCGTCGTAGAGGCGGCCGTTCGCCATCACCTGGTCGATCGACTCGGTGTTGTGGATGTCGTCGAGCGGGTTCTTGGCGAGCACCACCAGGTCGGCGAGCTTGCCGGGCTCGAGCGAGCCCAAGTCCTTGTCGAGCCCCAGGTACTGGGCGCCGGCGATCGTCGCCGCGTGGAGCACCTCGGCCGGCGTCATGCCGCCCTGAGCCATCATCCACATCTCCCAGTGCGCGCCCAGCCCCTCGCGCTGGCCGTGCGCGCCGAGCTGCACGTGGACGCCCTGGTGCAGCAGGTCGGCGGCGTTCTTCGCGCTCTCGACGTGACCCCACTCCTCGTCCGGCGCCGTGGTCGCGCGGCGCGCGCGCGGGTCGATCACCTCGCGCGGCACGAACGACATCAGCCGCGCGTCCTCCCAGACGTTGGTCTTGGCGTACCAGTAGTTCTCGCCGAACGGCCCGCCGTAGGCGACGATCAGGGTGGGCGTGTAGCCGACCTTGGTGCCCCGCCAGAGCTGGCGCACGTCGTCGTAGATCCGGCCCACCGGGAGCGAGTGCTCGATGCCGGTGTGGCCGTCGACGAGCATCGCCATGTTGGGCTCGAAGAGCGAGCCGCCCTCGGGCACCACCATCATCTGGAGCTCGCGAGCCGCGGCGAGGATCTGCTGGCGCTGCTCGCGCCGCGGCTGGTTGTAGCTCTTGACCGAGAAGGCTCCCACCGCTTTCATCCGGCGCAGGTGCCCGCGCGCGTCGTCCAGGCCGTCGATCGGCGCGGTGATCGTCGTCGTCGCGCCGTAGAGGACGGTGCCGGTCGAGAAGATCCGCGGCGCGGTGATCATCCCGGCCCTGGCGAGCTCGCTCGCCGCGAACACCGTGTCGGTGTCGTTCGAGGGGTCGTGGAGGGTGGTGACGCCGAAGGCGAGCGTCGCGTACGGGATCCAGCTCTGCTGCGGGATGATGCCGTTGGCCCCGAAGCTGCCGTGCCAGTGGACGTCGATGATGCCGGGGATGATCGTCTTGCCCGCCGCGTCGACGACGTGGGCGCCCGCCGGCACCGGGGTCGTGGCGCGCGGCCCCACCGCCTGGATGCGGTTGCCGGAGACGACGACGGTGCCGTCCTCGATCACCTCGTCGCCGCGCATGGAGATGACCCGGCCGCCCACGAAGGCGACGGCGCCGGTCGGCGCATCGCTCGGGGTCGAGAAGGAGAGGTCGACGCCGTGCGCGGGCGGCTCGGGGAGAACGGCGGGCGCCCCCTCGAGGAAGGCGAAGGCGTCCTTGAGCTCGCGGCGGTAGAGCTCCGGCCCCAGCGACCAGTGGAGGGACTGCGAGTCGCCCGACCAGCGCAGGAACTCGCCGGCGTCGCGGGTCACCTTGGCGATGGGGATCGCGGTCGTCTTAGGGCCCAGGTCGACGGGCTTACCGGTCGGCACGAAAGGCGCGACGTAGGCGTTGAAGCGCTCGGTCCAGGCGACCCAGCGGCCGTCGGGCGAGACGCGGAGCTCGGTCGCCCAGTCGCTCGCGAGATGGGTGCGCGGCTCGTTGCCGTCGAGCCCGATCGAGATCAGCTTGCGATGATTGTCGTCGTCGATCGTCAGCAGGTAGACGCGGTCGGAGGCGGCGCCGAAATGGGGCGCGAGACCGGTGTCGGCGATCTTCACCGACGCTCCGCCGGCGGCCGGCACGCGGTAGATCCCCGGCTCCCCCGACCAGGCGGAGGTGGTGAGGTTGCCGCCGGCGACCTTGCGGTAGACGATCTGCCTGCCGTCCGGGGTGAAGACCGGCTCGACGTAGTGGCCGGGCTGGTCGGTCACCACCCGCCCCTCGCCGCCGTCCGCGGAGACGACGCGGATGCTCCCCAGCGTGCGGTCGTTCCAGGTGGCGTAGACGACGGAGCGGCCGTCGCGCGAGAAGGAGGGGTGGCTCTCGAAGTGGTCGTTCTGCCGGGTCAGGCGCCGCGGGAGCCCGTTCGGGAGGGTCTTGATCCACAGGTGCCCGAGGGCCTGGTAGAGAGCGCGGTCGTCCTTGGGCGAGACGTCGACCCAGCGCAGCATCTTGACCCGGAAGCGCTCGGGGGCGACCTCGACCGGAAAGCGCAGAGCCTCCACCACCCGACGGGTCGACCGCACGTGGAAGGGGATCTCGGCGACCTGGCGCGTGCGCACGTCGATCCGCCGGATCCTACCGCCGGCCCAGAAGACGATCGAGCGCGCGTCGGGGGTCCAGGCCATCGCCGGGTAGAGGCCGTGGATCGACCAGGTCTCCTGCATGTCGCGGTCGAGCCCGTCGTAGATCGGCCAGCTCTCGCCGGAGGCGACGTCGAGGAGATGGAGGACGCTCTTGCCGCGCACCCGGCGGACGAAGGCGAGGAGCCTGCCGTCCGGCGACGGGGTGGGGCGCACGGCGCCGCCGGGACCGCTGACGAAGCGCTCGGTCTTGCCGGTCCGGCGGTCGAGCCGCTGGATGTCGAAGACGTCGCCGTTGGGGTCCTTGTTGTACTGGAAGGTGGTGCCGGCGGTGGTGTCCTGGCTGTAATAGAGGTAGCGGCCGTCCGGCGAGAAGGCCGGCTCGCCGGTGTCCTTCTCCTCGTTCGGGCGCTTGGTCATCTGCAGGCCGTCGCCGCCGCTCCGGTGGTAGAGCCACATCTCGCCCGCCCCGAGCGAGCGCTCGGAGGTGAAGTGCTTGCGGGCGACGAGGAACTGGCCGTCCGGCGTCCACGCCGGGCTGTTGAGCAGCCGGAAGCTCTCCTTGGTCACCTGGCGCGGCCGCGAGCCGTCGCGCGCCATCACCCAGACGTTGTCGCCGCCGCCCTGGTCGCTGGTATAGGCGATCTCCTTGCCGTCCGGGCTGTAGCGCGGCTGCATCTCCCAGGCGACGCTGTGGGTCAAGGCGTGCGCCTCGCCGCCGCCGATGGGGATCGTGTAGAGGTCGCCCAGGAGGTCGAAGGCGATCTCGTCCCCCCGCGGGGAGACGTCGAGGGAGAGCCAGGTCCCCTCGCGGACGTCGATCGGCACCTCGTGCGAGGGGCCGGGCGGGTTGTTGACGTCCCAGGCGGGTTTCTTCTCGTCCGCCTTCTTGTCGTCGGGTTTCTTCTCTTCGGCCGGCCGGGTCTTCTCCCCCGCCTTCCCCTCACCGGCCGGCCGCGCGGCGGCGGGCTCGTCGGGATCGGGCGCCGGCGGGTCGGCGGCGGCGAAGCCGCCGAGGGCGAGGGCGGCGGCGAGCGCCAGGGCCAGCGAGAAGCCGAGCAGCGGGAGACGGACCTTCATCATGGGCGTGCCTTTCGTGCGGTGACGCGCAGCGGGTCGACGGACATCTACGTCCGGCGTGGCCCCGAGGTTCTGCCTGCCGATCGGGAAGCTCCGCGGAGACTAGTGGCCCGGAACGGCCGAATCAAGACTGTCCATCCGGCGGGCCGGGTCAGACCCGCAGCAAACTGTCGAGCTCGTCCGGGCGCGCCGAGCGCATGCGGGCCTCTTCGAGGGCGACGACGCCGCTCTTGACGAGGGCGGCGAGCGAGTCCTCGAAGGAAATCATGCCGTGGCCCTTGCCCAGGGTGATCTCGGTGTAGAGCTTCTGCAGGCTCTGGCTGCGGATGTGATGGCGCACCGGGTAGGTCGCCATCAGCAGCTCGATCGCCGGCACCCGGCCGCCGCCGTCGGCGCGCGGCAGGAGCTGCTGGAAGACGATGGCATGGAGGGCCAGGGCGAGCTGCTGGCGGATCTGCGACTGCTGGCCGGTGGGGAAGACGTCGACGATCCGGTGGACGGCCTGGACCACGTCGCTCGTGTGGAGGGTCGAGAGGATGAGGTGGCCGGTCTCGGCGGCGGTGAGCGCCGTCGCCACCGTCTCGAGATCGCGCATCTCGCCGACCAGGATGACGTCCGGATCCTGGCGCAGCGAGGCCCGCAGCGCCGCCGGGAACGACGGGGCGTCGAGGCCGATCTCGATCTGCTCGACGATCGAGCGCAGGTTGCCGTGCTCGTACTCGACGGGGTCCTCGATGGTCAGGATGTGAGCGGCGCGGGTGCGGTTGATCTCGCCGAGGAGCGCGGCGAGCGTCGAGGACTTGCCGGAGCCGATGGGGCCGCAGACCAGCACCAGGCCGCGGCTCACCTGCACCAGCCTGGCGAGCGCGGGCGGCAGGTTGAGGCGCGCCAGGGTGGGGATCTCGCGCGGCAGGGCGCGCAGCGCCGCCGCCAGGCGCCCGCGCTGGCGATGGAGGTTGACGCGGAAGCGGAAGCCGGCGGGAGAGGGATTCCCACCGCCATCGCCGCCGCCATCGCCCAGGCGCAGCGAGAAGTCGGCCGAGCCCTCCTCGGCGAGCTGCTGGCGGGCGCGGGCGGCGACCAGGTAGGGCGAGAACATCGACCGGATCTCCTCCTCGGAGAGCGCCGGGTGGGGGGTCGCGGCGAGCCGGCCGTCGAGGCGGAGGATCGGCGGCAGGTCGGGGATCAGCACGAGGTCCGAGGCGCCGCGCCGCGCCATGTCGAAGAGCAGGCGCGACAGCGGCTCGCCGTCGTCGAGCACGGTCACCTGCCGCGGCTCCTGGGCGCCGGCAAGCGGCTCGATCTCGGGCTCCGGGGGCTCGCCGGCGGCGGAGTCGCTGTTGAGCTGGTCGACCAGGCGGTCGAGCTCGGGATCGCGCAGGTAGTCGCTCACTTGGAGATTGTACGGAAGAGGTTCGCCTCCCGCTCAGGATGACGATGGGAGGGTGGGGATCTATCGTCCCAGGACCACCCTGAGCCCCGTGTAGGCCGGCGACGGCGGATCGTCGCCGCGCGGGTCGGTCGGGCGGTCGGCGCTCGGACCGACGGCGACCCCCTTGCCGTCGGGGCCGACCGCCCACTCGGCGGCGTTGCCGTCGAGGTCGAAGACGGGCTCGTCGCCGCTGCCGGGCAGGCTGCCGGCGGGGAGGAGGAGGGGCGTCTCGCCGGGCAGCGTCTTCAGCGCCTCGTCGATGTCGCGCCGGTCGCGCGGGGTGGGGGCGTAGCCCGCCCAGCGGTCGAGGGTGTTGCCGCCGCTTCCGGCGGCCTCGGCCAGGTCGCGCGCCTCGTCGGCGGAGGGGAGGCGGAAGGCCTTGCCGGTCGCCTTGGCGAGCCAGGCGGCGTACTCCTTGGCCCGTGCGAAGGAGATGCCGGCGATCGGCAGGTTCTCGCTCCCCGGAGCGACCTTGGTCTGGGGATCGAAGGCGGCGAACTGGGCGCGCGTCACCTCGAAGCGCCCGACGTCGTGGCCGTGGAAGGGGACGGTCTCGGGGACGAGCACCCCGCCCTCGAGCCGGCCGAACGCGGTGCCCGAGCGCAGGGCCTTGACGCGCCCGAGGAGCGCCGCGAGCGGCGTCCCCTCCTTGACCGCCTCGCGGCGGGCGGGCGGCTTGCCGAAGAGGTAGCGGTCGAACCAGTCGAGGTCCTCCTCGAGCTTGCGCCGCTGATGGGCGACCTTGCGCAGGTCGTGCGGCTCGCCGGGGAAGAGCACCAGGCGGGTGGGCGCCTTGCCGATCTGCTCCAGGGCGCGGAAGAGCGACCACGCCTGGTGCGGCGGCACGTCGCGGTCGGCGGTGCCGGCGAAGACCAGGGTGGGCGTCGTCACCTGGGTGAGGCGGAAGAAGGGCGACTTCTCGACGTAGAGCTGCGGCTTCTCCCAGGGCGGGGCGCCGAAGTAGTAGTTGTCGAAGGTGGCGCCGAAGTCGACGTTCGCCCAGTCGCTGATCCACTCGACGTCGGCCGCTCCCACCACCGCCGCCTTGTAGCGCGGCGAGCGGGTGAGGAGCTCGACGGTCAGGATGCCGCCGTTGCTCCAGCCCATGCTGCCGAGCTTGCCGGGGTCGACCAGGCCGCGGGCGATGAGGGCGTCGACGCCCGCCTCGATGTCGGGGATCTCGAGCTCGTAGTAATGGCCGGCGATCGACTCGACGAAGTCGAGGCCGTAGCCCGTGCTGCCGTGGTAGTTCACCTTGAGCACGAAGGCGCCGCGCTGGCGCAGGAGGATGCCGGGCGCCTCCCAGTCGGCGGTCCAGGTGTCGGTGTCGGCGAAGGCCGGGCCGCCGTGGAGGTCGAGGATCAGGGGCCGCTTCTCGCCCGCGCGCCAATCGAGAGGGTAATAGAGGAGGCCCTCGACGGTCTCGCCGCGGGCGCCCTTCCAGCGCGCCACCTCGACCTTGCCCGAAGGCTTGTCGCGGAAGCCGGCGTTGAGCTCGACGATCCGCCGCTCGCCGGTCAGGCGCGCCCCGTCCAGCCGCGCCAGGTAGGCTTGCGGCGGCCGCGTGGCGGAGGAGGTCCGGTAGACGATGGTCTTGCCGTCGCGGCCGATCGCCAGGCTGTCGAGGTTGGCGGCATGCCGGCCGGAGAGGTCCTCGCGGCGGACGCCGCGCGCGGTCCGGGTGTAGCGCGCGGCGCGCAGGTGGACGCCGTCGGCGAGGAGGGCGACGAAGCCGTCCGGGGTCGTCGCGTAGGCGCCGCCGCCCTCGACCTCCGCCAGGCCGCGGTCCCAGCCGAGGTCGACGGGCGCCGTCCGGCCGGTCTTCAGGTCGTGGTAGTAGAGCTCCGTCACCGTCGCCAGGCGGTAGCGCGGGTGGCGGCTCTTGTCGTTGGCGAAGTAGAAGCCGGAGGAGTCGCGCGCCCAGCGCACGTCGCGGGGCAGCAGCCGGGCGCGATCCGCCTCGCCCTGGAAGAGCTGGGTCATGCGGCCGCTCTGGAGGTCGACCAGGAAGGTCTTGGGCGGCACTTTGCTGTCGAACACGTAGGAGAGGCTCTCCTCGGCGGTGGCGACGGCGTAACGGCCGTCCGGCGAGACCTCGATCGAGTCGATCCAGTCCTCGTTGGTGGTCAGGCGATGGACCCGCTCGCCGTCGCGCGAGACGGTGAACAGGCGGATCGGCGGCTCGTCCTTGGCATCGTCGACGGCGACCGCGGTGTCCTGGCGCTCCTTCCTCCGCTGCTCGCCGGCCGAGGGGGACTCCTTGGCGACGACGAGGAGCGTGTCGGCGTCGATCCAGCCGAAGTCGGTCACCTCGCGGTCGAAGCGGGTGACGGAGTAGGCCTCGCCGCCGCGCACCGGGATCACCCAGAGCTGCATCGGCATCTCCTCCGGGACGGCGGTCGCCTCCTCTGTCTCGGCGTCGCCGCCGGACCGGCTCGAGAGGAAGGCGAGGCTCTTGCCGTCGGGGGAGAAGGCGGGCTGGGAGTCGACCTCGTCGCCGCGGGTCATGGGGAACGACTCGAGGGTGCCCAACCGCGTCACCCAGAGGTTCGCCACCCGCGTCTCGTCCTCCTTCTCGCCGCCGCGGACCGTCGACTTGACCCAGGCGGCGAGCGCGCCGTCCGGCGAGACCGTCCAGTCGCCGCCGCCCTCGGCGAGCACCAGATCGTCGACCGTCCAGGCCTCGGAGGCCGCGCGCTCGGCGCCGCTCCGCTCCGGCGCGCGCTCCGCCACGCCGCGCTCGGTCTGGTGCTCCGCCGGATGCTCCGGCGGATGCGGCGGGCGCACCGCGGCGCCGAGTGCCGCCGGCGCCAGCGCCGCGAGCACCCAGGCCGCCGGCGTGAGGGAGCGCCGGCTCATCGGGGTCTCAGGCCTCCGCCTGGCAGTAGACGATCTGGATGCCGTCGGGATCGTGGGTGACGAAGATCAGGCTGCCGTCGTCGTCGTGGCGCAGGCCGCCGGGGATGTTCTTGTCGCGGAAGAACAGCTCGTCGTAGGCATCCTGGGCCGAAGGCACCAGGAAGGTCAGGGTCATCTTCTGCTGCGGGCCCGGGTAGTCGTAGACCTCGTCGCGGCCGCTCGGGCGGGCGCCCGCCGCCCGGCCGAGCACCTCGACCAGCGCGGGACCAGCCTGGAAGACGGCCCCGCGGGCGTCCTCGCGGTCCCAGCTCTGGACGCGCGGCAGCGCCAGGCTCTCGCCGTAGAAGCGGCAGGTCGTCTCGAAGCTCTTGGCCCGCAAGACCACCCGGAACTGCCGGATATCCATAGCGCGATCTCCTCGCCACCGGCCGGCCGCCCGAACGCGGTGAAGAGCCGGTGGGAGGACAGCATTACCACACCCCCGGCGGACTCTCCAAACGGGTCCGGCGGCGGATTGGCGGCGGATCCCCCGGTGGTATCCTCTCGCGCGTGAGTCGCCGTCCCTGGCAAACCGTCCTGCCGCTCCTCGCCCCCCTCGTCTCGATCCTGCTGATCGCCCAGGCGCGCCCCCAGGGAGCCGGCCAGGGGAGCAGCGCGCCGGCGGGCGCCTCCGTCGCCCTCGACGGCCGCGAGCTCCCGGTCCGGGTGACGATCGGCCCCAGCGGGCCGCTCTTCGCCCTCGCTCCCCTCACCCAGGCGCTGGGCGGCGAGCTGACGCCGGGGGAGACGGGTGAGAGCTTCACCCTGAAGCTCGGCGACAAGGACATCGTCCTCGGGATCGGCAGCGCCGTCGTCACCGTCGGCGACGCGATCGTCTCGCTCTCGCAGCCGCCGACCCGCGGCGAGGGGGGCGTCCAGGTGCCGCTCGACTTCCTGGCGAAGACCTACGGCGACGTGCTCGGCTACTCGTTCGAGTGGCGCCCGGAGACGCAGCGCCTGGCGATCACCCGCCGCAAGACGCGCGAGATCCCGGTCTCCTTCGACGTCGTCCACCTCCAGGGGATGACGACCGTCGTCCTCCAGTTCCCCGAGGTGCCCCGCTACCACCTCTCCCAGGCGGCCGGCACGGTCGAGGTGCAGATGATCTCCGACCGGCTGGCGCCCGCCGCGCCGCCGCGCAAGGTGGACGATCCCCTGGTCAGGGCGGTGGACATCGCGGCGGACAAGGTGCACGTCGACTTGGCGCCCGGCGCCGAGGTCGAGAGCTACGTCCTGCAGAGCCCGTTCCGCCTCGTCTTCGACGTCCACGCCCCCTCGACCGGGACCCAGCCCGCAGGTCCGGCGTTCGCGCCCCCGGCGCCCGGCGGCGGCATCCGCACCATCGTCGTCGATCCCGGCCACGGCGGCAGCGAGACGGGAGCCATCGGCCCCGGCGGCGTCCAGGAGAAGGAGCTGACCCTGCTCCTCGCCCAGCAGCTCGCGAGCCGGCTCCAGCAGAGGCTGCCGGTGCGCATCGTGATGACCCGCTCCGACGACACCGCCGTGGCGCTCGACGCCCGCCCCGCGATCGCCAACCAGAACAAGGCCGACCTCTTCGTGTCGATCCATCTCAACTCCTCGCTGGGCGCGGGAGCGCACGGCGCGGAGACCTACTTCCTGGCCGAGCGGGCGACCGATCCGCGCGCCGAGAGCTCGGCGCGGCAGGAGAACGCCGGCGCCGCGGCGGGGGCGGCGAGCCCGGCGCCGGGGGCCGACGGCGGCGAGGGCGATCTCCAGCTCATGCTCTGGGACCTCGCGCAGAGCCGCCACCTGACCGAGAGCCAGCGCCTGGCGAACCTGGTGCAGGGCGAGCTCAACACCGCGCTCCAGCTCAAGGACCGCGGCGTCAAGCAGGCACCCTTCCGGGTCCTCGTGGGGGCGACGATGCCGGCCATTCTGGTCGAGCTCGGCTTCCTCTCGAACCCCGACGAGGAGAAGAAGCTCCAGGACCCCGAGTATCGCGCCGAGCTGGTCGACGCGCTGGTCAAGGCGATCGCCCGCTACAAGGAGTCCGCCGAGGCGCGAGAGAGCCCGGCGCAGCCGAGCGGCGCGCCGGCCCCCGCGGCGGCGGCTCCGAGCACCCCGGGCGCGCCAGGGCCGGCCGCCGCTCCCGGCGCGGCGCCTCCCCCGGCTCCCAAGCCGAGCCCCGGGGCGCGCCGGCGATGAGCCGGCGGGCGGCCGCGTTCGCCCTGGGGCTCGCCGTCGCCCTCCTCGCCGGCAGCCTCGCCGTCTGGTACCTGACGGGCCATGGCCGGCGGGGGCGGTCGAGCGGCCCGCGCCTCGTCGAGACCGGCGAGGCCAAGGTCGCGCTCCTCGCCGATCTCTACTTCCCGGCCGACGGCAGCACGCTCAAGGCGGAGCGGCGCGAGCTCGCCATCACCCGCGCGCCCAAAGACCAGGTGCGCAAGGTCATCGAGGCGCTGCTCGCCGGGCCCACCGGCGCGGGGCTCGTCCGGCCCCTGCCCAAGGAGGTGTCGCTCGGCAGCGTCCTCCTCCGCGACGACGGCGTCGCCTACGTCGACCTGCGGTGGGCGAGCCACGACGACCCGCCGCCGGCCGGCTCCGACGCCGAGCTGCAGATGGTCTACAGCCTGGTCGACTCGATCGCGCTCAACGTCCCGCAGGCGCAGCGGGTCGTGCTGCTGTGGAACGGCACCCAGCGGCAGACCTTCTCCGGCCACCTGGACACCAGCCGGCCGCTCGTCCCCATGCGCGACCTGGTGCGTTAGAAACGCATATGGGCACCGAGCGGGAGGGGGCGTCCCCTTCCCCCCCTGGAGGGTGGGAAGGGGAGCGAGGGGATAGGGGGTGATCCGGTGACCCGGTCCGCCCCGATCGGCGTCTTCGACTCGGGCGTCGGCGGCCTGACGGTCGTCGCCGCCCTGCGCCGGCGGCTCCCCGCCGAGTCGATCCTCTATCTGGGCGACACCGCGCGCCTGCCCTATGGCAGCAAGTCGCGCGACACCGTCGCCGGCTACACGCGGAAGAACGTCCGCTTTCTCCTCGACCGCGGGGTCAAGGCGGTGGTCATCGCCTGCAACACCGCCTCGGCCCTGGCCCTCGACGATCTCAAGGCGAGCGTCCCCACCTGGGGGGTGATCGAGCCCGGCGCCCGGCGCGCGGCCGCGGTCTCGCGCGGCCGCGTCGGGGTGATCGCGACCGAATCGACGGTGCGCTCGGGCGCCTATCCCAGGGCGCTCGGCCGCCTCCGTCCGGAGCTCGCGGTCCTCTCCCAGGCCTGCCCTCTCTTCGTGCCGCTGGTCGAGGAGGGGTGGCACGACGACCCGGTGACGGCCGAGGTCGCCGAGCGCTACCTCGCGCCGCTCCTCGCCGCCGGGATCGACACCCTGGTCCTCGGCTGCACCCACTACCCGCTCCTGCGCCCGGTCCTCGAGCGCGCCGCCCCCGGCGTCGCCCTCGTCGACTCGGCGGAGACGGTCGCCGAGACGGTCGCCGCCGGGCTCGCCGAGGCCGGCCTCGCCGCGGCTCCGGGTACGCCCTCCCACCACCTCTCGGTCACTGACGCGAGCCCGACCTTCGAGCGCATCGCCGGGCTCATCCTCGGCGAGCCGCACCTCGCGCTCGAGTGGGTCGAGGTGGTCTGAGACGGTTCGCGGCTACAATCTGGCCCATGAAGAGCCTCGCACCCATCCGCCCGCATGGGCGCGCCGCCGATGCCCTCCGCCCCGTCCGCATCGAGACCGGCGTGCTCAAGTTCGCCGAGGGCTCGGCCCTCATCGAAGTGGGCGACACGAGGGTCCTGGTGGCGGCGAGCGTCGAGGCGCGGGTGCCGCCGTTCCTGCGCGACAGCGGCCGCGGCTGGCTGACCGCCGAGTACGCGATGCTGCCGCGCGCCACCCACACCCGGAGCGCCCGCGAGGTCTCGCAGGGCCGCCCCTCCGGCCGCAGCTCCGAGATCCAGCGCCTCATCGGCAGGAGCCTGCGGGCGGCCTTCGACCTCACGCTGATGCCGGAGCGCACCCTCACCCTGGACTGCGACGTGCTCCAGGCCGACGGCGGCACGCGCACCGCCGCGGTCACCGGCGCCTACGTCGCCGCCACCCTCGCCGTCTCGCGGCTCCTGCTGACCGGCGACATCGCCGTCTGGCCGCTCACCGCCCAGATCGCCGCGATCTCGGTCGGCATCGTCGGCGGCGCGCCGCTCCTCGACCTCGAGTACGTCGAGGATCAGGTGGCGCAGGTGGACATGAACGTCGTGGCGACGAGCGAGGGCGCGCTCGTCGAGGTGCAGGGAACGGGCGAGAAGCGGAGCTTCCTCCGCAGCGAGATGGATGCCCTCCTCGACCTCGCGTTCGCGGGGATCTCCCGCCTCGTCGAGGCGCAGAGCCAGGCGCTCGCGCCAACGCTCGCGGAGGTCGCCGAGGTACAAGC
>Ga0307470_10000677_pt1 | contig 15166 bp, 9 predicted proteins | sample atmos_gasesAM3C__FD_204565 | JGI IMG/M metagenome (GOLD analysis project Ga0307470, IMG submission 204565) | Hardwood forest soil microbial communities from Morgan-Monroe State Forest, Indiana, United States - atmos_gasesAM3C_05 | ecosystem: Environmental > Terrestrial > Soil > Temperate forest... | reverse complement strand
CACGATTGTGTTTTGCCGAGCAGCCTCCCGCTCAACTGGGCAGCGGATGGTCGGTTCGCTCGATCGATGCGACCGCCGCTTTGCCGCTTGGCACTAACTTTGTCCGGGTCGAACTACGTGGCGCCGATGCTTCAACGCCAGAACTCGGTCGCGTCACCTTGACTTACACCGGCGCCGACACCGACGCGAATGGGCTCGCTGATCAGTGGGAGATCGATCATTTTGGAGCGATCGGCGTCGATCCGAACGCCGACCCGGATGGCGACGGGCTGACGAATCTTCAGGAATACCGGCTCGGCACGAATCCTTTAGCCCACAATGACAGCGACGGTGACGGCATGCCGGACGCCTGGGAACTTCAATTCGGCCTTAACCCTGCTCTTAATGACGCTGCTGGGGACCTGGACGGCGATGGCGTCGACAACCTCACCGAGTTCCTCCAGGGCCGCGACCCCACAAAAGGGACTGTCGACGGCACATCAGTCATCGACCTCCAGGTCTTCACGCCTCTGCAATAACGCTTCCCCTATGTTTCATTCAGCAACAGTCCACAGACTCGGCAGTGCGCTTCGTTTTCGGGTGTGTTTCATCGCCTTCGTTTGCGCGTTTGTCAGTGCCACCAACACATTAGCCAGCGGTTATAAAATACTGGTGTGTTCAACCAGGGGCTTTGGCGGCTATTACCAACACGGTTACTACGTTACCCCCAGGTTCACCTTCGAAGGCGAAATCCCCGACGGAGTCTACAGCTTCACCATCGGAAGCATGATACGCGATAGTGGCAATTGGACCTATTCGTGGGTGTCTGTCGAAATCAAAGATAACCAAGTGTTGCCCGATAGCCCCAACACGACTATGAGACCGGATGGCATCGGGGCTCCGACACCGGGAAACTTCGGTTATGGATGGACAACGACACGCAAGATAGATGGTCAGCTTTATGCCGGCACCATACCTATTCCGGAGTCAAAGGTATCGGCCGAACCCCAACGGTTCATTGAATGGGATAAGGGTGATATTCCGGACGACCAATTCTGGCCCTTATGGACGAACGGACCGCCCCCGATTCCTTTGATCTGGGAGGTTAAGATTATGGCCAAGGCTTGCCCCTCGTGTCAAACGGCTTGCCCTGCCGGAACATCGAACACCGAATCAGGCGCCACCGTCGGTCCTTCTTCGGGCGGCTGGTCGCCCGCCGCCAGCGGAGGGAATGTTCTTCCCGAGAGCGGCACCGCTGCCAACGACGGCACCGGGAGCGGACTCGAGATTACGGCCGGCCTCGGGGTTATCGCCAACGGCAACTCGGCCGGGAGCGTTTCTCTGCAAACCGCCGAGCTTGCGCCCGGCTTGGTGACACGCGGCAGCCTTCTAGTGACCTCCAACGCCGGCGTAGAAATTATTAAGGACGGTAGCTCCGTGGTGCGCCAGTTACTCTCTTCGAGTCTCCTCACCGATGTCGTGCAGGTAAACGCGAACAAGCTTGAGATCCGGCAATACGCCGCGGGCGACAAAGGGACGAAAGATGGGAACGGTTGCTATGTTCCCACCGGTCCGGCGATACGGACCACCATTATCGAGAATCCGGTTATCGGCGGCCAGCCGGACACATCGAAAGTCACCGTCAGCAAAGTTGGAGGCGAGAGTTCGGTGACCACCTTTTCCTTTGACGCAGCGACATCAAACTGGTCCGCCTCCACCGACAACGCTGCCCGGCAGGAATTTGTTACCAAGGAGTGGAATAGCGATCGCAGCGAACGAACCGAAACGTACCAAGTAAAAAACGCGCAGAATGTTCTAATTTACGAAGAGCAGAATACTTACAGGGCTTACCCATGGGGTGAGGAAAGGATAGCCCGCATCCTCGGGCCTTCGTTGCCAACGAACAGCCAGCAACGGTGGACCTGGGATTATTACAGCGATTCGTCACAAACGGGGAAATATACGCGACTCAAGACCGCAGTGGATGCGAGCGGATTCTGGGAAACCTATGACTATGATTCGGCGGGCCGTGAAGTAAAAAAAGTCGCGCAATTTCTGGATGCGCCCCTGGGCAGCCCGGAAGCGAATTGCCGCGTAGTGACCACCGCTTACAGCGACGCGAACCCGCATAAGACGGTGGTTGAGACCCTTCAGGGTTTTGAGATTAGGCGGGAATATGCAGCAGTGGTAGACGCCGCCACCGTAAGTCACATCCGCGCGACGGTGTCGGGTGCGGCCTGGGACGACGCCTCAAACCTGGTGACCTCGACCGAGACGATCTCAAGTGGGCCGTTCTTCGGCCAGACGCGCAGGGTCCGAAACGCCGACGGCACAATGACGGTCTCCGATTATGCCATGAACGGCGAGAACAAGGTGACGACGGTCTCGAGCGGGCAGGCGAGCGCTGACGGGAACACTGTTATTGCCGGCTCGACCACAGTTTCGACTGTTAACCCGGCCGGTAGCAAAATCTCCGAAACCGTCACCGATATCAGCTCGGGATTAATGCTCTCCTGGAGCAGCGCCACCACTATTGATGCAGCCGGGCGGCCCACCCTGGTTGAATACATCGGCGGCACGAGCGAGTCGTTCAGCTACGGCTGCTGCGGGGTCGATTTCAAAACCGACAAGGAAGGCATCTGGACTTATTATACCTACGATGCGGATCGGCGAGTTCTGACTGAAAGCCGGGCGGGCATCACTTTCATCTATTCCTACGACGCGGCAGGTCGAAAGACTTCAACCACCCGGCGCGGCGCGGATTCGACCGATATTCTTCTCGAGACCACCGCTTACGACATAACCGGCCGGGTAACGTCGGTTACAACACCGCGCGGCGCGGCCTCATTCGATGAGATTATCGACTCGAACGGTCATCTTATGAAAACGAGCGCCTTGCCGGATGCCGGAATTAAGGTGGAAACGTTCGCGCAAGATCATTCCCTCCTTGATACGACGGGCTCGGGCACGCATCCGATGCGGTACGAATATGGTGTTGATGTTTCAGGTATGTTTGTTAAAGAGATTCGCCTTGGTTCCGGCGGCGAAACCACCGAATGGAGCAAACGCTATTCGGATCTGGCTGGTCGCGAGTCGAAGATCGTTTTCCCGGACGGGGCCCAAGCGCAGAAATTCTACAATGGGCAAGGCCAGCTGATTAAGGACGTCGATCCCGACGGCGTCACTCGGCTCTATTCCTACAATGGCAAGGGAGAACAGGAGTTCACCGCCGTTGATATCAACCGGAACGGCATTATTGACACGGACGGTCCCGATCAAGTCAACCAAACCATATCGGAAGTGACAACTGCTCACGGCGTCACCGTTTCGCGCAGGAGTACAATCAGCCTATCGGAGACAGGACCAGTCACTGTGTCGATGATTGAGAACGGGGCGGATGGGTTGCAGAATTGGGAAACACGTTATGGTCTGACCACCTACCGGCAGATCACTTACACGGGCAACGCTACTCGGCTCGAGACCGTAACGGCGCCCGACGCCTCTTATGTGATTAGCGAGTATCACTCCGGCAGGCTTGCTTCCGCCGTATCATTCGACAACACTGGAAGTCAAATCCGCGGCACGACCTATTCTTACGACGGCCATGGCCGATCGGTGCGCCAGACCGATGCTCGCAACGGCACTACCAGCTTCACCTATGACGCCGCCGATCAAGTGCGTACCAGCAAAACTCCTCCAGCCGCTTCCGGGGTGGCTGCGCAGATTACCGGTTACGACTATGACGGGCAGGGGCGTGTGATTCAGACGACGTTACCGGGAAACACGGCCGTGCATTATGAGTATTTCCCGACCGGCGAGCTGAAGAAACAGTACGGCGCGCAGACGTATCCGGTCGATTATACCTATGACGCCCGGGGCCGGATCAAAACGTTGCATGCCGGCACCGGGACCACAACCTGGAATTACGATCCCCGGCGTGGCTGGCTGACTGCGAAGTTTTACGATGATAATAACGGCCCAAGTTATACCTACACACCGGCAGGACGGTTACAGACGCGTCTCTGGGCCCGCGGTGTCGCCACCACCTACGGCTATGACAATGGCGGCGAATTGAGCGGGATCACATATTCTGATTCCACTCCGGCGGTGACATATATCCGTGATCGGCAGAACCGGATTACCAATATCACGGATGCAGCGGGCAATCACGTCCTCACCTATGGACCGGCAGATCAACTGGGCGCCGATACGATCAATGACGGGCTGCTCGATGGCGTAGCTGTAATCAATGGGTACGACGCTTTCCAACGCCGCAATACACTCGAATACAAGCAAGGTGGCAACGCCGTTGTGTCGCAAACTTACGGCTATGACGGCATCTCGCGTTTGACGAGCGCTGGGAATGGAACGGTCTCCGCGACCTATGGATATTTGCCAAACTCAGATCTGGTCAGTTCTGTTTTATTCAAGAACGGCGGCACTCCGGTGATGACAACGACGAAGAGCTACGACAAGCTGAACCGGCTAACATTGACTTCTACGGCGCGGGCGTCTGGTTCAGTGCTGAGCTCGTTTGGCTATGATTACAACGGGCTAAATCAACGCACCAAGGCCAGGGTCAACGACGGCAGTTACTGGCGTTACGGCTACGATGGTATGGGTCAGGTCACCTCCGGGGAAAAGAGTTGGAGCGACGGCAGTGCGGTCGGGGGACAACAGTTTGGGTACGCTTTCGACAATATTGGAAACCGTATAACCACCAAAACCAATGGTCGCACGGCGACATATACTTCCAACAGCTTGAATCAGTATACGACTCGAACGGTCCCGGGCGCGGTGGACGTCATCGGTGCCGCGCTGCCGGACGCAAAGCTAACGGTGAATAACCAGCCCGCAGCCCGAAGAGGTGAATATTTCTACAAAACGCTCAGCGTGGATAACACCGATGGCCCGGTTAATCAGACGGTGAATGTCGTAGCCTCGAGAAACAACCTCGGTCCAACCGGCGAGGATGCTGTGAGCGTTCAATCGGGTGCGCGGTTCTTGCCTAAAACGCCTGAGGCGTATGTATATGATCTCGACGGGAATCTCAAGCAGGATGGGCGCTGGACTTATGTGTGGGACGGTGAGAACCGCCTTGTTAGCATGACCGCACTTGGCGTCGTTCCTGACGCAGCCAAGAAGAAGCTGTTATTTGATTATGATCAGCAAGGCAGACGTATCCAGAAGCGTGTTTATAACTGGAACGTAGGCACGAGTACCTTTGAGAGTGTGGCAGAGATCGCGATCAAATTTATTTGTGATGACTGGAACTTGATTGCAGAAATCAGTAAGGACGGCGTACCGATTCGCAAATATCTGTGGGAATCGGATTTGAGAGGAATTCTCCGCGGTTCCTCCGGCGGAGCGCTACTATCCGAGATCGATACAGCTACAAACGAAACTTATTTTCAAGCTTACGATGGGAACGCGAACGTCAACCTTCTGCTCAAAGCATCTGATGTTTCGAGCGGTGCGACATATGAATATAACTGCTTTGGAGAGCTGCTCCGGTCGTCGGGGCCCATGGCGCGGCCTAATCCATTTCGGTTTTCGACTAAGTATCAGGACGAGGAAACGGGTTTATTGTACTACGGATACCGCTACTATGATCCGGCAACAGGGCGTTGGCTTTCGCGCGATCCGCTGGGAGATCAGGCGTTCGTCGACCAATTCAGTGAGAATAGGACCGATAGCGAGATCGCCGCGTTAAAGTCTGAGTCTCTAACAGCATCTTATCGATTCGTTAATAACAATCCCATTTCAAGAACGGACTCTAACGGCTTACTTGTAATCGGCATTTACGGATTTGGTCCTGCCGATAAACTCTTCGGTGTCCCTCAGTCTAATCGGGTAATTGGGCGAATCGCCGACAGGACCGGCGGTACGGCTTACGGGAGAAGCGAAGACGGGTCTATCCGTGGAGCTATTAGAGCCGCTTTGAAGACCGATCCACAGGAACCAGTCGTGCTATTCGGTTATAGTCGCGGCGCCGTGAAAATCACAGAGATTGCTCAGTGGATATTGGGACGCAGGAATGAATTTGCGTGCCCACGAATTTATCTTGTCGGGATCGACCCCGTGACTATGATGGGAGCAGGACCTGTGGAAGTTCCCGGGGGAGTGAAAGAATGGACTAACTGGTATCAAAAGAACGGGAAGGGCTGGGGTCCGTTTAAGGTCCTCACCGGTAACTTTAACAACCTAGATGGTGGTCCCTTTGTCGGTGGGAATGGAGTCAATTACGATCTGACCGGTGTTGTTCTCCGCGTTGAAAACGGTAAACCTGTTTATCTCTATCACGGCGCAATGCCGCGATATGTAGAAGAGGATGTAGTAACTGAAATTAACCGATATAAGACACAAAGATGACGAGAATATCGTTTACACTGATGGCGTGCGCGGCGCTCTTTATGATCGAGAGCTGTCGCGCACCGAATATCTATCTACCTTTGGCGGATGCGAAGTATAAAGGCATTTTCCGGGCTACTGGTCGCATTCTTGTTGGCGATCCGCCCAGAGCAGCTGCCAATGTTGAGGTGCGGCTCGTTGACCTGGCTCCGGAGCGGTTATCGCCAGGAGGGCCAACAGATCCTTACGAATTTGCTGGCGCGCAAACTCGGACGAGTTCTAGTGGACGTTTCGCGATTCAGGTCGAGCACTCGGAACGCTTGCAAAGGGCGCTCAAAAGAGGTGCACTTGGACTAAGTGTTATTGGGCATGGCGAGGGAGCTGGCTTGATTCAACTTAAATCGGGAGTAAATCCCGACTACGTTCTTCCTTCCACGCGAGTGACTCGATAATTCAAGCGCTGGAATCCGGGGTCGGAACCAATGCCAATGGGTTCGCATATCATCATGTGTCTGGTTGTAGTCGGAACCTGGCTGTTTCACCGTGTGAGGCCAAGGAAATTCAGGACTTATTGAGAATAGGACTAGAGCTAGACGCCGTTGGGAAGCTAACAGCTTCATATAAGAAACATTTGACGACCGTCTAACTTTGAAGCGGGTTCGCCAGAGTGCTGAATGACTGCGTTTTGATGTCAATTCCGCGTTGTATTTTGTCGGAGGTCGACTCTGTAACGCTGACGGCAGACTTGTCGCTATCCTCTGTTCAGGAGGCTCCTCATTTTGGGTGTGCGCATCAATTCCGAAAGGTGCCCTCCTCGAGAGCTGTATTCGTTTACCGGGTTGAGCGCAGGAACCTGTCTGGAAGTATTTATCAAAGCGGGCTAAACGTGAAAAGCAAAATTGTCGAAACGTTAAACCAATTACCGATTAAGGCGGGCCGCGCCGCCGCAGAAAATTGCTCGCAACCTCGAAGCCTATGGGCCTCGAATCCGGTGGTCTACGCGCGTGTGTCGCCTGACGGCGGTGACAAAAATCTCGCTCGGTTCTGAACGGGATTGTCGGCGATTTATTTTGCTTGAATCCGGATGGAGAGAATTGGCTCAGAATTTTGAAACTCGATCCTGTGGCAGAAAAATCACAACCGACGTTTCCGAAATGCGCTTTCTATCGTCGTAACTTCTTCGGGGGTATGCCTTGTCTTTCGGCTTTTCCCAGTTCAGCCGCACACGATAAAAGAGCAACGCAACTTCAAGGATTCATTTCGGTGACGAGCATGAATTCGGGGCGGAGGGTGACGTTCCCGCTGCGGGAGACGTAACTTTGTCGTCTTCCAGCGACTGCCGCATTACTTCGGACCCAAGAACTTCCTGATGAGAGGAATTCTAACGCGAATACCAGTCCTGCCTGGGGGTATCCCCGTCCAGAAAGAGCAGCAAGGACGCAACGAAACCGTGCCCGTAGTAAAACCCCGCCCGTTTAATGCTCAGACTAAATTGAAGTGAGTACGAAGTCCCCTCTCAACCCGCCCACATCCGAAAGCGGAAGCTTAAACCAGAACAACGTCCGGCGCATCTGTGTGCTAGAGATTGTGCTAGAATGACTGTGTTTCCACTGGCCATTCATGACGATGTCCGATTTTGTCGGAACTCGCATTTTCCTCTCGTAAAGACAGTTCGATTTGAACGAAAAGCGATGGTTTGAAATCGACGATTTCGCAATCCTAAGTCTGGCGCGTCTGCCAATTTGCACGCATATGTGCAAAATAACCCTGTCGGGAAAACTGATCCCCTTGGATTGGTGTGGGGGATGGACTGGCTGGACAACCCGGTGTTCGACAGTCCGCGTCAGACACTGTCGAATTTCTTTGCCGGCTTCGGGGACGGCTTATCCTTTGGTATCACTAATCTAATTAGGGAAGGTTTGGATCTCAATTCGCAAGTCGACAAGTGCTCCGGATTGTACAACGCCGGCTGGTATGGAGGTTTCCTATACGGCTTGGCGCTGCCCGGCGTGGGATCGCTCAACGCAGGGGCCCGAAGCGTTTTTTATTCCGGAGAAGGCGCGCTCAAGGCTGCGCAACTTGGCAAGGGCTCAGCGCAAATTCTTGCTGATACAGTTGGGGGCAAAGTACTGAATGCGATCAACGCTAACGTAATCCGGCTCCCTGACTTTGTATGGAATGCCGCCTCAGCGATATTCTCCGCAAATGCTAAGGGAACAGCGCAAGTTTTCCTGCGGGGCGAAATAAGCAACGCCAGCGTCTGGATAAGAGTGGAGCGACCAATTTTGACCTGGCTTCGCAATGCAACTATTGTTACGAGGTAATGAATCCATTCCTCAAGTTTCTTAAAGGTATCGGCGGCGAAAGGTCTAAGATCGACGAGAGGCGCAGGTTGTACCGACTTGGTCGGGACGAATACAAGTATTGTGATGGGGATCACTGTTTGTTGTTACAAATCGATATGCTCAAAGGACAGCCGAACCGCCTGATATACTCTTCGACGATCGAAACCTGGCTCCCGCCCCATGACAGTGAGCCGATCGACTCCAGCCAACGTAGAGAAATAGCAGATCGAATCGGTCGTTTTCTGGAAGAAAACGGGGATGTGGTCGAAGTGCGCTAGTCTGCCAGCAAGCGGGCGGACCGGCGGTGGTGTTCAGTTCGACCTGCGACCTAACACGGTTCAGGATCCCCTTTCCAAAATGTCTAAGCAGAGTGTCCGAGATTCCGCGAAGTCGAACGCGTTGGCTTCAATAAGAAAAGACAGGCGACTTCCGCATAACGTCTTTTCCGGAGAGTGGAGAGACTATCTGTTTTTTGAGTCTTACGTGATGTTTGGTGCGGGGTTTATTGAGGTGACGCACTTCCTGCTGAGTGCCGAAAAATCGTCGGCCATGGCCCTGATTAACCTTGGAGATGGTCAGACTTCAAGTAGCGACGACGCTCGGGTGATGTTTTTGAATGAAGATACCCGGCCAGAGGATTATCTGTCGGAATTGAAGGGAGATGGTTCGCCGTTGAATTGGATGTTCTTGATGGATCGCTATGTTTGTGCGTCGGACGAGGGGAGTTGGTCAATGTATTGTAAAAAAGAGAATGACGTTGCAGCTTTTGCCATTGGCCAAAGTTGTCCCGTCAGAATTTATTCGGAAATCCCATTGCTGTTAAATGCGAGATCGATCCGAACCATCTCATACCCTTCGCATGCTCAACAAGGGTCTTTTGATTTCGAAAAACTTGTCCCGAGTTGGAAGTCAGCGCTAGCTGCTGAATATGTCCCACCAGCATGACGGCAGATGGGTCGCGGGAGAAAGGGAGCAAAGGGGTCGGATCTGAACATTTGCCATTCGGCTCGGTTATAGCGGCCGACGAGACAAAGTGTTCCTTCAATATCGAATCGTCGTCAGTAGACCGGCGCCTTAGCAATTGCTAGGAAAGTCGGCAAATCTGTGAAAGCGATCAAAAATATCGCTGCTCTTGTGATTGCCTTTTGGACGTTGGCGCCAATTCCCAAGTTGATCGCAGCGCTTGGACAAACTGGTGGTTCGCTTTCCGTCGGGACGGTGGATCAATATTTGGAATTCTTGTCGCATCCGCTACAAGCATTTCTTTGTTTCGGAGTGCGCGATCGGGTTAGTTCCCCGCTCGGAATTGCTTGCCGGAAAAACGTGCTAGTGGGACACCTCACTACGATCCTATAAACGATCTATTCATGATTAGGAATGCGCTTGTCAGGGCAATCACGGCCCGGCGAGAAGAGCCTAAACGGAAACGGAAATGTCGGACTACAACAATCGGCAGTACCGTCTGATGATGAACCATCTTAATGGTTTCGGTAAGCGAATGGATTTAAAACGCCTGATAAATGGGTTGGAATCGCTGTTAGGCGCTTTGAAAAAACCGGAAGCAGCTTGGAAAGCGGCATTCCAACATCAGTGAGGTATATTGGAAGATGGTTATTCCGATGCCCTTGACCGGCGAATTGTCGAAATAGCGGAGGCTCATAAAAGGCTCGTAGACGCGCCGTCACGAATCTGAAGGTCCTTGTTGAGCATGCATTGCGGCAGGAAGATTCGGGCCGGGTCCAGGTCCGACGCCGGCTGTTTCTTACACTTACGATCCGCAGCGGGGCCGGTTGAATAGCCGGCAGATCAACGGCGTTGTCCAGACTTTGTTGCGTGACGCCCTGGGCCGCGTCACCTCGATTACGAATGTACTCGGCGCCTCACCTATCAATACGATGGAGTTTCTCGCCGGGTGAGCGAAGTGGACGGGCCGAATGGGCGCAAGAACTTATTTAGCTACTTCGATGTCTTGGGCGACCTGCGTCTCCAGCAAATCAAGAATCTCGCACCGAACAGCAGCGTCCTTTCGCAATTCGATTATCAGTTCGACGCTGGCGGCCGGATCAGTAACTGGACGCGCCAGCTGGGACCCCCAGTCCGACTAGTACGCCTTCGACTACGACGCGTTGGGCCAGCTCACTCACGCTCTCCAGACCAGCGGTGCTACCACCTTGAGCAAATCAGATTATTCCTACGACGACGCTGGAACTCGCGTCAGCACTCAAATTGGTGACGTCCTCACATATACTCTTTCCGACCAGACTAATGCGCCGATCTCGACCCAGGGCGGGGGCCCGGTCCGCTTCGCAGGGCAATTAAGCTCCACGGAACTACACGCGCGACGACAACGGCAACATTACCCGTTCCACGTCCCCGGATGGCAGTGGCGCGCCTGACGCAACTTATGAATGGGACGCCGCTGATCGATTAGTCACAATCAACATTGGATCACATCGCACGGAGATTGAGTACAATGGATTGGGCCGGCGCTCCCGTATCATCGAGAGAGAGCAAGGGACTGTCATTAGTGATAAACGGTTCCTTTTGCGGGCAAGAGGGACTAGCTCGTTGCAAGATCTTATAGAGTTAGTTCCAAACCCGGCGCGACTGCCCAGGGGCAATTGATCGGCGAACGGGATTTTCTCGGCGCGTCAATCGTTGCCTTGCGGGGCGTTAAGCTGTTTAAGACCGTCCGGCGTTAATTCGGTGTCCGGATAACGCACGCCGCGCTTAAGGCCTGATCCGGTGATGTGGGTGACCGAACCGCGGGGGCCGGAAACCTCGAGATCAGCCGGAAGCGAATCGCCTCCATTGAGCAACATGCGCGTGATGTTGATGCGCCGAATAACTTTACTGGAGCTGTCGTATTTTTCGATTCGTAGCGGCACCATCCGGCTTGAATCGATCCAGCTTTTCACGCTCGCGTACGAAGAGCTCTGGTCTTTCGCCGGCTTCGATTCCAAAACCTGGCACGAGAAACGGCCGACGTTTTCCGTGCCAACGATTGCCTGCTGGCTCCAGGCGAAAGGACTATCGATGATGTCCTCGTAGGAAAGCTCGCTGCCAAAGAGCGACTGATTCATCTCGCCTGCACTAATTTGTTTGAGATTGTCGGGCGGCCGGAACAGCGTCCCGGTAAATTTGTGTCCGGATCGATGGAGCAAAACGGATTCGCCCTTCCGTTCTTTCGGAAAGAGGACTTGATAAACGATGTCGGCGGTTGACTCGGAGACGCGCGACTTGATCTGAATCTGAAGTCCCTGGGGATCGTTTCCGGCCATCCGAAGCCGGACGAATGTGGAACCGATTTCCTTTGCCCTGAGTTTAGCCGCCAGCTCGGAGGCATTATCGGCCGCGAAGGCGAAGTTCGGGACAGTCAGGCCAAGACAAATCGCGGCGAGTATATTCTTTCTAACCAGATGGCGATTCATAAGCGGTTCGACGAATTCTTCTGCTTCTTTCTTCAGCCGTGCAAGGCGAGGCTCGGCGTCAGTCGCGAACTTCGCCAGGCCGGATAGAAACCGCTCAGGACGCCGACGCAGACCGAGATGGTAATAGCGATGAGGACAAGGTTCAGGCTGAGATCCGGTTCCAGCAGCCCACGGATGGCCGGCGCTGTCTTCATCAATTGGATCCCGACAACGCCCAGTCCGATCCCAAGGATTCCGCCGAGCAACCCGAGCAGAGCAGATTCGAGCAAGATCATTCGCACGATTCGGGTGCGCCGCCATCCGAGAGCGAGCAGGATGGCGATCTCCTGTTGCCGCTCGAATACGCTCATGAGCATCGTGTTCGTTACGCCAAAGACACCGACGATCACGGCCAGCAATGAAGTGCCCCAGCTCATCGCGTTGATCACACGGTAACCCTGCGTGTGTACGAGATGCTGACCCGCTGGCTCCGCATGCGCTTCCGGAATCAGGCGGGACATCTCATCGCAAAGACGCCGGATTCCGGCATCGTCCATGCCAGGAACGAGTCGGACGTCAATGGCGCTGATCTTGTCCTGGTTGCCCGTGATCTCCTGGAGCAAAGGCAGGGAAAGAATGATCGAACCGTTCTCAACGAACGCGCCGCCCTCGACAATTCCCACGACGTTGAGTTCCTGGGTCTCAATCTGAACGGTGTCCCCAACTTTCTTTTTCAACACCTCCGCTGCGGTGGTGCCGAGAACCGCGGCCTTCTCCATCGGATCTTTCGGCATTCGTCCGGAAACAAGTTTGAGATTGTCCCACGAAAATCCGCCCCATTCGCGTGCCGATACGATCATGAGCTCGGCGGTTTCGACACTCATAATATTCACGAGGACATTGCAGGTCGCGGCCACGCTGGGCAGATGCGCGATGCGCTCGCGCGTGGAAGCGGGAAATGGCTGGGGAGTCAGGGACCCGCGCATATTATGAACGACGATATCGGTGCCGCGTGATTTCATGCCGGCGGTCCAGCTGGTGATGAAGCCGCGAGACATCCCAATCAGGGTAACCACGGCGGCAATGCCCACTGCGATGCCCAGAAGGGTCAAGCCAGTCCGAACGGGCCGGCGCTGCAAACCACGCGTGACTACATTGAGAAAAGTCATGTTACGAGTGCGTTGAAAGCTTCGAGGGCTCGCCGTCGAAAACAATCCGGCCATCTTTCATTTGAATGGCGCGGGACGCTCGCCGCGCCACGCTCATATCGTGAGTGATAAGGATGAGAGTCATCCGCCGTTCCCGTTGAAGATCGCTCAGCAGATCGAGGATCAGGATTGCGTTTTCGCTATCGAGATTTCCCGTCGGTTCGTCTGCCAGAAGAACCGAAGGTGAATTAGCGAGGCTCCGGGCGATGGCGACGCGCTGGCGTTCGCCGCCGGAAAGCTTGGACGGAAAATGATTGAAGCGATGCTCAAGCCCGACCGACTTCAATAACTCGCGGGCCCGAGTCGATCGGGCAGCGTTGGACTGATGATCCTCGAACATCGGCATCTCGACGTTCTCGCTTGCGGTGAACGGCGGCAGCAGATGAAAGGATTGAAAGATGAAGCCGATTTCGTGAGCGCGATAAGCTGCATCGTCCTTCAAATCACTCAACGACTTGCCGCGATAAGACAATGTTCCGGCAGTCGGCCGGTCGAGGGCACCGAGCATTTGGAGCAAAGTTGTTTTCCCGCTCCCGCTTGGGCCAACGATCGCGACGAACTCGCCGTCGGCGATTTGAAAATCCACCCCGCGCAGGGCGTGCACCGTGCCCTCATCGTACTCTTTTTTGAGCCCGGCCGCTTCGTAGACAAAAGGCAAGGCAGCGAGTTTTTCGTGATTACTCACGAGGCCGGCTGTCCATTACGCGAGGAATCGCGCCATTGAGCGCCGACGCGTGGATTGCCAAGGCTGCGAATCAAATCCGGCAGCGCCTGCCGATAACTGATGAAGGGAGCCCGTTCACCCGGTTGTTTCGGATCGAGGAGCGAAGTGAACTGGGGCAGGACGCGGTGAGGCAATCCGGCATTTTGGTGATGGACCCCGTGATAAGGTTCGTGCAGCAAAGTGTAGGCAAAAACGCGACCGAACCAGCTTCTCGGCACGATGCTGCGGGTCGAGCTGTTCACGGTGTTACCCAGCAGTCCCATATGTTCGATGTACTTCCGCCAGCTTTGCAGATTTGCCGCGATCACCGCGGGCACCAGGTAGAGCCAAAGGAAATATTTCCACGCTCCCGAAAACGCGACGGCCGCGACCACACTCGCCCACACGACAACCGACAGCGCCAGCTCCACCCAAATTCGCCGCCTCACCTTCCGGCTCCGAACGATCGAGTTTCGCTGGATGAAGACGCGCAGAAAAATGAGCGGCGCATAGAACAGCCCCAGAGTGAGTTCGAAAAACGCGGCGAGGTGCCGGCTCCAGCGCGGCGCCCTGGTCAGAACAAACGGCCAGAGTTCCGTATCTTTTTCAGTAGCCAAATGGATGTGATGCATTTGGTGCACCACGCGGTAGAGGCTGAACGGAAGCATGCTAAAAATGCCGATGAGCACGCCGTCGAATTCATTCAAGCGACGGCTCTTCCGGAGCAGGCCGTGGGAAGCTTCGTGAAAACCGATGAGCAGTCCGTGCATCAAATGCGCGGTCACGAGAACTAGTGGCACTGTGAGCCAGAGCCAACCGGCCCGGACGGTGAACCAGATCGCGCTCTCACTCACGGCAAGCGAGATCACCAGGGTCTGGAACGTAACGCTGCTTATGCCGTGCTCATCGTGCAGCTCGGAAACAGGTTCGGCGGTCGCAGCAATGCTTGCCATATCAGCTCATCAGCGCTGCTGTTTGTCTTTCGGGAAGCTGGCAGACGTTTTCGATCACGGTCCGGAATAAACGCCCCAGTTCTTCGACTTCAGGTTGGGAAAAAAGATTTTCCCGGAAGAGCCAGACCAGTTCGAGCTCCGCGCCTTGTTCCGTGATCTCGCATCCCAAATCGAATCGGGGCGTGCCGGTCGAGCGCATCCTTAACTTCAGAGAAAG
>Ga0307470_10000676_pt1 | contig 15175 bp, 9 predicted proteins | sample atmos_gasesAM3C__FD_204565 | JGI IMG/M metagenome (GOLD analysis project Ga0307470, IMG submission 204565) | Hardwood forest soil microbial communities from Morgan-Monroe State Forest, Indiana, United States - atmos_gasesAM3C_05 | ecosystem: Environmental > Terrestrial > Soil > Temperate forest... | reverse complement strand
GAACAATCCGACCCTCAAGTACTACGCGCTGAACCAGGATCAGCCGCGGGCCTTCTACAAGAACGGCTCGCAGTATTACTTGAACTTCCGCTTCAAGCTGTAAGGGATGAGGACCGCCGCACGGAGCAATCAGGTAGAGTGCACAGCGTGCGGTATGGTTCGAGTTCGTTTCGACAAGCAAGGGCGGCGGTGCGCGCCGCCCTTGCTCTCACTTTCGCGCTGACGCAGACAGCACGCGGCGGCGTCATCCCGAACCCTGCCGAAGTGGCGTCAGGGATGGGGGCCTTCGGCGTGGACCAGGCGACCACGGTCCAGGTGCCGCGAGGGGATCGGGACGCCGCCGACGCCGCCCGCTATCTCGTCGAATTGTGGACGCGCACCAACGGACTCAGCCTGCCCGTCACCACCGGTCCCGCCACGCATGCGATAACGTTCCGGCGCGGGAGCGGTTTCGCTCTGGAAGGCTACGGTCTTGACGTCACGCCGCAGCGGATTACGGTGTCCGCAAGCACCGCGGCGGGCCTCTTCTACGGTGCAGTCACCCTCTGGCAACTGCTGCCGCCGGGCAGCGCAGGTCAGATCCCCGCACAGACCATCCGCGACGCACCGGCTTACGCATGGCGCGGGCTGATGCTCGATTCCTCGCGCCATTTTCAGCCGCCCGCCTTCATTCACTCCATGATCGACTGGATGGCGTGGCACAAGCTCAATGTATTGCATTGGCATTTGACCGATGACCAGGGTTGGCGGCTCGAGATCCGCAAGTATCCGCGCCTGACTTCCGTCGGCGCATGGCGCGTCGACCCGGGAGGCATGCGCTATGGTGGCTTCTACACCCAGAACGAAGTGCGCGAGATTGTTCGTTTCGCGGCGGCCCGCCACGTGCAAATCGTCCCGGAAATCGACATGCCGGGCCATGCGACCGCGGCAATCGCCGCGTACCCGGCGCTTGGCGCCCGGAACGCCCCGACCGGTGCTCCGCCGCTCGCAGTCTCGGCGAGCTGGGGCGTCCATACGCATCTATTCAATCTCGAGCCCCAAACCTTTGCATTTCTCGAGAACGTGCTGTCTGAAGTGATGGGATTGTTTCCCGGCCCTTACCTTCACATCGGCGGCGATGAGGCGGTCAAGGACGAGTGGAATGCGTCCCGGGAAGTGCAGGCGCGCGCGCGGCAGCTCGAGATCCACGACCCCGGCGCGCTGCAGACGTACTTTACGCAAAGAATGGGCCGCTTCCTTGCGGCACGAGGCCGGCGAATCATCGGCTGGGACGAGATTCTGCAGCCGGGGCTCGAGAAAGACGCCATCGTCATGTCGTGGCACGGCGTTTCCGGAGCGCACGCCGCGGCGTTGGCCGGCAATGACGCCATACTGGCGCCGTGGCCGACACTGTACTTCGACAACCGCCAGAGCGCGCTCCCCACCGAACCGCCGGGCCGACTCAAGGTCGTGTCGCTCCAGGACGTGTACCGCTTCGAGCCGCGCGATGCGGCGCTCAGCGACATCCAACGGCGCCATGTACTCGGCATCCAGGCGAATCTGTGGACTGAACATATGCAAACCGAGGAGCGGGTGGAGTGGATGGCTCTGCCGCGTGTGGCGGCGCTCGCCGAGGTGGGCTGGTCGGCTGCGGAACGCCGCCGCTGGCCGGATTTCCTGGAGCGGCTCGTGCCCCTGTTCGCCCGCTATCGGGCGTTCGGCTTGAACTATGCCGACAGCGTGTTTGCACCGGCTGCGCAAATTTCATCCAGTGCCGAAGGCTACTCCGTGGCTCTGTCGAATCAGGCCCAGGGCGATGGAGCAGCGGTCGGCGACATTCGTTTTACGCTCGATGGCCGCGAACCCGGGGCGCCGTCGACCCGCTATGATGCGACATTGACGGTACCGGCCGGCACCGAGGTCCGCTCCGCGGCATTTCTCGGTACCGAGCAGGCTTCGCGCACGTGGGCGAGGCGTCTCGATGCACAGGCTGCTCTGCGCCGCGACAGCCACGACCTCGAATCCTGCAGCGATGGCATCGGGCTGCTGCTCGAACCTGCCGGTCATGGCGCCGCCGCGGGCGCACGTGCTGCGGATCCCCCTCTGGCCGTCGACATCATGAATCCATGCTGGATCGATCGCGGAGTCGACCTGTCGGCCGGACCCCGCATCATTGCCGCCGTCGCCCGCCTGCCGTTCAATTTTGAAATCGGCGCGGATACGGCCAAGATTCGGGTCGGCGACGCTCGCACGGCCGACGGTGAACTCGAGATACATGTCGACGGTTGCGACACGCCGGCGCGCGCCCTCTTGCCGCTCGCGCCGGCGGCCACTGCTCCGGGCGTAACCACCCTACCGGAGCAGCGGCTGCCCCGCCTGCCGGGCCGACATGATTTGTGTCTGCGCTTCGCGCGACCGCGCCTCGATCCGCAATGGGCGATCGACTGGGTCGAGGTCGGGGAGTAACGGCCAATGTCAACCCAACAGATCCTGGCGCCTTTCGACGGCTGGTGCAGCGTTCTGGACGAGGTACCCGATCCGGTGTTCTCGGGACGCATGCTGGGCGACGGTCTTGCCATCGACCCGACCAGCGGAATCCTCGTCGCACCTTGCGCCGGCGAGATCATCACCCTGCCGGCGAGCGCACACGCCGTGTCGATCCGCACCGCTCAAGGCATCGACGTGTTGATTCACGTCGGCATCGACACCGTTCAACTCGGTGGACGCGGGTTCGAGGCGCGCGTTCGGCCGGGCGCAATCGTCCGTGCGGGCGATGAGTTGATCCGCTTCGATCTCGACGTCGCAGCGCGGGGCGCCAAGAGTCTCATGACGCCGATCGTGGTGACGTCGATGGACGGGTTGCGCCTACAGCGATGCCGCGCGCCGGGTTTGGTATCCGCCGGCGACCTGTTGTTCGAAATCGCGGGCACCGCGGCCGGCGTGGACACCCCGGCAAACGAGCCGGCCGTCGGCCGGACGCTCATCGTGACCCTGCGCCAGGGATTGCATGCGCGGCCGGCGGCGCTGCTGGCGCAACGCGCCAAGTCGTTCGGCGCCCAAACAACGCTCCGGGCCCATGGCCGCAGCGCCAATGCACGCAGTGTGGTCGCCATCATGGCGCTCGGCGTCCGCCACGGCGACGAGCTGTCCATCCAGGCCAGCGGCGTCGACGCCGCGCAGTCCGTGGCAAGTCTGGCCGCCGGCATCGAAGAGGCGCTGCGCATGGAATCCGCAGCGGGTCACGGTGCTGCGCCGCCCGGCAGGACTGTGGCCACGCCGGCCGGTTCCGCCGAACCGAACTCGACCAACGCCCCCGGCGCTCTCCGCGGCGTGATCGCCGCCGCCGGCGTCGCCGTCGGACGCGCAACGCGAATCGAACGCCGCGAGATCGCAGTCGCGGAGAACGGTGCGGGTCCGGTGCACGAAAGCGCCGAACTGGAGCAAGCGCGGGTGCACGTGCGTGCGCGGCTGGCACGGGTCGCGGCAACGGGCGGGGCGGCGCGGCGCGAAATCATCGCCGCGCATTTGGAATTCCTCGACGATCCGCAGCTGAACGAAGCGGCGCAGGACTTGATCGCCGCGGGCAAGGGCGCCGGTTTCGCCTGGCGCAGCGCGATCCGCAGCTCGGTCGGCGCGCTCGAAGCCCTCGAGGATTCGCGTCTGCGCGAACGGGTCGATGACTTGCTCGACGTGGAATCGCATGTGCTGCTGGCGCTCGCCGGCGAAGCGCGGCCGATGAACATCCCCTTGCCCGAGCGGGCGGTGTTGGTCGCCGACGATTTACTGCCCTCGGAATTGACTGCGCTCGACGGTGCGCGCCTGGCCGCCATCTGTTTGGGCGGCGGCGGCGCCACCTCGCACGTGGCGATCCTGGCGGCCGCCATGGAGATCCCCATGCTGGTCGGCTTGGGCGCGGGAATCCGCAATATTGCCGACGGCGCCACCGTGATCGTGGATGCCGATGCCGGCACTCTGCAGACGGCGCCCACGGCCGCGGCCATCGAGCAGGCGCGAGCCGCGGTCGAAGCGCGGCGCATGCGCCGCGAGCAGACCCAGGCCGAGGCCCAGAGGGAGTGCCGCGCGCTCGACGGCACGCGCGTCGAAGTGTTCGCAAACCTCGGGAACGTGATGGACGCGGCGGCGGCCGTCGTCAATGGCGCCGAGGGCTGCGGACTCTTGCGCACCGAATTCCTGTTCATCGATCGGGAGACGGCGCCCGCAGAGGCCGAGCAATTGGCCGCCTACCAGGACATCGCCGCAGCGCTCGGGCCAAGACCCCTGATTCTGCGGCTGATGGACGTGGGCGGCGACAAGCCGCTCCGTTACCTGCCGCTGCCCGCGGAGGAGAACCCGGCTCTCGGGTTGCGCGGCGTTCGCACCGCACTCGCGTATCCGGATCTCATGCGTACCCAGCTGCGGGCCGCGTTGCGGGTACAGCCGGCCGGCAAGGTGAGACTACTCGTCCCGATGATTACCGACGTCGCGGAAATACTCGCCGTGCGCGGCATCATCGACGAGATCAAGGCCGAAATCGGCATCCACGATCGAATCGAGTTGGGCGCGATGATCGAAACTCCCGCCGCGGCGCTCATGGCGTCCGATCTCGTCCGGGAAGTCGATTTCCTGTCGATCGGCAGCAACGACCTGACGCAGTACACTCTCGCCATGGATCGTGGCCATCCGGAACTAGCGGCCCGCACCGACGCCTTGCATCCTGCGGTGCTGAAGCTCGTCGCGGCGGCTGCCGGCGCCGGCGTCGCCGCCGGCAAGATGGTTGCCGTCTGCGGCGGCGTGGCCGCTGATCGGATCGCGGTGCCGATATTGCTGGGTCTCGGCGTGCGCGAGCTCTCGGTGGTGCCCGCGGCAGTGCCCGCCATCAAGCGCCAGATCCGTTCGCTCAAGATCGACGACTGCCGTGAACTTGCGGCGCGCTGCCTCGAACTCGCATCCGCCGCCCAAGTGCGCGCAGCGGTGGCACGAACGATCGGACCTGCGGGAGACACCCTATGAAACTGCGCTTCGCCGGCCTGCAGCAATTGGGACGGGCGTTGATGTTGCCGATCGCCGTGCTGCCGATCGCGGGGCTTTTGCTGCGCATGGGACAACCCGACTTGCTGGGTTGGGCAGCGATGGCGGCTGCCGGCGACGCGATTTTCTCGAATCTCGGGCTGCTGTTCGCGGTCGGCGTCGGCGTCGGGCTGGCGCGCGAGAATCATGGCGCAGCCGGCCTTGCGGCTCTGGTCGGCTTTCTGGTGACCACCCACGCCGTCGAAATTCTCCTGGCGGCGCCGCCGGGCTCGCTGGCAAAGCTCAGCATCCCGATCGGGCTCCTGTCCGGCATCATCGCCGGCGTCGGCTATAACCGATTCGGCAACATCACTCTGCCGAGCTATCTGAGCTTCTTCGGCGGCCGCCGTTTCGTGCCCATCGTGAGCGGGCTGGCGGGACTGGTGTTGGCCGCAGTGGTGGGCTACGCCTGGCCGTTTCTGGAACGCGGGATGGACGCCACCAGCCACGCCATCCTGGGCGCGGGGTCGCTGGGCCTGTTCGCCTACGGCGTCTTGAACCGGATATTGATCGTCACCGGCCTGCACCACATCCTCAACAATTTCGCGTGGTTCATCCTCGGCGACTACCACGGCGCCACGGGCGATCTGAAGCGGTTCTTCGCCGGCGACCCCACCGCGGGCGCGTTCATGTCGGGCTTCTTTCCGGTCATGATGTTCGGGTTGCCGGGAGCCTGCCTCGCCATGTATCACACGGCGCGGCCGGAACGCCGCGCCGGAGTCGCGGGCCTGCTGCTGTCGCTCGGCTTGACCTCGTTTCTGACCGGCGTCACGGAGCCGGTGGAATTCACGTTCATGTTTCTCGCCCCCGTGCTCTACGCCCTGCATGCGCTCGCCACCGGGCTCGCCATGGTGATCATGAACCTCTGCGGTGTACGGCTCGGGTTCAGTTTCTCGGCCGGTATGTTCGATTACGTGCTTAATTTCAACCACGCCCAACGGCCGCTGCTGCTGCTGCCGATCGGCGCCGCCTACTTCGGGCTGTATTACGGGGTGTTTCGCTTGCTCATCGTGCGCCTGAATCTAGCGACGCCGGGACGCGACAGCGACGACGCCGCGGCCCAGCCGCTCGTGCCTGCGACCGCCGGCGCGCGCGCGTTGGCCTTCGCGGCTGCCCTCGGCGGAGCCCAAAATCTCACCGAGGTGGACGCGTGCACGACGCGGCTGCGGCTGGTGCTGGCGGACAACCAGCGGGTCGATGAAGCCGCGCTCAAGCGCCTGGGCGCACGCGGCATCCTGCGCTCCTCGGCGCAAGGACTGCAGGTCGTCCTTGGTCCCATCGCCGATCAGGTCGCGGGCGAGATCCGCGCGGCTCTGCGGTCTGCTCCCGCCGCGGCTCCCAGCGCGGCCGGCGTGCACGACGCCCCGGCATTCTTGGCAGCCCTGGGAGGCCGCGACAACGTCGCCGATCTCGCCACCGCCGCGGGCCGCCTCTTGATCCGTACCGTGCAGCCCGAAAGGATCGACGAGACGGCCTTGGGAAGGCTCGGCATCCGAGGAATCGCCCGCTCCGCCGGCGGGATCCAGCTGCTCGTTGCCGGTCCCGTCGAGGCCTGGGGCGAGCCGCTGCGCCGCTTGCTATGACCGTCACCGCCACTCTCTATAATCGCTGCGCAGCGGATGCGTCGCTCGACTCCAAGCGCCGCTCGGCCCTGCCGCCGTCGTTGCGCCGGATCGTCGTGGTCGGCGGCGGCTCGGCCGGCTGGATGACGGCACTGATCCTCGCGCGTTCGCTGATCGAGCAAGGCGTCGAAATCACCGTGGTCGAATCTCCGGCCGTCGGCATCATCGGCGTGGGCGAAGGATCGACGCCCTGGCTGCGAGGTTTCTTCGACAGCTTGGGGATCGAAGAATCCGAGTGGATGCCGGCATGTCACGCCACCTACAAGTGCGGCATCAGCTTCGAGGGATGGTCGACCAAGCCGGGTTTCGAGCGATACTTTCATCCGTTTGCCTCCATGCTCGACAACCTGACCATGACGCAATTCGTGCACAACGCCGATGCGCGCATCAACGGCGCCGACGTGTATGCGCACCCGGACCGCTTCTTCATCGCATCGCGGCTCGCATCCCGGCATCTCGCGCCGAAACCCGCCGAACACTTTCCGTTCGACATTTGGCACGGCTATCACTTCGATTCCGTGCTGTTGGGCCAATTCCTCCACAAAAAGGCGCTCGAGCGCGGCGTCCGCTATGTATCCGCCCACGTGACTCAGGCGAATCTCGACCAGCGCGGCGCCATCGCGTCGCTCGGCATTCGGGAGGGCCCCGCCATCGGCGGCGACATATTCGTCGACTGCACGGGATTTGCCGGACTGCTGATCACGCAGGCACTGAAGACCCCGTTCATCAGCTTCGCGGAGAACCTGTTCAACGACGCGGCGATCGCCATGCCGACACCGATCGGCGACGACGTGCCGTCGCAGACCGTCTCCACCGCCATGAAGCACGGTTGGGCATGGAAGATTCCGCTCACCCAGCGTTTCGGCAACGGCTATGTCTACAGCACGCAGTTCTGCACGCCCGATGAGGCGGAGCGCGAGTTGCGGGAGCACCTCGGGCTGCTCGACTCGGACACGCCGGCACGGCACCTGAAAATGAAGATCGGACGCGTCACCAAGCACTGGAACAAGAACTGTCTCGCGGTCGGCCTTTCGCAGGGATTCATCGAACCCCTGGAGGCGACCGCGCTGCTCTTCATTCAGCAAACCGCCGCGCTCTTCGTCGAATTTCTGGAGCAGGGGGATCTCGGCGAAACGGCACACGACAGGTTCAATGCGCTGGTCAACGAGCACTTCGAGGGCACCCGCGACTACATCGTCACCCACTACAAGACCAACAGCCGCACCGACAGCGATTACTGGCGCGCGAACGCGGCGAACCTCCGCTTGTCCGAACCGCTGAAGCAACTCCTCAGCCTGTGGATGTCGGGTAAGGGCATCGCGCCGCCGGTTCGGCAGCAGGTCCTGGGCAAGGGCTACCCGGTGTTTTCGTGGTACTCCATCATGGCGGGCATGGGAATCTTTCCGGATCCCGCGGCCTTGCAGGCACCCTCGGCCGCGCAGAATTCCTACCGCCTGACCGCCGTCGACAATCTGCTCGATCGCAGCGCGCTCAACTACCGCGGCCACCGCGAAGTGCTCGACAATATTCCACCCCGCCGCAAGAGCGACAGCCTGCAGATCTACTTCTGGTGACCGCCACGTCCGCACCGCACTCCATACGTGAATACTCGGGGCTCGACGCCGCGGCCATCCGGCGCGAGGTGCTCCCCGACAAGCGTCCGGCCATCTTGCGCGGGTTGGTCAGGGATTGGCCCGCGGTCGAGCAGGGACTCGGCTCGCCGGCGGCCCTGGTTCGCTATCTCAATCGCTTCGACAGCGGCAAATCCGTCGATGCTCTGCTGACGGCGCCGGAAATCGGCGGCCAGATCTTCTACAGCGACGACGCCTTGACCGGCTTCAATTTTTTGCGCAATAAGCTGCCCCTGACGGCGGTCGCGGAACAGGTCCTGCGCTATGCGGAATTCCCCAAGTCCCCGGCGGTTGCGGCGCAAAGCGCGCTCATCCGCGATTGCCTGCCGGGCTTCAGCGCCGAGAATTCCTTGAAAATCGTCGATGACGATGTGCTGCCGCGTATCTGGCTCGGCAACCGGATCACCACCCCCGCTCACGTGGATGAGTGGAACAATGTGGCCTGCGTGGTTGCCGGCCGCCGCCGTTTCACCCTGTTTCCTCCGGAGCAAATTGCGAACCTGTACATCGGCCCGATCGATTTCGCTCCCACGGGTGCTCCGATGAGCCTGGTGTCGCTCCGCCAGCCCGACTTCGAGCGCTACCCCAGGTTTCGCGAGGCGCTGGCAGCGGCCCTATCCGCCGATCTGGCCCCGGGAGATGCGATTTTCATTCCGCCGCTGTGGTGGCACCACGTCGAGTCGCTCGAGCCCTTCAACGTGCTCGTCAACTACTGGTGGCACGATTCGCAGGGCGACGGCGCGCTCGCGGATTCGGCGTTCGAGGCACTGCTGCATGGAATTCTCGGCATCCGCGCCTTGCCGCCGGCGACCCGGCGCGCCTGGGCCGCCTTTTTCGAGCAGTATGTGTTTGGCGATGTTGCCGAGGCCACCGCCCACATTCCCGAGCAACGGCGAGGTATCCTTGGAACTCTGTCGGCGGAACAACTCGCCGGCCTGCGGGCTCACCTGGCGAAGCGGCTGGCGCGCTGAAGGAAATTTCGGCGCCCGTCGCCAGGGGAGTGCGCGCGTGCAATTCGATCGATGCGAGGTACCCGTCGGATATTATGTTTAATCGTCGCCCACTTGCTTTTAGCCTGCTTGGAATCATCACCATGCCGTATGTAAGCGCCGCCGGCGCAGGCCATCTGACGCTCGAGGCCATGCTCGCCCGCGACAAGGCCCTGGAACTCCCCACTCCTTACGTGCCGCCCCCGGGCAACCCGCTGGAACATCACGCCGCGGGCTTCGCTCAAATCATGTGCTCCGCCGTGTTCATTACCGGCCTCGACCCGGATTTCGCCGCGGAGAATGTCGGCTACTTCACCGCGCCTTACGCCGAGCGCGCGAAACTCGGCAAGCCGGTCGTTGACCGTGCCGCGAAAACCGTCAGCGTGGCCGTGCCCGGCGGAGCCGTACGAATCGCCAAGTACGTCGGCGATCAGGGCTGCGTGACCTATCCCGTCGGCGCGCAGCAACTCGCGTTCACGCCGCAGCCGATCAAATCAACGCTGCCCGATCCCGCGACGCAGGCGTGGCCGACGGGGGATAAGGTCCCGGACGGCTTTCCGCCGGAGCTCGACGCCCGCAAGATCAACCGGGCCATGGACGCAGCGTTCGGGACGCCCGCAGGGATGACGGCAGCCGTCGTGGTGACCTGGCGAGGCCGTATCGTCGCCGAACGGTATGCCGAGGGCATCACGGCACGCACGCCGCTGGAGAGTTGGTCCATGGGCAAGAGCGTCACCGCCGCGCTCATGGGAGTGCTCATCCAGCAGGGTGCCTATGATCTATGGCAACCGGCGCCCGTTCCCGAATGGCAATCCCCGCGCGATGCGCGCGCCAAGATCCGCATCGCCGATCTCATCCGCATGTCGAGCGGCCTTCGCATCCGCGCGCCGTACGATCCCGACTACGATGCCAACGGACCGTATCCGGACCATCTTTACCTCTATACCGGGGGCGTCAATTCCTTCCACTATGCCGCGACGCGGCCTTTGCAATGGTCTCCCAACAGCGTGGGCCGCTATCGAAATACCGACCCCGTCCTCGTCAACTACCTGATTCGTCTTGCGGTCGAGCGTCGCGGCGGCGACTATGCGTCTTTCCCGCAGCACGCCTTGTTCGACAAGATCGGCGTGCGCAGCATGGTGATCGAAACCGATCCCTTCGGTAATCTGCTCACTCAAGGCTACGACCTTGCCTGCGCGCGCGACTGGGCGCGTTTGGGCAATTTGTACCTTCAGGATGGCGTATGGGATGGGCACCGCATCCTGCCGCCCGGATTCGTCAAATTCGTCAGCACTCTGGCGCCGGCATGGGTCGCCGGCGGCAGGCCGATTTACGGCGGCTTCTTCTGGATCAACGGCGACGGCGCTCTTCCCGTGCCCAAGGACGTCTACTACATGGCGGGTGCCGGCGGCCAATACACCATGATCATCCCTTCGCACGATCTGGTGGTCGTGCGGCTTGGGCACTTCAAGGGAGACGAGCCAGGCAGTCAGGCTTTGAACAAGGCGCTGGCGCTGTTGCTCGAGGCGGTTCCAACTCGCGAGTTGTGAGAAAGATCCTACGCGGTCACAGGGTGGCAACCGACTCCTTCCTCCGTCGCGCGGAAAAACAATGAAGCGACAATACACGCGTCCGAAGTGTAAGGAGAGCTCGATGAATGCCCCCGTCGCGACAGCGATCGGCAGCAGCGGCGCAGGGCGCGCCAAAGCCGCCGTCGAAACGCCGTTCGAACAATTGTTCGACGGCGTGGACGATTTGATCAGGCGAGTTGCCGACGTTGAGAACCCCGAAATCCGCAAGGTTCGCGCCAAGGTGTACGCCGCATTGGTTGCGGCCAAGAGCGCTCACGAAATCCAGAGCGAATTGGATGGCGCGAACCGCGTGGGCCGCGAGCCCGTGCAAGCCGCCGGCGGCGACTTGGGAGACTATGACGGGGAGGCCCTCGGCGTCGCGCTGCTCGTGGGGCTCAGCCTCGGCCTGATCGCATCCGTGCGGCAGTAAGGCGGCAAGTGGATCGTTCACATGATCCGCCGGCCGGATCGGCGGGCGTGCCGTCTCCGCTTCGAATCCTGTATGTCGAAGACAATCCCGTCGTGCGCGAAATCACGGCTGAATTGCTGATTCATGACCACCGGCACATCGTGGCATTGGGCACCGCGGAAGAAGCGCTTCACGAATTTGCCGAGCACGCATTCGATGTGGTGATCACCGACATCAGTTTGCCGGCGATGTCGGGCCTGGATTTGGCTCGAAAAATACTCAACATCGAACCGAAGGCGCCGATCATCATTGCATCGGGTTATGTTCTGGACCTGAGCGTGAGCACATGGGGACCCAACGTCCGCTCCATCGTCAAGCCCTTTGAGGGCGCCGAGATCGATGCGCTCATCGAGGAGCTGTGCGCGGCTGACGGCTCACGCCCCGACGGTTGACTCAGTTGCCGAGGTTCAGCAGCGCCGCGTTGCCCCCCGTCGCCGTGGTATTGACGGTGAGCGTTCGCTCATTCGCGAATCGCGCGAGATAATGCGGTCCTCCCGCCTTGGGTCCCGTCCCCGACAGCCCGGTGCCGCCGAATGGTTGCACGCCCACTACGGCGCCGATCATATTGCGATTGACGTAGGTATTGCCGATCGCGGTGCGCTCGAATACGTGCCGCCAGAAGGACTCCAACCGGGTTTGCACACCCAGGGTCAATCCGTAGTGGCTGGCGCGGATCGCTCGTAGAACCTCGTCGATGTCCGTGGATCGATACCGCACCACATGCAGTATGGGACCGAACTCCTCGCGCGTGAGCTGCGACGCGCTCTCGAGTTCGATGAGATGCGGCGCGAAGAAGCTGCCGTGGGCGTGGGCCTCGCTCAAGACACAGGCCTTGATGAGGCGCGCCTCCTTGCGCATTCGCACGACATGCTGTGCGAGCCCCTCGGCCGCGGCCGGCGTAATCACCGGTCCCACATCGGTCTCTAGATCGGCCGGATCGCCGATCACCAGTTCGTCCATCGCCCCCGCAATCATGTCCAACACCTGATCGGCGATATCATCCTGCAGGAACAATAGACGCAACGCCGAGCAGCGTTGCCCGGCGCTCATGAACGCGGAGCTCACGACGTCATCGACCACCTGTTCAGGCAGCGCCGTCGAATCGACGATCATCGCGTTCAATCCGCCGGTCTCCGCGATCAACGGCACGATTGCGCCGCTGCGCGCCGCCAAGCTGCGATTGATGGTGAGGGCGGTCGCCGTCGAACCCGTCATGGCCACCCCAGCCAAGGCAGCGTGGGCAAACGCAACCTCCCCGAAGTGGCGTCCCGGCGCAGGCGTCAGGTGCAGGGCCTCGCATGGTACCCCCGCCTGGTGCAACAAATTCACGAAGCGCGCGGCGATCAGCGGCGTAGGTTCCGCCGGTTTTGCCACCACGCTGTTGCCGGCCGCCAATGCAGCCGTCACCTGCCCGGCGAAGATCGCCAAGGGAAAATTCCACGGACTGATGCACGCGAATACGCCGCGCCCGTGCAGCGACAACTCGTTCGATTCGCCGGTTGGACCCTCCAACCGCTTGGGCTGGGCGAATTGCCGCCGCGCCTGCAGCGCATAGTAGCGGCAGAAATCGACGGCTTCGCGGACTTCCGCGATCGCGTCCGATATGGTCTTGCCCGCTTCACGCACCAGAAGTTCGTGAAATTCCGCGCGGCTCGCCTCGAGAAGGTCGGACGCGTTGTCGAGAATCGTCGCGCGTGCATCGCCGCCGCGGTGGTTCCACGTGGCCTGCGCCGCGGCGCCCGCATCGAACGCCATGGCGATTTCGGCGGGGGTCGCATCGCGCATGCTGCCTACCGCGTCGCGCCGATCCGAAGGGTTGGCGACCGGATGGGTGTTCCCCGGCAGCAACACGCCATTGATGATGGGACCGGCGACCGGCTTGGCCGGGCGGCGAGTCGATACCTCCTTACGCAGTACCTCGATCTCGGGCGGATTGCCCAAATCAATCCCGCGCGAATTGCGGCGGTCGGCATACAACGCTCCGGGCAGGGGCAGCCGCGGGTGAGCATAGGATTCCAGACGTTCGATCTCCGAGATCGGATCACGCACGATCTCGGCAACCGCGACTTGTTCATCCATGAAGCGGTTCACGAACGAGGTGTTGGCGCCATTCTCGAGCAGCCGCCGCACCAGATACGCCAGCAAGTCCTTGTGCTCGCCCACGGGTGCGTATACGCGGACCCGGGGGAATTTCGAGACCTGCCGCGCCGCCTCGGCATACAGGAGCCGGCCCATGCCGTGCAACCGCTGAAACTCATAATCCGCGCCGGCCGGCGCCAACTCCAGCACCGATGCGATGCTGTGCGCATTGTGGGTCGCGAACTGCGGATAAATCACATCCGCATGGCTGAACAATCGGCCAACGCAGGCCAAATAAGATACGTCGGTCGTCACTTTGCGGGTGTATACCGGGAAACCCTCAAGACCTCGTTCCTGCGCGCGCTTGATCTCCGAGTCCCAGTAAGCGCCCTTCACCAGGCGCACGGTCATGCGCCGGCCGTAGGTGCGCGCGGCGGCCGCCGCCCAGTCGATGACGTCCAAAGAGCGTTTGCCGTAGGCCTGCACGGCCAACCCCAAGCCCGGCCACTGACGAGTGGCCGGATCCTCGGCCAGCGCTTCGATCACATTCAACGACAAATCCAGGCGATCCGCTTCCTCGGCGTCGATGGTGAGCTGTATCCCGAGAGCGGCCGCGCGGCGCGCCAGCGCCCCGACCTGAGGGACCAGGCGCTGCATCACGCGCTCATGCTGCAGCAACGAGTAACGCGGCTCCAGCGCCGACAGCTTGATGGAAATGCTCGAGGATTCTTGCGCGGGGCGGCCCGCCGCGCCGGCGCCGATGACATCGATGGCATGTTCATAGGACCTGAGATAGCGCTGCGCATCGGCCTGCGTGCGCGCGCCCTCGCCCAGCATGTCGAAGGAACACAGCCCGATCTCCGACTCCCGTGCGCTGCGCGCCAAAGCCTCTTCGATGCTGCGCCCGACCACGAATTCACCGCCGATGATGCGCATGGCGCGGCGCACGGCCAGGCGCACCACGGGCTCGCCGGCCTTGCGCGTGAACTTTCTCATCCACCCCGTCGTATCCGTCTTGATGGCGGGATCCAGCTCGAGAATGCCGCCGGTGAGCATGAGACCCCAGGTCGAGGCATTGACGAACAGCGACTCCGACTTGCCGGCGTGCGACGACCAATCGCCGGTCGCCAGCTTTTCGGCGATCAGACGGTCCGCGGTGGCATCATCGGGAATGCGCAGCAGCGCTTCGGCGATGCACATGAGTGCGATGCCTTCTTGATTCGACAGTCCGAATTCTTGCAGGAAGGCGTCGAGGAACGGCCGCTCGTCCCGCCGGGCGCGCGCCCCCTCCACCAGTGCCATCGCGGTTGCCACGGCGCGATGGCGCGCGCCGCCGGTGAGCTCCAGCGCATGCAGCAGGCGCGTCACCGCCCGATCTTCCGGCTGCTCGCCGTGATCTCGCATTGCCCGGCGCAGCGCATTCAACGACTGCGGTTGCGGGGCTTCGTTCAAGCTGGCGGCCATGTGATCCTCCCGGAGAATTGCGCTCAAGTATCGAGAAGAGCGCTGGGGAATGCCAGAGGCTTGCGCATCAAAGTACTCTTGCCGAACAGCGATTCGACCAGATCGACGGCGAGCACCGCCGTTTTATTGCGCACGTCCAAGGCTGGGTTCAATTCCATGATGTCCAGCGAGGCCACGCGGCCCGTATCGAATATCATCTCCATGCACAATTGCGCTTCGCGATAGGAGAGACCGCCGGCCACCGTGGTCCCCACACCGGGCGCGATTTCCGGATCCAGGCAGTCGACATCGAAACTCACGTGCA
>Ga0307470_10000675_pt1 | contig 15177 bp, 12 predicted proteins | sample atmos_gasesAM3C__FD_204565 | JGI IMG/M metagenome (GOLD analysis project Ga0307470, IMG submission 204565) | Hardwood forest soil microbial communities from Morgan-Monroe State Forest, Indiana, United States - atmos_gasesAM3C_05 | ecosystem: Environmental > Terrestrial > Soil > Temperate forest... | reverse complement strand
CTCCCGACCCCCGGCGAGCCAGCCTCGTCACCAGATCGCGCAGGGTAAAAAGCATGTGCCGGTTGACCTGGAAGAAGGCGTCAGCGGTGACGTGGTATCCGTCGATCGTGAAATCGCCGTCGGTGATGAGACGGCCGTCCACTTCCCAGATCTGGAGCTCGGCGGCCATGTCGTCGTCATGACTCGTCGAAAACCGGCGCGCGGTCTCCACTCCCACCACCTCGCACTCGGCTGGGAGCTGCACGACCTCATTCGTCCGCGCCGCATAGAAACCGGCCTTGCTGCCGTGGCGATGCAGGCGGCTGCGCAGACGATAGTTCAGCGGCGACGGGTGCTTCACGATCGGTGGCAGCGTGGCAGGGTCGATCTTTCCGATCCGCCGCAGAGACTCGATGAGGATTCGTTCCTTCGCCTCGAGCTGCTTGTCGAGCCGCAGAGCCGCCCAGTCGCAGCCTCCGCACTCTCTGGCCACCGGACAGGGCATGACCCGCCGCCACGGACTCGGCGCGACGACGCGCACCAGATCGGCGTGCGCGAACCCCTTCTTCACTTCCAGGAGACGCACGACCGCGACATCGCCGGGATAGACGTTCGTGGCGAAGATCGGAAAGCCGTCCACCCGCGCGATCACGGCGCCGCCGGCGACTAGTTCCGTTGGTGTGATGGTGATTTCGTCTCCGGCTCGCATCGCTGGCGAGGATGTCATGAAAGTCGCGCGCAGTAGAATCGGCCGCCCCGATGAAACGCCTTCGCCCCGCCACCATCGCCGCGCTGCTGATCGCGATCGGCTCGATCCGCATGGCCACGACCTGGCGGATCTACTCGGCGACGAACGACGAGGCCACACATGTCGGCGCCGGGTTGGAGCTGTTCCAGTATCACCGCTATTCGCTGCTGCGTGAGAACCCGCCGCTGCCGCGGATCGTGTTTTCCGCATGGCCGTGGTTCAGCGGAATGCGCTTCAACCCACACGGCACGTTCACTGATCAGATTCACAGCGTCTTCTACGGACACGGCGAGTACAAACCGAATCTGGTTCGGGCGCGTGCGGGCACCGTGGTGTTCTTCATCATCGCCGCCATCGCGCTCTTTTTCACCGCGCGCGACGCGCTCGGCGACGCCGGTGCGCTCGTGGCCCTCTTCCTCTTCACCATGGAGCCGACCGTCCTGGGCTACTCAGCGCTGGCCACGCACGATGGTGCGTCGGTTGCCGGTTTGGCCGTCGCACTCCTGGCATTCGGGCGCTTTCTGCGCAAGCCCGACCTGAAACACGCTCTCCTGTTCGGCGCGGCCTTCGGCTTCAGCATCGACTGCAAGTTCTCCAGCATCGTCTTCGTGCCGGTGACGTGCGCGGCCATCGCTTGCGTCCGCCTTTTCCGAGATGCCGATCTGCGGCGGCACTTCGCACGCGGCCTGGCCACGCTCGTGCCGGCGGCGGCGGTGACGCTCGTAGTCATCTGGGCCGGCTACGGATTTACCGTCGGCACGTTCGGCGAGCTGGCGCCGTTCAACGACGCCTTCCGGCCGGCTATCCAGCACCTTCTCACGCGTATCGGGCCGAGCGCGCCGCTGCCGGCATCCGACTTCTTCGTCGGGATCGCATTGCTGATGAAGATCGACAAGGAGGGGTTCCAGACGTTTCTCTGCGGACAATCGGGGACGACCGGCTGGTGGTGGTACTTCCCATTCGCCGCGGCCATCAAGACCACGATTGCCGCGCTCGTTCTCTACGTCGCCGGCGCCTGGTTTGCGCTGCGTGACCGCGCGCTGCGCGGACCCTTCGCGGAGTGGAGCCTGGCCGCGCTTGCCATCCTCATCGCCTCGATGCCGACCGCGCTCGACCTCGGGATCCGCTACATCCTCCCGTTCTACTTCCCATTCGCCATCGCCGCTGCTGCGACGATGCTGGCAATGTGGCGCGCCTCATTCGCCACCGCCGCCATCGCCGTGGCGCTGCTGGTCTGCCACCTCGGAGCATCGACATTGACCCACCCCGACTACTTCCCGTACTTCAACGCCTTCGCCGGACGGGACCCGTCGCGTTATCTCATCGACAGCAACCTCGATTGGGGACAGGACATCCTCCGCCTCCGCGGCGTCCTGCGTCGGGAACGCGCCGATTCGCTATCGGCTTCGCTGATGGGTCCCGCCGACTACGTGGCTCTTGCCTTTCCGCCTGTCTACGCGGCCGACCCATGGACGCCCTCCCACGGCTGGATCGCCGTCAGCGATCACTCATATCAGATGACGAAGACGCAGGGCGGCTGGCGTTGGCTTCCCAACACGTATCAACGGGTCGGGAAGTCGATCCGGCTGTACCACGTGCCCTGAGACGACGTAGGTCGGACTCTCCAGTCCGACCCGCGCGTCAGTAGGTCGAAACCCCGCGAAGCTCACGCGGCCGTAAGTTGACACGCCGCCGCGCCAACGCCATCTTGCGCGTCCGAAAAGGCGCCGTGCGCAGTTCCCGAAAAGTCATCATGCGAGGTGCTCGGAGCAGCCTGCACGGTGAAAAGCCCAGCGCGATCCGTGGAAAACCGGCCGCGCGACGCGAGAAACCCCAAGCGCGCTTCTGCCGCGCAAGCTCCTAGTTCACCGTCACCGGCTCCGGTTCCGGCGAGAGCTCCACCTTGCCGTCTTCGCCAACGTTTACGAAGACCTCGTCGCCGGACTTGAACTTCCCTTCCAGAAGTTTCATCGCCAGCGGATCGATGATCAGCTTCTGCAGTGCGCGCTTGAGGGGGCGGGCGCCAAACGCCGGGTCGTAGCCCTCCTTCGCAAGCAACTCTTTGGCGTGGTCGCTGATGTCGATGGTCAGTCCGCGATCCCCGATCATCTTCGCCAGCCGTTTGAGCTGGATCTCGATGATGCGCTTGATGTGCTGCATGTCGAGCGCATGGAAGATGATCACGTCGTCGATCCGGTTGAGGAACTCGGGCCGGAAGTGCGTGTGCAGCTCTTCCTCGACCTTCCGCTCCATCTCGGCCTCCTGCTGCGGCGTCTGCATCGACTTCTGGTATTCGAAGATGTACTGCGCGCCGACGTTCGAGGTCATGATGATGACGGTGTTCTTGAAGTTGACCTCGCGGCCCTTTGAGTCGGTCAGCCGACCGTCGTCGAGGATCTGCAACATGACGTTGAAGACCTCGGGATGCGCCTTCTCGATCTCGTCAAACAACACCACCGCATACGGCCGGCGGCGAATGGCCTCCGTGAGCTGCCCTCCTTCTTCGTAACCGACGTAGCCGGGCGGCGCGCCGATCAGCCGGGCCACGGCATGCCGCTCCATGTACTCCGACATGTCGATGCGCACCATGGCGTTCTCGTCGTCGAAAAGAAACTCCGCCAGCGCCCGCGCCAGCTCGGTCTTGCCGACGCCGGTCGGACCCATGAAGATGAATGAGCCGATCGGCCGGTTCGGATCCTTGAGCCCCGCGCGGGAACGGCGCACGGCGTTGGAGACCGCCGTGACAGCCTCCTCCTGTCCGATGACGCGGAGTCTGATGTTGTCCTCCATCCGCACGAGCTTCTGGATCTCGGACTCCATCATTCGCGTCACGGGCACGCCGGTCCACCTGGACACGATCTCGGCGATGTCCTCCTCGGTCACTTCCTCGCGCAGCAAAGCGCCGCCCTTTTGCATCTCAGCCAAACGTGCCGAGGCAGCTTCGAGGTCGTGATTGATCTGCGGCAGCGCGCCGTAACGCAGCTCGGCCGCTTTGTTGAGATCGCCCTGACGTTCCGCGGCATTGGCCGCTTCGCGCGTCTCTTCGAGCTTTTTCTTCAGCTCGTTGATCTGCGTGATGACGCCCTTCTCGTTCTCCCACTGCGCGCGTAGCCCGGCGATCTTTTCCTGCAGCTCGCTGATCTCGCTCTCGATCTCGCCGAGGCGTTGCTTCGAAACGGGATTGTCCTCGCGGGAGAGCGCTTGCTTCTCGATCTGAATCTGGGTCATGCGACGGGTCAGCTCGTCGATTTCCTGCGGCATCGACGTGAGCTCGATCCGCAGCTTCGACGCCGCTTCGTCGACGAGGTCAATGGCCTTGTCGGGAAGGAAACGGTCAGTGATGTAGCGATCCGAGAGCGTGGCCGCGGCCACGACAGCCGAATCCTGGATCTTCACGCCGTGGTGAACCTCGTAGCGCTCCTTGAGACCGCGCAGGATGGCGATCGTGTCCTCGACCGTCGGCTCGCCGACCACGACCGGCTGGAAGCGCCGTTCGAGCGCGGCATCCTTCTCGATGTGCTTCTGGTACTCGTTCAGCGTCGTCGCGCCGATGGCGCGCAGCTCGCCGCGAGCCAGCGCCGGCTTGAGCATGTTCGAGGCATCCATGGCCCCTTCCGCCGCTCCGGCACCGATGAGCGTGTGCAGCTCGTCGATGAAGAGAATGACGTCGCCTTCGCTCTCTTCGACTTCCTTGATGACCGCCTTGAGCCGGTCCTCGAACTCGCCGCGATACTTCGCTCCGGCGATCATCGCGCCGAGGTCGAGCGCAACGACGCGCTTGTTCTTCAGCCCCTCGGGGACATCGCCCTCGATGATGCGCCGCGCCAGACCCTCAACAATCGCCGTCTTGCCGACGCCCGGCTCGCCGATCAGCACGGGATTGTTCTTCGTCCGCCGCGAGAGCACCTGGATCACGCGGCGGATCTCTTCATCGCGGCCGATGACCGGATCGAGCTTTCCGCGCCGGGCCAGTTGCGTCAGGTCGCGCGCGTAGCGCTCCAGCGCCTGATACTTGTCCTCGGGATTCTGATCGGTGACACGCTGCGTGCCGCGCACGGACTGCAACGCCTTCAGCAGCGCATCCGGCACCGCACCGTGGCGCGCCAGGATCTTCGCGGCGGTGGTTTCCTTCGTCTGGGCGATAGCGAGCAGGAAGTGCTCCGTCGATACGTACTCGTCATTGAACTGCGTCGCCGCGCTGAAGGCGGCGTCGAATACTTTTCTCAGCGAGGAGCCGACCATCGGCTCCGCAGAAGCGCCTCCCACTCGTGAGTATTTTGCGACCTCGGCGGCAGTCTCCGCCTCGATCTGGCCCGGCTGCAAACCGAGCTTTGTCAGGATCGGGACGACGATTCCCCCCTCCTGCCGGAGGAGGGCGATGAGAAGGTGCTCAGGCGTCACCTCGGGGTTCCCTGCGCCGCGCGCAAGGTTCTGTCCTTCGGCTACAGCCTCCTGGGCTTTGACTGTAAGCTTATTGAAATTCATTGGTTACCTCGCATTGAGTACGTCAGACTCACATCCTAAACCGGCAAGAATTGCCGTGCATTCCGGGTGCAAGAAGAGCGCGCGAATGGTTCGGTCGGGCTGTTAGACTCACGCCGTGAACGGGAACAGCCGCCGCGATCTCTTTCTCGTCACGTTCTCCATCCTGTCGCTCGAGCTGGCCGTCATCCGCTGGATGGCGCAACAGATCACGCTGTTCGCCTACCTCGGAAGCGTCCTGCTGATCGGCGCCTTTCTCGGCATGGGTCTCGGCGTGGCCCTCGGGCGCAAGAGGCCGGAGCTTTTCGGTCTCACTCTCCCGGCGCTGGCAATCCTGTCGGCCGTGCTCGCCTTCTCAGAGAGGCTGAACATTCTCCACACCCGTTTCCCGGGAAGCGCGGTGGCGATGTGGGGGATGGAGGGCGCGAAGAACTTCGCCTCCAGCCTGACGATCATCGTCGCTCTGTTCGCGGCGGTCGTGGTCGTGTTTCTGTTTGCCGGCACGCGTGTCGGCGAGATCTTCGCGGGCTCGGAAGCACTCGACGCGTACTCGATCGACCTCGCCGGCTCGTTCGCCGGCGTCGTGGCCATGGCCATCGTCTCCTCCGCGCAGACACCGCCCCCGGTCTGGTTCGCACTCGGCGGCATTCCCCTGGCGTGGGTGTCGCGACGTTGGACCAGTTGGGTGGCGCTCGCCGCGCTGCTCGTCTTCACGACGCTCTCAATACGAGGAGCGATTTTTTCACCGTACTACCGCATCGACCTCGACCGGGCCACCGACGTGACCGGCACGCCAATCCGACTTTCCGTGAACCGCGATTTCCACCAGTACGTGCACGATTTCTCATCGAAGCGCCTCAACGAGCCCGCGCTGCCACCCGACGTCCGGGCGAGCCTCCGGTCCGCGGAGCTGACGTACCGTCTTCCCTTCGCGCTGGCACCGCATTACAACAGCGCGCTGGTGGTCGGTGCCGGAACCGGAAACGACGTCGCCGCCGCTCTGCGTCAGGGATTTAAACAGGTCGTCTCCGTCGACATCGATCCCCGGATCATCGAGATCGGCAAGGAGCTCCATCCCGAACGGCCGTACGACGATCCCCGCACCATCCCGGTCGTCAACGACGCGCGGGCCTACTTCGAAAGGACCGACCAGCAGTTCGACGTGGTCGACTTCGGCCTCCTCGACTCACACGCCGTCTTTTCGGCCATGTCGTCGCTGCGGCTCGACAACTACGTCTACACGGTCGAGGCCATGCGCTCGGCGTGGCGCCACGTGCGGACGCCTGGTCTGATGAGCGTCAGTTTCTCGATCGCGGAACGCGAGTGGCTGTCCGACCGGCTCTACAAGATCGTACGAGAGGCGACGGGAGTCGATCCGGTGATCGTTCCGCACGCGATCCAGCGCGGCCGCTTCTTCATCGTCACAAAGGGAATCGACCCGCGCGAGCTTGCCGTCCGTGCCCGGCTTCGCACACTGCCGCCGCCCCCCGACACGGAGCGGGTGGAAGCGGCCACGGACGACTGGCCCTTTCTCTATCTCCACCCGGGAGAAATCCCAGTCGGTTACATCGCCATGATCGCGGCCATCCTGGTGATCGGAGTGGCCGGCACTCGCGTGGCATTCGGCGCCGAGATGTTCCGCGGCCAGGCCTTCAACCCGCTGCTGTTCGTCATGGGAGCCGCGTTTCTGTTGATCGAAACGCGAAGTGTCACCGACCTTTCGCTGCTCTTCGGGTCGACGTGGATCGTCAACGCGGCCGTCTTCGCCGGCGTGCTCGCGGTGGTGTTCGCCGCAAATGCCCTCGTGCGACGCGGGCGGGCGCTAAACATTTCGCTCATCTTCGGACTTCTCTTCGCGTCGCTGCTGCTGAATTACTTCTTCCGCCCCGATCAGCTCCTGACGCTCCCATTCGCACTGCGCTCGATTCTCGCACCGCTCCTGGCCGCGCTTCCGATCGGATTCGCCGGCATCATCTTCTCCACCGTATTCGCACAATCCCACAACCCAAGCGCCGCCCTCGGCTCGAACCTGCTCGGCGCGGTCGTCGGCGGATGCCTCGAGTTCCTGTCGATGGCCACCGGCCTCCGCGCGCTGACGCTGCTGGCTCTCGTTTTCTACCTTCTCGCCCTGCTGCTGTACCGCCGATCGAAGGGACAAGGACCTGAAATCGCTTCTCCTTCCGATTTGTTGACGGCAGGGGATAGACTCGGGGCGTAGACTTAGGTTCATATGAGCAAAGTCCTCAACGCTGAATATGACGACACGACGGGCAGCCTACGTCTGCTCGAGCCACTCGAAGGCTTCGCCAATCGCGAGAGGGTGTCGGTCATCGTGAATCACGCCGAAGCGAAGAGGCCGTGGAGCGATCTCGAAGGCATTCTGAAGGGCGAGAACGCCGAGAGCTTCGCCCGGGCGATCGAGGAAGCCTTTCCGATCGAGCCCGTCAAGAAGTGATCGAACGTCTCGCACTCGACACCAGTGCTGCGGTTGATTACATCCGCGAGAGTCGGGAGTCCCCGCCTCAAATCAACACTGCGAAGAATGTCATCATCCCTCTGATGGTCATCGGGGAGCTTTTCCACGGCGCCTCATGCAGCGCTCTACCTGATGCAAGTCGTGCAATCGTCGAGAGCATTATCGAGCGGTGGCAACCATTGCTTCCCAACGTGGAGACAGCGCGGATTTACGGCGAGATTCGCGCTGCCACACTGCGGAGGACGGACCTTGGCGCATCGAAAGTGAACGACCTATGGATCGCCGCGTTGTGCATTCAGCATGACTACCCACTGCTTACCAACGATCGCGGATTCGATCGCATCGCCGGCCTGACCGTGATCCACTGGTAAGGCCAGAATCTCAAGCCTCCGAGGCGGGTTACTCAGATAGACTTCCCCCGGGAGAACCCCCATGAGCGCGACCGCGCAGACGATTGACCGCATCTCGCCCGAGACGAACCTCTTCGAATCAATCCTCGAACTGATCCGCCGCACCTCGACGCAACTGCCGGACGACGTCGTGCGCGCGGTGACCGGCGCACGGAAGAACGAGGTCGAGGGATCGAACGCCGACGTCGCCCTCAACGTCATCGGTTGCAACATCGGCCTGGCACGCGACAGCTCGCTTCCGCTCTGCCAGGACACCGGCACGATCCTCTTCTACGTCCACACGCCGGCCGGCTACGACCAGCTTGCCTTCGAAGAAATCGCAACCGAGGCCGTGCGCCTGGCGACGAAGAAAGGCTACCTTCGGCAGAACAGCGTCGACAGCATCACCGGTAAGAACACCGGCGACAACACCGGACCCGGCTCGCCCGTCTTTCACTTCCACCAGTGGCGCCAGCCCCATATCGAAGTGAAGCTGATGCTGAAAGGCGGCGGCTGCGAGAACATGAACGCCCAGTATTCGCTGCCGCACCCCGACCTCGGCGGCCGCGATCTCAAGGGCGTCGAGAACGCCATCCTCGACTGCGTGCTCCAGGCGCAGGGTCAGGGCTGCGGCCCCGGCATCCTCGGCGTCTGCATCGGCGGCGACCGAGGCAGCGGCTACGCGTACGCGAAGGAGCAACTGCTGCGCCTTCTCGACGACACCAATCCCGACCCCGTCCTCGCCGAGATCGAAGAGCACGTCGTCGAGAAAGCAAATCAATCCGGCATCGGCCCGATGGGCTTCGGCGGCAAGACCACGCTGTTGGCCTGCAAGATCGGTACGCTCAATCGCCTTCCAGCCTCGTTCTTCGTCTCGATCGCCTACATGTGCTGGGCCTATCGGCGGCGCGGCGCGGAGATCGACCTCGGTGGCAATGTGACCGAATGGCTTTACTGAGATGGCCCTCGTTAAACTAACCACCCCCATCGACGAAGCAATCATCCGCTCCCTCCACGTCGGTGACACCGTTACCATCACCGGCCGGCTATACACCGGCCGCGACGCGGTCCACCATCGCATCCACACCGGCACGAAGCCGCCGGTCGATCTCGAAGGCCACATCATTTATCACTGCGGTCCGGTAATGGTTAAAGAGGGCGACCAGTGGGTCTGCAAGGCCGCCGGGCCGACGACATCCTCCCGCGAAGAGCCGTACCAGTGGGAGGTCATGCGCGACTACCGGATCCGCGGCGTGATCGGCAAGGGCGGGATGGGAGAGAAGACGCTGGCCGCGTGCAAAGAGTACGGCGCCGTCTACCTCCACGCCATCGGCGGCGCCGCCCAGGTCTGCGCGGCCTCGATCAAGCGCGTCGACGGCGTCGACTGGATGGACCTCGGATCGCCCGAAGCCATCTGGCATCTATGGGTCGAAGACTTCATGGCCATCGTCACCATGGATGCACACGGCCAGTCGCTGCACAAGAGCGTTTTCGAAGAGTCGAAGGCGAGACTCGATGCGATGAAATGTTAGCTGTTAGCTCTGAGCTGTGAGCTCTTGGCTGTTAGGGGCACCGAGAGGTGCGAAGCTCCGTCCCCCTTAATAGCTCAGAGCTCACAGCTAAGAGCTACCCATGCGCACTGAACGCGACACCCTCGGCGAAGTCCACGTCCCCGACGACGCCCTCTACGGCGCGCAGACGCAGCGTGCGGTGGAGAACTACCCCATCAGCGGCCTTCGCGAGCATCCTCTGTTTGTCCGCGCGTTCATCCTGCTCAAGAAGGCGGCGGCGCTGGCTAACAAGGAGCTTGGCGCGCTCGACGCTCATCTCGCTGACGCAATCATCGCCGCCTGCGACGAGCTGCTCGGCAACGAGGAAGAGTATCGCCGCCAGTTTGTCGTCGATGTCTTTCAGGCCGGCGCCGGTACGTCGTTCAACATGAACGTGAACGAGGTCATCGCCAACCTCGCCAATCCCGAGCGCGGCACGTACACGCCGATCCATCCGAACGATCACGTCAATATGGCGCAGTCGACGAACGACGTCTTTCCGACCGCCATCCGCATCGCCTCGCTGCTCCTGCTGAACGAGCTCTTTCCCAACCTCGACGCCCTCGCCGAGGCGTTCGACCAGCGCGGCAACGCCTTCGCCGGCGTCATCAAGTCCGGCCGCACGCACCTTCAGGATGCGGTGCCTCTGTCGCTCGGCCAGGAGTTTCAGGCGTACGCGGCAGCGACGCGGCGCGCCACGCGGCTGCTCCACGATGCCGCGAGCGAGCTTCGCATCCTCGGCATCGGCGGCACCGCCGTCGGCACCGGCATGAACGCGCCGCGCGGCTATCGCCACATCGTCGTGCGGCGGCTGAACGAGTTGACGAATCTGGACCTCACAACCACCGATGACCTTCGCGAAGCGATGCAATCGCAGCTTCCGGTCGCCGCGGTGTCGGGCGCGCTGCGCAACCTCGCCTTCGAGCTGACGCGCATCACGAACGACCTGCGCCTCATGGCTTCCGGTCCGCAAACCGGCCTCGCCGAGATCACTCTCCCGGCGGTGCAGCCGGGCTCGTCGATCATGGCCGGGAAGGTCAACCCGTCGATGCTGGAGTGCATGAATCAGGTGCTCTTTCACATCATCGGATCGGCGACGACGATCGACTACGCCGTGCAGGCAGGCCAGCTCGAGCTGAACGTGATGATGCCGCTGATGGCCTTCGAGCTCCTTTTCTCGATCGAGATCCTGAAGAACTACCTGCCGGTCTTCATCGCTAAGTGCATCGCCGGCATCGAAGCCGATCGCGAGCAGTGCGCGGCGTACTACATCCATTCCCCGTCGCTGGCCACGGTGCTCAACCCGATCATCGGCTACGCGAAGGCCGCTGAGATCGCCAAGCAGTCCGCGAAGAGCGGCACATCGATCCCTCAACTCCTGCGCGAAAAGAAGCTGCTCAGCGATGACGAGATCGCCCGCATCTTCTCGCCGGAGTTCCTGACCGGCCAGGCGGATTGACGATTACAATTCCACGCCACCACCGGTTACTGCGTTGCATGGTTACTGGGTTGCTGAGTTGCTGGGTTGCTGGGTTACTGGGTTGCTGGTTTCATGGGTTACTCAGCAACCAAGCAACTCAGTAACGCAGCAACCCAGTCACGCAGCAACCCAGCAACCAGCAACCAGCAGCCCAGCGACCCAGAATCGTCCAGCCAATGCGCCTCTTCATCGCAATCTCCTTCCCGGAGTCCGAGCTCCGCGCAATCGGCGACCGCATGGCCATGGTGAAATCGAAGCTGCCGCCGGCGTCGTGGGTGCGTCCCGAGACGCAGCACCTCACGTTCGCGTTTCTCGGCGAGCAGCCCGAGTCGCTGCTGAAGACGCTCGGGCCGATGGTGGAAGAGAGCCTGTCCTCGGTACCGCGCTTCGACGGGCGTCTCCGAGGAAGCGGCTTCTTTCCGAACCCACGCCATGCCCGCGTCGGATGGGTCGGCGCGGAGCCGGAGGAAAAGTTCCGCGCCGTCGCCGATGCCGTACGCGCCGGCGTGAAGGCCGCGGGCGTCACCCTCGATCGCGCCGATTTCCGGCCCCACCTGACCCTCTTCCGCATTCGCGACCCCTGGCCGCCGGCCTGCATCGAGATCTTCAACGGCGCCCTGCGGGACTACAAATCAGACCCGATCCCAGTCGATGCCGTGACGCTCTTCTCCAGCCAGCTCGATCCGAAAGGCGCCATCCACACCGCGCTGCGGACGTTCGCGCTGGCGACGTAGGTCGGACTCTCCAGTCCGACCGGCGCTTGCGGGGTCGTTTGTCGATTGTCTGCGCGCTGCGGCGCGCGTGGCCGTACTCCAGAACGGGCGGCGAAACGCTTCCAGTCAATGGACGGGAGGGGTGGTTGGAGGGGTGTGCCACGAGTGATTTTGTGGCACAGACATTCTTGTCTGTGCAAGCCGGCGAAGCCGGCGTGAGAGCCGTGGCCACCGTGCTCCAGCCGGTGGTAGCCTCTGGCGTCGATTCGCCAGCGCTGTCTTGTGCGAGCGTTCCTCGGGTCCCTTGCAGGCGGCGTGGCGTTCCCCGCGAGCGACCCCCGATTCCCTTGCGAGCGATGGCCCTGTCGCTTGCGAGCAACGGCCCTCTCGCTCGCGAGGGATGGCCTCTGTCTCTGTCGACCGACGCCCCGGTCGCTTGCGAGAATGACGGTGTCCCTCGCAAGGGATAGCCGTTTCGCTTGCAAGCGATGCCGGTGTCTCTTGCGAACGATCGTGTGTCTCTTGCGAGCGAATGGCCGCCTCCCTTGCAAGCGGTGTCCTGGTCCCTCGCGAGCGAAGACGGTGTCCCACGCGAACGATAGCGGTGTCCCTCGCGAACGATGGCAGTGTCCCTCGCGAACGATGGCGGTGTCTCTCGCGAACGATGGCGGTGTCTCTCGCGAACGATAAACGAGTCCCTCGCGAGCGATAAACGAGTCCCTCGCGAGCGAAGACGGAGTCCCACGCGAGCGATGAACGGGTCCCTCGTGAGCGATGGTGAGTTGTTTGGGAGCGCATCGCACCGATCTGCAGTCCGACCACGCGCGCCGCAGCGCGCAGACAACTGACAACCGACAACCCGCCGCGACGCCGCGCAGCAGAGACCTACGTTTGTCGCCTCCGCGCGTCCTTCCCCCGCAACTGCCCGCACGCCGCAGCGATCTCGCGGCCTTTCGAGCGACGCACGGTCACGGCCACGCCGTTGCGGACGAGCGTGTCGACGAAGCGGTCGATCGAGCCCTCTTTCGGCCGCTTCATCCAGGGCGGAAGGTTCGGATCCTCGTTGAAGGGAATGGCGTTCACCTTCACGCGCAGACCATGGATCAGCTTCGCCAGCGCCACGGCATCCAGGTGCGAGTCGTTGTAGCCCGCCAGCAGCACGTACTCGATCGTGATCTCGCGCCCCTTCTCCGACGGGTAGCGCTTCAGCGCCGCGATCAGATCCTCCAGCGGATACTTCTTGGTGATGGGCATGATCTCTTCGCGCCGCCGCCGGTCGGGGGCGTTGATGGACACGGCGAGATTCGGCCGCCGCGGCAGCCTGGCCAGCTCGTCGATCCCGGGAATGATGCCGGCCGTCGAAACCGTGATCCGCTTCGGCGCGACGTTGCGATAGAGAACGTCCAGCGTCGTCACGAGGTTCTCGAAGTTCAGCAGCGGCTCCCCCATGCCCATGAAGACCACGTTCATCAGCTCCATCGGCAGGTCGTGCTCGTGCTGGATGGTAAAGAACTGGCCGAGCATCTCGCCCGGCGTCAGATTGCGACCCGCGCCGAAAAAGCCGGTCACACAGAACGTGCAGCCGACCGCACAGCCGGCTTGCGACGAGAGGCACACGCTCGTCCGGTCGCCCATCGGCATATACACGGCCTCGATGCGATTGCCGTCCCCAAGGCTGAAGAGGTACTTCTGGCTCCCATCGGCCGCCGGCGTCGTCCGCTCGGTCACTTGCGGGAACGCCAGCGTGTAGTGCTCCGCCAGCGCTGTCCGAAGCTCCTTCGGCAGGTTGGTCATGGCCTCGAAGGCATCGACGCCGCGGACGTGCATCCACTCCTCGATCTGCTTTATGCGGAAGGGAGGGGAGACGATCGTGCCCAGCGCGTGTTCCAGCCGCGGCGCCGGCAGATCGTAGAGGTTGATGCCGCCGCCGTTACTCTTCTTCACTGGTGGCCGCGAGCGGCTCCACGCGGCGGGCGCCCCTCACCTTTCGGGTCGGATCGATGCCGAGGGCTCGGAGCAGGGCCAGATCGTTCACGTTGATGCGGAACTGCACCTGCCTGTCGCTCTTGACCAGCATGCCGGAAGGCGCGGGCTTCGGCGTCTGCTCCTCCTCGCCCAGGCGGTTCAGGCCGATGGTGGCATCGAGAACGACGTAGAGGTTGTAGCCCTCGTCGCGGATCCGTTGAATGTGCTCGTTGACGCCTTCCGAGTTCGAGATCGAATCGTTGATTGCCGCGCCGAGCTCTCGCAGAAGCTGTTTGATTTTGTCGTCCAAGGGTCTGTTCCGGCTGCGAGGCAGTTTAGTACGCCACCGGCGAACGTCAAACTTCCGAACCGGCGAATCGAAGCGTATCCTTATTCGCCCTTTGCCTCCCGCGGCTCCAGCCCGGCCGACACCGATTCCCAGTGCTCCGACCAGTAGGCGAGATACTTCCAGCGTCCCCACTTCGTGTAGCGCCGGAGCATGGTGCGGTCGGAAACGCTCCTGCCGCCGTGGTAGCGCTCGCGGACGAATCGTCGGAACTCAGTGTCGACGGCGATGACGTCGTGGCGCCCGTCCATCGCCAGCAGATGTGCCGCGCCGTACGGCCCGATCCCCGGCAGTTCCCGATAGCTCCGGAACAGCTCCTCGGTGGTCTGCGACGGATCACTCAGCGCGTCGATATCGATCGCCCCGCTCACGATGCCCGAGGCCAGGGAGTGAATCGACTTGGCCCGATAACCGAGCCGGCAGTCTTCCTGCAGCTCGTCCGCGGAGAAGCGCGCCACGTCCGAAGGCTCCGGGAACGTCTTCCGTCCCGACTTCGTCCGACGTCCGCATTTCTCGACCAGCAGCTCCGTCATCCGAACCGTCTGCCGCCACATCGTGTTGGTCGTGGCGATGATCTTGACGACATCCTCGAACAGCGTGGCCCCGCAGAGCAGGCGTCCGAAACCTGACGGGGCCGCCCACGCGTGCGCCGGTGAGCTGCGCGCCAGCTCGACGAACTCGCTGGTGTCGATGCCGAGCTGGAACATCCGGGTCAGCTTGCGGCGAAGCTCCTCGCTCTCGCCCGCGCCTTCGACGCGAAGAAAGGCACCGTCGAAGGAAATCGCCAGTTCGACAGCCTTCCCGCCGAGGATCTGCGGCCGGTGCAGTGTCTGCTCCTGACGCACCCACCGGAATGGCGCCAGCAGATACCAGCCGTGCGAAACGACGGTCGAGGCAAAACTGAAGTGAGGAGGAGTGGGAATGGAGGCGACGGCCGGGATCGAACCGGCGAATGGAGGTTTTGCAGACCTCTGCCTTACCACTTGGCTACGTCGCCCATCGGAGGAAAGTTCGCGAGTGTAGTGAACCCGCCCCGGAGCGTCAAATAT
>Ga0307470_10000674_pt1 | contig 15204 bp, 9 predicted proteins | sample atmos_gasesAM3C__FD_204565 | JGI IMG/M metagenome (GOLD analysis project Ga0307470, IMG submission 204565) | Hardwood forest soil microbial communities from Morgan-Monroe State Forest, Indiana, United States - atmos_gasesAM3C_05 | ecosystem: Environmental > Terrestrial > Soil > Temperate forest... | reverse complement strand
TCTCACCTTGTTGGCGCGGAATGGTCAGACGGTCGGCAAGAAGCTGCTGGGCATCAAAGTCGTGCGCGTCGACGGATCGCCGGTCTCGTTGTTTCGAGTCTTTTTTCTGCGTTATGTCTGCAATACATTTCTGACGCTCGTTCCGGTCTTCGGTTCTCTCTATTCCTTGGTCGACTGTCTGATGATATTTAGCGAGTCGCGGCGAACGGTGCACGACCGCATCGCCGATACCATCGTCATCAAAGCTTGATTTCGACCATCGACACGGTCATCACTGCGGAAACGCCCGAGGGCATCGCGATTTCGATGCGCGCCGCAGGCTTTCCGGTGCGATGCATGGCCTTTCTAATCGACGCCTCGATACGCTACATGATCGTTTCAACCGTGGCCGCTGTCCTCGCTGTCGGGGGCCGTGTGGGCACGGGTGTGCTGTTGATCATCGTTTTCCTGATTTTGTGGCTTTATCCGGTCATCTTCGAGTTGATGCCGGCCGCGGCCACGCCGGGCAAGCGTGCAATGGGCATTCAAGTGATGATGGTCAACGGCTTGCCCCTGACCCCCGCGGGCTGCTTGATCCGCAACTTGATGCGAGCGGTGGACATGCTGCCGCTCTTGTATGGCTTCGCGATCGTGTCCGTGCTGATGCGCCGGGATGCCCGCCGGCTCGGCGACCTTGCGGCCGGCACGCTGGTCGTGTATCGCGATCGGGCGTCCCCGAAGGACGATTTCGGTCCTGGCGAGCCCCTGCCGCCACCCGTGCCCTTGACCATCCGCCAGCAGACGGCCATTGCAGCGTTCGGTTGGCGCGTCACTCGATTGACACCGGAGCGCGCCGAGGAAATTGCGGTTTTGGCCGCCGACGCGGTGCCGAGCGCCAAAGACTCGGCTGTGGCGGCCCGTTTGGTCGGGATTGCGCGCTGGCAGCACGGTCAGCGGCGCTTGATTCCGCCGGACTCGGCGGGGCAGACGTGACACCGTTCGATTTCCAAACCGCGAACCAGGCCAGCTGGAACGAACTCGAAGGCGAACTTGGACGCAATCAACGCGACCTTGACCCCGACCGATTCCTAGCCCTGTATCGGCTATGCTGTGAACATCTGGCGCTCGCCCGCTCGCGCAGCTTTCCGCTGCACGTGATCGAACGCCTCTCCTCGATCACCTCGCGCGCGCACCAGGTCATCTACCGCCAGAGCGATGCCGGCTTCGCGCGAGCTGCTCGAGCATTGCTCGAGGATTTTCCAACCACGGTGCGCAGGCTCTGGACCTATGTCGCCGCCGCAACGGCGCTTCTCATGATTCCGACGATCGTGATCGCGATCGCGACTTACCTCAATCCAGACTTGATCCTATCGATCGTGGATCGCACGACAGCCGCGGAGTTCGAACAAATGTACAGCCCCGCAGCGCAGGCCATCGGCCGGCCGCGCGACATCGCGAGCGACTGGCTGATGTTCGGTTTCTACATCAAGAACAACATCGGCATCGCCTTTCAATGCTATGCCACGGGAGTGGTGTTCGGCTTGGGATCCTTGTATTTCCTGCTGGCCAACGGAACGTTCGGAGGCGGTATCGCCGGTTACGTGGCTTCCTTGGGCTACGGCGGCACATTCTTTTCCTTCGTTGCCACGCATTCCGCGTTCGAATTGACGGCGATCGTACTGTGCGGAGCGGGCGGTCTGCGCATCGGTCAATCCGTGTTGTTGCCGGGGCGGCTGACGCGGGTCGCGGCATTGGAGATCGCAGCCCGGGAAACCAGCCTGATCGTGTTCGGCGCCGCAGTCATGCTGGTGATTGCCGCCGCCATCGAGGCATTCTGGTCATCCGCTCCGTGGGTAACACCTACTGCAAAGTACGTTTGCGCGGGATTTTGCTGGACTCTGGTGCTTTGCTTCTTTCTGCGGCGTCCCCGTGCAAAATGACGCAACGGAAGTGGTGTGGCGGCCCCGCGGCACTTGGGAGGGCTGCGACCTCGGCATTCGGCTCCTGCAATCCTGGCTGCGTCCCGTGTTTACCTGCTACCTGGCGGTCGCGGTACCCTTGTTCTGCGTCTTTGCCGCGGCCGGTGCAGCTGTCTCCTGGCTGCCGCCCTTGCTGATTTGGATCTCGAAGCCCTGGCTCGATCGGACGATCCTGTTCGTGCTGTCGCGCGCGCTGTTCGGCCGGCCAACCTCGCCGCTCGACGTGTGGCGCGCACGCGCGGATGTGTGGTGGCACCGGCTGGCTGCCACCCTCACGCTGCGCCGGTTGACCGCGTCCCGGTCTTTCACCCAACCCATCGTTCAGCTCGAAGGCCTCCGCGGGCCGGAATTGAGGACGCGGATAAGTCAGCTCGCCGCGCGCCATCGGGGCGTTGCGCGCGCGGCCACGCAGACCTTCGGGGCGGCCGAGTTCGCTTTGTTCGTTAGCATGTTTTTTCTGCAGGTTTGGCTTGCGCCGCATACGGACGTCGACCCGTGGAGCGATCTGCGGTCGCTTTGGCGCCCGGCGCACGCGTGGGTCAGCACAGTCGAATACGCGGCCATCGTCTGCTTTCTCGAGCCGTTTTACGTCGCTGCCGGCTTTGGGATGTATCTGAATCGGCGCGTCGAGCTCGAGGCATGGGATATCGAACAGGAGTTTCGTCGTGCGTTCGCGCGCTAAGGCCCTTGTGCTCGCCATACTGATCGGTCCGCTATCGTCGGTTACGCCGGCCGCCGATGCAGTCAAGTCAGGGCCGCTCCCTTATACCGTAATTTCCCCGGCGACAATCGACGACGCCATCACCGATCTGGGTCATGACCCGAACCTCGGCGGCCAAACCAAGATCCGCACGCTGCGCTGGGTCACCCGGTCACAGCCGCGACCTCCGCCGACATCACCCAGTTGGGTAATCGGATTGTTCGACTATATCGGTCAATTCGGCGGAGTGTTGCTGTGGATTGTCGGCGCCGGAGGCGCGGCAATGGCGGCGGTTTGGATCCTGAGGTTGCTCAAATCAGGCGCACCGCGCGTCCCTCCGGCCCAACCCGACGTCGGCGACCGCCAGGTGCTCGATCTCGATATCCACCCTGAGTCCCTGCCCGACGACGTCAGCGCCGCAGCGATCGAGCTTCTGCGGGCCGGTCGCCTGCGTGACTCCCTGTCGCTCTTGTACCGGGCGTCGCTTTCTTCCGCGGTGCACCGCTTCGGAGTGACCTTGAGCGCCCATCACACCGAGCGCGAGGTGCTCAAAGCGGTGAAAGGAGCGCTCGACGATGCCCGCGCCCGCTATTTCGCGGACCTGGTGGCGATCTGGCAAAGGGTCGTGTACGCCGGAGAGGCCGTGTCGCCAGACGCAGTCCTTCCGCTCTGCGGAGGGTTTTCCACCTACTTCGATCGGCCGCCGCCGTGAACGGCAGGCGCTGGTCGCAATTGCTGGTGGCCGTGGTCGTGGCGGCCGCGGCCGTCTGGGTTGCCTTGCACACCTATTGGGACTACGCCACGGTGGACAATCCCCCGCAGGGCGAGGCCGTGCGCAATCGCTACTATACTTTCGAGAAACTGGTGCAGAAGTTCGCCGTCCAAACGACGCAAGTTCCCACCTTGCGGACACTGCCCGCGGCCGACAGTGCGTTGCTCGTTGACGATTTTCGAGAAGCTCCGCTTCACACCGACGCGCTCGAAGAATGGGTCGCGGGCGGCGGTCGCTTGCTGGTGTCGCCCGGTGCATTGCTATCGAATGCCAAGCTGCAGACGTGGAGTGGCATAGGCAGAGCGTCACCCGGATCCAACCACGAGGACGGCGCTCCTCGGCGTGCGACGGATCCCGATGGCGACTGCGCACCTTACTTGGAGCGTCTTGCGGGCCGCGAAACCGGCAAGAGCCTTCGCGCCTGTCTGGGCTCGATGCGCGTGGCGTTCTCGAGCATACGCACTCCCGCCTGGTCTTTGTCGAACGGGTATGGATTTCAGATGCTGCGCGTCAATATCGGCAAGGGCAGCGTCGCCGTGATTGCGTGTGAATGTCTGCTGGGCAACAAAAGCTTACTGCGAGGAGACCATGCGCGCATCGTGTTCGATTCGATTCCCTTGAGGCTCGGCGATCACGTGGACATACTCAATCCCATCAGCGCGGAAAGCCTGCTGGCCCTGCTGTGGCGTCTCGCGGCGGCCGCGATCGTCTGCGGTCTGGCTGCCATCGGATTGACGATCTGGCGCAACCTGCCGCGCTTCGGGCGGATCGCCGCGCCGCCGCCGCCGCTGCGCCGCTCGCTCGCCGAACAGATTCGCGCCACGGCACGGTTTGCCTGGCGTACTCGACGCCTCGCTTCCCTGCGCCGGGCCGAGCGCCAGGCGCTCACTCAGTCGGCATGCCGGAGGCTCGCATTCTATGAACGGATGGACGCCGGGCGGCGCATCGGCGCATTGGCGGAGCGCACGGGTCTCGACTCCGGCGTCTTGCGCGACGCGCTCAGTGAAAATCCCGACGGCGGCGCGGAATCGCAACGAACGGCAATCGTGCTGCTCGAGAAAGTGCGGCGGCAATTGAGTCATTGAGCTCTCAAAACCAAGGTGCGCGAGCATGAACGATGAATCGAATACGATACTGCGGGCCGGCGAATTGCTGGCAAAGCTGCGCGCCAGCGTCGGCAAAGCGCTCGTCGGGCAGACGGCGGTCGTCGACCAGACCATCATCGCCCTCTGCGTGTCGGGGCATGTGCTGGTCGAGGGCGTGCCGGGCCTGGGCAAGACATTGTTGATCCGCGCTCTGGCGCAAGCCATGTCCTTGAACGTGGCGCGGATACAATTCACGCCCGATCTCATGCCGTCGGACATCACGGGTCACGCCGTCCTCGACGCCTCAACGCGCGAGCTGCGCATCGTGCGCGGACCGGTGTTCACGAATTTGCTGTTGGCCGACGAAATCAACCGTGCGCCGGCCAAGACGCAGAGCGCACTGCTCGAGGTCATGCAGGAGTATCAGGTGACCCTGGAAGGCCAAACGCTGCACTTGCCCAAGCCCTTCATGGTGCTGGCGACCCAGAATCCCGTTGAAACCGAGGGCACCTATCCGTTGCCCGAGGCCCAGTTGGACCGCTTCCTGCTGAAGATCGTCATGAACTATCCGAGCGAGGCGGAAGAGGTGGATGTGGTACTGCGCACCACCACAGGCCAAAACGGGGATCAACTCCCGCTCTCGGGCGTGACTGCCGTCTTGAACGAAAGGGCCGTGCTCGCCTTGCAGAATCTTACCGCCCGCCAGCACGTCGATCAGGCGGTGGTCGACTATGCGGTACGCATTGCCCGGGCCACGCGCGAGTGGCCCGGCATCGCGATGGGTGCCGGTTCACGCGGCCCCATTGCTCTGGTGCGGGCCGCCAAAGCGGTCGCCCTGATGGAGGCGCGCTCATTCGTGATTCCGGACGACATCAAGTCGGTGGCTCTCGGGGTGATGCGCCACCGTATCGTGCTGTCCGCAGACGCCCAGCTCGACGGGCGCCGGATCGACGATCTGCTTCGCGGCATTCTCGAAGCTACTGCCGCACCTCGCGTGTAGGCCGATCCGATGCTCACCGCCGTCATTCCATCGAGAAAGCTGATCGCCATCTTCGCGGGCGGCGCCGCGATCTGCACTGCGTTGGCCTTTTCATCGATCGCCTCCGTCGTCGTCGAAGGCGCTACCCTGGCAGGCGCTGTGCTCGTGTGCGCGCTGTGCGGCGCCGACCTGCTGCTGAGCGTCCTGGATTGGCGCCGCGCACCCCTGGAAATGCGCCGACATCTACCCCACGCCTTCGCCATCGGAGTGCCGTTAATCGTGCAGGTGAGCCTCGACAACCAGGGCGGCACGCGGCGACTCGGCCGGTATCAGGAATATGCCGATCCCACTCTCGTGATGCCCCGATTGCCCCTGCCTTTCGACGTGGGCCCTCGTCGGCGCGAACTGCTGAACATTGAAGTGACTCCTACCGCGCGCGGTTTACAGCGCTTCGACTTGGGTGAAGTTCGCCTGCGCTCGCGTCTTGGCATGCTCGACCTGGATTTTCGGATCGGGATGAGCGAGTCGCGCCGGGTGTTCCCAAACTTTCAGGAACAGGCCCGGTTTGCCTGGTTGGCCGGCGATCGCCGCGTCCAATCGACGGGGCTGAAGTCCGTGCAGCGGCGCGGAACCGGCACGGACTTCGATCAGTTGATCGACTATCAAGCCGGAGATCCGATCCGTCACATCGACTGGAAGGCGACGGAGAAGCATGACCGGCCGATCGTCCGCAAGTTTCAGGACGAACGCGATCAGGATGTAATCATATTGCTCGACTGCGGCCGCCGCATGCGCGCCGACGATACGCAGCATGGAATCGGCGCGACGCATTTCGATCAGTGTCTGAATGCGCTGATGTTGCTCGCGTTTGTAGCGTTGAGCCATGGAGATGCGGTGGGCGCGATGACGTTCGGCGTCGCCGACGGCGCGCAAAAGCGCTTCGCACCGCGCAAGGGACAGCAAACCCTCAATGCCTTGATGGCGGCTCTTGCCGATGTGGAAACCACGGCGACATTTTCCGATTACGAACGCATCGCCGCCGAATGCGTATCGCAAAGGCGAAAACGCGGGTTGGTGGTGATGATCACCAACAGCCGCAATGAGGACGCGCCGCAACTCGGAGCCGCCCTGGCGCTGCTGCGCTCACGGCACATTGTCATTCTCGCAAACCTGCGCGAAGAGGTAGTGGCGCTGATCGAAGGACAAGCCTTCACCAATCCTGAAAGCGCGCTCGAGTGCGCGGCCGCGCTGGAATACGCACACGCGCGCGATCGGCTGCTCAAGCGGCTCGCAAACGGCGGGGTGCGCACCATCGATTGCGAACCCCGCCGCCTGGGCGTGGAACTGGTGAATCGTTACAGGGCGCTCAAGCGATCGGGATCGATTTGAGCTGAGCGGAATGTGCAGTAAGCGGTACTGGGGCTTGGGTGTTCCTTGTGATGCATTGCCCGGATTCCCCTTCGCTGGTGTGATCAAATGCGGAAACTCGCAATTGGGCTACGTCAATGAGTGATATCGACAGCTCCGCTCAATCTCCGTGCATACGAAATTGCTGCCTGGACGATGACCTTACCTGTCTCGGCTGCTTTCGATCCTTGGATGAGATCAAGGAATGGGGGGTCGTCGATCATCATCGGCGCCGTATCATTCTGCAAAACGCCGGGCAGCGGAGAGAGGCGTATTGGGCGAAGTCTCGCCACGGACTATTCGCATTCGATTGACCAAGGCGACAAGCAAACGAACGGCATCACCCGCGGCCCGCGGGCACTCCCGCTTCTACCGCGCGGCGTGCAGGGCGCGGGCAAGCGCGGCGGCGATGTCGCGCGACTGCAGCGGCTTCACGAGCAGTTCGCTGACGCCGGCGGCGAGTGCTCGCTGTGCCAGGATCGGGCCGCTATATCCGCTCACCAGTACGATGGGCAATTCGCGCCGCTGCTGGCGCAACAGGCTCGCGAGCCCGGTCCCGGTGAGATCCGGCATGACATCATCGGTGACGACGACATCGAAGGCGCGGGGCGCGGCCTGGAAGGCGGCGAGCGCGGCGTGGCCATCCGAGAACGCCACCGGATCGTAGCCGAGGCGGGAGAGCATCTGGGCGGTCATCGCCAGAACGTTCGCTTCGTCATCGACCAGCAGTACGCGCTCGCCGTTGCCGCGCGGCAGCGGGTTTGCCGCCTCTTCGGCGGCGACCGGCATGTCGTGCGTGCGCGGCAGGTAGATGATAAAGGTGCTGCCCTGCCGAGGGATGCTGCGCACATCGATGGCGCCGCCGGCGTCGCTGACGATGGCGTACACCAGCGACAGACCGAGGCCGGTGCCGCGCCCGATGTCCTTGGTGGTGAAGAACGGCTCGAAGATGCGCGCGAGCGTCGCCGCGTCCATGCCCGATCCGTTGTCCTCGACGGTCAGACGCACGTAAGGGCCCGGCCGAAGCGTGCCGTTGGAGAGCGCGCATTCGGCGGGGAGCTCCGCGGCCTCGAGTGCCACGCGCAGGGTGCCGCCCACACCCATGGCATGGATGGCGTTGCTGCACAGGTTCATCACCACCTGGTGCAGCTGGGTGGCATCGCCGATCACCACCAGAGGCAGCTGCGGGGCGCTCGCCTCCAGACGAACGGCGGCGGGAAGCAAACCGCGCAGCAGTTCGAGGGTCTCGGCCACGACCTGCCCGATGTCGAGCGGGGCGCGCCTGCCGAGTTGGCTGCGGCTGTAGGCCAAGATCTGCTCGACCAGCGCCCGGCCGCGCGTCGCGGCGGTGAGCACGTTCTTCGCATAGCGCTGGAGCGCAGAGTGCTCGGGAGTCTCCTCGATGAGCATTTCGCCGTAAGCGAACACGCCCGCGAGCACGTTGTTGAAGTCGTGCGCGATACCGGCGGCGAGCCGTCCGACCGCTTCCATCTTCTCCGCCTGGCGCAGCCGCTGCCCGAGCTGCTCGCGCTCGCCCTGCGCATGCTTGCGCTCCGTGATATCGCGGAAATTGATCACCAGGGCCTGCACGCTGGGTTCGTGCAATAGGTTCCGCACCGTGCATTCGATCCATCGCCATGACCGGTCCTGATGCAGCAGCATCACCTCGTCGATCAATTCCTTATTCGGCTCCGCGAGCAATGCCGCCATCGTGCCCGCCACGTGTTGACGATGGTCCGGATGGACGGCGCCGTACAGGGATCGCCCGGCGCACTCGTCCGGCGTGTAGCCGAGCACCCGTTCAACCGATGGACTGGCGTAGATGACGCCCGTCTCCGGGGTGCCCAACACGATGCCCTCCGCACTTTTCTCGACCATCGCCTGGAAGCGCTTCTGAGCCTGGCGCAAATCCGCATAGAGAAGGGCGTTCTCCAGCGAGATCGCCGCCTGCGAGGCCAGCAGGTTCAATACCGCGAGCCGGCCCGACGTGAACGCGCGCGGCGTTAGATTGTTCTCGAGGTACAGCACCCCTATCAGCTTGGCCTGCTTCAGCAGGGGTAGGCAGAGGACGGACCGGGCGTGAGTGTCGCGGAAGTACCCATCCGCCGAGAACGGGTTCTGGGCCGAGGCATCGTCCAGAATCACGCTCCCGCGCGTGCGGATCACGGTGCGCAGCACCGCCTCTGGAACCTCGGCGCGTGTAATGGCCGCGTGCCGTAGCGTGACCTCAACCGTGCCGCGGCCGCTGACCGCCTCCGCCTCGATCCGCGGCTCGCCGTTGCGGGTGATGATGAGCAGGCCCCGCTGGGCTCCCGCGTGCTCGACCGCGATTCTCATCAGCGTCTCGATCAGCTGGCCGAGCTCGATCTCGCCCGACACCGCCTGCGAGGCCTTGACCACCGTGTCGAGGTCCAAGTGCTCGACGGCCGCCCCGATCATCGCCGGCGCAGCGCGCGCCGATTCCTCGCGCAGCCGCGGGTGGCGCTGCTCGAGTTGCCGCACCTTGCCCAATGCGCCCCAGCGAAGATAGCAGTGGCGCGCGTTGCGCAGGTAGGCGTGGGCGATGGTCTCAAAGCCGCGCGCCGCGTAGAAGCGTGCGGCCACCTCATGGGCCAGGCCCTCGCACTGCATGAAACCGTTTTCGTGGGCCGATCGAATGGCGTCTTCGTACAGGCGCATGGTGTCCGCGTCTCGTCCTTCAAGGCGCGCGATCTCGGCCGACACGAGTGCATGCTTGTCGCCGAACGTGGGTGGATAGTTGCGGGCCCACTCGCGCAACTGTTCAAGGTGGGCCGCGAGCAGGTCGCGCCACTCGGCCTGCTCGTCGCCGGAGGCGCTCTCGTAGAGAGCCGCGACCGTCAGTGCGGTGTAATAAGAGTAGTCGAGCAAATGGATCTGGACGGCGGTCCCCCAAAGCACCCGTTTCGCCTTGCCGGCCGCCGCGAGAGCCTCGGCGTAGTCGCCCGACAGGAATCGCGCCTTCAGCTTGAGGATCCAATACAGGCAAACCAGTGTTTTCATCCGGTCGCCGGTCAGTTGTGCTTCGAACGCCGCCTCGTCGAACTGCGCATCGCTGAAGGTGGAGAACGTCGCGGTGCGACCCTGCATGGCCGCGATGAAGCGTTGCTGGCTCACGATGAGGTCCGCGACATCGCGGAACTTGGCTGTCCGAGCGAAGTGGAGCGCCATCTCCGACTCGCGCCACACCGCATCGAGTGGATCGTTGCGCAGGAGAAGAGCTGCGATAGTTTGGGCCATGCCGTAGCAAGCGTAAGTCAGATCGCCCGTCTCAGTGGCGGTGCGAGTGGACCTCCGGCGCAGTTCGATCACGTTCGTGAGCGGCTGAGTCCAGCCGCTAACGGCTCCCATGTCGTGGTAGACCTTCGTGCGGTAGGCGGTGAAGCCGTGCTTCTCGACCAGGTCGCAGGCGAGCCTGCCGAGGCGGTAGCCTTCGTGGTAACGGTGGAAGGCCGGTCCGAGGAGAGACCCGACGCAAGCGTAGGCATGCGCGGAAGCGCCGCTCATGCCGTGCCGCACGCTGATATTCGCCATGCGGCACACGAGCAGGCAATATAAATAGAAGTCGGTAAAGTAGCTGACTTCGGCAAGGATCGAGCACACTTGCATCGCTGCCTGCGTTTCCGGATCGGTCATCAGCGGCAGATCGATAAGACTCTCGGTCGGGCGCCCCTCGAGGGTCTGCCAGACCGTCTCGTATTCCGCCTGGACCTCTTCCCAGCTCGGGTGTGCCGGCAGGTCAATGCCAAACAAGCGCAGGCACGTGAGTGCGTTGTCTGCAGCTTGAGAATATTCCCCCTTCACTGTGTGCAAACGGACCTTCAGGTGATGGACGGCCGCCTGGTCGACCTTCGACGCTGCGCGCTGCAATAGCTCCACGACCAGCTGCTCGGCTTTGTCGAAGTTACCGCTCTGAAGCTCGCATTGCGCGCGTTCGAGCCACAGGCTGAAGGTCAACTCGTACCGGCTGCTCCAGTCCCTCTCGTCCAACAGCACCATGCCGGCCGCAAGATACGTGCGCGCCGACGCATAGGCCGCCGACGCCTTCGCCCTTCGCCCGGCACGCAGGTTGATGGCCGCCACCTGCGCTCTCTCGTCCCGCTCGACCAGCCGTGCCGCGCCCCGGTTGAACTGGTCCGCCACATCGAACACGCGCTCCGCGAGTTCGTTCGCCTGGAACCTCGAGTGCAGCACGCGGCCCAGCCTCAGGTGCACTTCGGGGCGCTGCTCTTCCGGGATCAGGGAATACGCCGCCTGCTGTATCCGGTCGTGCAGGAATCTGTAGGCGTTCTCGTGATGGAACACGAGTCCGGCGCGTACCGCTTCCCGGAGCGCGGCGTCGATCGCCTCCTCCGTTGCCCCGAAAACCAGGGTCAGGGTGGCGATATCGACGACATTGCCCAGGCACGCGAGCTGTTCGAGGGCTTCCTGTGTGGCGGGGGAGAAGCGCTTCAGCTTGGCAGCCATCAGGTCCACCACGTTGTCCGTGTAGTTCATGGCGCGGATGCAATCGAGGTCCCAGCCCCAGGCGCGTGCGGCGGCGTCGAACGCGAGCAGCCCTTCATCGGCCAACGCCGTGAAGAACTGGATCGCGAAGAACGGATTGCCGCCGGTCTTCTCGTGCACCAGCTGCGCCAGAGGGCGGGCGCGCTGCGGCTCGCACTGCAAGGCATCGGCGACGAGCCGGCCGACTTCATCCAGCCCGAGCGGTGTCAGCACGATCTCCTGGACCGGCGCTCCGGCCGTGCCGATCGCCTCGAGCGTGCGCACCAGCGGGTGTGCGGGGCCGACCTCGTTGTCCCGGTAGGCCCCGACCAGCAACAGGCATCGTACCTCAGAGTGCGTGACGAGGTGCTCGATGAGCTCGAGCGTCGCGGTATCGAGCCATTGCAGATCGTCCAGAAACAGCACCAGCGGGTGCTCCGGCCGCGCGAACACGCCGAGGAAGCGCCTGAAAACCATCTGGATGCGGTTCTGCGCGTCGTGCGGCGGCAGGTCCGGGACCGGCGGCTGCGTGCCCACCACGAGCTCCAGGTCGGGAACGAGGTTGACGATGAGCTGACCGTTCGCGCCCAACGCCTCGCTCAGGGCGCTGCGCCATCGGTCAAGCTCCGTCTCACTCTGCCCCAAGATCTCGCGCACGAGGCCGTGGAACGCTTGGCCCAGGGTGGCGTAGGGAATGTCGCGCTTGTACTGGTCGAACTTGCCGGACGCGAACAGGCCGCGCGGCCGGACGAGCACCTTGTGCAGTTCGTTCACCACCGAGGATTTGCCGATGCCGGAATATCCGGACACGAGCACGAGTTGCGTGGTGCCGCCGCTCACGACACGCTCGAAGGCGCCGAGCAGGGTATCGATCTCGCGCTCCCGGCCGTACAGCCTTTCCGGAATCACGAGCCGGTCCGAGAGATCGTGCGTGCCGAGCGCGAAGGGGGCGATGCGACGGTACGTTTGCCATTCGGTCAGGCAGCTCTGTAGGTCGGCTTCGAGGCCGCCGGCGGTCTGATAGCGGTCTTCGGCGGTCTTGGCGAGCAGCTTCATCACGATCGCGGACAAGGTCTCCGGGACTGCCATCAACCGTTCGCGGGGCGTCGGCGGCTGCCGCGCGATCTGGCAGTGCACCCATCCCATCGCGTCGGTGGCCTGGAAGGGCAGCGTGCCGGTGAGCATTTCGTAGCAGGTGACGCCCAACGCATACAGATCGCTGCGCGAATCGATGGAGCGATTCATGCGGCCCGTCTGTTCGGGGGCCATGTAGGGGAGGGTGCCGGCGATGACCTCCGGCGTCAGCGGAGCCTGGTGTTCGCGCGGCAGCTGCGAAGCGATCCCGAATCCCGTCAGCCGCACGGCGTCGGCGTCATCGACCAGCATGTTCGCCGGATGCAGGTCCTTGTGGATGAGGCCGCGGCGGTGTACTTCGCCGAGTGCCCCGGCCAACCCAATGGCGATGCGCAGGAAGCGAGTCAGCTCGATCGGCTGCGCATCGCGGTTCTCGAGGATCCGATCCAGCGGTACCCCGCCAGAATCCCTGAGCACGAGCATCGTGCGCCCGTCGTGATGCGTGAGCGCCAGCGGCTGTAGTGCCCAAGCCGGGTCGAGATCCGCTTGCAGAGAGAATTCATGCTCGAGCCGCCGCAGGCTCTGCGGCGAGGGTTGGTCGGCGGAGAGCGCCACCACCAGCACCGGGCACGAGTCGCTGCACCGCCGGCCGCGGTACACAGTGAACTCCCCACCCTCCCGTAGGCAGATCTCCAGCACATATCCAGGCGGCTCTGTCATGGATCGAGTCCTCGACGCTGCGTCCATATGAGGGCGCGGTCCGGAAGGTCTCATCCATGACCCGAGCTCCATCAGCAAAGACACAGGGGAGCGAGCCTGAGATACCACCGATGTGAGGCCGGACCATTGAAAGCGCAAAGGGAATAGTAGCGACAAACCTCTTCTGACACGAGGGGCGAATTCTGCGTCGGCCCAAATTTAATCGATATCTCCTACGGAACGGGCGTCGGCCCCTTAAGCCTCTTTTCCGAGAGTTCGAGCCACGAGCTCGAAAGATCATCCTGTGTGTCGTGCACGCGGGTTCTCACGCGGATGGTATCTCCCAGCGAATCATGTTTGATGCGACCGCCGAGATCTTCGCGGCGGCGGCAGTACATGGGACGTTCAATCTTCACCGTATCGTTCATGTCATCAAACCCTTCAATCAGGCTGTACCGGCGTGTTTATCTCCCGGGAATGATAAATCTTCGGTGCGGCGCACGGGATGACATAAGCCGCTGTGAACTGCTATTGCGTCCGCAGTTACGCAAAAAAGCCAGCGGACGATCTTAAGGCGTTGCGTTGGCCCGTGTTCGCTCGTTTGGCCTCAGCGGATCGTGCAGTTGGCTGTCGGACCAGCCGCCGCCCAAGTCGCCGATCAAGGATACCGCGTCGATGAGGCGGCTCTGCTGCACGCTGAGCGCGCTTTGCTGGTCGGCCAGCTGGGTCTCCTGAGCCAAAGCCACAACCGTGTAGTCGACGGTGCCGGCCTGGAATTCGGCGAGCGCGATCTGCGAGCCGCGCTCGGCGTCGCGTACGGCGACGTCGAGAGCCTGCGCCTGCTCGGTGAGAATGCGCAGCCCGGACAGATCGTTCTCGACGGCCTGGAATGCGGTGAGGACGGTGCCGCGATAGCTCGCGACCGCGGCCTCATAAGCCGCCTTGGCTGCCTCGACCTCGGCATGGCGCCCGCCGAAATCGAACAGCGTCTCGCTGCCGGCCGCGCCGATCGACCAGACATGATTGGAGGCGTGGAACAGGCCGGCCAAGGGCGACTGCAAGAAGCCCGCCGATGCCGACAACGAGAGCGACGGGTAATAGGCCGCGACGGCGATGCCGACCGCGGCGTTCTGCGCGGCCATGATGCGTTCGGCGGCGGCAATGTCCGGCCGGCGCTGCAACAGTGTCGAGGGTACTCCTGCCGGGATCGTGGGCAGCGTCGGCATCACGGTGCTGTGCGGAATGTCGAGTTCCTCCGGATTCTTGCCGACCAATACCGCGATGGCATGGGCGAATTGGGCGCGGGCGACACCGAGACCGATCAGGTTGGCTTGGGCCGTCTCCAAGGCGACTCGTGCCGTGATCACGGCGGACGGGGGAGCGGCGGTGATGCCCGCCGCCCCTTGGTGTTCGGTGATGGCGAGCGCATCCCGAAAGGCATCGACGGTTTTCTGCTGCAGATCGATATCGGCATCGGCAAGCCGCAAGTCGATGAGGGTGGTGGCCAGCAAAGTCTGTTCGGACAAGGTAGCGTTGGCCAGAGTCGCCTCGTCGGCCTGCGCGGTGGCGGCATTCTCTTCGACCAGGCGGCGCACCTTGCCCCATAGGTCGATCGACCAGCTGGCCGTGCCCTCGAACGAGGCCGCGTTGACGGTACCGGTCGCTCCGGAGCCAACACCGGCACCGGCACCGGCGCCGGCCGAGCGGCTCGCCGAGCCGGTGACCCCAATCACAGGAAACAACTGGGCACGTGCCACTTTGACCTCGGCCAGCGCCTGCTGGTAGTTGGCGAAGCTCTGGCGTACGGTCTGGTTCGACACCGCCACCATGGGCTCGAGCTCATCGAGCAGGGGATCATGGAAGTCGGTCCACCAGTCGCCTTTGGGTGCCGCATCGGCCGGCGCGGCCGCCATCCACCCGGGCAGTTCCGTGTAGCGTGCCGGTACGGGCGCCGCAGGGCGGTGGTAGTCGGGGCCGACCAGACAGCCGCTGAGCACCCCGCCCAGCGCCGCGATCAAGCAGAATTT
>Ga0307470_10000673_pt1 | contig 15206 bp, 9 predicted proteins | sample atmos_gasesAM3C__FD_204565 | JGI IMG/M metagenome (GOLD analysis project Ga0307470, IMG submission 204565) | Hardwood forest soil microbial communities from Morgan-Monroe State Forest, Indiana, United States - atmos_gasesAM3C_05 | ecosystem: Environmental > Terrestrial > Soil > Temperate forest... | reverse complement strand
GAGAACGTGGCGTTTCCGCTGCGCGAGCATGCCGACATGTCTCAGGAGGAGATCGCGCGCGCTGTTCGCGAGAAGCTTGAACTGGTCAATCTGCCGAACACCGAGCAGCTCATGCCGGTCGATCTGTCGGGCGGCATGCGCAAGCGCGTCGGGCTGGCGCGCTCGATCGTTCTCGATCCGAAGATGATTCTCTACGATGAGCCGACCACCGGACTCGATCCGATCACTTCGCAGAAAATCAACGAACTGATCATCGATCTCCAGTCGAAGCTGAACGTCACCTCGGTCGTCGTGACGCACGACATCCAATCCGCCTTTTCCGTCGGCGATCGCATCGCCTTCCTCAACAAAGGCATTTTCGAATGGGTCGGCACGATGGAAGAGGCACGTGATTCCGATCATCCCGTCCTGCGCGAGTTCCTGAAAGCATCAGCGGTCACGGCCGCGCAGCCGACTCACTAATAGATGTGCGATATGAACCAGAAAGCAGAGAGCGGAGATCAGAGACTAGAGACAAGAGATCAGGGGCTTACTCTTGTCTCTGATCTCTTGTCTCTGATCTCTTGTCTCTGATCTCTGACTTCAAACAAGGAAAACCGTTCGGTACGAAACGATGGCAACCAAACCGAAAGAAAAAACGATCCGGGTGGGGCTTCTGGTCGCAGTCACGTTCGTCGTGCTGATGATCTTCATCTTTCTGATCGGCTCGGAACAGAAGATCTTCTCGCGCAAGAACGAGTACAAAGTCCGCCTCGACAACGTGACTGGTCTGGCCGAGGGAAACCCGGTCAAGATTTCGGGCGTCACCGTCGGCGTCATCAAAGACATCACCCTTCCCTTCGATCCGAAGATGCACGACGTCGACATCGAATTGATGGTCGACAAGAAGTACGCCGAGCGTATCCGCACCGACTCCCGCGCCCGGCTGAAGAAGCTCGGGCTCCTCGGCGGCGACAGCTACATCGATATTTCCGCAGGCAGTCCGAAGTTCGATGCGCTCGAGCCGGGCTCTCTCATTCCCGCGGCACGACAGACGAACGTCGACCAGCTCATTTCCTCGGGCGAGGATCTCGTCGACAACTTCGTCCAGATCTCCTACTCGCTGAAAAACGTCCTCGGTCGCGTCGACCGCGGCGAGGGCCTGATCGGCGAGCTGACTTCGACGCCGGAGACGAAGCAACGCATCACCGACACCTTCCTCACCACTCTGAACAAGACGAACGCCATCCTCGGGCACGTCGAGAGCGGCAAGGGGCTGGTCGGCAAGCTCGTGTACGACGATGCCTACGCCGCCCAACTCACCGGTTCGTTGCAGGAAACCGCGCACTCGCTGCAGGGCCTCGTCGCCAGCGTGGAATCCAGTCTGAAGACCGGGCAGGGAACCATTCCTGCTCTTCTCAACGACCCGGAAGGGAAGAAGAAAGTCTTCGATCTCGTCGACAATCTTCGCGTCACGTCCGCGAACCTCGCAGCGCTCACCGCTTCCTACCAGAATGGCCAGGGACTCGTGCCGCGCCTGATGAACGACAAAGCGTATGGCGACCAGGCACTCATGGAATTCACCGACTTGTTGAAACAGCTCAACGATACGGTGGCGAAAGTGAATCGGGGCGAAGGGACTGCCGGCAAGTTGATCAGCGATCCGTCCGTGTACGAGTCGGTGAACGACATCCTCATCGGCATCAACGAATCGAAACTCCTTCGCTGGCTGATTCGCAACCGGCAACAAAGCGGGATCCAGAAACGCTACGACACGGAGTCGACGAAACCTCCTGCGGCCGCGCAGCCGGTAAACCCTGCTCCCGCTCCAGTCCCGGCTCCGAGAAATGAGTCGAAGGTCCCCGACGTGCCACCTGTCGCGAATACGACGACCGCAACAACTCCGATTCCAGCGACTACGACGACTGCACCTGCAACGACAACATCGACGACGACAACTTCGACAGCTCCGCCAATTTGAGAGACTCAACGTAGGTCGGACTCTCCAGTCCGACTCATTTCGACCGCTGTCGGACTAGAGAGTCCGACCTACGTTTGGTCCGTTCTCTGCGTGATACGATCTCGCGCCGCGCGTTCGCGCACGATTTCCCGGAGGACTCCCAGTTGGATATTGCAGTCATCGGAACGGGCTATGTCGGGCTCGTAACCGGAGCCGGTCTGGCCGACTTTGGCAACGACGTCATCTGCTGTGACATCGACCCGAACAAGATCGAAGCGCTCAACAACGGCCTGATTCCGATCTATGAGCCGGGCCTCGACACGATCGTCAACCGCAACGTCAACGAGAAGCGGCTTCGCTTCACGACCGATCTTCCCGAAGCGATCCGAGGCAGCCGCGCCATCTTCATCGCTGTCGGCACGCCGCCGAAACCAGACGGTTCCGCCGATCTTCGCTACGTCGAGGACGTTGCCCGCACGATCGCGCAGCACATGAACGGACCGAAACTCGTCATCACGAAATCGACCGTTCCCATCGGCACAGGCCGCCTCATCGAGCGCATCCTCGATGAGTCCGGCAACGGTCACAAGGGCTCCGTCGTTTCGAATCCCGAGTTCCTGCGCGAAGGTTCGGCCATCGAGGACTTCCTCAAACCGGACCGCGTCGTCATCGGAGCGTCCGATGAGGAGTCGATCGCTTTGATGAAAGAGATCTACGCGCCGCTGCACTCGCTCGAGATTCCGTTCGTCGTGACGAATGTCGAGTCGTCGGAGCTGATCAAGTACGCCGCAAACGGGTTCCTGGCCACGAAAATCTCGTTCATCAATGAGGTCGCCGTAATGTGCGAGCTCCTCGGCGCCGATGTACAGGACGTCGCGCGAGGCATCGGCCTCGACTCGCGTATCGGCCCGAAGTTCCTGCAGGCCGGCCCCGGCTTCGGCGGCTCCTGTTTTCCGAAAGACACTTCGGCAGTCGCCGACATCGCCCGACAATACGGTTACGAGTTCGAGATCATCGAAGCGGTGCTTCGCGTCAACAAGAACATCAAGCAACGCATGGTCGGCAAAGTCGTCGACGCACTCGGCGACGTTCGCGGCAAGACCGTCGCCATCCTCGGGCTCGCGTTCAAGCCGGAGACCGATGACATGCGCGACTCACCGACGATCCCGTTGATCAAGGGCCTCCAGGCAATGGGCGCGGTGATCCGCGCCTATGACCCGGGCGCGATCGAGAATTCGAAGAAGATCTTCGAGAACGTTACTTACTGCGGCGATGCCTACGAGACCGCCGATGGCGCCGATGCGCTCGTGATCGCAACGGAGTGGAACGAGTTCCGTGCACTAAAGCTGGAGCGAATCAAGAAACTGCTCAAGCAGCCGTTGATCATCGATCTGCGCAATGTCTACGATCCGCAGCGGATGAAGGCTGAGGGATTCACATACATCTCGGTCGGCCGCAACGAGGACGTTCGCGTCCGGGAGCACGCTTGATGGGCCGGGCACTCATCACCGGCGGCGCCGGTTTCCTGGGGTCACACCTTTGCGAGCTCTTTCTCGAGCGCGGTCACGAAGTGATCTGCATCGACAACTTCATCACCGGCAACCCCGCCAACATTCAGCATCTCATCGGCCGCGAGGGATTCTCGTTCGTGAAGTACGACGTCACGAATTACATTCACATCGACGGTCCGCTCGACTATGTGTTGCACTTCGCCTCCCCCGCCAGCCCCATCGACTACCTCGAGAAGCCGATCCAGACGCTGAAAGTCGGTTCGCTCGGCACACACAAGACGCTCGGCGTGGCCAAGGACAAAGGGGCGCGCTACCTCATCGCCTCGACGTCCGAGGTGTATGGCGATCCGCTCGTGCACCCGCAGAAAGAGGATTACTGGGGAAACGTGAATCCGGTCGGGCCGCGCGGCGTGTACGACGAAGCGAAGCGCTTCGCCGAGGCGATGACGATGGCGTATCACCGCTTCCATGGCGTGCAGACGCGCATCGTGCGCATCTTCAACACGTACGGTCCGCGGATGCGCATCAAAGACGGACGCGTCGTGCCGGCGTTCATCTCGCAGGCGCTCCGCAACGAGCCGTTGACCGTCTTCGGCGACGGCTCCCAGACGCGGTCGTTCTGCTTCGTCACCGACCTCATCGAAGGCATCTACCGCCTGCTGATGTCGGACGAAGTCAACCCGACGAACATTGGCAATCCGAACGAGATGACCGTGTTGCAGTTTGCCGAGGAGATCAAGCGGCTGACGGGGAGCAGCGCCCCGATCGAGCTCAAGCCGCTCCCGGAGGATGATCCGAAGATTCGCCGGCCCGACATTACGAAAGCCCGTACACTTCTGGGCTGGGAGCCACGTGTGCCTCTCGATGAGGGGCTCACGAAGACAATCGATTACTTTCGAAGGGTTTTGTAATCATGGCTAAACGGCTGATCATCGCGTTCGCCGCCGGGTTCGTCGCCACGCTCGTCTTTCACCAGGCCGTCATTGCCCTCCTCCACAACTTCGGCTACGTGCCGCGCCCGGCCTGGCCGATGCAGCCTGTCCCGCCGTTCGGAATCCCCGCCGTCATCTCGTTAGCATTCTGGGGCGGCGTCTGGGGAATGATCATGATGCCGATCATCGATCGCCGTCGCGGCTCCGCGTTCTGGCTCGCAGCGATTCTCTTCGGCGCCATCTTTCCGACTGTGGTCGCATGGTTGGTCGTAGCGCCACTCAAGCACATGCCGATCGCCGGTGGCTGGAACCCGAAGACGATGGCGATTGGCCCGATCGTGAACGGCGCCTGGGGACTGGGCACCGCGCTGATCTATCGCGTGTTCGTTCCGCGGTAACTCCACGTCCCCCGCGTGGAGTGCCTTTATCTGAACACGAGATGGGCAACCGCCGTCTCGACGTCGTAGTAAATGATCGCCAGCGCAACCAGGTCGAACGCGGCATGCGCCACCATCACCATCCAGATCCTGCCGGTGACCGCGAAAATCGCTCCGAACACCATGCCGGTAATCACGGCCTGTTCCGCTCCCGCAAGTCCTTGCACTGAGTAGTGCAACGCTCCAAACCAGAAGGCCGTAATCAGGACGATGATTACCTTCGCCCACATGCTCGATCCGAACAACTTGCCGAAGCGCTCGAAGAGATAGCCTCGAAACACCGTCTCTTCGCCGAATCCGGCGACGACGATCAACGCGAGAATCATCCCCGGCAACGCGGCCCGATTGCCGGCGAGGTAGTGGTACGCGTGGTTGACCGGATCGGCGCCGAGGAGAGGCATCACGATCATCTTCATGAGCAGCTTGAATACGCCACCGAACACGATCCCAGTCGCGACTGTCCGCACCCAACTCGCCGGCCGAACAAATCCGATCTCGCGCCACGGTGTACGTGACCATGCAACCCAGACCAGCACAAGAACGGCGCTGAGAGGTGAGACGAGAAAGTTGCCCGCGAGGATTACGAGAATCGCGACGATGCCGATGGGGCCGAAGCCGCGCAGGGCGGCGGGGAAACGATCGTCGGACACGGGAACTCGCTCCGGCTGCGTCGATGCGTCGATCGTCATGCTTGCACCGATCGGTGATACGGGCGTTTGCGCGGTGAGTTTCCGCTGTCGGACTGAAGCGACGGTCGAGATCTTGTTTTTCAGCTCGGGCTTGTTCCAACCCTTCGAACTATCACGCCGGGTCCGACCATCGAGGCGGGACGCCACGATGGCCGCGAGCGAGACGCTCGCACTCCTCAACGGCAAGGAGTGCGGTCGTCTCGACCGCGGGCACTTGGGCGTCCTCGCCCGAGTGCTGTCGGCAAGGAACGTGTAGGCGCTTGGCTTCTTGCCGAGATCGAGTCGATGTGACGGTGGAACGATCTATTTGCCACGATCGCTACGCCGACGTCCCCCCATCCACGCACAACACCTGCCCCGTAATCGCGCTCGCCTCATCGCTCAGTATGAACGCAATTGCTCCTGCCACTTCCGAAGGCTTCACCGCGCGCCGCATCGGGATTGCGCGGATCATCTCCTTCTTCACCTCGGCATCGAGCGCGGCGATCATGTCCGTATCGACGAGGCCGGGGGCGATGCAGTTCACGCGAATGTTGCTGCGGGCCACCTCGCGCGCGAGCGAGCGCGTGAAGGCGATCAGCGCGCCCTTTGCGGCTGCGTAGTTCGTCTGGCCGACGACTCCGTGCAGTCCGCTCAGCGAGGCGACGTTCACGATGGCCCCTCGGCGCTGTTTCATCATCGAGGGCAGCACGGCTTTCGTCATCGACATCGCGCCGTCGAGGTTCGTCTGCAAGACTTCGCGCCACTCATCGCCGGTCATGTTGTAGAGAAGCGCGTCGCGGCGAATGCCGGCGTTGTTGACGAGCGCGTCGATCGATCCGAACCTGGCGATCACCTCGGCCACGATCGCTTCGTTGCGCGCGGAATCACGGACGTCGCCCTGCAGCGCGAAGCCGTCCGGCAGATCGGTCGAGGTGACATACGTGAAGGCGACGTTCCAGCCGTCGCGAGTAAGCCGTTCGACGAGGGCACGGCCGATCCCGCGAGCGCCCCCGGTGATGAGAGTGGTTGCGCGGGCTCGCTGTTGCGCGGGCTCACCGTCAGACACCACGCGACCTCGTGACTCCGAAACCGCGAGATCGCGACATTACGTCTCCTCCTCGTACTTATCCTTCAGAGACGCCACCACCGTCGGGTCGGCAAGCGTCGTCACATCGCCGAGCGTCCGCCCCTCGGCGATGTCGCGCAGCAAACGGCGCATGATCTTGCCGCTGCGCGTCTTCGGCAGATCGGCGGTGACGAGAATCTTCTCAGGCCGCGCGATCGCGCCGATCTTCTCGGAGACGTGATCCTTCAGCTCCTTCTCGAACTTCGCGGGATCCTTTTTCGCCTCCTCCAGCCGCGACGCTTTCACGATCACGAATGCGGCGATCGCCGTTCCCTTGATTTCGTGATTGATGCCGACCACCGCGGCCTCGGCGACCGATCGGTGATCGACCAAAGCTGACTCTACCTCCATCGTGCCGATGCGATGACCGGCTACGTTGATGACGTCGTCGACGCGACCGAGAAGCCAGAAATAACCGTCGTCATCGCGGCGGGCGCCGTCGCCGGTGAAGTAGATGCCGGGCCACTTCGCCCAGTACTGCGCCTGGAAACGCTCCGGATCGCGCCAGATCCCGCGCAGCATCGATGGCCAGGGGCTGGTGATGGCGAGATAGCCGCCGCCGATTTCCACCTCATCGCCCGCTTCATTGAGAATCTTCGCGTCGATTCCCGGAAACGCCTTCGTCGCGGAGCCGGGTTTGGTTGCGACGAGACCGGGCAGCGGCGAGATCAGGATCGCGCCGGTCTCGGTCTGCCACCAAGTGTCGACGATCGGGCAGCGCTCACCGCCGATCCATTTCTGATACCACATCCACGCTTCGGGATTGATCGGCTCGCCGACAGATCCCAGCAATCGAAGTGAGGACAGGTCGTGCGATTGCGGGAGCTCGTGTCCCCACTTCATGAACGCCCGAATCGCGGTCGGCGCCGTGTAGAAGATCGTGATTTTGTGTTTCTCGATCATCGACCAGAAACGGTCCTGCTTCGGCCAGTCGGGCGCGCCTTCGTAGACGAATACCGTTGCACCGGCGGCGAGCGGACCGTAGACGACGTACGAGTGGCCGGTCACCCATCCGATGTCGGCGGTGCACCAATAGATGTCGTTCTCTTTCAAGTCGAAAATCCATTTGCAGGTGGCGTAACAGCCGGTGAGGTAGCCGCCGGTGGTGTGGATGATGCCTTTCGGTTTGCCGGTCGTTCCGCTCGTGTAGAGCGTGTAGAGCATCTGCTCGGAGTCGACCCACGTTGGCGGGCAGTCCGCCGAGGCTTTGCTCATCAGGTCGTGGTACCAGCAGTCGCGGCCGGGACTCATCGACACCGTGTCGTCCAACTCTTCCGCTGCCGCGCGGCGCATGACAACCACGACGTGCTCAATCGACGGACAGTCGGCGGTGGCGGCGTCGGCGAGCTTCTTCAGCGGAACGAGATTGCCCCGGCGGTAACCGGCAGTGGCCGTAATCAGAACCTTCGCCTCCGCGTCCTGAATGCGATCGCGAAGCGCCTCGGACGAGAAGCCGCCGAATACGACCGAGTGCGCCGCGCCGATGCGCGCGCAGGCGAGCATCGCGATGATCGCTTCCGGCACGAGCGGCATGTAGATGGCGACCCGGTCGCCGAGGGTGACGCCGAGCGCCTTCAACGAGTTCGCAAACTTCGAGACTTCGACATGCAGCTCGCGATAGGTGAACGTACGAACGTCGCCGGGCTCTCCTTCCCAGATGATGGCCTGCTTGTCGCCGCGTTCCGCGAGATGCCGGTCGAGACAGTTGGCCGAGGCGTTGAGCTTCCCGCCGACGAACCATTTCGCGTAGGGCGGCTCCCACTCCAGCACTTTGTCCCACTTCGTCTGCCAGTCCAGCTCCGCCGCCCAGCCGGTCCAGAAGGCCTCGCGATCCTTAACGTCGTAGACCGTCTCGTCGTTCGCATTTGCGTTGCGGCGAAACGCGTCCGACGGTGGAAAGGAGCGATGTTCCTGCAGCAGGGCGTCAATCTCGTTGGCCATGGTGCGCGGATTCTAGCGTAGCGAGAGTTGCTCGATTCCGGCCATCGACCGAGGCAGAGTTCACCGATGAATCGCCCTTAGAACCGCATCTCCATCTGTCCAAAAAACTCGCGCCCCGCCAACCGATTCACGCCGCCGACCATCGTCTCCTCGGGGCGCTTATTCAGCAGGTTGTTGCCGAAGATCGTGGCGCGAAGACGCGTGTTCGGGATGTCGTAGCTGACGCGTGCGTTGACGAGCGCGTAGGACGGCAGCGGCTTCGTGGCAAAGCTGGTGAACTCGGATCGGATGAAGGACCAGTCGCGCGGTGCGGTGTAGCTGCCACGCCAGGCGACTTCGAGGGCTCCGCGCACGCCATTTACCGGCCCTCCGTAGGCGCCGAGGTTGACCTTGTCTTTCGGCGAGTAGACGAACTCGAAGGGGATGCCGCTCGAATCGACGCCGGTTCCCACTTGCGATTCGGACTGATGCGACCAGTTCACGAAGCCGGTCACGCGTTGCGCAAAATTCGATCGCAGCTCGAGCTCGCCGCCGGTGATACGCGCGTCGGCCGGCTGGTTCTCCCATCCGAGAGTCGGCGTCGCGGGCGGCGGGTTGAACCGCTGCACGACCACGATGAAGTTGTGAAGGTGCGAGCGATAGAGGTCCGCTTTCATCGAGACGGTTGGCGAAATCTGGTACTCGCCACCAAGTTCGAAGGTGCTGATCTCCTCGGGGTTGAGGTTCGGATTCGGCTTGAAGATCGAGAGCGGAAACGGCGGGATCCCGATCTGCGTGGTGACGGTGAAGAAATTCGTGTCCTGGTAAAGCTCGCTGAACGTCGGAAAACGAAACGCGGTTGAGTAGCCGCCGCGGACGACCAGACGATCGTTTGGCGTGTAGACGAGCGAAAGACGAGGCGAGGTCTTGGCGGCGAAGAGTTTCGTTTTTTCGTCGTAACGGACGCCGGCCACGACGCGGAGCAGGCTCTTGATGACGTCGAACTGGTCCTGCGCGTAGACCGCCACCTTGTTGTATCCGCGCACAACGCTGGCGTCGGGGGAGAGCTCGACCTTGTGCTCGGCGCGATCGAGACGCCGTGCTTCCGTTCCGACGAGGATGTCGTGACCTGGAATCATGTGCAGGCCCGCCCTGATGTCAGCGATCGCCTGGTAGCCGTGGTCGGCAGGTTTCATGAACTCAGGCTCTTGCGCCGCGGCATGGCAGCCAGCGCAGTGCATGCCGAAGCGGTGCGCCCAGGAAAAGTCGGCCGAATACGTGACCGGCGCATTGGCGGGCGCGTGGTTGTACTTGATGTTCACGGTATCGAGGTTCTGCTTCAACGTGTGCGCAGAGCGGAAGCCGGCCGTCGGCGGCAATCCGGCCTCGGGTGGAAAGGTCTCCGTGAATCCGTCGAGGTGATCGTCGTGACGGTAGCCGGAGAACTGCCAGTCGCCGAGGGTGGCCTTGAGGAAGACGTCCGAGGCGAGGAACTTCGAGCGGTCATCCATCCAGAACTCTTCGGGGAAAATCGTCCGCAGAAAGCGCACGGCGCCGAGGATCGAGCCGCGACTGAAACGCTGTCCGAATTGCGCGCTCACCTCTCCGGTCGTCCGGCTGCCGCCGTAGAGCTGCACGTCGCCGCCGGCGAGGTCGTCGCCGGAAAGCGTCACGATGTTGATTACGCCCCAGAACGCGTTTTCGCCATAGAGTGACGACCCCGGTCCGCGCACGACTTCGATGCGCTTGATGTTCTGCACGGGGAAAAAGTCGAAGGCCGGGCTGAGCGGCAGGCCGCCGGTATCACCGGAGTTGTAAGGCGAGCCATCGATGAGAAGGAGGATGCGATTCGAAAACGGGTTCTCGCCGAATCCGCGGATGTCGATCGTCTGCACCATCGGATTCCAGCGGACGTTGACTCCGGCCACGAGACGCAGCAGATCGGGAACGGTGCGCGCGCCCGATTCCTGAATCTGTTTCGCGGTCACGACGGTGACGGCGCTCGGCGCTTTCGAGATCGGAATCTCGGTCTTTGTCGATGCTTCGACTTTGATCTGCTCCTCGCCGAAGAGCGTCACCTCGCCGATCGATTTCGGCTGCTGGATCGTAGGCGTTGCCGATTGCGCTGCCAGCGCGAGAGGAATCCCCAGGGCGAGGACCGTGGCAATAACAACGCGTGAGTCCATGACGTCCACCTCGAAAAGCTAAATTGGTCCGAACGGATGGAGTTTAGCTGATGAGGAGTGTGGGCGTCTCGCCCGCGGGCAGTCGGGCGTCCTCGCCCGAGTGCTTGTGCTGTGAGTGGTTGTGCGAATCTTTAGTTTACGGAGATCTCTCTCGGTCTTCGCGTGAAAACATCGGCGCGGACGCCCCGGATACGTTGTCGACGACCGAGCCGTAACGCGAGCGGAGGAGTGTGGGCGTCTCGCCCGCGGGCAGTCGGGCGTCCTCGCCCGAGTGCTTGTGGTCGAGTGGTTATACGAGTCTTTGTTAACGGAGATCTCTCTCGGTCTTCGCGTGAAAAACATCCGGGGCGAGGACGCCCCGGATGCCGCGGGCGAGACGCCCGCACTCCTTATCTTCCTCCGAAGAAGACGGGATCTCCGGAGGCGTTGTCGACGATCGAGCCGTAGGCGAACAGATTCGGTGAGCCATCTGCGTGCGCGAGGAGCGTGAGCGTGCCGGCACGCGGCGTGTTTGCGGCGGGGAAGAGTGCGCCGATCGCGTACTGCACCTGTGAGCGCGGCGCGAGGCCGACCTGCGTCGTGCCAATTACCGCGCCGGAGTCGGCCAGCAGCGTCGCGGTAACCGTCATCGGCGAATCGCCGCCGTTGACGAAGCCTACGTTCGAGCGGAACGACGCATCGGCGCGCAGTCCCGGCACGAACGAATCATTCGCAAACGATGTCACCGGATCGATCGATTGACCGTACGTTCCGCCTCCGTCAGTGGTCGTGTAGGTGCGGCTCGTCACGATCGGTCCCGACGAGCCATTCCACGACACGCGTAACGCGCCGCTGCCGGACGAAACGCCCATCACCTGCGCGACATCGGGGATCACAACGGTGCGGGACGGCGGCAGCGTCACGGTTTGCGATGCCGCGTTGCGGTTGTCCTCACCCGCTGCCAGGTAACGAAGCGAGACAGTGATCGTCGAAACTCCGGAATTGAAAAGGGTGATGTCGCTGCGCCAGAACGTGCCGCCGATTCCTGGCGCGCGGCCGACCGCAGGGATGACGAGCTCCGATCCGGCCGCCGAACGAATTGCCTGAATGTAGACCGGGTCCTGCGTGCGATTGTCGATAACGGACCCATACGCGCTGACCGCGTTCGGCGACGCCGAATCGATGCGCATCGAAAGCGCTGCAAACGACCGCGATGCCACAGCCGGGAAATACGACGTCAGCGGCGCCTGCTGAAAATTGTTCTCCGGAACGGTCACCACAGCGGTGGCGACGACGTTGCCGTTCGCGTCGTACAGCGTCATGCCTGCCGAGACTGGCGCGGCGCTCCGATTGACGAGACCGATGTTCGTCCGGAAGTTCGCATCCGACTCGAGACCGGTCAGCAGGAGCGTCGTCGTCAGATCATCGCTGTTGACGTTCGGAACGGCCTGACCGTATGTGCCTGCCGATCCGGTCGTGAACGTCCGGCTGGTCACGCGAATGGCCGGCGTCGATGTCGGGCTCGACGCTTCGATGGCGATCGCTCCCGCTCCGGCGGAGAGGCCAAAGAGGTCGCTCAGCGCATTGGCGAAGGTGATCGATTGATTCACGCCGATGAAGAGGCTGCGCGTGAGAAGTGTTCCGCCTCCGCTCGGAATGAAGGTGAACTGGCCCGCCGCCGCTTCACCTCCTCCGTTGAAAAGCGTCAGTTCCGTGCGCCACACCGAACCGCCCAAGCCGTTCGTCTGCGCTGCGACCGGCACGAGCGTCCGGTACGCGGTGGGCGCGGCGATCGTGATCGTGTGCGAGATCGTCGATGACGAGACCGCGTTGGCGACGGTCAGGGACACGCCATACGAGCCCTGCGCCGCGTACGCATGCGTCGGATTCTGGGCGGACGATGTCGCGCCGTCGCCGAAGCTCCACTGCCACGAGGTTGGCGAACCGGACGAGCGATCGGTGAACGAGACCGTGTCGTGAACTGCCGGTGACGACGGCGTCGCATCGAACGCCGCCGAAACAGGCGGTGCGGCCGGAGTAGCCGTACTGACGGTGATTGCGTGCGTGATCGTCGACGTCAAGCCGGCAGCACTCGACACCATCAGCGACACCGAATAGGTGCCCGCGAATGAGTAGCGTTTGGATGGATTCTGCGCGGTCGATGACGAGCCATCGCCGAAGTTCCACTGCCACGAGACGACGCTGCCCGCCGACCGGTCCGAAAACGCGACGTTCTGTTGCGTCGTCGGATTCGATGGCGTGAACGTAAAGTCTGCTGCGATTCCCGACGTCACGGTCACGGCGTGCGACGCAAACGACTGACCGCCGCTTCCGGTAGCCGTGAGCTGGATCGTGTACGTCCCCGGCGATGCGTAGACGTGAGCCGGATTCTGTAACGACGACGTCGCTCCATCGCCGAAGTTCCACAGCCATGAGGTTGCGCCGGATGATGTGTTGGTGAAGACGAACGTCGTCACGCCCGCGACGCCCGCCGATGGCGATACGCTGAAGGCAGCCGTAGTCGATGTCGCGATCGTGACATTCGCGATGTTCGAAGCCGCCGACTCGCCGGCGGAATTGAACGCGACGACGTATGCGCGGTAGCTACCGGCTGCGAGACTCGCCAGCGTCGCGCCGCGGCTCCCTGCGGCGAGATCGGGCGACAGCCGGCTGAAGGCGCCGCTGCCTGACGCAAGGTAAACGCGGTAGCCGCTCTCGTTGCTGGCGTTGTCGCTCCATTGAAGCGTGGCCGACGAGCCGGACGGCGTTGCCACCAACGACGTGGGCGCGCTCGGAACCGTGACCGGCGGCGGCGGTGGCGCGCTGCCATTCGGATAGAGCCAGCGCGCGGCGAGCTGGTCGTCGGCACGAAGACTTGCGCCGAGTCCGGTGACACTTGGATACATGAGCGCGGTGCTGTCGGTGCTGTGGCCCAGGCCGAGCGTGTGGCCGAACTCATGGGCGACGATTTCCGCGAGCATCGCGCTCGGGATTCCAGCTTGCGGCGTGACGCCATCCTGAATCGTCAGATTGCCTTCGCTGATGACGTACGCGTGATACGTCTGCGCGGTATGCGTGCCGTCGGCATCGAACGGCCCCGTCCAGGTCATCGTCCCGGAGACACCGTTGAACCCACCTTCACCGACGACGCCGCCTGTGGCTGGATTGAACGATCCGCTGATCTCCTGCTTCGGATCATTGAAGAGGATTTCGTTCACGCCGTTCGGGCCTGAGAGGCCGCCTGGCGTTCCGCTGCCCGTGCCGGAGTAGGCGTAATTGATCTTCGCGGCGGAGTAACTATTCCAGGCGTTCATCGCACTCTGGATCTCGTTCACGCCTCCGCCTGTGTAGCCTGGCTGCGTTCCGAAGCTGTACCACTTGGCGCTGCCCCCGTTGTCGAATACGCTCCAACGGTAGACGCTCGGCTCGGAGATGAGGGTGAACTCAGCCGTGATTCTTCCGGTCCCGTTCATCGCTGCCGGAGCGAGATCGCGTTCCAGAACCGGATCGGCAACACCGTAAGTGGCCGCGCTTGCGCGTCCGGCGACACGATCGGCGACGTAGGACTCGAACGCGGCGGCGTCGCGCTGGACATTCTTCGTTTTGATCGGTTGGAACGATGCATCGAGCAGCGCGACATCCCCCGCGGCATCGTCGCGCACGAGAAGGCGGCGGCCATTCGCGGCTTGCTGTTCGCTGAACTTTCCGACGAAGAGATCGATGGTCTGGTAGTCGCCGCGCGGCGTCGCTGCAAGGAAGGCCATGACCCGCTCGCCGGGCGTGTAGACCGGCGCGCCGAAGATCTTCGTGATCCGGCCGTCGATCTCACCGCCAACTTCGCGGATCGTCAGCTCGCCCGCGGCGCTACCTTTCAGCGTCCGGTCGACGGCGAGCCGGGTCTCCGTCCAGATTCCTTCACCGCGCAGAACGGGGATCGAGCTGATGACCGTTCCTTCGACGATCACGGGCGACTTGCGGACGAGTTGCTCATCGGTCGGCAACACGATCGTGGTGGCCGAGGCGCCTGCAGCGATCAGTAACGCGATCAGTAAGAAGACACACGTCTGCCAGTACACCCTCGAGCGCTTCGACATTGGGATCGATCTCCTAATGGGGGTAGACCTCTCCCTGCGTACGCCGGAACGAAGCCGGAAGGGGAGCGGTCAGGATCACGGGACGAAAGTTATTCGGCCTTAACTGCGCGAATGGCGCTGGCAATTCCTGGGTGGGGGTGGCGGGTAGGGAGCGGGGGGTGGGCGAGGCAGAGATGAGAGATAAGCGATCAGAGACAAGCAGAGGCCGAACCAGTCTGGCCCTGCTGATCTCTGATCTCTGGTCTCTGATTTTCTCTGATCTCTGATTTCTCCCACCCCCCATCCCCGACACCCCATACGTACTAACTTAGTCCTCCAGCGATAAAGCGAGCATCAGTGCGCTGATAGCGTCGACTTCGTGGAGATTGGATGAGGTGACGTGATCGACGGCGGAGTGCCGCATAGATTTCG
>Ga0307470_10000672_pt1 | contig 15207 bp, 17 predicted proteins | sample atmos_gasesAM3C__FD_204565 | JGI IMG/M metagenome (GOLD analysis project Ga0307470, IMG submission 204565) | Hardwood forest soil microbial communities from Morgan-Monroe State Forest, Indiana, United States - atmos_gasesAM3C_05 | ecosystem: Environmental > Terrestrial > Soil > Temperate forest... | reverse complement strand
GCACAAGGCGCTGCCGGAGGCTATCAACCGAGAGCCACGCAGGCTTGCCTCGACCCGACGGCCGGCGATGGCACTGCCGGCCGTCAGGCGGCCTGCTGGGGTCGATAGTGGAGGATCATGAGCTGGCCGTCGTTGAGCGCGAGCTGGGCGTATGTATGCCCCTGGTCATCGGAGAACTCTATCTCGAGGACGCCTGGAGCAAGGACTTCGACGACGGTGCCGACCTGGCCGCGCAGCAGGCCCCTCTGGGGCAGATCGGCGGTGAGGGCCACGACATCGAGTAGGCGGATGGTCTGCTTGGGCGGTGTCATAATCACTCCTACAGCACGTAACAACTCGTAAACCGTAGCACGTCCTCGCTGGCAAGAATAATCCACGCAGATCGAACCATGGCCGTGCCGGTGGCTGTGGTCATCTCGAAGTCCAGTACGTAGCGCTGGCCGTAATCGTCGGCATCGGTCGCGCGCAGGTCGTCCTGGCGAGCCCTTGCTGCGTCGAGCAGCGCACCGCGAAGCATGTCGGCGCCGCCGGCTGTCAACCCCAGGCGTGACCGGAAGACGCGAGCCTTGTGCCGCCCGCGCGGGTGTTGCTCGCTGAGGCAGTAGTCCCGAAGCTTGGCCACTTCCACCACGATGTCGCCGAACCGTTGCACCGACCGCCATTCTACCGCCGCCGCTCCGGCGAGGGTGCGGGGAGGGAATCGGGCATGTGCGCGATCGCGAGGCGTGGACACCCGGGGCCGCCGGGAGAGATATTAGAATATGTCTGCCCCGAACGGCCCCGGCCAGATCGGTTCGCTGCCGACCTGCGTGTCGACACCGAGCGCGCCAAGCGTCAAGAAGCCGGCGCCAAAGGCGAAGTCGATCGGGAGCTGAGGCATGTCGCGTCGTCGAGCCGTCCCCGCCCACGCCCGGCGGGGGCGGGGGCGGATGGCCGCGCGGACCGCTACCGGCCTGCCGAGCGGCCGGCGGAGGCTGCGAGTTGCACGGCCGGCACGTCGCCCGCCCATTCGGGGGCGATGGCCAGGCCGAGCGTGGCGAAGATGCGCCTGACGTAGCCGCGGGTCTCGCGGTAGGGCGGCACGCCGCCGTAGCGCGTCACCGCGCCGGGGCCCGCGTTGTAAGCGGCCACGGCGAGCTTCATGTCGCCGTGATAGCGCTCGATCAGGCCGGCGAGGTACTGGCAGCCGACCTCCAGGTTGACGTTGGGATCGAACAGGTTGGACTTGCCGTAGAGCTGCCCGGTCTCGGGGATCACCTGCATGAGGCCGATGGCGCCATCAGGGGAAACGGCGGTGGCCGAGAAGCTCGATTCCGTCTCGACCACCGCCGCGAGCAACAGGCTGTCCAGCCGGTTGCGCATCGCGGCGCGCCACATGGCGCGGCCGAACGGCAGCTTGGCCAGGAACTTCCTTTCCTCGAGGGGGTCGGATTGCTGCCGGAAAAGCTCGAAGCCATGCCGTTTCGGCTCGAGCGCTGCCTGGAGGTCGCCGGGCCGCATCGCCGAGAGGGAGCCGCCGGTGCGGCCGGCCGCCCAGTCGGCGAGCTCCAGCTGGGCGGGATCAGGGACCTTGCCGCTCGCCACCGAGCGGGAGGGCTCGGAGGGGGCTGGATCGAAGGCGGCGACCAGGAACAGGAAGGTGGCGAGCACGGTGAAAGACACCCGCGAGGGTTGAGTTTTCATCGGCGGCGGCTCCTCTTCGACCACGTACGATCATCGTTCGACGGCGAACATGCGCCAGCTCCAAACAGCACAAACCACCCGCGGTGAAGCCCGCAGGTGGTCCAGTGAAATTCGATCCGAATACCTTGCGAGAGTCGTGCCAGAACCTCCGCGGGAGCGGTCCGGCGCGCGCGCGCGGCGCCTCGCGGGCGACCGGCGCAGATCGACCCAGAACGCAGGATCAGGTGAGGGAATTCCGGCGTCGCGTCAGACGGCGACCGGGCAGGTCGTAGTCCTCGGAGCCGATCCCCAGGTCGGAGACCTTGTTGCGCAGCGTGTTGCGGTGCACGCCGAGCGACTTGGCCGAACGGCAGAGGTTGCCGTGGTTGGATTTCAGGGAGGCGACGATGAATTGGCGCTCGAACTCGCGGCGCGCCTGCTCCAGCGTGACCCCGCGCCGCACCAGCTCGTCCACGATCAGGTGCAGGCGCCCGTTAAGATTTTGTTCGGCCAAGTCGCGGGATCCTTTTCGGGGAGCTGAGGACGGAAATTCTAGCACACCCCTAGCACACCCGGAACTCGATGCGGTCTGTCTCGATAGGCGCTCGCCGCCCGCCGTGCGTTACGGTGGGGTGGGCGGGGCGATCTCCCGCCGCGTCTACGCTCCTGCGCCAAGACGCAGGAGCTACCGCGCGCCGCGGGGCAGGCTACTTGGGGTCGAGCCGGTCGCCGACGAAGATCTCGTAGCGCGAGCGGACGATCTTGGCGACCGACGATCGCGGGTGGACCGAGAGGATCGCGAGCTCGCCGAGGACCACCGAGGGCAGGCCCGACTGGTTCTGGCGGTAGATGGTGAAGACGTCACCGGGCGTCAGATCGGCCTGCGCGCCGCGGTCGATGAAGACGACGTGGTCCTCGCCGAGCGAGACGATGTCGTCCTGCGCGTAGACGATGGTGGCCGCGTCGACGAGCTTCTCGGCCGGCGCCGGGTAGTTGACCGGGCGCATCGCGGTGCGGCGCCCGAGCGGCACCGGCTCGGCCTGGAAGGGAGCGAGGCGTGAGCCGACGACCACCGGGTCGCAGGAGTGGACGATCTCGGCGATCGCCGTGCGGTCCTGGACCGAGAGCACGCGCACGCGGCCGAGATAGTGGTAGAAGCGGCCGAACAGGTGGCCGGTGACGGGGTGGACCACCTCCTGCCGCGGCGCGACGACGCTGAAGAGCTGGCCGGGAGTGAGGCCGCGCTCGCGGCCGCCGTCCAGGTAGACGATGTCGCCGGTCGAGAGCCCGTACTTGGCGCCGCCGAGGACGCCGTAGAGGCCGACCTCCGGCTTGGTCGCGGCGCTGACCGTGGACCCGTCCAGGGTGGTGACGGACTTGGGCGACAGCACGTCGTACTCGGAGCCCACGATCCGGTAAGGGAACTGCTCGTCCAGGTCGCCGATGTAGCCGCTGCAGTAGATGTCGGTCTCCGCACCGAGAGGGCTCGGCGCGCCGACCGCGGCACCCGCCGTGAGCACCCCGGCCACCGGCTTCGACGGCTCGGGCTCGGCCGGGTTGGCTTCCGCAGTGGCCGTCCCCGCGCCCTCGGCGAGCTGCTCGGCCGGAGTCACCTCCGGGCCGAGCACGAGCGGATCGCCGGGATAGATCCAATGGGCGTCGAGGATGTATTGATTCTTCTCCCAGATCTGCGGCCAGAGGTAGGGGTTGCCGTAGCTGCGCTTGGCGATCCCCCAGAGGGTGTCGCCGCGCACGATGATGTAGACCTGGACGCCGGCCGCCGGTGCCGGCGGGCTCCAGGCCGTCCAGTGATCGCCGGTGAAATGCAGGTCCTTCGGCGGGCGATCGGCGGCTCCGGCCGCGGTCGAGACCGCGAGGAGCATCGCGAGAACGGAACCCACAAGCCGCGCGTTCATGAAGCCTCCTGAGGCCGGAGGAAAGGCACACTTATAGTGAAATCACTATGGACTAGAATACACGCGAACCGTCGCCGGTGTCAAGGTTTATCGGCGCACCCTTAAAGCTCTGCTTGAGGTTGAGCGGGCCTCAGGGGAGCTTCGAGCGGCGCTCCTCGGCGAGCGCCGCGGCGGCGGTGCCGGGGAAGCGGCGCATGACCTCGCGGTAGGTGACGCGAGCGCCTTCGAGATCGTGCATGGCCTCGAGCGTCTGCCCGGCCTTGAGCATGGCGTCGGGCACCTTGTTGCCGCTGGGGAAGCGCTCGACCGTCTCGCGGAAGGCGGCGAGCGCCCCCTTGAGGTCGCGGCGCGAGTACCGGCATTCGCCGATCCAGTAGAGGGCGTTGTCGGAGAGGTCGCTCGCCGGCTCGGTCTGCAGGAAGCGCTGGAAGCTCGCCTCGGCGTCCACGAAGTGCCCCTGGTTGTAGAGCGAGTAGCCGCGGTCGTAGAGCGCCTGGGCGGCGGCCGGCACGGCGCGCGCGCCCTCCTCCGCCTCGGGAGCAGGGGGCGGCTCGGGGACGGCGGGCTTCGCCGCGGGGGGCTTGCTGCGCGCGAGCGGGGCCGCCGGTGGTGGCGGCGGAGGTGGTGGCGGCGGCGCGGCGCCCTTGCGTCCCGGCCGCGGCGCCGGCGCCGCGACGTCCAGGTCCGCCTCCTCGATCGCCGCCGGCGGCGCCGGGCGCACCGCGGGGTCGACCGCGTCGAGGTCGCGCGCCTCGCCGGCCGCCGGCGGGCGGGTGGCGCGGCGGCCGCCGCCGGCCGCCGCCGTGCGCCCGGCCGTCAGCTCGCCCACCTGCTGGCGCAGGCGCGCCAGCTCGACCTCGTCGACCGCGGCCTTGCGCTGGAGCTCGAGCACCCGCGCCTTGAGCTCGGCGATCTCGCTGGGATCGACCGCCGGCTGCGGCCTCAGGCCGGCGCCCGTGCAGCCGCCGACGGCGAGAGCCAGAGACAGGGCGAGGGCGCAGGAGCCGAGGGTGCGCAGCGGCGGTCTCGGTCTCATTGCCCCACCTTCTGATCGGGCGCCTCGCCTGCGTAGGGGCTCTGCGGATACTCCTTCTTGAGCCGCTCGAACGCCTTCTTCGCTTCCTCCGGCTTCTTGTTGTCGCCGTAGGCCACCCCGAGGAAGTAGATCACCTTGTCCTTCTGCGCGTAGCTCGGGAAGTTCTTGAGGAGGTATTCGAAGCGATCGACCGCCGCCTGCGGCGCGCCGTAGCGCAGGTAGAACTCGCCGACCAGGAACTCGTGCTCGGCGAGGTTGCCGCGCACCACCTGGCTCTGCTCCTTGGCCTGATCGGCGTATTCGCTCGTCGGGTAGAGCCGGATCAGGTCGTCGTAGGCCTCGAGCGCCTTCCGGGTGACCGACTGGTCGCGGTCGGGGCGCTCCATGCGCTTGGCCAGGCTGTTGGCGATCTGGAACTGCACGTAGGCGGCCTGCTCGCTGGTCGGGAAGCGGTTGAGGTAGTCGCGGTACTTGGCCTCGGCCTGCACGAAGTTCGTCGCGCCGCCCTCGAGGTAGAAGGTGTCGGCGGAGAGCAGCAGGGCCTCGCGCCCGGTTGCGGAGTTGGGCTCGACCTCGAAGGCATGGGTGAAGAAGGGCCGCGCGCGCGCGTACTTCTTCTGCGCCAGGAAGGTCTTGCCCTGGGCGAGCGACTCGTCGGCGCCGAGCCGGAGGATCGGGTCGTCCTTGGCCTTGGCGCGGCCGTGGTGACAGCCGGCGTTGGAGAGAGCCAGGAGGGCCAGACAGGGCAGCAGCCAGAACAGGGGAAGCGTCCGCTTCATACCGTCTCCGATCGGGCGCTCGCACGGAGCTCCGACATGCGCGCCACCGGGTCGGCGGCCGAGAAGATGGCGGAGCCGACGACGCAGACCGAGACGCCGGCCGCCACCACCTGACGAATGTTATCGCGCTCGATGCCGCCGTCCATGGCGATCTCGACGCTGCGCCCGGAGGCGCGGGCGAGTGCAGTCAGCCGGCGGGCCTTGTCGAGCGCGCGCGGGAGGAACTTCTGGCCGCCGAAGCCGGGGTTGACCGACATCAGCAGCACGTAGTCGAGCTGCGGCAGGAGGTCGACCAGCATCTCGACCGGCGTCGCCGGGTTGACGGCGAGCCCGGGGGAGGCACCGCCCTTCCGGATGTGGGTGACCAGGCGGTCGAGGTGGACCTCCGCTTCCCAGTGGATGGCCACCCGCGCCGCGCCGGCGGCCAGGTAGTCGTCGATCAGGCGGGCGGGATTCGAGACCATCAGGTGGACGTCGATCGGCAGGCGGGTCCGCTTGGCGACGGCGGCCAGGACCGGGATGCCGAACGACAGGTTGGGCACGAAGTGACCGTCCATCACGTCGAAGTGGATGAGATCGGCCCCACCCCGCTCGCAGAGCGCGAGCGCCCCGCCGAGGTCGGCCAGATCGGAGGCCAGGAGCGACGGCGCGAGCCGCATCGGCTACGAGACGCCCTCGGCGGTCGCCACCACCAGCGACACGGCATCGTCGCGGGTGAGCGGATGGCCGGGGAGGGGGAACTGCCGCAGGATGACGCCGGCCGATACCCCCTCGTAGCGCTCGAACTTGACGTTGCCGAGCCGGAAGCGCTGCCGCTCGAAGAAGAGCCGCACGCCGTCGTACTGGCGATAGACGAGGTCCGGCATGACGAAGCGCTGGCCCGGCGTGGCGGCGGCCAGGAGCACGTCGACCGCGGTCGCGGGCGCGACCATCGCCCCCGGGTCGGGGGTCTGGTCGACGACCGAGCCGGGCTCCTCGGCGGCGGCGAAGGCGATCAGCGTCTTGCCCACCGCGAGGCCGGTGGTCGAGAGCGTCAGCTGGGCGGCGGGGAACGCCTTGGCGGTCAGGTTCGGCACCTCGACCCGCTGAGGTCCGAGCGACAGCACGAGGTCGACGCCGCTCCCGCGCTTGACGAAGGTGCGGGCGTCGGGCACCTGGCGTAGCACGCGGCCGGCGGGCACGGCGTCGTCGTAGCGGCCCTTGGGCGCCACCCGGCGCAGCGTCAGCCCGCGGTCCGCCAGGGCGACGGCGGCCTCGTCGCGGGTCATGCCGGCGACCTTGGGAACCGCGGTTACCCCGCTGCGCACGAACTGGCTGAACGCCATGTAGGCGGCGACCAGGAAGACGGCCACGACGAGCAGGCCATAGGCCAAGAGCCCCAGCGCGCGCAAGATCCTGGCCCCCATAAGAGCGGCAGTCTAGCAGAGGCGCCGGAGGGGTCCGGCGAGCGGCCCGCGGACGGCTGAAAAAACGGCGCCGGGAACGCTCCCGGCGCCGAAGGAGAACGGCACTACAGGGTATACGGGCGACGAGGGCGAAGCGGCTTGCGTATCTACTTTCCATCGCAAACGGATCTATTCGGATCGATCGATCGGTCGCGGGGTCGCCCGTGCTCGCGCGCCGCCTCTTAGAATGAGGCATCGTGGTGCGCCCCCGCCGTCCGCCGCCGCCGCTCCTCGGGGTCCACGTGTCCGTCGCCGGAGGGGTGGCGACGGCCTTCCCGCGCGCCGCCGCCCTCGCCTGCGGCGCCATCCAGATCTTCGTCAAGAACGCCAACCAGTGGCGCGGCAAGGATCTGCTCGACGCGGAGATCCAGGCGTTCCACGGCGCCCGCCGGGCGAGCGCGGTGGGGCCGGTGCTCGCCCATGCCTCTTACCTGATCAATCTGGCGGCGACCGATCGCTCGATCCTTGCGCGGTCGCGGGCGGCCCTGGCGGACGAGCTCCACCGCTGTGCCCTGCTCGGGGTCGACGGGCTGGTGCTCCACCCGGGGGCGCACCTGGGCGCCGGTGAGAGCAAGGGGATCGCGCGCGCCGCGCGCTCGCTCGACCGCGTCCTCGCCACCGTGCCGCCGGGCCCCACCCGCGTCCTTCTCGAGAACACCGCCGGCCAGGGGAGCTGCCTCGGCCACCGGCTCGAGCACCTGGCGGCGATCCTGGGCCGCGTCGCGCAGCCGGAGCGGGTCGGTGTCTGCATCGACACCTGCCACGCCTTCGCCGCGGGCTACGCGATCCACGAAGCGGAGGGCTACGAGGCGTTCGTCGCCGAGCTCGGCGAGCGGATCGGCTTCGCGGCGCTGGGCGGGATCCACCTGAACGACTCGCGGCGCCCCTTCGCCTCGCGCCGCGATCGCCACGCCCACATCGGCGAGGGCGAGATCGGCCTCCCCGCCTTCGCCCGCTTCCTCGCCGACCGGCGCCTGCGCCGGGTTCCCATGATCGTCGAGACCGACCCCGAGGAGGAGATGGCCGGCCACCGGCGCGATCTCCAGGCGCTGCGCGGCCTGCTGGCCGGGTGAGCGAGCTCTCTAGCCGAGCGCCGCGAGCGCGGCCTCGAGGCGCGGCAGGGCCGCCTCGACGTCGGCGACACTCACCGCGCCGACCGAGAGACGGAACCAGCCGTCGTCCTCTGGCCGGCCGAAGGCCTGGAAGGGAACGGCGCCGATCGCGGCCGCCTCGAGGAGGTAGCGTCGCACCTGCTCGTTGGTCGCCAGGGCGTCGCCGGCGGGGGTCCGCCGGCCGAAGGGGTGGATGCGCGCCGAGAGGTAGATCGCGCCCATCGGGGGGATGCTGTCGACCGGCGCGCCGCGCGCCTTCATCGCCTGGATCCCGCCGTGGAGGAGATCGAGCCGCTCGGCGATCTTCCGGTGGAAGGTCGAGTGGAAGTCGCGGATGGCGGCCGGGTCGTCGAGGAGCGCCAGCGTCGCCACTTGCTCGGCGCGCGGCGCCCAGGCGCCGACGTGGCCGAGGACCGCCGACATCCGCGCGATCACGTCCGCCGGCCCCACCGCCCAGCCGACCCGCAGGCCGGTCGCCGCGAAGGCCTTGCTGATGCCGTCGACGAAGATGGTGTAGCGCGCCATCTCGGGATCGAGCTCGGGCGGAGTCACGTGCACCGTGTCGCCGAAGCACAGCATCCAGTAGATGTGGTCGTAGAGCAGGTAGAGCGGGCGCTCGCCGCGCGGCTCGCGCATCCGGTTCTCCGCCAGGATCGCCTCGCAGATGCCGGCCAGCACGTCGCGGCGGATCGCCGTGCCGGTGGGATTCAGGGGCGAGTTGAGGCACACCAGCCGCGCGCCGGGGAGCGCCCGCGCCAGCGCCTCGCGGGTGGGGAGGAAGCGGTCCTCGGCGCGGCACGGCACCGGCACGCCGACGGCGCCGACCATGTGCACGTAGTGGTTGTTGTTCCAGCTCGGGAGCGGGTAGACCACCCGGTCGCCGGGATCGCAGACCGTCCTGTAGGCGCAGTAGATGATCGGCCGCGCGCCGCCGGTCACCAGGATCGACTCGACGGGATAGGCGAGGCCCAGCTCGCGGGCGTAGAAGCGGCCGACGGCGCGGCGCAGCTCCAGCACGCCGTTGGCCGGCGGGTAGTTGGTCTCCCCGGCGTCGAGCGCCGCCCGCACCGCGTCGGCCAGCCGCCGCGGGATGGGGAAGTGGCGGGGATTGAAGTCGCCGACCGTGAGGTCGCAGACCGTCTGGCCGGCGGCGGCCAGCGCGCGCATGTCGGCGGCGATCTTGAGGATCTCCGAGCCGACGAGACCCGCCGCCATGCGCCCGGCGCGGCCGCCCGGATCGGCTCCCGTTTCACGGGCCAGGGCCGCCAGGTCGGAGCTTGCGCGCACGGTCGCCACGGTGGCCTCCATTCTCTCACAGGGTGCCGGGAGCCGCCCCCCTAGACGGCGCCCTTGAGGAGCCGCAGCAGGCGCTCGGCGATGAAGGCGGCGTCGATCGCTTCGAGGCTCGCCTCCTCGTGGACCGGCTCGGCCTTAGCCCAGCCCCAGCGCAGGCGGACCTTGTCGGGATCGGCGCGCTGGTGGGAGATCTCGAGCAGCCCGCGGCGCGGCTCGCGCGACTGGATCTGGACGTCGAAACGGACGCGCTCGGTCGAGCGCTCCTGGAGGCGGGTGAGGTGGCCCTGCCGGTCGAGATCGACCATGAACTCGCGCAGCGTCGGCAGGATGATCGACCGCTTGATCTCCTGGAAGCGGTAGAGCAGCCGGTTGCGCTCGATGGCGCGCTCGCGGTCGGCGAGCCGGTCGAGCTCGCGCTGGCTCTCGAGGGTGCCGAGAACCTTCTTGAGCTCCTTGCGTTTGATCTCGTCCAGGCCGCCGACCTCGCGCGTCATCCCGGCGTGAATTCTATCATCCGGCGAGCGGGTGGATCGGGCGGCGCGGGCCCCGCGCCGGATCGAGACATGGAGATCTAAATATTCAATTGACCCACTTGTCGACGATCCGGTTGATCACTTTCTTCGGATAGCTCGCGGTGGGCGACGGCAGGCCGTGGAGCAGCTTGAGCACCTGCGGGAGGGCCTCCTCGACCGCGGCGACCGGGTTGGCGAGCCAGAGGATGCGCTGCCGGCGGCTGACGACGACGAGAGCGGGCGCCGCGGCCGCGCCCTCCGCGGCCGCGGCGACCCCGTACTGGGCGGAGAAGTCGCGATCGTCGTGGAGCAGGGGGAAGAGGAGCTTGCGCTCGACCTGGACCTTCTTCAGGTCGTCGAGCTTGGCGGGCGAGACGGCGAGCACCCGCGTGCGCTGGCGGGCGAGGTCCTTGAGGCCGCGGCCGAGCGCGTCGAGGTCGCGGCGGGCACGGTCGCTCGCCGGGTCGGCGAAGAAGTAGAGCACGAGCGCGGTCTGGATGACCTCGTCGCGCAGCATGAGCAGGGCGTCCTCGGTCGAGGTCAGATCGAAGTTCGGGGCTTCGTCGCCGATCGCGATCGGTCCGGGCGTTCCCATTCGCGCTCCTTCCGGATTGGAGGCTGCGGGCTAAACGCGCTCCCGCGGCTCGTCAGGAGCCCGGCAGCAGGTGGCTCGGCAGGTGCTTGCTCAGGTCGAACCATATCACCACGAACATCAGCAGCAGGATCATCACGAAGCCGACCTGGGCGATGATCTCCTTCAAGCGCAGCGACAGATCGCGCCGGATGACCCCTTCGATCAGCAGGATGAAGATCTGTCCGCCGTCGAGGATGGGGATCGGCATGAGGTTCAGGATCGCGATGCTGATGCTGATGAAGCCCATCAGGTGGAGGAGGTACTTGAAGCCCGTGCGGGCGGCGGCGCCGCTCTCGGCGGCGATCTCGATCGGCCCGGCGAGCGCCCCCTTGGCGGAGATCTGGCGGGTGAAGATCTTGCCGATCAGGCGGAAGGTCTCGACCACGATCTGCGCGTTGTAGCGCAGGCTCTCGACGACCGCCTGCCCCGGGCCGTAGCGCTGGTAGAAGCCGATTCCGATGCCGATCACGCCGCGGCCGTTCTCCAGCCGGGGGGTGACCGGCAGCGTCACCAGGCCGCCGTCGCGCAGCACCTGGATCTCGACCCGCTGGCCGGCGCGCTTCTCGATGTAGGCGACGAAGTCCTTGTTGTCGGCGATCGGGTGGCGGTCGACGGCGCGGATCTCGTCGTTGGTGCGGAAGCCGGCGGCGGCGGCGGGCGACCCGGCGCGGACGTCGGTGACCTGCGGGCGCACGCTGGGGAAGAGGCCGGCCCAGTCGCCGATGGCGTAGCGCGGATCGACCAGCGGCGTGACCGTCGCCGGGAAGCGCCGCGCCCCGCGCTCGACGGTCAGGAGGACCGGCTTGCCGGGCGAGGTCATGAGGGCGAAGCCGAGGTCCTGCCAGTTCCCCACCGACTCGCCGTTGGCGGCGACGATGCGGTCGCCGCGGGCGATGCCGGCGGCGGCGGCCGACGAGGCGGGCTCGACCGAGCCGACGAGCGGCGGGATGCCGGACGGGTTGGGCACCGCGATGCCGACCATGAAGAGGGCAGAGAAGAGGGCGACCGCGAGGACCACGTTCATGAACGGCCCGGCGACGTAGACCAGGATGCGCTGCCAGCGCGGCTTGGAGAGGAACTCGCGCGGGTCGCCCGTCGCCTCCTCCAGGCTCTCGCCGCCCAGGCGCACGTAGCCGCCGAGAGGGATCGCCGAGACCCGGTACTCGGTCTCGCCGCGGGTGAAGCCCCACAGCCGCTGCCCGAAGCCGAGCGAGAAGGTCAGCACCCGCATGCCGAACGTCTTCGCCATCAGCAGGTGCCCGCCCTCGTGGACGAAGATGATGACGCCCAGCGCGAAGGCGAAGGCGAGGATGTTGGTGAGGATGGCGGTCATGGCGTCTCCGGGGAGGGGGTGCGAGCTCCGGCCGCTCGGAACGGCCGATTATACCGAACGACCCGAGGGCTCCGGGGATTCCCGGCTCTCTGGCCGCGGCGCAGCTTGGTCCCGAGGACGGCCGCCTGGAAGGGGGTGAGGGAGGGTGGGCTCGAAGGCGGCCGCCCGCAGCGGACCACGCTGCGCCGCGGCCCTACCGCGCGGTCTCCATCCCGAGCAGCCAGACCCCGAGGAGCATCACCGGGGCGGCGAACATCATGGCGTCGACGCGGTCGAGGAAGCCGCCGTGGCCGGGGAGGACGCTGCCCGAGTCCTTGACCCCGGCGTCGCGCTTGATCATCGACTCGACGAGGTCGCCCACCTGCGCGGCGACCGCCGTCGCCGCCGCCATGGCGAGGAACCCCGCCCTGAGCTCGCCGCGGCGCCAGAGGCTCCAGATCACGGCGGCGACGACCGCCGTCGCGAGCCCGGCGGCGGCCCCCTCCCAGCTCTTCTTGGGGGAGACGACGGGGGCCATCTTGTGGCGCCCCAGCCGCGAGCCGACGTAGAAGGCGGCGGTGTCGCCCAGCCAGACGATCGCCATCAGCAGGAAGACGAGCCAGGGATCGGCCCGCTGCAGGCGGACGATCGCCGCGATCGGCAGCGCGAGGTAGGGGATGCCGAAGCCGAAGATGCCCAGGGTCGCGATCGACTCCTCGACCGGCGTGCGGGAGAAGAGGAGGAGCGCTCCGAGGCCCACCGAGAGCGCGGCGGCGACCGCCAGGACCTCCACCTCGGTCAGGCCGCGCCGGTCGACGAGGGCGAGGTAGATGCCGGCCGCGGCGAGCGGCACGAAGACGAGGAGGAGCGCGAGCGGCGCGTGGGGGGCGCGCTTGCGGGCGATCGCGACGTATTCGAGGACCGCGCCCTCGAAGACCAGCGCCATCACCACGAAGAACCAGCGGTCGGAGAGCAGGAAGACCGCCGCCAAGGCGAGCGGCACCCCGACGGCGGCGGTGGCGAGTCGCTGCATCGGGCGAGCCGGAGCGCGATCCGTCAGTGCTGGCGCCGGCCGGAGGCCACGCGGTCGGCCTCCTCGCCCTTGACGCCGCCGTAGCGCCGGTCGCGGCTCTGGAAGGCGAGGATCGCCTCGTAGAGGTCGCGGCGCCGGAAATCGGGCCACAGCGTCTGCGTCACCCAGATCTCGGAATAGGCGATCTGCCAGAGCAGGAAGTTCGAGACCCGCAGCTCACCCGAGGTGCGGATCATCAGGTCGGGGTCGGGCTGGCCGGAGGTGTAGAGGTAGCGGCCGATCGTCTCCTCGTCGATGTCGGCGCGCTTGCCCGCCGCCCAGTCGGCGACGATCGAGCGGCAGGCGTCGACGATCTCGCAGCGCCCCGAGTAGTTGAGCGCGATGTTGAAGCTCATGCCGCGGCAGCCGGAGGTCGCCGCGATCCCGCGCTCGAGCTCGCGCACCACCGAGGCGTCGAGCTCGCGCCAGCGGCCGAGCACGTTCAGGCGGATGTCGTTCTCGACCAGGCTCTCCGTCTCCTTCCGGAGGTACTCCTTGAGGAGGTTCATCAGCGTCCAGACCTCGATGCGCGGCCGCTTCCAGTTCTCGGTCGAGAAGGCGTAGAGGGTGAGGACGGGCAGCTCGAGCTCCGCCGCGGCCTCGACGGTGTCGCGCACCGCCGCCACCCCGGCGCGGTGGCCCTCGGCCCGCGGCAGGCTCCGCGCCTTCGCCCAGCGGCCGTTGCCGTCCATGATGATGGCGACGTGGCTGGGCAGCCGCGCGAGGTCGAGGCGGCGGACGAGGAGCTCCTCGGGCGAGCCTGGCTCAGCGAGTTTGGAGATGTCGATCATGGCTCGAAGGCCCTTAAGCTACCATAACCTGCGGCCTCTCCCTGCCGCTTTGGCACGGCCGATCAAGGGTCGATCAGGGCTCAATCAGGGGGCCGATCAGGGACTGCCGAGCGGGCTCCACTCCGGGGGGTAGCTCACCCGTTCCAGCACCAGCCCGTGGGCCGGGGCGGTCGCGCCGGCGGCGCCGCGGGGCGCGCCGGCGAGGAGGGCCGCGAACCCCTCCAGCGAGCGTTTTCCGAGACCCACCTCGACCAGTGTTCCGACCAGAGCACGAACCATGCCGCGGAGGAACCCTTCGCCCTCGATCCGGAAGCGCAGCTCGGCCCCGTCCTCGCTCCAGGAGGCGGCGAGGATCCGGCGGCAGGGCTGACCGTGCGATCCGCCGGCGGCGGCGAAGGCCGAGAAGTCGTGGCGCCCGGGCAGGTGGGCGGCGGCCGCGGCGAGGAGCGTGAGGTCGATCCGCGGGTCGACGCGGACGGCGAACGGGGCGTCGAGCGGCGACAGCACGGCGGCGCGGCTCAAGCGATAGCGGTACTCCTTGGCGGCGGCGTGCTTGCGGGCATGGAACCCCTCCGGCATGCGGTCGGCCGCGAGCACCCGGACGTCCTCCGGGAGGAGGCGGTTGGCGCCATGGACGAGGGCGGAGAGGGGGAAGGGGCCGGCGAGCTCCAGATGGGCGGCCTGGCCGCGGGCGTGGACGCCGGCGTCGGTGCGGCTCGCCCCGAAGACGCGGACCGGCCGCGCGAGGAGCTCGGCCAGGGCCGACTCCAGCACCTCCTGCACAGCGAGGGCGTTCTCCTGCCGCTGCCAGCCGGCGTAGGCCGCGCCGCGGTAGGAGACGATCAGGCGATAGACCACGACGGCCGGCGGGAGAGGGTCCGGGAGGCCACGGCGATGGCGAGGAACGGCACCCAGACGGCGAGGAACACCCACGGCAGCAGGGCGACGCTCGTCCCCCGCGGGATGTAGGCGAGGAGGAGGAGCCCGGAGAGCGCCAGCCAGGCGCGGTGGCGCGCGAGCGCCGCCCAGGGGAGCACCCAGAGCACGTACCAGGGGTAGATCGTCGCCGAGAGGAGGAGGAGGCGAGCGAAGAGACGGCCGCTGCCCGCGATGGGATCGCGCTCGAAGAGCGAGGCGACGACCGCCGCGGCACCCCCCGCGGCGAGCGCGAGCTTCGCCAGGAGCTGTGGATAGAGGTAGGGATAGATCCAGTTCCAGCGATAGTACTCCTGATGGGCGAGCTTCCAGGCGTCGAGCCGGGCCGCCAGCGCCGGGGCGAGGTGGAGGGCGTCGAAGAGCCGCCAGAGAGGCTCGAAGAGGGGGCCGTTGAACTCCCAGCGCAGGCCATAGGTGAGGAGGCCCGGCGGCGGCCCGCCGGTCGCCAGGAGCCCGGGGAGGAACGCCGTCAGCAGGAGGACGCCGGCGCAGAGCAGGAAGAGGGGGGAGCGGCCGCTCTGGCGGCTCCACATCGGGATGGCGGCGGCCGGCGCGAGCTTGACCAGCGCTCCGGCGGCCGCGCAGGCGGCCGCTCCGGCGGCGCGCCGGGGCGAGGGGCGGGGCTCGCCGCGCCGGGAGAGCACGAGGAGGGCCGCGCCGAGCGCCGCCGCGACGCCCAGCGCGTCGACGTGGCCCATGCCGGC
>Ga0307470_10000671_pt1 | contig 15229 bp, 13 predicted proteins | sample atmos_gasesAM3C__FD_204565 | JGI IMG/M metagenome (GOLD analysis project Ga0307470, IMG submission 204565) | Hardwood forest soil microbial communities from Morgan-Monroe State Forest, Indiana, United States - atmos_gasesAM3C_05 | ecosystem: Environmental > Terrestrial > Soil > Temperate forest... | reverse complement strand
GAGGCACCATCGCGCACGACCGTGGTGCTGTCGTCGAACACCTGGAATCGGCGCGTGGCCAATATCATGTCCATGAACCGGCGATTGACCTGCCGGTTGGTCAAATTGATCTTTTGCGCGACGTCGCGCGAGAACAGCAACTTATCGTCGCTGGAATCGCCGACGCCGGTCATTTGCGTATAGACGCGAATCAGGCGCGCTTCATTGACCAGTTGCATGCGGCCGAAGTCGACGCCGGACGGCATGCGCACCGGACCATGCGCGATTTTTACCGGCGCCGCCGCATCCGGATTGGTCGCCGCGGCGGCTACCAGCCCCGACCCCAATATGAACGCCGCGGCGGCCAGGCCTCTATTCATGATTGATTTCCGGGCTTCGGCTTTGGTATTTGCTTCTTCGGCTTCGCCGATCCCTTCGTCGAGGCCGGTCCCTCGGTCTCGCGCTTCGCGGTCTGCCCGCAGCTGTCCGCATACGACTCGTAGGCGTATATGGTCGCCATCGAGGGGACCAAGCGAACCACCGTGTCGCCCAGCTGCATTTGCGCGTACACGCCTTGGCTATTCGCAAGAATCAGCCGCGTGAGCGCGCTCGTTTTCCATTTCGTGTACGAGGACGCCGTCAGCCTTTGCACTTCGCCGATGGCCACGACGTCGCCGTTGGTGCGCTGATCCTTGGACAGCAGCGGTTCCGCCAGCTTTTGGGCGGTCGGCGTTTGCACGTCGTCGTTCAATGCGGCGGCGAACGAGAACGCAGCACCGTCGGGCATCTGCAGGTATTGTTCGGCGAAGGATTTGCGGTTCTCCTGCTTGAGCGTTTGGTCGATGAGCTCTCCCGCTTCGCCGGGATCGCACAGATAAACGTGATAGATGAACCCCGGCGTCTCGTTGCGGAACAATGCATCGGCGAAGTAGGCGGATTCCTTCGATCGATCCAATGCGCCGAAGACCGCATCGGCATCGTTCACGTCGACGGATTTTTCGTGCTGCACCAGCCGATAGTGATGTTTCAACGCCGCCGGTTCGGCGATCAGACCGGCGTAAAGCGCATCCGAACTCAGCTTTATCAACGGCCCCGCCTCCTTCATGTACTCCCCGGCCAGAGGCAGCGCCGCAAAGATCTCGTACATATTCTTGTCATGAGCGGTTTTCACGACCTCCTGCATGAACGACATGGAGAATGCGCCGAATGCAGCAACGCCCGACGTGGTTCTCAAGTAGGCGCGCGAACGTCCCATCACTCCCGTTCGCTGCGCGCGGTACTCGGCATAAGCAGTCGGATCACTGTGTTGCAGAAACTTGATCGCCAGATTCTGCATGCCGAGGTCATTGGCGAAGTCGCGCAACGACGTATCGGGTCCGAAGGAATCGATGAATTTCAGATCTTCCGGCGATAACCACTTGCCGAGATCCGCGTCCATGTGTCGAACGGTCAATTCGTCCTTTGCGGCGATCGCCTGACGGCGCTTGTCCAGCACATCCGCCATCAATGCGGCCTGCTCCTGCCGTTTGCTGAGCAGCGACGCGTACTCCGCTTCCAGGCCGGCGAAATCCTTGTGTGCCGCGTCGAGAACATGGTGCGCAATGCGCGTGCCCACGACCAAAGCCGCCATGAGCAGCACGCTTTGCTGCTGATTCAAGGTCATCTTGGACGCCGTGGCGGACGGCAAGGTGATGCTTTCCTTGCGCAGCGCATCGTCGTCCCCGGTCAGCGTGGTGAGAAAATCCGTGAGTACTTTGTCGCTGTAGGAAGTGGCTTTCTGACGCAGCAAATCGCCCGCGAGCTCTTTCATACGGCCGCCGAGATCGGTCAGAAAATTGTGCGTCTTTGCGGCCGCGATCTGCTCGGATGCTTGACCGACGATCGCCGCCAGTTCGCTCTGGGCCCTGGGGTCGGCGGCCGCTCCTTTTACGGCCTCGAGCTCCTCCTTGAGGTCTTCTCCCGTCACGGTACCCTTGAGAAACAGCTGCCGTGCCTGTTCCTGCGAAGCCAGCTTAGGTGTCCCCGCCGGATGGTTGGCGGCAGCAGGCGCGTTCGTGCCGGTCAGTCCTGGCAAGGGAGGAATCGAGCCGGTCGATCCGGGTATCGGAGGAATTGGGGGAAGCGCCCCGGAAGCCGTGGCGCGCTGCTCGCTCGACACCAATGCGGTCATCAGGCACACGCTCAACGCGGCCGCCGTGGCGACGGCGACTCTCGCAATCCGCCGCTTCCCCGGATCGCGCATACGTTGAATATCCATGTCTCTCCCCGAGTCAGGACGACTGCAAACGCCATTGAACGTTACGCAGACTGGAGCGGGGTTGAAAATATTACAATACCAGCAAACCCCAGGGAGGCCGGGCTGAACTATCTACTGCGACGCAGCATTCCGAGCGTCCGCGTTCTACCCGAGGAGCGGATCAGACGGCGTCGGGGCGGCAGAAGAACAGGTACGCGGGCAGGACGTTCAGGGGTTCGAATTGGCGGCGGACGTAGCAAAAGATCCGCTGCAGATCTTGCAGGACGCGGGTCGAGAACTGATATACGAGAAAGGCGCCGCGCGGCTCCAGCACACTTCGGGTCTTGCGCAAGATGCGCTCGCGCACCGGTGCGGAAATGGTGCTGAACGGAATGCCCGAGATGATGTAATCGGCCTTTTCATGGCCGTGCTGACGCAGGATCTCGACCACCCCCTCTGCGGACCCTTCGACCACGTGAAGGCGCTCATCCTCGGTATAGGAGCGCAGGAAACTCACGAACTCCGGGTTGGTTTCGATGGCAATGAGGCTCGCGTCGGGACGCATGCGCCGCAGGATTTCCGCGGTGATGCCGCCGACGCCGGGGCCGTACTCCACGATCACGCGCGCCTGTGCCCAATCGATCGGCTGCAGCAGCTGTTTGATCAAGAACCGAGAACTCGGGACGATCGAGCCGAGCATCCGGGGATGGCGAAAAAAATTGCGCGCAAACAGCAGCGCGTGCCCGCCTCGCGCCCTGCTCGATGGGTGTTGGTTGTTCGACACGGCATTTCCTGTCTGGCTGCTGCTCATTTCAGATAACTCCCGCCACGTTATGCGTCAGTTCCCCGTAGGCTCACCGGCTGCAAGATTAATGACTATGCTGATCGCGCCGTCACCGGAATCTTGTCCTCCTTCGCCATGACCCGTGTCAAGAAAAATCCAAATTGACCGTCGGCGTCCGATGACATTGCGCACCAATTGCGCGAACCATCCACGCTGCGGCGTCAGACGATACCTACATGAGTTTATAGAGAACGGTAATGGCGCGAAGATAGCTCTCGCTCCTTATCATGAGCGCTCAATAGACAGAAATCATCCACTCTACGTATTACGGGAACGCCCATGACCACCAAACTACCCGCGGTAGTGACCGCCTACCTGGCCGCCGACAAAGCGCAGGACTTGGACAAGCTCTGCCAGTGCTTCACGAACGATGCACAAGTGCATGACGAGAGCCGCCAGTATCAAGGCCACGATTCCATACGGACGTGGAAAAAACAAACCGCCGCCAAGTACGACTACACCGTAGAACCGATCGACGTCGCCGTCACCGAGAGGAACATCAAGCTGCACGCGCGCTTGACCGGCAACTTCCCCGGCAGCCCGGCCGAGCTTCGATACACATTCGTGCTCGCCAACGGCAAAATCCAATCGCTGGCCATTCACTGAGCGAGGGCGGCGTGCGGGGCTACGGCTTCGCAGTGCCCGGCGCGGCCTGCTTGCGATGTTGTTCGGCGAGCATCGAATCGGGGAGCACATGTGCGATCGCCGCCCGGACTTTGTTGGAGAAGCCCGCCACGACGCTCGATTTGCCTTGCAGCATCGCCGCGAAACCCATTCTGGCGACCTCGGCGGCGTCCGCCTTGCCCTCGCTGACGCCGAGCTTGGTGTCCATCATGTCGGCGCGTTCGAAGAACGCCGTGTCCGTCGGGCCGGGCATCAAACATGTCACTGTGACGCCTGTGTCCTTGAGTTCGTTGCTGAGCGCGACGGAGAACGAGTCCAGAAAGGCCTTCGTGCCGTTATAGACTGCTTGAAACGCTCCCGGCATCAGTCCGGCAATCGATCCCGTGATGAGAATGCGCCCTCGCCTACGTGCGCGCATTATCCGGCCCACTTCGTGGACCAGGCACAATGTGCCGTCGATGTTGGTATGCACGACTCTGATCGCCTCGCCAATGTCCTGATCGAGGAATCCCTTGCCGAGTCCGCGTCCCGCATTGGCGAGCAACGCGTCCACCGGACGGCCGGCCGCCTGTATTTGCTCGACCAGCCGTTCCACCCCCTCGGCGGTCGACAGGTCGCACTGCACGGGAACCACCAGCGATCCATACGATAGCTCGGCAGCCGCCGCCTCGATTTCCGGTTCGTCCGCCGCCACGATGAGATCGTAGTTCGCCTTCACGCAGAGCTGCGCGAGTTCGAATCCGATGCCGGTCGACGCTCCGGTGACAACCGCCAATCTTCGTATCTGATTGTTCATGTGCGGGGCCCTCTCTCCAGCGCTCGTTTCTCCGGCATCGTAGCCTCCCGCGTGAGGTGGATGTTAAAATCGGCCGACGCTGCAGATTGACGCAGTTGCCTGCGGCTTATAATGAGAATCCGCTGATTTCCGGCACCAGATATATCCTACACTGCTGCGTCCGGCGGACCGATCGGGAGAAGCAATGACGAATCCGGCAGGAGCGGCGACCGAGCAATGCGACGTGGCCGTGATCGGCGGCGGCCCCGCCGGCAGCACCGCGGCGACGCTGTTGGCGCGGCGCGGCTACAAAGTGATTGCGCTCGAGAAGGCCCGTCACCCCCGGTTCCACATCGGCGAATCGCTGCTGCCGATGAATCTGCCGTTGTTCGAGCGGCTCGGTGTTCTGGATAAAGTGCGCGCGCTCGGCGTATTCAAGCCGGGCGCCGATTTCGAGGCGGACAACGAGCGCGGCTACAACAGCTACGAGTTCGCCCGCGCGATCGGCAACAGCCCGCCGCACGCTTACCAGGTGTGGCGGCAGGATTTCGACAAGATGCTGTACGATCATGCGCGCGACTGCGGCGCGGATGCGCGCGAGGGCCATGAGGTTGTGGCGGTGGAGCAGCTGGGCGCGCGTGAAACCCGGCTCGATGTGCGCGCCGATGACGGCCGCAGCTACTGCATTCAGTCGCGTTACCTGGTCGATGCCAGCGGCCGCGACGCCTTCGTCTCCGGCAAGAAGCGGCTTCGGCGCAAGAACAACCAGCATCAGAGCGCGGCCATCTTCGGCCACTTCCGCGATGCCGAGCGGCGCCCCGGCAGGGACGAGGGCAACATCAGCATTTACAGCTTCGAGCATGGCTGGATGTGGATGATTCCGCTGCCCAGCGGCGTGATGAGCGTCGGCGCCGTCTGCCGCCCCGATTATCTCAAGCAGCGCAAAGGCCGCACGGTGGATTTCCTCTTCGACACGCTGAAGCGCAATCCGGCGCTGTGGCGCCGCCTCGAACGCGCCTCGCTGATCGACGACGAGGTGCGCGTCACCGGCAACTATTCCTACGACTCGGCGTGCATGGGCGGCCCGGGCTGGGTACTGGTCGGCGATGCATTCGCGTTCCTCGATCCGGTGTTCTCCTCCGGCGTGTACCTGGCGATGAGCGGCGCGGAGCAGGCGGCGAACGCGGTGGATACGGCGCTGCGCGAACCGGCCCGCGAAGCGGCGCTGTTGCGCAAGCTGGAAAAGCGCCAGCGCGCCGGCATGGCGCGCTTTTCGTTCTTCATCTATCGCTTCAATGGCCCGGTGATGCAGCAGATGTTCCGCCAGCCGCGCAATACCTGGCAGCTGGAGCAGGGCGTGATCTCCATGCTTGCCGGCGACCTGTTCGACACGCCCAAGGTGCTGTGGCGTTTGAAGGTGTTCAAGCTGGTCTATGCGATCAGCGGCCTGCGGGAGTGGCGGCGCTGGCGCGCCGAGCACAAGTACCGGCTGGCGCAGGCGCGCTCGCAATTCACCGGCGGCAACACGCCGCTGGACAAGATTTGATGCGCGCGGGACCGCGTGCGCCGTCCGTAGGGGGACTATACATAGGAGACTCAACATGACAATCAATCGCCGACTGATCTTGATCCTTGGCGTTGCCGCAATCATGAGTGTCGCGGCGGCCGAGTCGTATGCGGACGAGACCTGCAATTCGCCGTACATGTCCGGGCTGATCAAGGGCCAGGAAGATTTCGTGCACGTGTGGACGCTGGGCGTGCCGGGCATGGGCGACGGATCGGACAAGCTGGTCACCATCGATGCCAATCCCGCATCGAAGACCTACGGGAAAGTGATCGACAAGGTTTCCGTCGGCGGCATCGGCGAAGCGCATCACATGGGGTTCACGGACGATCGGAAATATCTCTGGGCCGGCGGACTCGACGACAGCAAGATCTACGTCTTCGATGTGGGCACCGTCCCATCTCACCCGAAGCTGGTCAAGACGATCGACAATTTGCCGGCGCAGACCCGCTACGCGGGACCGCACACATTTTACGCTCTGCCCGGCCGCATGCTGATCGGCAATCTATCGAACGCCGCGGACAAGGGCGGCGTGACCGGCATGGCGGTGTACAACAACAAGGGAGACTTCGTCGCCAAGTACGACATGCCCACCACCGCGATCAGGGAAATCAAGGGCGATGGCTATGGCTACGACATTGCGGTGAATCCCGCAAAGAATACTCTCTTGACCTCGAGCTTCACGGGTTGGAACAACTACATGCGCGCTCTCGGCGAAGTCGTGAAGGACCCCGAGGCGATGAAGCATTTCGGCAATACCATGGTGGTGTGGAATTTGAAGACCATGGAGCCGGAACAGATTCTCGCCGTGCCGGGAGCTCCGTTGGAGATTCGCTGGGCGCTGCCCGCGGGCCAGAATTGGGCGATCACGGCCGCGGCATTGACCTCGCAGCTATGGCTGGTCAAGCGCGACGGTCAAGGCCGTTGGCAGGCGAAGGACGTCGCCGCGATCGGCGATCCGGCCAAGATTCCTTTGCCCGTGGACATTTCGATCACGGCCGACGCGAAAGGTTTGTGGGTGAACACCTTCATGGACGGCACCACGCATTATTTCGATCTCACCGATCCCGAGCATCCGCGGCAAACCTACACCAAGCACACCGGCAGCCAGGTGAACATGGTGTCGCAGAGCTGGGACGGCCGCCGCGTCTACATCACCTCGAGCTTGCTGTCGAAATGGGATAAGACGGGCAAGGACAACGAGCAGTTCCTGCGCGCATTCCATTGGGACGGCCATGAGCTCACGCCGGCCTTCGAGGTCGACTTCACCAAGGAACAGCTCGGCCGTCCCCATCACATGAAATTCACCGCAAACCCGCAGCGATTGGTCTCGCTGACGGCCGCGTCCGCACGCTGATGCGCGGCGCGGTGGCGGCCGGCGCGGTGGCGGCCGGCGCCGTACTGTCTCTCGCCGGCGTTGCGGGCGGCACCGAAGACCCCGGCAAGGCGGCGGCGCCGCGCATGGAATTCATTCCGCCGCCGGCGGGCAGCTATAGGCTCGAGAGGATCCAGCCGGTAACCGACGCCGTTTTTCTCGATGGCAACGGGCGTGCAGTCAGACTCTCGGCGCTGACCCAAGGCAAGATCACTCTGCTCACCTTTTTTTACACCTACTGCGTCGATCCTTTGGGTTGTCCCTTCGCGCACACCACCCTGGCTGATTTGCGCGATCGCGTGACGGGCGACCGCTCGCTCGCCGGACGCGTGCGTTTCGTCAGCGTCAGCTTGGATCCGACCCACGATACGCCTGCGGCCCTCGCGAGCTACGGCCGGGGATTCGCCGTCGATCCGACATTCGAGTGGCGCTTCTTGACGGCGCGCGGCGTGCCGGAGCTGCTGCCCGTTCTCGATGACTTCGGGCAGGATGTCAGCGTGGACATCGACGAGCATGGGCGCGCTACGCGCACCTTGCATCACATGCTGAAGATGTTCCTGATAGACGCCCGGGGCGAAGTACGGGAAATTTACACTCTGGCCTTCTTACAACCGCAAGTGATGTTCAACGACATCAAAACACTGGCGCTGGAAGCGGGCTGAAACACCGGCCTGCCGAATCGAGAAACAACGGATACCACATATGCACCAACCCGCACCCAACCGCTACGAACGCATTCCTTACGCCCGCTGCGGCCGCAGCGGGCTGCAGTTGCCGCGAATTTCGCTCGGCCTATGGCAGAATTTCGGCGGCAGCACGCCGTTCGAAAATGCTCGCGAGATGGTGCTCGGATCCTTCGACCGCGGCATCACGCATTTTGACCTGGCCAATGATTACGGGCCGCCGCCGGGGTCCGCGGAGGAACAGTTCGGCCGCATTCTCGGCGGCGATCTGGCGCAGCATCGCGACGAAATCATCGTCTCGACCAAGGCCGGCTACCGGATGTGGCCGGGACCTTACGGCGAATGGGGTTCCCGAAAATATCTTCTCGCCAGCCTGGACCAGAGCCTGAAGCGCATGCGGCTGGACTACGTCGACATATTTTATTCGCATCGCTTCGACCCGGAGACGCCGCTGGAAGAGACCATGAGCGCGCTCGAGACCGCCGTGCGCAGCGGCAGAGCGCTCTATGTCGGGATCTCGTCTTATGGACCCCAAGAGACCCGCGCGGCCGCCGCGCTGCTGCGCGAAATGAAGGTTCCGTTCGTGATTCATCAGCCGTCCTATTCCATGCTCAATCGATGGGTGGAGAATGGCCTGTTGGCGGTGCTGGAGGATGAAGGCATCGGCTGCATCGCCTTCTCGCCGCTGGCGCAAGGATTGCTCACGGCAAAATACCTGAACGGCGTCCCGGATGCCTCGCGCGCCGCCCTGGACGACTCGTTCAACAAGACGATGTTGAGCGCAGGCAATCTCGAGAATGTACGCCAACTCGACAGCATCGCCCGCGAACGAGGCCAGAGCCTGGCGCAAATGGCGATCGCGTGGGTGCTGCGGAAGCCGGCCGTTACCAGTGCACTCATCGGCGCCCGCAACTGCGCGCAGATCGATGAGTGCCTCGGTGCGCTCGAGAACCTGCATTTCAGTCGGGCCGAACTCGACAGAATCGACCGGTATGCGCTCGAGGGCGGCCTCAATATTTGGGCCGATTCGAGCCAGCCGGCGAGCCATTCGGCGAGTCAGCCGGACTGATCTCGTATCCGTCGGTCAGCGTGTTCAAGAACGCCACGATGGCCCCGATGTCGCCGTCGCTCAGGGCCGGCGGATCGCCGCGGCGCCGATCGAAAGGCGGCTGGACGTCGACATTGCCCCGGTACTGAACCGGCAGGTCGTCGAATTTCATCGGGGTCCCGTCCGGCCCCGGCGGATACCATTTTTGCGGCTGCGTGTCCCGCTCCGCATAGAAGCGCACCACATCCGCCAAGCGATGAAACACCCCGTTATGAAAGAAGGTGCTGCGAGTCGCGGCATTGCGCAGCGAGGGGGTACGGAACAGACCGCAATATTCTGGTTTGTCCGCGAGGTCCGTTCGCAACGGTCCGCACAGTCCGAGGTCGTAGTAGCCTGCGTTGGCATTGGCGGGAATCGCCGAGTTGCGCGGCGCGCCGACGGCGGCATAGCCGAAATCCGTGAACTGCGGGAAGGCACCCCTGCGCATGGCGCTGGGATGACAGCGCGCGCAATTGCCTCGTGCCGGATCGTTGAACGCGGCCAGACCCCGCATTTCTTCCCTGTTCAGCGCTGCCTCGTGCCGCAGCCAGGCGTCGTACTTGCTGCTGTAGGGATAGAATTCCGCGGGGCTTTGCTGAAACGCTTCCAGGCCCATCAGCACCGCCTTGAACGCCAATGCCTCGTCGTCGAACACCTTGCCGCCGAAGGTATCGCGAAACCGCGCTGCATAAGGCGCGCGCTGCACCTTCGCCACCACCGCTTCGGCGCTCACGTTCGCCATTTCGAACGGCGAGAGCAGCGGCAGCCGCGCTTGATCGTGCGCCGATTGCGCGCGGCCGTCCCAGGTGCGGCCGCCGGCCGGGCCCTGATCGATGCCGTCGTCCCCTTCGTCGTCGAAGAAGTGTTCGGTGAACGGCGGGATGTTTTGGGTGTACCTCAGCGAGGGGACGGCGCGCATGCCGAAGCGCCGACCGTCGCGGCCGCCGCGCTGCACCGGCGAGTCGTTCGGCGGTCCGAACGCTCGCCGCGGTTCATGGCAGCTCGCGCAGGCCACCTGGCCCGAGGCCGATAAGGACGTATCGAAGAACAGCGCGCGGCCGATATCCGTCATCGCCGCCGCGGAGGGCACCCTCTCGAAGCTGTTGGCGTAGAAGGGAGCGTCCTCGGCGGCCGTGCCGCGAACACCGCCGGCCGCGAGCCAAACCAGCGCGGCCCCGAGGATCGCCATTGAGGTTCGGGATGCGCGCCTGATGAGACGCCTCAGTGCACCGAGCTGCCGCTGTCGCTCGCCGCGCCCGCATTGAACAATTGCGCAACATCCACCGCATCGAACACGTAGGCGCGATTGCAGAAGTCGCAGCGCACTTCGACTTCCCCGCGTTCGGCCAGAACCGCATGTGTCTCCGCGTCGCCCAGGCTCTGCAGCATGCGGCTGACCCGCTCGCGCGAACAGCGGCAGCGGAAATAGACCGGCGCCGGCTCGAACAGGCGGACGTCATCCTCGTTGAACAGGCGGTGCAGAATCTCCGCGTCGGCCAGCGTCTGCAGTTCCCCCGGCGTGAGCGTCTCGCCGATCAGCTGCACGCGCCGCCACGCGTCCTCCACGGCCCCCGCGTCCGCGCCCGGCGGAGCGTCCGCAACGGGTAGCTTTTGCAGCAGCATTCCCGACACTCCGAATGCGTCGGCATGCAGCCACAGCCGCGTCGGCAATTGCTCGGAATTCTCGAAATAGACCTGCAGCGATTCCGCCAGGCGCCCGCCCGCAATCGGTACGATGCCTTGATAGCGCTGCGCGCCGTCGTCGGTTTCCAGGGTGACGGTGAGATTGCCGGCGCCGATGAGATCGGCGATCCGATCCTGTCCGCCGGCTGCGCCGCTGCCCGCGTCCCCATCCACGGCTTCCCGGAATCGCGCCAGTCCCCGGACGCCGAGGCCGCAGGTGCATTGCGCCAGTAGGAGATGCACGGGGCCGTCGCCCTGCAATTGCAGCGATAGAACGCCCTCGAACTTGACCGTCGCCGCCAGCAGCAAAGAGGCCGCCACCGTCTCGCCCAGGGTGTCGCGGATCGCCGCCGGATACTCGCGGTGCTCGATCAACGCGCGCCAGGCCGCGTCCAGATGTACCAAGTGTCCGCGAATCGGGTAGTGCTCGAACATGAAGCGATGCAGGCAGTCGCGGTCATGCATCGTGGGCGCCACCCCCCAGCTTCAGCTTGAGCAATTCGTTGAGTTGCGCCGGATTCGCCTTGCCTGCCGTTGCCTTCATCACCTGTCCGACGAAGAAACCGAATAATTTATCCTTGCCGGAACGGTAATCGGCGAGTTGCTTCGGGTTGGCGGCGATCACGGCGTCGATCACTCCCTCGATGGCGCCGGAGTCGGTGATCTGCTTCAGGCCCTTGGCCTCGATGATGGCGTCCGCGGATTTGCCCTCGGCCCACATCGCCTCGAACACTTCCTTGGCAATCTTGCCCGAGATGGTCTGATCGACGATCCGCGCCAACAGGCCGCTCAATTGCGCCGGCGCAATGCGCGAGGCGGTAATCTCGGCGTTGTCGCGGTTCAGCGCGCTCGATAGTTCACCCATGACCCAGTTCGCGGCCAGCTTCGCATGCGCCGCATGCGGGTGCGCCGTCGCCGCGCCCAACTCGGCCGCGAGCGCCTCGAAATACGCGCCGAGCTCGCGGCTCGCGCTCAGCACGCCGGCATCGTACGCCGACAGGCCGAATTCCCGCGCGAAGCGCCCTGCCTTCTCGTCGGGCAGCTCCGGAAGGGTCGCCCGCACGGCCTCGACGAATGATTCGTCGATGTGCACCGGCAGGAGGTCGGGATCCGGGAAATACCGATAATCGTTGGCCTCTTCCTTGGAGCGCATCGAGCGCGTTTCATCCTTGTCCGAATCGTACAGCCGCGTCTCCTGCACCACCGTGCCGCCGCTCTCGAGCAGCTCGATCTGCCGCGCAACCTCGTGATTGATCGCTTTCTCGACGAATCGAAAGGAGTTCAGATTCTTGATCTCGGCGCGGGTGCCGAATTTTTCGCGGCCGCGCGGCCGCACCGAGACGTTGGCGTCGCAGCGAAACGACCCCTCTTGCATGTTGCCGTCGCAGATCTCGAGGTAGCGCACCAGGGTGTGAATCTTCTTCATGTACGCCACCGCCTCCTTGGCCGAGCGCATGTCCGGCTCGGAGACGATTTCGAGCAGCGGTGTGCCGGCTCGATTCAAATCGATGCCGCTGGCGGACCCCAGGCCCTCATGCAGCGACTTGCCGGCATCCTCCTCGAGATGCGCGCGGGTGACGCCGATGGTCATCGCCCTGCCGTCGTCCAGCATGACCGTCAGCTTGCCCTGCTTGACCACCGGCAGCTCGTATTGACTGATCTGATAGCCTTTCGGCAAATCCGGATAGAAGTAATTCTTGCGGGCGAATACCGAACGGCGCGCCACCTCGGCGCCGATGCTGAGCCCAAATTTGACCGCCATGCGCACGGCTTCCGCATTCAGCACAGGCAGCACGCCGGGATAGGCCAGGTCGACCAAATTGGCTTGGGTGTTCGGCGGCGCGCCATACGCCGTCGCGCTGCCGGAGAAGATCTTCGACTGGGTCGCGAGCTGCGCATGTATCTCCAGCCCGATGACGGTTTCCCAGTCCATCACTCGTACCCACGCGGCGCTTGGCGGTGCCACTCGGTGGCTTCCTGGAATCGATGCGCCGCGTTCAGAAGTTTGGCTTCGGAGAAATGCGGCCCGATCAACTGCAGGCCCATGGGCAACCCGTCGACGAATCCGCAGGGCAGCGACAACCCGGGCAACCCCGCGAGATTGGCGCCGATGGTATAGATGTCATTCAAATACATGGTGACCGGATCGTCGATTTTCGCGCCGATGGCGAAGGCCGGCGTGGGCGTGGTGGGCCCGATCAAGAGATCCACCTGCGCGAAGGCGGCGCGAAAATCGTCGGTGATCAAACGGCGCACCTGCTGGGCCTTCAAATAGTAGGCATCGAAATACCCGGCCGACAATACGTAGGTGCCGGTCATGATCCGGCGCTTGACTTCGGCGCCGAAACCCTCGCCTCGCGACCGCTTGTAGAGATCCAACAAGTCCGTCGGATTCGCGCAGCGATAGCCGAAACGCACGCCGTCGAAACGCGACAGGTTGGAGGAGCACTCGGCCGGCGCGACCACATAGTAGGTGGGTACCGACAAAGGCAGATGCGGCAAGCTGACTTCCACGGTTTGCGCCCCGAGGCCTCTATATATCTTCAATGCGTCCTGGATCAGCGCCGTGTTGCGGGCCTCCAAGCCATCGAAAAACTCTCGCAGCAGGCCGATCTTCAGGCCCGTGAGCGGCTCTCCCAGGGTGGCCGGGTAATCGGGGACGGGGGCATCGATGCTGGTCGAATCTCGAGGATCGAACCCCGCCATGGCCTTGAGGACGATGGCTGCGTCCGCGGCGCTGTGGGCAAAGACGCCGGCCTGGTCGAGGCTCGATGCGAAGGCGATCATCCCATAGCGCGACACGCGGCCATAGGTTGGTTTGACGCCGGTCACGCCCGTCAAGGCGGCGGGCTGGCGAATCGAGCCGCCGGTATCCGTGCCGGTGGCGAACGGCGCCAGGCGCGCGGCAGTCGCCGCCGCCGACCCGCCGGATGAGCCGCCGGGGACTTTGGTGATATCCCAGGGATTTTTAACGGGTCCGTAGAAGCTGGTCTCGTTGGAGGAGCCCATGGCGAACTCGTCCATATTAGCCTTGCCCAACATGACCGCGCCGGCCTCCTTGAGCCGCGTCACGACGGTGGCGTCGTAGGGCGCGATAAAGTTGTCCAGCATGCGCGAACCGCAGCTGGTTCGCACCCCATCCGTACAGAAAATATCTTTATGAATGAGGGGGATGCCGAGGAGCGGTCCCGACTCGCCGGCGGCGCGCCGGCGATCGGCCGCGGCCGCGGCAATGAGCGCCTGTTCGGCCGTGAGGGTGATCAGCGCGTTCAAGGCGGGGTTCAGGCGCTCGATCCGGTCCAGGAAATGCCGCGTGAGTTCGACGCTCGACATCTGTCCCGAACTCAAGTTGCGGCCAAGCTCGCCGATGGAAAAAGTGTGAAGCATCGTCGCCTAAGAATAGCAGGCCCGAACGGAATCGCGGGCCCTACTCGATCACTCTCGGCACGACATACAGGCCGGCTTGCACGGACGGTGCATTGGCCTGGTACTTCTCATGGCTGTCGGTCTCCGACACGATGTCGGGGCGCAAGCGCTGATGCTGGCCATCGAGCGGGTGCGCCATGGGTTCCACGTTGCCGGTTTGCGCGCGCGATAATTCGTCGACGAAATCGACGATGCTCGACAAGCTGGTCACGTAGACCGGCATCTCTTGCTCGGTGATCGAGAGGCGCGCGAGGTGCGCGATCTTTTCGACGTCTTGGCGGGTTAAGCTCATAGAATTGGCCAAAAGTGCGTGCCATCTCACGCAAAATAAGGCTTACGAATGATACACGTTGCCTTGCTGAATGTCGTGTCGGTTGTTACATTAGCGCAACTTTTTTCACCCCCCTTTTGCAAGTAAAAATACCCCATGTTCAAACGCCTTAGAGGTTATTTCTCCAATGACCTCTCAATCGATCTTGGAACCGCCAACACGCTGATTTACGTTCGCGAGCGCGGTATTGTGCTCAACGAACCATCGGTCGTCGCGGTGCAGGACGAACCGACCCGGGGCGGCAAGATCATCGTCGCGGTGGGTGTGGAAGCCAAAAACATGCTGGGCCGCACCCCGGGCCATATCACGGCGGTTCGGCCGATGAAGGACGGGGTCATTGCGGACTTCACCTACACGGAAAAAATGCTGCAGTACTTCATCAAGAAGGTGCACGGCAATCGGTTCTTAAGCCCCAGCCCGCGGGTTCTGGTGTGCGTCCCGTTCGGCTCCACCCAGGTGGAACGGCGCGCCATCAAAGAATCGGCCGAGGGTGCCGGCGCGCGCAGTGTGGATATCGTGCCCGAACCCATGGCCGCCGCGGTCGGTGCCGGTCTTCCGGTTCAGGAGGCGCGCGGCTCGATGGTGCTCGACATCGGCGGCGGCACTTCCGAGGTGGCGGTCA
>Ga0307470_10000670_pt1 | contig 15242 bp, 12 predicted proteins | sample atmos_gasesAM3C__FD_204565 | JGI IMG/M metagenome (GOLD analysis project Ga0307470, IMG submission 204565) | Hardwood forest soil microbial communities from Morgan-Monroe State Forest, Indiana, United States - atmos_gasesAM3C_05 | ecosystem: Environmental > Terrestrial > Soil > Temperate forest... | reverse complement strand
CAATGACTTCCTGGCCTTCATGGACCATGTAGTAGCGCAGCACCCAAAGCGTGAGCTACACGTCGTTCTCGACAACCTCTCCACTCACTCCGGAGAGAAGGTCGATAAGTGGCTCACCAAACATCCACAGGTGAAATTTCACTATACCCCGGTCGGTAGCTCTTGGTTGAACCAGGTCGAGATCTGGTTCGGCATTCTCACAAAGCAGGCCATCCGGCGAGGCACCTTCGGCTCGCTACGAGCTCTGATCGACACCATCAACTCCTACATCGAGAACTGGAACCAGGACGCCGAGCCCTTCACCTGGACGGCGACATCGAAGGAGATCATCACCAAGGTCAAAATCATCCATCGCGACTTCAAGAAGTTGCTCGCCAACAACTTGAAGTAAAGCAAGCTCAATTACGAGACACTATGGCCAGCAGGCGCAGGAAATCTCCAGGGTCGCGCTGGTGGCGTGGCGGGCGGTGGTTGTGGCTAGTTTGTGGGTCTGGTCGTAGATATGCGGCGGTTGTGGTCCCGCCGAGGTCAGCCGGCAGATCCTGTCCGGGTTGCAGAACGAAGGCGTGCAGGGTCAACATCCCGAATGTCGAGGTCCTGCGCGGTCAAGTCCGGCGTGATCGGGCTGGACGGGGTGGTGGCGGTTCGGTCCCGGGCCGGGCGGGGTCCGATCGCCGTTCCTGGCCCCCGCGCGGGTACATCCGTAGCGCGTCGGCTCCCTCCCGCTTCCGCAGCCCCGCCACCGACGACGCGACCGGCGACGACGCGACCGGCGACGACGCGGCGGCCCGACCGGGCCGGTGCCGGCCACTCGCACCTGCCCGCGCGTGCCGCCCAGGCCGCACCCCACCCCGGCCCCGCACAACCGGCGCCGGCGGCCCGGCTCGCGACACCCACACCCCCGCCCCGACCGCGACCCACGCGACCACCACGGCCGTCACGACCACCACCCACCACACGGCGAACCACCTCCACCCTCCGGCTCGGCCGGCGGTCGGCCCGGAACCCACGAACAAGGAGGCAGCGCGGGACACCCACGGCAGATGTCCCGCACCGCCCCGAGCCCGGCGCTTCCCTCGCCGAACCCCACAAGCCAGACGACAGATGGACGGCGGGACCCGCACCGGCCCAACGGCAGCGGACAGGCCCCGCCACGACTACCCTGCTCACTCTCTCTCGTCCGGCTGCAACACAGAGCATGGGAGTACGGTGGGTGCCTCGTAAGGCGTTGTGTGTGGGGAAACCCGTACAACTGAGGGGACTGCGTGGCTGGCATCGGTAAGGTGATCCGGGAGAGGCGCACAGCGGCGGGTATGTCGCTGGCGGACCTCGCGAAGGTCACGCATTACAGCAAGGGTCACCTGTCCCGTGTCGAAAACGATCGAGACGTTCCAAGCTTGGCGTTGATCCGCGCCATAGATGAAGCTCTCGTCGCGAACGGCGCGCTTATCGCAATAGCTCCAGTCGTAGCACGCGGGCTGCCGGTCCTTTCTGGCGCCGCGGTAGCAGCAAGCAACGAGGAAGCCCTGATGATGGCAACTGCCGACGAAACCGCCCGCCACGGTCGCCGTATAGGAAACAGCAACGTCGAGGACGGTCAACTTGACCGTCTGGAGGTGGCACTGAACCATGTCGCCGTCGGCCTCATGGCTGAGCCTCTTGTTCCGCTCGTCCTTGAGGCCCGCCAGGTTCGGGACGAAGCCTTCAACGCACTTGAAGGCCGGCAATATCCTCGCCAGAGCCGGCGCCTTTACGCCATCGGGGCAAAGGCGTGTGGACTGCTCGCTGGGGTAACAGCAGATCGGTTTGGTCTGTCCGACGTCGCGACCCAGCACGCGAACGTCGCTGTTGCGGCTGCCGGTCTTGCCGAGGATCCGGCGCTGCTCGCCTGGGCCAGGTCTCTGCAGAGCACAATCGCGTTCTGGCAAGGACGTTACCGCACGGCGGCGACAATTGCGCGAGAGGCCCGGGCAGGTCTGGCAGGCGGGGGGGTTGAGGTAGCCCGACTAGCCAGTGTCGAGGCTCGGGCGTGGGCAAAGCTGGGTGACCGCGAGTCCATGAACGCCGCTTTGGATGTCGCCAGGGCCGCCCGCGACGAGGACGGGCCTGCCGCGGGAGTCGGCGTCATCGCCTATCCGTACTCGAACCAGCTCAGGGTCGCGGCAACTGCCCGCCTGTGGGCAGGAGAGTACGACCGTGCGCGGACAGAGCTCACGGAGGCGCTGAGCCTGCTCGCTCAAGAGTACGACTCCGTCGCACATGTTGCGGCAGCACGAGCAGATCTTGCCCTGGCTCATCTCCAGTCGGGGGAGCTGGACGCGGCAGTCGACGTGTTGCGTCCGCTCTTGGACATGAGGCCGGCGGGCAACTATCTGGCGGGCGCCGCACGCCGCTCCGTTAGCCTGGTCGAGGCTCTGCGCGGGTCGCGTTTCGTGGCCTCGGGAAGTGCCCGTCAACTCGTGTCCGAGATCGAGGAGTTCGTATCTGCTCAGAAAAGCAACGGCGCGGCCTCTGAAGCGGGCTCGACGTCCGAGCGCCCATTGCCACGATGACCCTGTCTGTGCGGGTGCTGGGCGCTAGGTCGCCCTACCCGATAGCCGGATCTCCGTGCTCCGGCTATCTGGTGGAAGCGTCAGATGCGCTTGTCCTGGTCGAGCTTGGTCTGGCTGTCTGGCCCGCGTTGCTACAACAGGCCGACCCTAGTTCGCTCGCGGCGATCTGGATATCTCACCTGCACCCAGATCATTCGGGGGATCTGCTCGCCGCCTACCAATGGGCGGCGAACACCGAGGGTGCGCGGAGACTTTCAGTCTACGGGCCACCCGGCTGGGCCGAACGAGTTGGTGCGTGCCTTCCGATCCCGGATGGGCCAGAACAGTTTCGACGCCTCTTCGACGTACACGAGCATGGCGACGACGACACGGCACGTCTTGGCAACCTCACGCTGGCCGCCGTACCCGTGCAACATTCCGTCCCTACCTGGGGGCTGCGCGTCACTCATGACGGCGCAACGCTCGCATATTCGGGAGACAGCGGCCCGTGCTCAGCTCTTGGCGCGCTCGGGAAAGGCGCGCAACTGTTTATCTGCGAGGCCGGAGCGGCCGAGTCTGGTGGGCAGTGGCACTGTTCGCCGGAGGAGGTCGCTCACACCATCCAGGACTCCCGCCGGCTGGTCCTCACGCACCTCGCCCCCGGATTGTCGGCCGCCCATGCGTCGCGGCGTGCCAACGGAGCGAGAGTCGCGGTCCCGGGGAAACGGTTCAGGGTCTCGCGCTGAGGAGCTTGTTCCCTTGCGTTGCATCGGCGCCGGCAGGCGTCGCCGTCCAGCGTCGGCTCCGTGGCCGTACGTCCGTGCCACGCGCTGGACAAATTCTGGACATCTGGCTGACGGCCGCGTCTCCGGTCCCGGGGAAGGTGGCCGATTAGTCACCGTGACCTGGGAGCCGAGGAAGGCGGGCAGGCGAGCACGACGCTGGTGGTCCGGTTCGTGCTCGGGCGCTACCACGTGGCGCCGTGGGGGACGCACGTCGACGAGGGCCAGGTCGAGCTGCCGCTGGCGCTGTGGCGGTTGCTCCGCGCGGCGTACGCGGTGTGGCGGACCCGGGCGCCAGACCTGGACGTGGGCATGCCGAGCACCGGCCGGACACGGGACGCCTTCGCCGCGTTCGACCGGTCCGGCGCGGGAGGTGGACGGCTGGCCGACCTCGCCGTACGGTGGCCGTTCGCGCTGACCGCCGAACAGGCCAAGGCGCTGGGTCGGCTGGGCGGAGTCGCTGCCGTACCTGGGCCGGGCCGACAGCCTGCGCGAGGCGTCGGTCGACCCGGCCACTTTGACAGGAAAGGACTGCCGTGGCCGTCGGCCTGCGGCCTGCTGGACCGCAGTGTTGGTGCTCGACCAAGCCGACGCCGACCCTCCCACAGTCTTCTGGGCAGGCCCTATGAAACGACAAACCATACGAAGTGTCACGAGTCGGGCCTGGGTTGGCGATCATCCGGAAACCGCATTGGGTGTGCACCGCCTCTGACCAGCCAAAACATCCTCCTGAGACCCTTCCGGGCGCCCGCAGCGACCCCTCCGAGGACCCCGGTGTGCAGACCCCTCCCATCCGCCCTGGTCAGAGGCCCAGTCTGAGGGGTAGGGTACGAATCCACGTCACGCCACCAGGCGTATAGAAACGCTCTAGAAGAGCCTGTAGCCCCTTCCAGAGCAAAAGTACGAATCCACGTCACGCCACCAGGCGTATAGAAACTGTAGAGGATGAACGTATGCCAGCCAATGTCCACCAGTGTACGAATCCACGTCACGCCACCAGGCGTATAGAAACAAGAGCGCTCAGAGCGCTCCTCCCCCAGGTACAAGCAGTACGAATCCACGTCACGCCACCAGGCGTATAGAAACTTCACGGTCTTTATTGAGACCGCGTCGGTAAGCGTACGAATCCACGTCACGCCACCAGGCGTATAGAAACCGTTCGTCTTATCGACAACGTTAACCGCGCAGCCCGTGTACGAATCCACGTCACGCCACCAGGCGTATAGAAACTCGACCGAGAACTTCGACGGTGGCTTGATTTCCGGTGCCGGTACGAATCCACGTCACGCCACCAGGCGTATTCTGTAGGTAACTGGTCAGGTCCCGGAGATCGGTTGAGGCTGAGGCGTGATCAGGCTGCGGCGGGCGTCCAGGGGTAGCCCTCGGTGAGCATCACGAGGGCTTCGAAGAAGTACAGGCCGTGTTTGGTCGCGGTCGATAGGTAACTTCGGAGCGCGCGGAACTGCGTGGTGCCGGTGAGGGTGCGTAGGCACCGGACACCTTCTGCCTCAGTTTGATCATGCGGATGTCGCGTTCGGAGCTGTTGTTGTCGGGGGTTACCCGCCAGTCGGTGGTGAACCGTAGGTAGTCGTCCTGGCGGTCGGTCAGCCGGTGGGCTAGAGCGTTGTGCTTGCGCATCAGCTTGGTGGAGCGGGCCGTGGTGGCGTTGATGCCGAGCTGGGCGGCGGAGCGGTAGCGATGGGCCTGCTCGGCGAGCGCGACAGGCTCGAGGGCGGCTTGGTCCTGCTCGATCGCCTGGCTGACCAGCTTTACTCACCGAGGTTTCTCAAGTTTTCCCGGACGCTCGGCTTTTCGTGCCGGTTATGTCGGTGGTCTCTTTTATCCTTCTTGTATGTCGGATGCAGTCGCCTCGGTGGTCGAGCAGATCTCTGTGCTGCTTGGCTCCTGCCGTGACGCCGACCTCTCCTCACTTTCCGACGCGCGGGTTGACGACCTGCTGGTGCGGGTGCATCAGCAGGTTGGGCAGATGACGGGGGCGTTGCTTCTTCCGTTGGTGCGGGAGGCCGAGGCGCGGGGCCTGGCTGCCGCGCATGACGCGCCGGACATGCGGGCGTGGCTGCGGGACACCCTGAACGTGCGGCCCGGCGAGGCGGGGCGGCTGCTCCGGCTCGCCACCGCGCTGGACGACGACCTGCCCGAGACCGCCACCGCACTATCCGAGGGGGCGGTCAGCGTCGAGCACGCGCAGGTGATCGCCGAGGCGATGCGGGCGCTGCCGGCGGAGACCCCGGCCGGGGTCCGGGCCGCGGCGGAGCGGGAGCTGGTCCAGCGCAGCGGCACCCTCGACCCGGGCGCGGTGGCGCTGCTGGGGCGGCGGGTGCTGGACGTGGTCGACCCCGACGGCAGCGCCGAGCTCCAGGCCAGGTAGGCCGAACGGGAGGCCGCCGAGGCATACAAGCGGCGGGACCTGCGGATCTGCCCCGCCGGCCCAGGGCTGAGGCGGATCTGCGGGCTCCTGGACACCGAGGGCGCCGAGACGCTGCGGGTCGCGCTCGACCCGCTGGCCGCGCCCCGCCCCGCCGACCCCGACACCGGGGTGCGGGATGACCGTACGTACGGGCAGCGGATGGCCGACGCCCTCGTCGAGCTCGCCGAGCGGGCGCTGCGGATGGGCGACCTGCCCGACAACGGCGGCGAGCGACCCACCCTCGTCGTCACCATGCCCTATGACAAGCTCGCCGCCGCCACCGGCGTCGGGACCCTCGACGGCGGTGACATCCTGCCCGCCAGCCAGGTACGCCGCCTCGCCTGCGACGCCCACATCATCCCCGCCGTGCTCGGCGGCGAAAGCCTGCCGCTGGACCTCGGCCGCGGCTCCCGGCACTACGCCGGCGCAGCCCGCCGCGCCATCATCCTCCGCGACCGCGGCTGCGTCTTTCCCGGCTGCGACCGCCCCTACCAGTGGTGCCACGCCCACCACTGCATCCACTGGGCCAACGGCGGCCGCACCGACCAGAACAACGGCGTCCTGCTCTGCGGACACCACCACCGCGCCGTACACCACAACGGCTGGGACGTCCGAATAGCCCAAGACGGACTACCCGAGCTCCTCCCCCCACCATCAATCGACCCCGAACGCAAACCCGTCCGACACCACCGACACCGACAACGAACAGCATGACCGGAGGGGGAGGTGACCGCCCGCACCACGGGTTCCGGCGCGACATACCCCCAGGCCCACGCAGTGCCCCGCCCGGACCTGGCGACCACCTCGCCAACCCGCGAGGACACAGTAAACGATCCTGGCTTGAGGGAGTTCTGCATAAGCTTCGATGTTCTGCACGTGCGTTCGGCTGTTCCGGCTCGAACTAAGCCGGCCCATTGAGGCGCGGACCTGCCGTTGCTGCGGACGTCGGACCGGAGCCCTGTGCAGGCCGTCCGTCCGGAGCTACCATGCCACGTCGAAAGAGAAGGGACTGCCGTGGCTGTGGATGTGCTGACCGAGATTGTGATCGACCTTCCGTGCGACCGGGTCGCGGCGTATGCGGCCGACCCGTCCCATGCGCCGGAGTGGTACGTCAACATCGAGTCGGTCGGCTGGGAGACTCCGCCACCGTTGGCGGTCGGCTCGCGGCTCAGCTTCGTGGCGCACTTCCTCGGCCGCCGGCTCGCCTACACGTACGAGATTGTCGATCTTGTGCCTGGCGAGCGGCTGGTCATGCGTACCGCCGAAGGGCCGTTTCCGATGGAGACCACTTATACGTGGGAGCCGGGCGGCGAGCACCGTACGCGGATGACGCTGCGCAACCGGGGTGAGCCAAGCGGTTTCGCGAAGGTCGGCGCACCGCTCATGGCCGCGGCGATGCGCCGGGCGAACCAGAAGGACCTCGCCAGGCTGAAGGCGCTGCTGGAGGCGACCCGACCGTCATAGGGTGCGCGGGGCGGCCCACCAGGCCCCACTTGTCGTGGGTATTTCGCCATTTCCGTGCCTGATTTGCTCGACTTATCCTCGACAAGTCGCAAAGGAGCTAGAGTCGCGACGTGGCTGAGCGTGGTGTGGTGGCAGCGGGGCATCCGCTGACCGCGCGGGCGGGGGCAGAGCTGCTGCGGGCGGGCGGCAACGCCGTGGACGCTGCGGTGGCGGCGATGCTGACGTCGTTCGTCGCGGAGCCGATGCTGACCGGGCTCGGTGCCGGCGGGTACCTGCTCGTGGCGCCGCCAGGAGGCGAGCCGGTGCTGGTCGACTTCTTCGTCGAGTCGCCCGGCCGGGGCGTCGACCCGTCCGGGCGGGCGCCGCTGCTGCCGGTCGAGGTCTCCTTCGGCGACGCCGTACAGGTCTTCCATGCCGGGGCGGCGTCCTGCGCGGTGTACGGGGCGCCGGCCGGGGTGGCGGAGGCGGCGAAAAGGTTCGGCACGGCGCCGCTGGCCGAGCTGACCGCGCCGGCGTCGGCGCTGGCCCGCCGCGGCGTCCGGGTCAACGAGCAGCAGGCGTACGTGTTCTCGCTGCTCACCGGCATCATCGGCTCGACCTCGCAGGCGCGGGCACGATACCTGGTCGACGGCCGGCCGCCGCGGGAGGGCGACCTGCTGGCCGACCCCGACCTGGCCGACGCGCTGGACCGGCTCGGAGCCGAGGGCGCGGCGCCGTTCTACACCGGCGACATCGGCACCGCGGTCGCGGACTGGGTGCGCGGGCAGGGCGGCACCCTCAGCCGGGAGGACCTGGCGGCGTACCAGGTCATGCCGCGGGAGCCGGTTCAGGTGAGCTACGGCGGCCGGCAGGTCTACACCAACCCGCCGCCGAGCGCCGGTGGCCTGCTGGTGGCCGAGGCGTTGGCGCTGCTCGCCGGTACGGCGGCATCGCGGGGCGGCGGGCCGCCGGACGAGGTGGCGCTCGCCGGGGCGCTGCTGGCCGCGCAGCCGTCCCGCCCACCGACGCCGCCGCCCACCGACGCCGAGGCCGCCGCCGAGCTGGCCGCGCCAGCCCGGCGAGCCAACCGGCTGGGCTCCACCACACACATCTCCGTGATCGACGCCGACGGCTGGGCCTGCTCAGTGACCTGCTCCAACGGCGAGGGCTCCGGCCTGGTCGTGCCCGGCACCGGCGTCCACGTCAACAACATGATGGGCGAGGAGGACCTCTCGCCGCGGGGCCTGCTCACCCACCCGCCGGGGCTGCGGCTGCCGTCGATGATGAACCCGACCGTTGTCGCCCGGGACGGGGCGGCCGAGCTGGTGCTCGGCTCGGCCGGCTCCAGCCGGATCCGCAGCGCCCTGGTCCAGGTCATCGTCAACGTGATCGACCGCGACATGCAGGCGCAGGAGGCGGTCGACGCGCCCCGGCTGCATGCCCAGGACGGGCTGGTCTACGTCGAGCCGGGCATCGACGTCACCGCCCTGCGGGCGGCCGGTCACCCGGTCACCCGGTTCCGCGCCCCCAACCTCTTCTTCGGCGGCTGCCAGGCCGTCCAACGCCACCGTACCGGCGCGCTCACCGGAGCAGGCGACCCGCGCCGCGGCGGAGCCGTCGCCGTCGCGTAGCCGCAGGTCAGCAGGTCAGCGGGTGTCGATGGCGAGGGCGGTGAGGAAGGCGGCCGCGATGAGCATGCCGGCCAGCGGCGCCGCCACGGAGTCCGGCAGCCCGGCGGCGACCAGCCCGACAGCGGCGGCCAGCGCGACCACCACGGCGGCGGCGATCTTCCAGTCGTCGCCGATGATGAAGTCGTACCAGAACCGCAGGATCCCTCGAATGATGCGCACGCCCTACCCCTCCCGACCCGCGGCCACCGGCTGCGCCGCATCCGCGGCGGCAGCGCCCCGGCGAGTGCGGCGTAGCACCACCACGGCCGCCCGAGACAGCCCGACCCACCCGGCCAGCAGCACCAGCAGCGCCCAGCTGTCACCCGGCCACGACAGGCTCTCGCCGCCGTGCAGGGCGCCGAGCCCCTCCACCGCCCAGAACGTGCCGTACGTCGCCAGCAGTAAGCCGACGCCGTACTTCAGCGTGTTCTCCGGGACCCGGGCCAGCGGGCGGCTGGCCGCGAGGCCCACCGCGACCACCACCAGCGCGGCGGTCACCGCCGCCGCGGCGGCCGCTGGCACGTCGTCGGCGTTCAGCCCGAAGGTGATCACGATGAAGACGACCTCAACGCCTTCCAGGAAGACGCCCTTGAAGGAGACCACGAACCCGAACCAGTCCAGCCCGAACCGGCGCCCCACCCCCACCCCCGCCTGCTGGGCCGCCGCGGTCTGCTCGCGAAACTCCTCCTCCTCATCGTGCAGCGCCTTCAGCCCGGCGCTGCGCAGGATCGCCTTGCGCAGCCACTGCAGCCCGAAGACCAGCAGCAGCGTGCCGACCACCAACTGCAGCACGCTGCGCGGCAGCCAGGTCGCCAGCGCGTAGCCCACCACCAGGGTGAACCCGGCCAGCGCCACCACCGCGGCCACCGTACCCGCCAGCGCCGACCGCCAGCCCCGGGTGAGCCCCATCGCGAGCACGATCGTCAGCGCCTCGACGAACTCCACGAACGACGCCGTGAACGTCGTCACCAGCAGCGCCCACAGGGCACTGGATCCCATCGCGACCTCCGTCGGAGCATTTATCCGGGCCATTGTCCGGCCTTGCCGCGGCCCACGCCCGCCTCGGTCACCAGGTGTTCACGTTATGACGTCATCCTTTCGCGTGACCGAAAGTCGACGTATCCGTGCAACCTGGGGCAGCGAGCCACGGTCGACCCGTTCGCCGTCATGCACGATGAAACTACAAGGCGAAAGAGCAAGTGAAACGGGGCGGCAGTGGTCGATCCGGTGACGGCGTTCCTCGCCCAGACGGTCTGCGGGGTTTTCAGGAGATCGTCGCGGAGCTGGTGGAGAAGGCGGTGTTGGGCCGTGGCGGCCGGCGGCTGGCCGCGGAGCTGTCGGAGCGGGACCTCGCGCGGGCGGTGGAGCGGCTGACCGGCCGGCTGGAGGACTTCCGGCGGGCCGAGCTGCCCGGGGACAAGGGCCAGGAGTGGCGGGCGGCCGGCGAGGCGCTACGCGACACGCTGCTGGCCGCGAGGCCGGTCGACGTCTCACTTGTCCTGGACACCAACGCCGACCCTGTCCGGCTCGCGGCGTACGTGCGGGAGCGTGGCGCGCGGGAGCTGCGGTCGGCCGGGCTCGGCCGGGCGGGTCGGGAGCTGTACGAGCGGCTGCTGCTGGTCGCCTGCGCGCAGGTCGTCGAGATGGTCCGCGCGTTGCCGGGGTTCGGTGCCGACGCGCAGGTCGCGACGTTGCGTGAGGTGCGGGAGACCCGGACGGAGATCGCGGGGCTGGCCGGCCGGCTCGGGGTCGGCGAGGAGGACGCGGACCGCGTGTTCACCGTCCGCTACCTCGACCATGTGGTCCGGACGCGCGGGACGCTGGAGGTGTTCGGCCTGGTGCGAGGACGGGCGCCGGCGCGGTACTCCTTCGACACCGCCTACGTCGACCTTGCCGTCGCCCGCACCGTCCCGGACGACGAGCCCGACACCGACCTGACCGGCGCGGGCACGGGCGTGGCCAGCGCGTTCGCCGACGTCCCGCGGGTGGTGCTGCGGGGCGGGGCCGGGGCGGGCAAGACCACGCTGCTGGACTGGCTCGCCACCCAGGCCGCCCGGGGCGCGGTCGAGGCGGGCGCCACGGAGTCGTGCACCGTGCCGCTGCTGCTGCCGCTGCGCCGTTTCCCGGACGGCGACCTGCCCGCGCCGGAGCAGCTTCCCGCCATCGTCGCGCGGGTGATCGCCGATGAGATGCCGAAGGGCTGGGTCAGCCGGCACCTCACCTCGGGGCGTGCCTGGCTGCTCGTCGACGGCGTTGACGAGCTGGCCGCCGACAAGCGTGGCGAGGTGCAGCGCTGGGTCGAGGAGATGGTCGGGGAGTACCCCGCGGCGCGGTACGTGGTGACCACCCGGCCGTCGGTGGTCGACGACGGCTGGCTGGCTGGCAGCGGGTTCGTCCGGTTCGACCTGCTGTCGATGAGCGCCACCAGCACCCGGGAGTTCGTCAAGCGCTGGCACGACGCGGCCCGGGCCGCGTGCGGTCCGGACGACGTCGCCCGGCACTGGCTGGACAAGTGCGAGCGGGGCCTGGTCGATGTCCTTGGGACCCGCCCGGAGCTGCGCCGGCTGGCCAGCAGCCCGCTGCTGTGCGGGCTGTTGTGCGCGCTGCACCAGGACGGCAACATGCACCTGCCGCGGGACCGCAAGGGCCTGTACGAGGAGGCGCTGGACCTGCTGCTGGTGCGGTGGGACGAGCAGCGGCGGGTGCGCCCGTACCAGGAGCCGACGTTGAGCAGGGAGGAGCAGGTCGTGCTGCTCCAGCGGTTCGCCTACTCGCTGATCAAGAACGAGGACGTCCAGGTGCCGCGCGAGGTCGCCGTCCGCCGGTTCACCCACGCGATGAAGGGGCTGCGGTCGCGGGACGCCGACCCGGCCGTGGTGCTGCAGCACATGCTCGAACGCACCGGGATGCTGCGGGAGCCGCAGCCGGACTCGGTGCAGTTCGTCCACCGCACGTTCCGTGACTACCTCGCGGCGAAGGAGGTGGTCGACTCGGGGGACATGCGGCACCTGGCCGAGCACGCGCACCTGGACCTGTGGCACGACGTGGTGGTCATGGCGGTCGCGCACGCTCGCCCGCACGAGCGGGAGACGCTGCTGCACGAGCTGCTGAACGACCGGCCGAGGTCCCGGCAGGACCCGCGGACCCGGGACCGGCTGCACCTGGTCGCCGCCGCCTGCCTGGAGCAGGCCGACGTCACCGCCACCAACGACGTGCGCGACAAGGTCGAGCGGGCCGCCGCCCGGCTGATCCCGCCGGCCAACCTGGACGACGCCGAGCTGCTCGCCCGGGCCGGCCGGTTCGTGCTGGACCTGCTGCCCGGCCCGGCCGGGCTGCCCGATGCCCAGGCCGCCTGCGTGATCCGTACCGCGGCGCTGCTCGGCGGCGAGGCGGCATGGGAGAAGATCGCCGAGTTCACCAACGTCGACGAGTCGGTCGTGATCGATGAGCTGCTGCGGGCCTGGCGGCAGTCCGACGACCCCGAGGACTACGCCCGGACCGTGCTCGCCAAGGTGAACTTCGGCGACCGGCGGCTCGACGTGCGCGGGTGGCACCGGGTCCGGCACCTGCGGCACCTCACCCAGCTCCGGCACGTGCGCTGCCTCGGCGACCTGACACCGCTGGACCCGCTCACCGCGATCCCCCAGCTCCTCGGGCTGGAGCTGACCCAGAACGACGTGCTGCGCGACCTGGGACCGCTGGCCCGCTGCCGGACGCTGCGGGAGCTGCGGCTCAGCCACTGCCTCCGGGTCAAGGACCTGTCCCCGCTGGCGGCGAGCACGGTCGAGAAGCTGGCCCTGCACTTCGTGCCGGCCGAGCTGGGCACCCTGCGCGGGGCGGCGTTGCGCGTGCTGACCCTGCGTGACGTGCGGCTGCGCGACGGGCTGGACGAGCTCCCGGCGGACCTGCCGCTGCGCGAGCTGGCCCTGGACAACCTGGCCCGCGACCGCAACCTGGCCGGCGTACGGCGATGGGCCACGCTGGAGTCGGTGGCGGTCAACGGCGTCCCCGGCGAGGCCGAGCTCGCCGAGCTGGCCGAGCTGCCCCTGCTGCGCCGGCTCGTCGTGCACCAGCCGGACATCGCCGACCTCTACCGGCTGCGCTCGCTGCCGGCCCTGCGCCAGCTCGACCTCGACGGGGTCAGCGACGACCAGCCCGGCGTGGTGGTGGCTGCCACGCCGAGCTGGCCTGGCCTGGAGATACGGGTCAACAACCGCACCTTCCCGCCCGGCTCCGCCCGACCCGCCGTCTGACTCGCGGTGGTGCTGGTCAGGCCGTGGTGCTGGTCAGGCCGTGGTGCTGGTCAGGCGCTGAACATCTGGCGCAGGTGGTCGTTCTGGCCGGAGCCGGGGTTGACGTACACCAACGCCTCGTGGCTGCCCGGCTCGACGTAGCCGACGTCCACCGTCGGCGTCGTGCCGTACCCGGGATGTAGCTCCTCGGACGCCCAGGTGGTCACGTAGGTGTTGTCGACCTCGACCCCGACCTCCGCGCTGCCCGCGGTGTCGCCCACGTTGAACAGCTCGAAGCTGAGCTGGGTGCCGCTGTCCGAGGGCGTCACCGACAGGCCCCCGCCAGAGAACTCGAACATCGCCGTCATGGCATCTATCGGACCATGGCCGGGGGTCCGGTGGACCGGCCGGGAGGGCGGCCGTTCGGGACCGGTCAAGGGCGCGCGGGGTCGGCCAGAAATGGTCCGAACGGGCAGGCGGCGCGGCCGGGCGCCGACTTGTCGTGGGTATTTCGCCATTTCCACGCCCGATTTGCTCGACTTATCCCTGCCAAGTCGCAAAGAGGGCGGCCCGGCAGCCGGGGCGGTCAGGTGAAGGCGCGGGCGAAGGCGGCGTACGTCGGCGTGCCAGGCTGATGGTCGAGGACGGCGAACACGACCCGGTCGAATCGGGGGCAGGCGCGCAGGGCGTCGGCGAAGGTGGCGGCGACCAGCGCGGGATCGTTGCCGAAGACGCCGCAGCCCCACGCGCCGAGCACCAGCCGGCGGTGCCCGTGCGCCCCGGCCACCCGCAGCACCCGCTCGGCCCGGGTACGCAGGACGGCGGGCACGCTGCCGGCCAGGTGCGGGGCGGTGGCGAGGATCGCGCCCAGGTTCGGGGCGGCGGCGGTGAGGAACGACACCGGGTACGGCGCCGGCAGCAGCGTGCCGTCGTCGGCGCGGAAGACCGGCACGGCGGGGGAGTAGATGACCCGGTCGCTGTAGCGCGGGTCGTGCTGCTCGCGGTGGAAGCCGTAGAACTGCGGCACCGTGGTCTGGCAGGCGTAGAGGGCGGAGGCGCGGGCCAGGCTCTCCTCCTGCGCCTGCGCACCGGCCAGGAACCCGCCGCCGGGGTGCGTCGCCGAGGCGAACACCAGACAGGCCACGTCGCCGTCATCGTCGGTGTCGAGGCTAAGCCGGCGCGCGGCGGCCAGGCTGGTCTCGTTGGTCACCTCGACGACCGGGTCGCGGGCTGGGTGGTACGGCGGCGAGGGGGCGGGCTCGTCGTCCGGTTCGTAGTGGCGGGTGCCGGCGGCCGCGCGGGCGACCTGCTCCGCCAGCGTCACGACGCCGCCCGCCGCGGTCTTGTACCCGCCGAGCTCGACGATCCGCACCGTCTCCCGCGCGATGACGCTCAACCGCTCGCTCACACCCGCCATTCTCCCGGCTCCCGGGTCGGGAAGTGACCGGGTCGGACAGTTGATCTATCCGGATCTGTCGTCCTCGCGGCGGCTCCACCTGGCACAGATCTCATCCGCGATCGGCCCCACCGCCGCCGGTTCGACCACCGCCAACCCAGCCAATGATTCAGTCCATTTGCCGATTGACAGCGCCAGTGCAAGCAATCGGCGTGCGCGAGTCGAATCGGCAAGCACGATCGGAAGCTGCGCGAGGCGGGCCAGTGCCTGGGCCTGCCAGCACGGGTCGGTGATGGTGCGGGCGGTGGCCTCGGCCCGGTCCAGGTCGCCGGTTGCGGCAATGGCCTCGGCCAGGTCGGCCAGCGCCCACGCCTGCTGGTACGAGTGGGTGATGGTGCGGGCGGTGGTCTCGGCCCGGTCCAGGTCGCCGGTTGCGGCGATGGCCTCGGCCAGGTCGGTCAGCGCCTGCGCCTGCTGGTACGAGTGGGTGATGGTGCGGGCGGTGGTCTCGGCCCGGTCCAGGTCGCCGGTTGCGGCGATGGCCCGGGCCAGGTGGGCCAGCGCCTGCGCCTGCTGGTACGGGTGGGTGATGGCGCGGGCGGTGGTCTCGGCGGTGGTGGTCAGCGTCCGTGCCCGGTCCAGGTCGCCGGTTGCGGCGATGGCCTGGACCAGGCGGGTCAGCGCCCACGCCTGCCGGTACGGGTCGGTGATGGCGCGGGCGGTGGTCTCGGCGGTGGTGGTCAGCGTCCGTGCCCGGTCC
>Ga0307470_10000669_pt1 | contig 15247 bp, 10 predicted proteins | sample atmos_gasesAM3C__FD_204565 | JGI IMG/M metagenome (GOLD analysis project Ga0307470, IMG submission 204565) | Hardwood forest soil microbial communities from Morgan-Monroe State Forest, Indiana, United States - atmos_gasesAM3C_05 | ecosystem: Environmental > Terrestrial > Soil > Temperate forest... | reverse complement strand
GTCGAGGTCGCCGCCGACCCCGCCGCCGCCCACTACCTGATCCGGCTCGGCATCTCGCCGCGCCACGATCTCCCCGCCGTCCTCCTCGCGGAGCCGGGCGGCAGGATCCGCGTCGTCGCCCTGCGCCTCGCTCCCGAGGAGGTGGCCAGCCTCTGCGCGGGCCAGGGGATCCCGGCCTCCCGCCTGGTCGTCTACAGCGCCGTCTGGTGCCCGGACTGCCGCCGCGCCAAGCGGGTGCTCGAGGCGGCGGCGGCGCACTTCGAGGAGGTCGACATCGACCGCGACCCCGGCGCCGAGGCCGCCGTGCTGGTGAGGAGCGGCGGCCGCCGGGTCGTCCCCACCCTCCTCTTCGACGATCGCCTGTGGGCGTTCAATCCCGATCCGCCGCTGCTGCGCCGCCTGGTCGCCCCGCGCCGGGATTCGCACTAAGCCCCATCGCATAGAATCGTGGACCCGAGGGCTCCGGGTCGTGGTTTTCCCGAGGAGAGGCAACGGATGAGAATCGCCGTGTGCATCAAGCAGGTCCCCAACACCGAGGCGCGGCTGCGGATCGGCAAGGACGGCCGCTGGCTGAACGAGGAGGACCTGCAGTTCGTCATCAACGAGAGCGACGAGTACGCCCTCGAGGAAGGGCTGAAGCTCGCCGAGGCGAGCGGCGGCGAGGTCGTCGTCTTCACCCTCGGCCCCGAGCGGGTGCGGGACGCGCTGCGCAAGGCCCTGGCGGTGGGCGCGGCGCGCGCCGTCCATCTCAAGGACCCCGCCTTCGAGGGGGGCGACGCGCTGGCGACCGGCCGCGCGCTGGCCGCCGCGATCCGCCGCGAGGCCTTCGACCTGGTGCTCACCGGCTCGCAGTCCGACGACCTGGGCTACGGCGGCACCGGCTCGGTCGTCGCCGGCGAGCTCGGCTGGCCGCACGCCTGGCTGGTGATGGGGGTCGAGATCGAGGCGGGGGGCAAGTCCGCCAAGGTGACCCGCGAGATGGAGAGCGGGATGAACGAGATCGTGCGGCTATCGCTCCCCGCCGTGCTCGAGGTGCAGGCGGGCATCAACCACCCGCGCTACGCCTCGCTCAAGGGGATCATGGCGGCGAAGAAGAAGGAGACCGCCGAGGTCACGGCGTCCGACTTGGGGCTCGACCCCGCCACGGTCGGCGCGGCGGGGTCGCGGCTCGCCATCGTCTCGGTGTCGCTCCCGGAGGGCGGCGCCGGGGCGCAGATGATCGAGGGCGATGCCCAGGCGGCGGCCAAGACCCTGGTCGAGCGGCTGCAGAAGGAGGCGAGGGTGATCTGATGCCGAGGAAGGTCTGGGCGGTGCTGCAGGTGCGGGCGGCGGAGGGGGGCGCCGAGGTCGCGCGCATGTCGTGGGAGGCGATCGCCGCGGCCCAGCGGCTCGCCGCCCTGGACGGCGGCAAGGCCGCGGCGGTGATCCTGGGCTCCGGCCTCGGGGCCCTCGCCGAGCAGGTGGCGAAGAAGGACCTGGCGGCGGTCTACACCGCCGACGCGCCGGCCCTCGCCGCCTACACGCCGGGCGCCTACGTGTCGGCGCTGGCGCCGGCGCTCGCCGCCGGAAAGCCGGACCTGGTGGTCTTCCCCCACAGCTACCAGTCGGTCGACTACGTGCCGCGGCTGGCGCAGGCGGCGGGCACCGGCCTCCTCCCCGAGGTCACCGGCTTCGCCGAGGAGGGCGGCGGCCTGGTCTGGACCCGCCCCATCCTGGGCGGCAAGATGCAGGCGAAGGTGCGGATCCAGGGCGAGGGGACGGTCCTCGTCTCGGTGCAGGCGGGGTCGTTTCCGGCCGACGGCGCCGCCGACGGCGCCTCTCCGGCGCCGGTCGAGCCCCTGGGCGTCGACCTCTCGACGGTCAAGGCGGACCGCGAGGTGTTGGGCGTCGAGCGGGTGGGGGGGGAGAAGATCGACCTCACCAAGGCGGACGTGATCGTCGCCGTCGGCCGCGGGGTGGGCGGCGCCGACAAGCTGGGGCCCGTCGAGGAGCTCGCCAAGGCGCTGGGCGCCGAGATCGGCGCCAGCCGCCCGGTGATCGACAACGGCTGGCTGCCGCGCGACCGCCAGATCGGCTCCTCGGGCCAGACGGTGGCCCCGCGCCTCTACCTCGCGGTCGGCATCTCCGGCGCCATCCAGCACCTGGTGGGGATGAAGGGCTCCGCGACCATCGTCGCCATCAACAAGGACCCCGGCGCGCCGATCTTCACCGTCGCCGACTACGGCATCGTCGGCGACCTCCACGAGCTGGTGCCGGCGCTGACCGTGGCGGTCCGCGAGGCGAAGGGGCAGGGGTAGTAATCTGGGTAGGGGCGGAGCTTGCCTCCGCCCGCAACCGTGGCAGGCCACAAATCCTGGCTATGTGTTCCGGACCAGGGCGGAGGCAAGCTCCGCCCCTACCCAAAGCAGTGAGGCACTGTGGAGAGCTGCAGGGATGACGGCTCGCCACAACCGATACGAAACCGTATTCCCAGCACCCGCGTGCTAAGCTTTTTGCGAGGATCCTAGGGCGATGTCGATCGCGGCTGTAGAGACCCACCGTTGGACGCGCGAGGAGTACGAGCGCATGGCGGAGGCGGGCCTCTTCCCGCCCGACCGGCGGGTGGAGCTGGTCGACGGGATCGTCTATGACATGACACCCCAGAACAGCCGCCATGCGACGGCGGTCCGGCTGGTCGAAGAAGCGCTGCGCCTCATCTTTCCCCGGGGCTACGACGTCCGCGTCCAGATGCCGCTCACGCTCGACCCCGACTCGCAGCCCGAGCCGGACGTGGCGGTGGTGCGGGGGGCGACGCGCGACTTTCGCGACGCGCACCCGACGGCCGCCGTCCTGGTGGTCGAGGTGGCCGACGCCTCGCTCGGCCACGACCGGCGGCGGAAGGCCCCGCTCTACGCCCGCTCCGGGGTCCCGGAGCTGTGGATCGTCGACCTCCGCCGCTCGCTCGTCGAGGTCTACCGCGAGCCGGACGGCGCCGCCTACCGCTCGGTCGCCGCGCTCGGCCGGGGCGACTCGGTGCTCCCCTCGGCCGCGCAGGGGCCGCCCCTCCCGGTCGCCGACCTGTTGCCGTAAACTCGCTTGCTGTCACAGCACCTTCGGGCCTCCCGTGGCGGGCCGGCCCCGACTCCGGACGAACGAGATCCCATGAAGAAGATCCTGACGACTCTCGCCGCTCTCCTCGCCGTTCTCCCCGCCGCTGTCGCGACGCTCGCGGCCGCCCCTGCGAAGACCGTTCCGGGCTTCGACATCCATGCCCTCGACACCAAGGTCGCGCCCTGCGACGACTTCTACCAGTTCGCCTGCGGCGGCTGGCGGGCGGCCAATCCGATCCCCGCCGATCGCTCCAACTGGGGGCGCTTCGAGGAGCTGCGGGAGCGCAACCTCGAGGTTCTCCATGGGATCCTCGAGAAGGACGCGGCCGCCGACCCCAAGCGGACCCCGATCCAGCGCCAGGTCGGCGACTTCTACGCCGCCTGCATGGACGAGAAGGGGATCGCGGCCAAGGGCACGGCGCCGCTGGCGCCCGACCTCGACCGCATCGCCCATCTCGCCGGCGTCGACGGGCTGCCCGACCTCGTCGCCCACCTCCACCGCACCGGCGTCGAGGCCTTCTTCCGCTTCAACTCGCGCCAGGACTACGCCGACGCCACCAGGTTCGAGGCCGCCGCCGACCAGGGCGGCCTCGGCCTGCCCGACCGCGACTACTACCTGAAGACCGACCCCAAGTCGGTCGAGCAGCGCGGCCTTTACCGGCAGCACGTCGGCAGGATGCTGGCGCTCCTCGGCGAGCCGGCGGACCGCGCCGAGGCCGACGCCGCGGCGATCCTCGGCTTCGAGACCGAGCTCGCCAAGGCGTCGCTCGACCGGGTGACTCGCCGCAACCCGCGCAAGGTCTACCACGAGCTCGCGGTCGCGGACCTCCAGGCGCTGACGCCCGACTTCGCGTGGCAGCGCTACTTCGCGGCCGTCGAGGTCCCCGCCGTCGAGCGGCTGAACGTCGCCGTCCCCGACTTCTTCCGCGGCCTCGCCGCCGAGCTGGCGAAGACCGACATGGGCACGCTGCGCGCCTACCTGCGCTGGCACCTGGCGAGCGCCCACGCCGAGCTCCTCCCCGCCGCCTTCGTCGAGGAGAGCTTCGCCTTCCGCGAGAAGACGCTGCGCGGCACCAAGGAGCTCAGCCCGCGCTGGAAGCGCTGCACCCAGGCGACCGACCGCGCCCTCGGCGAGGCGCTGGGCCAGGAGTTCGTCGAGGCGACCTTCGGCCAGGAGGGCAAGGAGCGCACGCGGGCGATGGTGCAGGCGCTCGAGGCGTCGCTCAAGAAGAACATCGAGACGGTGCCCTGGATGACCGCGGCGACGCGCCAGGCGGGGATCGCCAAGTTCGCGGCGATCGCCAACAAGATCGGCTACCCCGACCGCTGGCGCGACTACGGCAGCGTCCGCGTCGACCGCGGCGACGCGCTGGGCAACCAGGTCCGCGCGCGGCAGTTCGACACCGGGTGGAAGCTGGCGAGGATCGGCAAGCCGGTCGACCGCGGCGAGTGGGGGATGACGCCGCCCACCGTCAACGCCTCCTACAGCCCGCAGATGAACGACATCAACTTCCCCGCCGGGATCCTGCAGCCGCCGTTCTTCGACCGCACGATGGACGACGCGGTCAACTTCGGGGCGATCGGGGTGGTGATCGGCCACGAGCTGACCCATGGCTTCGACGACCAGGGGCGGCAGTTCGCCGGCAACGGCAACCTCGAGGACTGGTGGACGCCGGCGGACGGCAAGGAGTTCGAGCAGCGGGCGACCTGCATCGCTGACCAGTACTCCGGCTACACCGCGGTCGGCGACGTGAAGGTGAACGGCCGCCTGACGCTGGGCGAGAACGTCGCCGACAACGGCGGCCTGCGGATCGCCTACGCGGCCCTCGAGGACACCCTGGCGAAGAAGGGCGCGGCGGCGGCCGCCCAGATCGACGGCTTCACCCCCGCGCAGCGCTTCTTCCTCGGCTTCGCCCAGGTGTGGTGCGAGAACGACACCCCGGAGGCCGCGCGCCTCCACGCCCTGACCGACCCCCATTCGCCCGGCCGCTACCGGGTCGACGGCACGGTCTCGAACGCGCCCGAGTTCCAGCAGGCCTTCCACTGCCCGGCGGGCTCGCCGATGGTGCCCGCGAAGCGCTGCCAGGTCTGGTAGTCCTTCGGCGGTGCACCGAGGCGGCGGGTGAACTTCGCGGCGGCTCCTGCGTAGGAGTGCCATGAAAACGTCACGCGCCCTCGCCTCGCTCGCCGTCCTCGCCGGGGTCGCCGCCGCCCTGCCGCTCGCCGCGGCCGGTCCGGCGGCGCCGCCCCCTGCGTCCCCCGCAGCCAACACCAGCGTCGACCGCGGCGCGCTCGACGCCAAGGTCTCCCCCTGCGACGACTTTTACCGCTACGCCTGCGGCGGCTGGCTGGCCTCCCACCCGATCCCCCCCGACTATCCCGTCTGGGGACGGTTCGGCGAGCTCCACGACCGCAACCAGGCGGCGCTGCGGGCCATCCTCGAGAAGGACGCCGCGGACGATCCCGGGCGGACGCCGGTCCAGCGCCAGGTCGGCGACTTCTACGCCGCCTGCATGGACGAGACGGGGCGCGAGGCCACCGGGCTCGCGCCGCTCCAGGACGACCTCGACCGCATCGCGAGCCTCACCGGCCGCGAAGGCCTGCCCGAGCTCGTCGCCCGCCTCCATCGCCAGCACGTCGACGTCCTCTTCAACCTCTCGTCGTCCCAGGATTTCGCCGACGCCACCCAGGTCATCGCCGCCGTCGATCAGGGCGGCCTGGGGCTTCCCGAGCGCGGCTACTACCTGAAGGACGATGCCAAGTCGGTCGAGCAGCGCGACCTCTACCGGCGGCACGTGGCGCGGATGCTCGCGCTCGCCGGCGAGCCGGCCGGCGGGTCGGAATCCAAAGCCGAGGCCGAAGCCGCGGCCGTCGTCCGCTTCGAGACCGGGATCGCCCAGGCCTCGCTCGACCTGGTGAGCCGCCGCGACCCGCGGGCGCTCGACCACAAGCTCGCCGTCAAGGACCTCCAGGCGCTCACCCCCGGCTTCGCCTGGGACCGCTACCTCGCCGCGATGCCGATCCCGCCGACCGCCACGCTGAACGTCGCCGTCCCCGACTTCTTCCGCGGCCTGGACGCCCTCGTCGCCAAGACCGACCTCGCGACGCTGCGCGCCTATCTGCGCTGGCACCTCGTCCACGGCGCCCGCCTGCCGCCCCGCGCCTTCGTCGACGAGAGCTTCGCCTTCTACGGCAAGGTGCTCTACGGCAGCAAGGAGCTCAGCCCGCTGTGGAAGCGCTGCGTCCAGGCGGCCGACCGCTATCTCGGCGAGGCGCTGGGGCAGGAGTTCGTGGCGGCGAGCTTCGGGCCGCAGGCCAAGGAGCGCACGCGGGCGATGGTCGCGGCGCTCGAGGCCGCGCTCGGCCGGGACATCGCGACGCTCCCCTGGATGACCCCGGCGACGCGGGCCGCCGCGGCGGCCAAGCTCCGGGTCGTCGCCAACAAGATCGGCTATCCCGACCGCTGGCGCGACTACGGCGCCCTGCGGATCGATCGCCACGACGCGCTGGGCAACGGCGTGCGCGGCGAGGCGTTCGAGGTGGCGCGCCAGCTCGGCAAGATCGGCCGCCCGGTCGACCGCGGCGAATGGGAGATCACGCCTCCCACCGTCGACGCCTACTACAGCCCGTCGATGAACGACATCAACTTCCCCGCCGGCATCCTGCAGCCGCCGTTCTACGGCAGCACGCGCGACGACGCCGTCAACTTCGGCGCCATCGGGGCGGTGATCGGCCACGAGCTGACCCACGGCTTCGACGACGAGGGGCGGCGCTTCGCCGGCAACGGCGACCTGCGGGACTGGTGGACGCCGGCCGACGGCAGGGAGTTCGACCGCCGGGCGGGCTGCGTCGCCGACCAGTACTCCGGCTACACCGCGATCGGCGACGTCAAGGTCAACGGCCGCCTGACCCTGGGCGAGAACGTGGCCGACAACGGCGGCCTGCGGATCGCCTACCTGGCGCTCGAGGAGAGCCTGAAGGGAAAACCGGCGGGCCAGGTCGACGGCTTCACCCCCGAGCAGCGCTTCTTCCTCGGCTTCGGGCAGATCTGGTGCGAGAGCGCGTCGCCGCAGTTCGAGCGGCTGCACGCGCTAACCAACGAGCACTCCCCCGGCCGCTACCGGGTCGACGGCGCGGTGTCGAACATGCCGGAGTTCCAGCAGGCGTTCCAGTGCCAGGCCGGGGCGCCGATGGCGCCCGCGACGCGCTGCCGGGTCTGGTAAGCACCCTATTGAGTGCTGGCGGGGGGGCCGGTCGAGGTCCTCCCGCGCCGGCTCGCCGCCCGCCTCGGCGCAGGAGAGCCATGAGAACTCTTCGGTCGCTGGTCCGCCTCGCCGTCCTCGCTCTCGCCGCCGCCCCGCGGCTCGCGGCGGCCGGTCCGCCCGCCGCGGCCGGTTTCGACGTCGGCGCGCTCGATCCCGCGGTCGCGCCGTGCGACGACTTCTACCGCTATGCCTGCGGCGGTTGGATGGCGTCCCACCCGATCCCTCCCGACCGCCCCGCCTGGGGGCGCTTCGGCGAGCTCCAGGAGCGCAACCTGGCGACGCTGCGCGCGATCCTCGAAAAGGACGCCGGCAACGATCCCCGGCGGGCGCCGCTCCAGCGCCAGCTCGGCGACTTCTACGCCGCCTGCCTGGACGAGAACGAACGGGAGGTCAAGGGGCTGGCGCCGCTCCAGGCCGAGCTCGAGCGCATCGCGAGCCTCGCCGGCCGGGACGGGTTGCCCGAGCTCGTCGCCCGCCTCCACCGCCGGCACGTCGACGTCCTCTTCGGCTTCGCCTCCGCCCAGGACTTCGGCGACGCCACGGCGGTCCTCGCCGTCGCCGACCAGGGCGGGCTCGGCCTGCCCAACCGCGACTTCTACTTGAACGACGACGCCAAATCGGTCGAGCAGCGCGGCCTCTACCAGGGCCACGTGGGGCGGGTGCTCGCGCTCCTGGGTGAGGAGGCGGCCCCGGCGGAGGCGGACGCCGCGGCGGTCGTCCGCTTCGAGACCGCGCTCGCCCGCGCCTCCCTCGACCCGGTCGGCCGGCGCGACCCGCGCGCGGTCTACCACAAGCTCGCGCTCGGCGACCTCCAGGCGCTCACCCCGGGCTTCGCCTGGAACCGCTATCTCGCGGCGATGCCGATGCCGGCGGCGCCGCCGATCGAGCGGCTGAACGTCGCCGTCCCCGGCTTCTTCCGGGACCTCGACGCCCTGCTCGCCCGGACCGATCCCGCGACGCTGCGCGCCTACCTGCGCTGGCACCTCCTCCACGACACCCTCTTCCTGCCCAAGGCGTTCGTCGACGAGCAATTCGCCTTCTACGGCAAGACCCTGCACGGCAGCAGGGACCTCGGTCCGCTCTGGCGGCGCTGTATCCAGGTGACCACCCGCCTGCTCGGCGAGGCGCTCGGCCAGGAGTTCGTGGCGGCGACCTGCGGACCGGAAGGCAAGGAGCGCGCGCTGGCGCTGGTCGCGGCGCTCGAGGCGGCGCTCGGCAGGGACCTCGAGACGCTTCCCTGGATGACCCCGCCGACCCGGCAGGCGGCGCTCGCCAAGCTCCGCGCCATCGCCAACCGGATCGGCTATCCCGACCGCTGGCGCGACTACGCCGGCCTCCGCATCGACCGCCACGACGCCCTGGGCAACGGCTGGCGCGCCGCGGAGCTCGAGGTGGCGCACCAGCTCGCCAAGATCGGCCGCCCCGTCGACCGCGGCGAATGGTCGCTCGCCCCGTCCGCCGTCGACGCCCAGTACGACCCGTCGAGGAACGACGTCGAGTTTCCCGCCGGCATCCTGCAGCCGCCCTTCTACGACCGCGCGCGGGACGACGCCGTCAACTTCGGCGCCATCGGCGCGGTGATCGGCCACGAGCTGACCCATGGCTTCGACGACCAGGGCCGGCGGTTCGCCGGCAACGGCAACCTCCAGGACTGGTGGGCGCCGGCGGACGGCAAGGAGTTCGAGCGGCGGGCGAGCTGCCTCGCCGACCAGTACGGGCGCTTCACCGCGATCGGCGACGTCAAGGTCAACGGCCGGCTGACCCTGAGCGAGAACGTGGCCGACAACGGCGGCGCGCGGATCGCCTATCTGGCGTTCGAGGACAGCCGGCGGGGAAAACCCGAAGTCACCCTCGAGGGTTTCACCCCCGAGCAGCGCTTCTTCCTCGGTTTCGCCCAGATCTGGTGCAACAACACGAGCCCGCAGCTCGAGCGCTACCAGGCGCTCTCCAACGAGCACTCTCCCGGCCGCTACCGGGTGGACGGCGTGGTCTCCAACATGCCGGAGTTCCAGCAGGCGTTCCACTGCAAGGCGGGGGCGCCGATGGCGCCGGAGAGCCGCTGCCGGGTCTGGTAGGGGGCCGCGCTTGAGCGCCCTCAACACTCGATCACGTTGATCGCCAGGCCGCCGCGCGAGGTCTCCTTGTACTTGGTCTTCATGTCGGCGCCGGTCTCGCGCATGGTCTTGATGACGCGGTCGAGCGAGACCTTGTGCGAGCCGTCGCCGGACATCGCGATGCGGGCGGCGTTGATCGCCTTGACCGAGCCCATGGCGTTCCTCTCGATGCAGGGGATCTGGACCAGGCCGCCCACCGGGTCGCAGGTCAGACCCAGGTTGTGCTCCATGCCGATCTCGGCGGCGTTCTCGATCTGCCGCGCGGTGCCCGCGAGCGCCGCGACGAGGCCGCCGGCCGCCATCGAGCAGGCGACGCCGACTTCGCCCTGGCAGCCGACCTCGGCGCCGGAGATCGAGGCGTTCTCCTTGTAGAGGATGCCGATCCCTCCGGCGGTCAGGAGGAAGCGCAACACCCCCTCGTCGTCGGCTCCGGGGGTGAAGCGCCGGTAGTAGTGGAGGACGGCGGGGATGATCCCCGCCGCGCCGTTGGTGGGGGCGGTGACGACGCGCCCGCCGGCGGCGTTCTCCTCGTTGACCGCGAGGGCGAAGAGGTTCACCCAGTCGAGGACGGTCAGCGGGTCGGAGCCGTCCTCGCGCGCGGCGCGCTCGACCAAGTCGCGGTAGAGCTTGGGCGCCCGCCGCGGCACCTTGAGGCCGCCGGGGAGGACGCCGGTCTGCCGGGTGCCGCGTTCGACGCAGGCCTGCATCGCCGCCCAGATGCGGAGGAGGCCGGAGCGGATCTCCTCGTCGCTCCGCCAGGCGCGCTCGTTGTCGAGCATCAGCTCCCAGACGGGGAGGCCGGTCGCCGCGGCGAGCCGGAGGAGCTCCTCGCCGCTGTGGAAGGGGTGGGCGACGGCGGTCGAGTCGGCGACCACGCGATCGGCGCCGGAGGCCCCCTCGTTGACCACGAAGCCGCCACCGACGGAGTAGTAGACCCGCTGGTCGACCTCGGCGCCCGCGGCGTCGAAGGCGGTGAAGCGCATGCCGTTCGAGTGGACGGGGAGGAGGTCGCGGCGGTTGAAGATCAGGTCGTCCCCCTCGACGAAGCGGACGGGCCGCCGGCCGAGGAGCGCGATCTCGCCGCGCGCGCGGATGGCCTCCACCCGCGGCCCCACGCCGTCCGGATCCGCCCCCTCCGGCGTCTCCCCCTCGAGCCCGAGGAGGATGGCGCGGTCGGTGCCGTGCCCGCGGCCGGTCGCCGCGAGCGAGCCGAAGAGCTCGACCTTGACGCGGTCGGTGCGCTCGAGGAGCCCCTCGGCGCCCAGCCGCTCGGCGAACCGCCGCGCCGCGCGCATCGGCCCCACCGTGTGCGAGCTCGACGGGCCGATGCCGATGGTGAAGAGATCGAAGACGCTGATCGCCATGGGACGAGGAACCCTCCGTAAACATTGTATGTCGCCGGGAGGCGACGGAATTCCCGGTGGAGACCCCCGAACATGCAATAAGCTAGCCGGGAAAGAGCCGCCCCATGACGACGTACCGAGAAGAAGACCCCGCACCCGAGCTCGACCGGGCGATCGCCCGCGCCGTCGAGGCGATCCCCGGCATCGCCGCCCTCGCCGTCTTCGGCTCGCGGGCGAGCGGCCGGGAGCGCCCGGACAGCGACCTCGACGTGGCGGTCCTCCCCGTGAAGGACGCCGACCGGCGCGACCTCCAGGTCTCCGTCGCCGTGGCGCTCGCCGATCTCGCGCCGGAGGGCCGGGTGGACGTCGTCCTCCTCGACGAGGCGCCCGAGCTCCTCCGCCACAACGTCTTAGCCGGCGGCCGCCTGGTCCTCTGCCGCGACGCCCGCGCCTGGCGCGACCTGCGGGTCTGGACGATGCGCGAGCACGGCGACCGCGAGCACGCGCGCGACCTCTTCCGTCGCGCCCAGCAGCGGAGGCTGGAGAAGGGGGAGCCGAGTGGTCGATCGGGACACGCTCTCGAGTCGCTTGAGCGCACTCGAGACCTACGTCGCTGAGCTGAGGACCTTCAGGAGCCGGAGCCGCGACGAGTTCGTCCGCGAGCCGGCCCTGCACCACCTGGCGGAGCGCTATCTCCATCTCTCCTGCGAGTCCGTCCTCGACATCGCCCAGCACCTGATCGCCGACCAGGGCTACCGTCAGCCAAGCACCAACAAGGATGCGATCGAGGTGCTGCTCCAGGAGGGAGTCCTTGACGCCGACCTGGCCGCCCGCCTCATGCGCTGGATGGGCTTCCGCAACCTTCTGGTCCATCTCTACCTGGAGATCGACCACGGCCGCACCTACGACGCGATCGTCGAGGATCTGGGCGACTTCGACGCCTTCGCCGCTCGGGCAGCTCGGTTCCTGGGCTCCTGACAAAGCCGCCCGCTGCCGGCGGGGCGCCACGATCCGCCCGGGAAATGTTGCGCGGCGCCCGGGAGACATCTCCCGACGCCCGGGAGACGTTGCGCGGCGCGCGGGAAATGTCTCCCAACACCCGGGAGATGTTGCACGGCGCCCGGGAGATGTCTCCCGACGCCCGGGAAATGTTGCGCGGCGCCCGGGAAACATCTCCCGACGCCCGGGAGACGTTGCACGGCGCTCGGGAGATGTCTCCCGACGCCCGGGATATGTTGCACGGCGCCCGGGAGACATCTCCCACCGCCCGGGAAACATTTCCCACTGCCCGGGAGACATCTCCGAAGCCCCGGGAGACGTTTCCCAGGCACCGCGCAACGTCTCCCGGGGGCAGGGAGAGGTCTCCCTTCACGCGGGAGACATCTCGCACCGGGCGCGCGACGTCTCGCACTGGCCGGGAGATGACTTCGGGCGGCCACGCAACGTCTCCCGCCGGCCGGGAGAGATGTCGCGCCGGGCGCCAGGCATCTCGAGTGGCCGCGGAGTCGCTGCACGCGCTTTCGTTTCAGGCAGTGCTCCATCCCTTATAGACTGCGGCCGTGCCGAAGCCCACGGTTTTCCTGAGCTACAGCCATCGCGACGAGGGCTGGAAGGACCTCCTGCGCCCGCACCTCCGCATGCTGGAGCATCTCGGCACGCTCGAGGTCTGGGACGACCGCAGGATCGACGCCGGCGATACTTGGTACCCCGAGATCAAGCAGGCGATGGAGGGCGCTGCGGCGGCGGTCTGCCTCATCTCGGCCGACTATCTCGCCTCAGACTTCTGCGTGAAGGAGGAGATCCCCTATCTCCTCGAGCGGCGGGAGAAGGACGGGATGTACCTCCTTCCTCTGCTGGTGAGCGATTGCCTGTGGAACGCCGTCCCGTGGCTGCGATCGATCCAGATGCTCCCCCGCGACGGCAAGGTGGTGGAGAGCGATTTCAGGGGCCAGGAAAACGTCGTGTTCAAGATGGTGGCCCAAACGCTCCTCGAGAAACTCGGCGAGCCGACTCGCGGCCTCTCCTTCGGCGTCGACGAGCCCATCCATCGCTCGCCTCCACAGCCTGAGAAGGAGGACCTCACCCGGCTTCCCGTGACCGGCGCCGAGCTGTTCGGCCGGCAGCAGGAGATCGAGTGGCTCGATGCCGCGTGGGATGAGGACCACATCCGTATCGCCGCCCTTGTCGCCTGGGGGGGGGTGGGAAAGTCGACGCTGGTGAACAAGTGGTTGGAGCGGATGCGGGCGGACGGCTTCCGCGGCGCTCGGCGGGTCTTCGGCTGGAGCTTCTTCAGCCAGGGCACCAACGAGCGCGCCACCTCGGCTGACCTCTTCATTGAGACCGCCCTGACGTTCTTCGGCGATCCGGAGCCTTCCAAGGGCTCGCCCTGGGCCAAGGGCGAGCGACTGGCGGAGCTGGTGCGGCACGAGCGGAGCCTGCTCGTTCTCGACGGCCTCGAGCCACTGCAGTCGGCCGTAGAAGGCGGCCGCGTCAAGGATCCTGCGCTCGCCATGCTCCTCGCCGGCCTGGCGCGGACGGGTGGCGCGGGTGGGCTCTGCGTCGTCACCACCCGCGAGAGGGTCGGCGATCTCGAGCCGCTCGGGAAGGCGGTCGAGGAGAAGAACCTCGAGCAGATCTCCCCCGAGGCCGGCCGGGCGCTGCTGCGTGTGCGCGGCATGCGCGGCACGGACGCCGAGCTCGAGGACGTCGTTCGTGCCTTCGGCGGTCATGCTCTGGCGATCAACCTCCTCGCCTCCTATCTTCGCGACGTACCGGGACATCCAGCGACCGCGGCCCTCGCGATCCCCGATCTCCCGCTCGCCGACGAGCAGGGGCCCCATCCGCGGCGGGTGATGGAGGCATTCGCCCAGCGCTACGACCCGGGGCCCGAGATGGAGCTGCTCCTCCTGCTCGGCCTCTTCGATCGTCCCGCGGCGGCCGGGGCGCTGGATGCCTTGCGCGCAGAACCGGAGATTCCGGGCTTGACCCAGCATCTCGCGCGGCTCTCGGCCGTGCAGTGGCTCCAGCTCGTCGAAGAACTCCGTGTGGTACGGCTCCTCGCCGAGTGGGATCCGCACGAGCCGGGATCGCTCGATGCCCATCCGCTCGTTCGCGAACACTTTGGGGAGAAGCTCGAGAAGGAAAACCCACAGGCTTGGCGCGAGGCCCACGGTCGGCTCTTCGAGTACTACCGGAACATTGCGGAGCCCTACCCGGCTACCCTCGAAGGGCTCGCGCCGCTCTATGCCGCCGTCGCGCACGGTTGCGCCGCCGGGCGGCACCAGGAAGCCCTTGATGACATCTATTGGGCGCGGATCCAGAGGCGTGAGGAGTTTTTCCCGAGCAACAAGCTCGGTGTCCATGGGGCGGATCTGGCTGCGCTCGCCAGCTTTTTTGCCGAGGCATGGCGGTTGCCAGTGACGGCGTTGTCTGAGGCAGATCAGGGTTTTATATTCAACCAGGCGAGCTTCCGTCTGCAGTCCCTGGGCCGGCTTGCCGAAGCGATCGAGCCGATGCAGGGTGGCTTGCAACGACACCGTGGGTCGGAGTCCTGGAAGCAGGCGGCAACAGCGGCCAACAACCTCAGCCAGCTTGCTTCGAACCGAGGAATCCTCTCTGAAGCTATCCGACTTGCAGAGCAGAGCGTGGCCTTGGCTCATCGCAGCGGCGAAGTCTTTCCCCTCCTACTGGCGTGCTGCCGGCTGGCGGCTGCTCTCCACCAAACAGGTGAGATTGCCCAGGCGGGAGCTCGTTTCCGTGAGGCCGAGGAAAGGCAAGGGAGGGGGCAGCCACAATACCCTAAGCTGTACTCGGTTCAGGGGTTCGAATATTGTGACTTTCTCCTGGATCGCGGTGAGTATCAGGATGTGGAGAAGCGAGCCAACGCGTCGCTCGAGATCGCGCGGCAGAACGGCTGGCTCTTGGATATGGCGCTGGATCACCTTTCGATCGGTCGCGCTCTGCTGCTGCAGGCCACGGGGAAAAGCGACCTTCGAGCTGCGACCGAGCACTTGGATGAAGCGGTCGACGGATTGCGTCAGGCAGGAGAGGTCACCCATATTCCTCGCGGCCTCCTGGCAAGGGCCCGTCTGCGCCTAGTCCAACGCGACAACCTCCACGCCCGCGCCGACCTCGACGAAGCCTTGCTCCTCGCCACCCGCTGCGGCATGCGTCTCCATGAAGCCGATGCCCACCTGGGCTTCGTTCGCCTCCATCTCGCCGAGGGGAAGAAGGACGACACCCGCGCCAGCCTGGAGCGGGCTCGCAAGCTGGTCGAGGAGACCGGCTACCACCGCCGGGACGGCGAGCTGGCGGAGCTCGCTGCGGCTCTCGGGTAGTTCTTCACGGCCTGTCTGCCGCACGGCTTCCCCCTGTAGGGGCGGAGCTTGCCTCCGCCCTGGTCCGGGGCGCGTGGTCGGATCTGTGGCCTTCCACGG
>Ga0307470_10000668_pt1 | contig 15263 bp, 11 predicted proteins | sample atmos_gasesAM3C__FD_204565 | JGI IMG/M metagenome (GOLD analysis project Ga0307470, IMG submission 204565) | Hardwood forest soil microbial communities from Morgan-Monroe State Forest, Indiana, United States - atmos_gasesAM3C_05 | ecosystem: Environmental > Terrestrial > Soil > Temperate forest... | reverse complement strand
CACCGACAATCCGGGCAGCCCCAACGTTGCGGCCGGCCTCGCCAGATATCCAGTGTTTGCAACGTTCGGCAGCACGGTCGGGATCGATCAGCAATTCAACCGGCTGGATGTGGCGGCCGGCGCAACCGTCGATCGCACGGTGTATCAGAACTCCGTGCTCACCGATGGCTCGATCGCCAGCAACGCGGACCGCGCTTTCAACCAGTATGGCGGCGTCGGCCGCGTCAGCTACGATTTGCTGCCCGGCGTAAAGCCGTTTGTCGAGGCCGAAGGCGACAGCCGCGTCCACGATCAGTATCTCGACAATTCCGGCTACGCGCGCAATTCCACCGGTGGCTATGCCAAGGCGGGCACCTCGTTCGAATTCTCGCGGCTTCTCACCGGCGAACTCGCGGTCGGCTGGGCAGAGCGCAACTACGCCGATCCGCGCCTCAGCCGGCTCGACGGTCTGTTGACGTCATCGTCACTGGTCTGGACCGCGACGCCGCTGACCACGGCAAGGTTCAACTCCACCACCTCGATCGACGAGACCATCGTAGCCGGCGTGTCCGGCGTCCTGAGCCACACCTATACGTTCGAGGTCGATCACGATTTTCGCCGCTGGCTGACGGCGATCGGCAAGTTCACCTACGGCACCTACGACTATCAGGGCGACGGCCGCTTCGACAGAACCTACTCCTACGAGGGCGATCTCATCTACAAGATGACCCGCAACCTCTGGATCAAGGGCACGCTGCGGCGGGACATCCTCAACTCCAACGTCCCGCTGGCAAGCTCGGCCTCCACGGTCGTGCTGCTGGGTGTGCGGGTACAGAACTGATTTCGCTCTCACCGATGTTCTTATCCCTCCCCCTTGTGGGGCCCGAGGCGAGCGAAGCTCGCACTCGAGGTCGGCGCGTGGCGCCGGGGTGGGGGTTCTTAGCGCTAGCAAGATATTCTCAGCTCCGCCTTCCAAATTCTGGTCGACATCCGAATTCCAATAACGAATGACTTTGAAGCCCTGGGATTGCAAAAAGGTGTCGCGCTCTCGATCCGATTGAGAGCCCTCGGGCAGGGCGTGCTGCCCGCCATCGATCTCCACGACGATCCGAAATTTGAACGACACAAAATCAACGATATATCGACCAATTGGCGCCTGGCGCCTGAAATGAAAGCCAAGTGGCCTCAATTCACGTAGCTTCGTCCAAAGCTTAACTTCTTGCGGCGTTAGACGCTTGCGAAGCGCACGAGCATTTACATTTGCCACGACAGCCCCCACCCGGCCGGCCTCTGGCCGGCCACCCTCCCCACGCGTTCCGCGGGGGAGGGATAAGAAACTAACACCCCGCGCTCCAATTTTTATCACTCCGATTCGAACGCGCTCCGCGATCGCTGCGACCACTCTCCGAAAGACGAACGGAGAGTGAAATGAAACATATTTTGCCGATCGTCACGGCCATCATTCTTGCCGCCGCCGTGCATGCCCACGCGAAGGCACGTCACCACGTGGCGCGCCATCATGCAGCCTCCAGCCATAAGGTCGATGATCGGGATTCGTCCGCACCCAAATATCAGCTGGCATACCGACACAAGCAGCATGCGCATCGCCCACTATGACCTGCGACAACCCGGAAAATTCCGGGCTCGGGCGTGCGCTGCCACGACGTGAATGGGTATGGCGGCGTGTGAACGCGTGACCGGTAGCGGGTTCTGAATGGAAGCGGCGTGATGAGTTAAGGTGCCAGCCAATAGCTAAGCATGAGCAGCAACAAGCTAAGCATCGCGAGATTGAAAGTCCACTCGAATGCTACAACGGGCACCATTCCGATCGATTTTGTAACCGATGTCGTTCTGGCGAGCCTCCCGCTATCCTTACCGAGGAAGAAAAGGATCGCGCGAAGAACTAGTGAAGCGAGAGCCAAACACAGTAGGAGGATAACTATTATCCCGATCATAGTGGCTTCCGAGTTCGCTCACCGCGGCAAATTGGTCGAACCCATCAGGAAGGTGTCGATGGAGCGGGCGCACAGTCGGCCCTCGCGGATCGCCCACACGACCAATGACTGACCGCGGCGCATGTCGCCGGCGGAGAACACCTTCGCCATCGAGGTCTGGTAGTCGGACGTGTTGGCGCGCACATTGCCGCGCGGATCGAGTTCGACGCCGAGCGACTTCAACAGCCCCTCGTGAACCGGATGCACGAAGCCCATCGCGAGCAGCACGAGCTCCGCGTCGAGGTCGAATTCGGTGCCGGCAACCGGCTTGAACTTGTCGTCGACCTGCACGCAATGCAGTTTCGCGACCTTGCCGTCGGCGCCCGAAAACTTTTGCGTCAGCACCGCATATTCGCGCCGCGCGCCCTCAGCCTGGCTCGATGACGTCCGCATCTTCAGCGGCCAGTTCGGCCAGGTCAGGCCCTTGTTTTCGTGCTCGGGCGGTGCCGGCATGATTTCGAGTTGCGTCACCGAGCGCGCGCCTTGCCGGAACGAGGTGCCGATGCAGTCGCTTCCTGTGTCGCCGCCGCCGATCACGACGACATGCTTGCCGCCGGCGAGAATTTCGCGCAACTCCCCGAGCGGCTCGTCGCCGACGCGGCGGTTCTGCTGCGGCAGGAAATCCATCGCAAAGTGAATGCCGTCAAGTTCGCGACCGGGAATCAGCAGGTCGCGCGGGGCTTCCGCGCCGCCGGTCAAAGCCACCGCATCGTATTCTTCAACCAGTTTGCGCGGATCGGTCCCGCCATGGCCGATGTGGCTGCCGTAATGGAAGGTGACGCCTTCGGCTTCCATCTGCACCACGCGGCGGTCGATGATGCCCTTCTCCATCTTGAAGTCGGGAATGCCGTAGCGCAGAAGGCCGCCGGCCTTGGCGAACTTCTCGAACACATGCACGTCGTGCCCGGCGCGCGCGAGCTGCTGCGCGCAAGCAAGCCCCGCAGGCCCGGAGCCGACCACCGCGACCTTCTTGCCGGTCTTTTCCGTCGCGACTTCCGGCGTAATCCAGCCATTGTCCCAGGCGCGGTCGACGATCGCGCATTCGATGGTTTTGATCGTGACCGGGTTGTCGTCGATGTTGAGCGTGCAGGAGGCTTCGCACGGCGCGGGACAGATGCGGCCGGTGAACTCCGGAAAATTGTTGGTCGAGTGCAGGTTGCGCGCGGCTTCCTGCCAGTTGTTCTGATAGACGAGGTCGTTGAAGTCGGGAATCTGGTTGTTGACCGGGCAGCCTGGCGTGCCCGGCGCGACCGCGCCGGTGCCGTGGCAATAGGGAATGCCGCAATTCATGCAGCGCGCGGCCTGGTCGCGCGTTTCCTTCTCCGTCAGGGGAATGACGAATTCCTGAAAATTCTTCAGCCGCTCGGCCACGGGCGCATACTTGCGCTCGTGCCGTTCGAATTCGAGAAAACCGGTTACCTTGCCCATCTAAATCCTGAAGCCCCTGCGTCCTAACTAGTCTTACCCGCTTGCAGTCTTCTCGTCATTGCGAGGAGCGTAAGCTCCGAAGCAATCCAGTTCTCTTAATCCTGCTGGATTGCTTCGCTGCGCTCGCAATGACGGCTTGGCAATCTCTCCGTTACGCCCCGATCGCGATCTTCGGCTCGGCGTCGGCGTTTGCCTTCATTTCCTTCAGCGCGCGGCGGTATTCCACCGGCATCACCTTGCGGAATTTCGGCAGCCACGTTTTCCAATCACCAAGGATGTCAGCCGCGCGCCTGGAGCCGGTCAGCTTGGCGTGACGGCTGATCAGGACGTGCAGCCGCTCGACGTCGGAGTCGAGCAAGTTCTGGAACACGTCGACGCGGCCATGCGACTCGAGATCGCCCGACGCATGGTAGGCGTCCTGGTTGACCATCTCTTCCGAAAGCACCGGCTCGAGCTCGACCATCGCCATGTTGCAGAGTTTTGCGAAGTCGCCGGCCTCGTCCAGCACATAGGCGATGCCGCCCGACATGCCGGCCGCGAAATTGCGCCCGGTCTTGCCGAGCACCACGACGATGCCGCCGGTCATGTATTCGCAGCAGTGATCGCCCGCGCCTTCGACCACGGCGATCGCGCCGGAGTTGCGCACGGCGAAGCGCTCGCCCGCGATGCCGCGGAAGTAGCATTCGCCCTCGATCGCGCCGTACATCACGGTATTGCCGACGATGATGGATTCTTCCGGCACGATGCCGGAATTGCGCGGCGGCTTGACGATGATCCGTCCACCGGAGAGCCCCTTGCCGACATAGTCGTTGGCGACGCCTTCGAGGTCGAAGGTGACGCCGGCCGCGAGCCAGGCGCCGAACGCCTGACCGGCCGTGCCCTTGAGGTTCACGGTAATGGTGTCGAGCGGCAGGCCGGCATGGCCGTAGATCTTGGCCACGCTGCCTGACAGCATCGCGCCCGCCGAGCGGTCGGTGTTGTTGATCTCGGTCTCGATCTTCACCGGTGCGCCGCGGTCGAGCGCTGCTTGCGCCTTTTCGATCAGCCTGCGGTCGAGCACGGCTTCCAGATGATGGTTCTGCGCTTCCGCGCGATAGATCTTCTGGCCCTTTTCTTCCTTCTGCCGCACGAACAGCTTCGAGAAGTCGAGGCCTTTGGCCTTCCAGTGCGCCACCAGCCTGGTCTGGTCGAGCATCTGGGTCTGGCCGATCATCTCGTTGAAGGTGCGGTAGCCGAGGCTTGCCATGATCTCGCGGACTTCCTCGGCGACGAAGAAGAAATAGTTGATCACGTGCTCGGGCTGGCCGGTGAAGCGCTTACGCAGCACCGGGTCCTGCGTCGCAACACCGACCGGGCAGGTGTTGAGATGGCACTTGCGCATCATGATGCAGCCGGCCGCGATCAACGGCGCGGTGGCAAAACCGAATTCATCCGCGCCGAGGAGCGCGCCGATCACGACGTCGCGTCCGGTGCGGAAGCCGCCGTCGACCTGCACCACGATGCGGCTGCGCAGGCGTTCGCGCACCAGCGTCTGGTGGGTTTCGGCAAGCCCGATCTCCCACGGCGAACCGGCGTGCTTGATCGAGGTCAGCGGCGAGGCGCCCGTGCCGCCTTCGAAGCCCGCGATGGTGACATGGTCGGCACGCGCCTTTGCGACGCCGGCGGCCACCGTGCCGACGCCGATTTCGGAGACGAGCTTCACCGAGACCTGGCCGTCCGGATTGACGTTCTTCAGGTCGTAGATGAGCTGCGCAAGGTCTTCGATCGAATAGATGTCGTGATGCGGCGGCGGCGAGATCAGGCCGACGCCGGGCGTCGAATGCCGCACTTTGGCAATCGTCGCGTCGACCTTGTGGCCCGGCAACTGTCCGCCTTCGCCGGGCTTCGCGCCCTGCGCCATCTTGATCTGCATCATGTCGGAATTGACGAGATATTCCGTCGTGACGCCGAAGCGGCCCGAGGCAACCTGCTTGATCGCCGAGCGCATGGAATCGCCATTCGGCAGCGGCTTGAAGCGGTCGGCTTCCTCGCCGCCTTCGCCGGTGTTGGACTTGCCGCCGATCCGGTTCATCGCGATCGCAAGCGTCGTATGCGCCTCGCGCGAGATCGAGCCGAACGACATCGCGCCGGTGGCGAAGCGCTTGACGATCTCCTTCGCCGGTTCGACCTGGTCGAGCGGGATGGGCTTGCGCTTCTCGTCCTCGGCGGGCTTGATCTTGAACAGGCCGCGCAGCGTCAACAGCCGCTCCGACTGTTCGTTGAGGATCTTTGCGAACGCCCGGTAACGCTCCAGCGAATTGCCGCGCGCCGCGTGTTGCAGGATCGAGACGGATTCGGCCGTCCATGCGTGATCCTCGCCGCGGGTGCGGTAGGCGTATTCGCCGCCGACATCGAGCGCGTTCTTGTAGACCTGCGCATCGCCGAACGCATCCGTATGGCGGCGCGCGGTTTCCTCGGCGATTTCGGCCAGGCCCACGCCCTCGATGCGGGTGTGGGTGCCGGCGAAATACTTCGCGACGAAATCGGCCTTCAGGCCCACGGCATCGAAGATCTGCGCGCCGCAATAGGACTGATAGGTCGAGATGCCCATCTTGGACATCACCTTCAACAGGCCCTTGCCGATCGACTTGATGTAGCGCTTGACGATCTCGTAGTCGTCGAGCGAACCCGGCAGACGGTCCTTCATCGCGATGATGGTCTCGAACGCCAGATACGGATTGATCGCTTCCGCGCCGTAGCCGGCCAGACACGCGAAGTGATGCACTTCGCGCGGCTCGCCGGATTCGACGACGAGACCCACTGAGGTACGCAAACCGGTGCGGATCAGGTGATGATGCACGGCGGCGCAGGCGAGCAGCGAGGGAATCGGAATCCGGTCCGTGCCCGCCATGCGGTCGGAGAGGATGACGATGTTGATGCCCTCGCGGACGGCAGCTTCCGCGCGCGCGGTGAGTTCGTCGAGCACCTGCTCGAGGCCGGCCGCGCCGAGGCCGGCATGGAAGGTGGTGTCGAGCGTGCGCGACTTGAAATGCGTGTCCGCAATCTCGGAGATCGAGCGGATCTTCTCCAGATCCGTGTCGGTCAGGATCGGCTGCCGCACTTCGAGACGCTTGCTGGCGGCAGCGCCCTCGAGGTCGAACAGGTTCGGCCGCGGCCCGATGATCGAGACGAGGCTCATCACGAGCTCTTCGCGGATCGGGTCGATCGGCGGGTTGGTGACCTGGGCGAAGTTCTGCTTGAAGTAGGTGAACAGCGGCTTGGCCTTGTCCGACAGCGCCGAGATCGGCGTGTCGTTGCCCATCGAGCCGGCCGCCTCTTCGCCGGTGGAAGCCATCGGCGCCATCAGGATGTTGAGGTCTTCCTGGCTGTAGCCGAACGCCTGCTGCCGATCCAATAGCGGCAGGTTCGAGCGCATGCCTTTGGTGGGTGCTTCCGGCAATTCCTCAAGCACGATCTGCGAGCCGTCGAGCCACTCCTGGAAGGGATGGCTCCTGGCAAGCTCGGCCTTGATCTCGTCGTCGGGAATCAGCCGGCCCTGTTCGAGGTCGACAAGCAGCATCTTGCCCGGTTGCAGCCGCCACTTGGTGACGATCTCGTTTTCCGGAATCTTGAGCACGCCCATCTCGGAGGCCATGACGATGCGATCGTCCGAGGTCACGAGATAGCGCGCCGGCCGCAGGCCGTTGCGGTCGAGCGTGGCGCCGATCTGGCGGCCGTCGGTGAAGGCGATCGCGGCGGGGCCGTCCCACGGCTCCATCATCGCGGCGTGATATTCGTAGAAGGCGCGGCGCTTCTCATCCATCAAGGGATTGCCGGCCCACGCCTCCGGAATCATCATCATCACCGCGTGCGGCAGCGAGTAGCCGCCTTGCACCAGGAATTCGAGTGCGTTGTCGAAGCAGGCGGTGTCGGACTGGCCTTCATAGGAGATCGGCCACAGCCGGCTGATGTCCTTGCCGTAGAGCTCCGAATGCACGGAAGCCTGCCGCGCCGCCATCCAGTTGGTGTTGCCGCGCAGCGTGTTGATCTCGCCATTGTGTGCGATCATCCGGTAAGGATGCGCCAGCGACCAGGTCGGGAAGGTGTTGGTCGAGAAACGCTGATGCACCAGCGCCAGCGCGCTCTCGAAATCGGGCTCGTGTAGATCGGGATAATATTTGCCGAGCTGGTCGGCGAGGAACATGCCCTTGTAGATCACGGTCCGGCACGACATCGAGCACGGATAATAGCCTGCCATGCCGCGGTCGCGGCGCTGATAGATCGCCTGCGAAATCGACTTGCGCAGGATGTAGAGCCGGCGCTCGAATTCGACCTCGTCCTTGATATGCGTGCCGCGACCGATGAACACCTGCATGTTGGCAGGCTCGGTCGGCTTCACGGTCTCGCCCAGCGAAGCGTTGTCGGTCGGCACGTCGCGCCAGCCGAGCAGCTTCAGCCCTTCATCCTTGATCTGGTCGGCGATGATGCTCTGGATCACCTTCCGCCAGGCCTTCTCCTTCGGCATGAACAGCGCGCCGACGGCGTAAGCACCAGCCGCAGGCAGCGCGAAGCCGAGCTCCTTGGCCTTGCGGGCGAAGAAGGCGTGCGGGATCTGCACCAGGATGCCGGCGCCGTCGCCCGCGCGCGGATCTGCACCGACCGCGCCGCGGTGTTCGAGGTTGCAGAGGATCTGAAGCGCATCGGAGACGATCTGATGCGACTTCTTGCCCTTGATGTTGGCGATGAAGCCGACGCCGCAGGAATCCTTTTCCAGCGATGGATCGTACAGACCTTCGGCCGGCGGGCGGAACGTGTGCTTTTCGATCGCGTGCGAAGAATCGGCCGGTTTCGACGCTGCGACCGACAGCCCAGGGGCCACGACGTTTTCGCGTTCGAATTCCGACCGGCTCATTCTTTGCGTCCTCTCAATCAATAAGGCTTCAGGCCTCACCGTCAGCGGCGTAGCTTGGGCGCTGTGGCACCCACCGGGCCACTGGTCGTCCTCCGCGAGCCGCTATTTCATAAATTTAGCCTGGCCGCTGCAAACCCTGTGCCGGGGCTGCGGCCCAAAATTGAGACAGTGCTACTGTCCTAACTTCGACCATGCCAAATTTTTCTTTATCACACAAGCGCGTGAAAGTCGCTCGCAAGCTGCTCTGCACGCCGCGCCGGTCACTATGACGTGGTCGCCCCGGATTTGCGGCGAACACGCCGCGATCCCGCCCAAGGACCGCCGAAATCAGCCACGAAGTTTCGCTCCGGGATTGAGGGCAAGAAAGCTCTCGAAGAGCGAGAGCGTCACAGGAGCTCCAAAAATGAAGGCGTTCAGAGGGTGGGCTACCACGGCCGCGCTGGTTTTCGCGAGCGCAGCGGCGAATGCGCAAAGCGCAGCGCCTCAGCAGACTGGTCCCGCCCGCTACCAGGCGGCATCCGATATTGAAGAGCCCTATGCCGTCGTGCCGCCGCCACTTCCTCGGGCACCCGCCTACGGCCCGCCGGCGGCCTATGGTCCGCCGCCGGCCTATGGCGCTGGCCCCGCGGAGTACGGTGCACCGCTGCTGCCGCCGACCGAGGTCTATGCGGTTCTCCGTGAGAACGGGTTTTCTCCGCTCGGCGCGCCGCGGCTGCGCGGGCTTTTCTATTCGGTCTCGGCAATCGACCGCCGGGGCGAAGATGGCCGGCTGGTGATTGATGCGCGTGACGGACGGATCGTGCGCTTCGTTCCTGCCGAGCATTTTGGCGGCTATGGCGGCGGCTATGGCGGCGGCTACGGTGGCGGCTACTATGGAGGCGCTCCACGGCCTTCATACGGATACGGCCCGCTGGAGCCCATGACCCGCCTTGAGGGGACCCGTCTCGACGGCGCGCCGCGGCCGCCAGCGGCCGTGCCCAAGATCGCAAGCCGCATGCCGCAACAGGTGCCGATGCCGAAGGCTGCGCCGTCCAAATCCACCGACCGGCTCACCGACGTGAAACCCTCTGACGTGAAGCCCTTGGCCGACAAGCTGACACCGGCGCCCGCGCCGGCGCCAACGCAGCAATCGGCCGCTGTCCAGGCCAAGCCCGCGGACACCCCGCCAGCCACGCCTCCTGCGGCGGTAACCGAGGCCAAGCCCGCGCCGGCCATTCAAGCGACCCAGCCGATGCCGAAAGTGCAGGGGCTGGAGTAATCAGAGAACAACGCCAACAAAAGACGCCCCGGTTTCCCGGGGCGTTTTCGTATTCAGCCAATATCTGCTGAAGGGGGCTTACGTCAGGCGGCGGCTTTCTCGGCCGAGCCCTCGATCACGGGCGTGGCCGGCGTGCTGGTGCCGATCGGGATGTTGCGCGGCTTCTTGGCCTCGGGGATCTCGCGGACGAGATCGACATGGAGCAGGCCGTTCTCCAGCGAAGCGTTCTTCACGACCACGAAGTCAGCGAGCTGGAACAGCCGCTCGAAAGCGCGCGCCGCGATACCGCGGTAGAGCACCTCGGACTTTTCCTTAGCGTTCTCGTTGGCGACTTTCTCGCCCTTGATCGTCAGGGTGTTTTCCTTGGCGACGATCGAAAGCTCGCTCTGCGCGAAGCCGGAGACCGCGACGCTGATGCGATAGGCGTTCTCGCCGGTGCGCTCGATATTGTAGGGGGGATAGCCGGGGCTGCCGTCAGCGGTTGCCTGGTCGAGCAGGGAAAAGAAGCGGTCGAAGCCGACGGTGGAGCGATAAAACGGAGCAAGGTCAAAGGTACGCATGAGAATAGTCCTCCATTGAGCGACTGATTGAGATGAACCCGCCCGCCAGGGGCCGGGCTTGTTGATGTGCAGCCTCCAGCACTTCCCGGTTCTCGGAAATACTGGCCGTGGCCTGCACGAAGGTGATATGGGAAGGTCCGAAAGACGTTCAAGACCGGGTGAATCGGCGGTCTTTGACGCGCCGCCCCTTGATTTCCAGCCCCGTTTTCCTAGGTCGCATGACGCTCGTCTCGATCCCCGCCAATCCCGTACCCGATGATGTCGTCTCCGGGACCATCAAGACGCCTGACGGCGCCGAACTGCGCTTTGCGCGCTGGGCGCCGCCGGCGAACCGCAAGGGAACGGTCTGCGTCTTCACCGGCCGCAGCGAGCACATCGAAAAATATTTCGAAACCGTGCGCGACTTGCGCGACCGCGGGTTTGCGGTGGCGATGATCGACTGGCGCGGGCAGGGGCATTCGTCGCGACGGCTGCGCGATCCGCGCAAGGGCTATGTGCGCGACTTCTCCGACTACGAAATCGACGTCGAGACGTTCGTGCAGCAGGTCGTGATGCCGGATTGTCCGCCGCCGTTCTTCGCGCTGGCCCATTCAATGGGCGGCGCGGTGATGCTTAGGATTGCGCATGCGGGAAAACGCTGGTTCGACCGCATGGTGCTGTCGGCGCCGATGATCGATTTGCCGGGACATCGGACGTCGATGCCGGCGCGTGCGCTGTTGCGGACTTTGCGGCTTGCCGGGCTCGGCGGCCGTTACGTTCCGGGCGGCGGCGATACGCTGAGCGGCACCGAGCCGTTCGTGAACAATCCGCTCACCAGCGATCCCGTCCGCTACGCGCGCAATGCCGCGATCCTCGCCGAAGACCCGACGCTCGGCCTCGGCTCGCCGACGGTCGCCTGGGCCGATACGGCTTTCCGCGCGATGAACGGCTTTCGCGCCATGACCTACCCTTCGGAAATCCGCCAGCCGATCTTGATGTTGGCGGCGAGCAGCGACACCATCGTTTCGACGTCGGCGATCGAGGAATTCGCCTATCATCTAAAGGCCGGCTCGCACCTCGTCATCGCCGGCGCCAAGCACGAAATCCTGCAAGAGCAGGATCGCTACCGCGCGCAGTTCTGGGCGGCGTTCGACGCATTCGTGCCGGGCACACCGCTGTTCGGGTGAATCCCGTTTTAAGCAAAATAGATTTCGTAACTCTCGGCACACGCCAGATAGATCCCGAGCACGATCATCGCGATCAAGAACCAGCGGCGGAAGGCTTCCGGCTCGAGCCGTGAACGCACACCTTGGCCGAGCGCCATGCCGGTGAAGGAACAGGCGAGCGCGATCACGCCGGGCAATGCCGTCGATTCATTGAGAAGGCCTGCAGCGGAGAGGTTAAAGGCCTGCGCCACCGTTGCGACCGTGAAGAACACGCCGAGCGCCTGGATGAGTTCGTCCTTCTTCATGCCAAGCGCCTGGAAGAACGGCATCGAGGGAATCACCTGCACGCCGGTCGCGGCCGAGATGAGCCCGGTGGTGAGCCCGACGACGCCGCCGATCGATTTCTCGTGGCGGGGAGGGACGGTGATTTCAAACTTCCGCAGGCTGATGATCGCGTAGATCACGAGCAGGACGCCGATCAGAACCGTGCCGTAACGCGCATAGGGGCCGGTCATCATGTCGCCGTTGAGCCAGATGCCGACCGCAAGCCCCACGAGCAGCGGCCAGAGCCGCTTGACGATGCCGGCAAAGTAGGGGCCGGCAAAGGTCTGCCAGATGTTGGTCAGAATGCCCGGCACGATGACGATGGCGAGCGCATGTGCCGGCGCCATCGCGACCGCCAGCAGTCCCATCGACACCGTCGGCAGGCCGAGCCCGATCACGCCCTTGATGAAACCCGCCAGGAAGAACACCGCGGCAATGAAAGTCAGAAGCAGAATGCTCATAAGGCGACATTGACCGATCGGCGTGACCGGCACAATCTGTGACTTATTGAATGAGCCTTCGGCTGTGACGAAGGCAGGAGATGCTGCACGGAAACCCTCATCCTGAGGAGCGGCCGTAAGGCCGCGTCTCGAAGGATACAACGCCGGCCTCATGGTTCTCCTGGCGATGCGAAGCATCGTCCGGCGACGGCGTGGTATTATTTCGTGCCGTTCGCTAACGGCCTCGCTTACTCGGCCTGCTCGGGCACGTGCGCCTCCTCACCATGAGGATTTAGGAGATTCGCCATGCGTTTTGATCTGGTCGATCTTCAACTTTTTGTCGCGATCGCGGATTCCGGCAGCATCACCCATGGTGCTGCGCGGGCGAATCTTGCTCTCGCATCGGCAAGCGCCCGGATCAAGGGGCTTGAAGCCGATCTTGGCGTGTCGCTGGTCAGGCGCCGCCGCCGCGGCATTGAGCTCACGGCCGCCGGCGAAAGCCTGCGCGATCATGCCAGGACGATCATGCATCAGGTCGTGATGATGCAGGGCGACATCGCGGCTTTCAGCAGCGGCGTCAGGGCGAGCGTTCATCTGCTCGCCAATACGTCCGGCCTCTCGGAACATCTGCCGAGGGCCCTGGGTTCGTTCCTGCGCGAGTATCCCGATATCAGTCTCGACGTCGAGGAGCGCGAGAGCGCCGATATCGTCGGCGCCATCGCGGGTGGCGCGGCCGATCTCGGCTTTGCCGCCGAACATGCGCTGCCGGAACATTTCGAGCGATTTTCCTTCGGCGAAGATCGCCTGATGCTGGTGGCGCCGAAGCGCAGCGAGTTTTCGAACCGCCGCCAGATCGATTTTATCGAGGTAGGGAATCGCGATTTCGTCGGCCTGACCAATACGACCGCGCTCGCCATTCATATCGGCAGGCATGCCGCGCGGCTCGGGGTGCGGTTGCAGGTTCGGGCGCGCTTGCGGGATTTCGACGCGATCTGCCGCATGGTGGCCGCGGGCGTCGGTGTCGCGGTGGTGCCGGAGGCCGCAGCCAAGCGCTGCGTGCAATCGATGCCGATTGCGCTGCTCGCGATCCGCGATGACTGGGCCAATCGCAGGCTTGTGATCTGCGCCCGCAGCTTCAAGAACCTGCCGAAGCCGGCCAAGCTTCTCGTCGATCACCTGCGCAAGGCCGCGCGCTAAAAATTTACTTCTCGGTGGTGACGCCGGCGTCCTTGATCACCTTCGCCCACCGCGCGATCTCGCTTTCCAGGAAGGCATGAAAATGCTCCGGGCTGTCGCCGACCACGATGGCGCCCTGAACGGCAAGCTTTTCCTTCACGGTCGGATCCCGCAAGGCTTCGGTCGCGATCCGGTTCAGCGCTGCGACGATCGGGGCGGGCGTGCCGGCGGGCGCGACCATGCCGTGCCAGTTTTCGGCCAGAAGATCGGGCATGCCGACCTCGGCGGTGGTCGGCACCTCGGGCAAGGTTGACGCACGTTCCGGCGCGCCGATCGCGATCGCGCGCAGGCCGCCGGACTTGATCTGCGGCAGCAGGACGGGCTGATCGAGAAACGCCATCTGTACCTGTTGCCCCAGTAGATCGTTCACCGCCGGCGCCGCACCGCGATAGGGCACATGCACCATGTCGACTTTGGCGATGAGCTTGAGCAATTCGCCGGCGAGATGCGGCATACTGCCCGGACCTGTCGAAGCAAAGTTGAGTTTGCCCGGCTTGGCCTTTGCGAGCGCGACCAACTCCGCCATGTTCTTCGCCGGCACGTCGGTTGCGACGACGAGCATCTCCGGCACCTTCGCCACCAGCGTGATGGTTTGCAGGTCCTTTAACGGATCGTAGGAAACGCGTTCCATCGTCGGGCTGATGGCAAGCGCGCCGGCACTGGAAAGCGCAATGGTGTAACCGTCGGGCGTGGCCTTGGCGAGCACCTCGGTGCCGAGCACGCCGCCTTGCCCGCCGCGGTTATCAATGATGACCGGCTGCCTGATGATTTCGGACATGCGCTGGCCGACCACGCGGGCGATGATGTCGCTGGGGCCGCCGGCCGGGAACGGCACGATGAGCCGGAGTTGGCGCGCCGGAAAATCCTCCGCGCTCACTGGCGACGCTGGAAGCAGCAGAGACAGGCCAGCGAGAAACGCGCAGAGAATTTTCATGAAAATATTGCCTTAACCGTTGAGCAGCTTGAGCGCTGCTTCGTGTACGCGCGGATCGCCGGCCGCGACGATGCGGCCGCCGCCTTGCGCGGGTTTGCCTTCCCACGTCGTCACCACGCCACCGGCGCCGGTGATGATAGGGATTAACGCCGCAATGTCATAAGGTTTGAGTTCGGTCTCGATGACGAGATCGAGATGGCCGCCCGCGAGCATGCAATAGGAGTAGCAGTCGCCGCCATAGCGCGTCAGCCGCACGACATCTGCGAAGCGGTCGAACGTGGCGCGGTCGGCCTCGTTCATGAGCAGCGGACTGGTCGTAAACAGCGTCGCATCCTTGAGCGAGGCGCAGCGGCGCACCGCCAGACGCCGCTGACCGGCCGAACCGGAATAGTTCGCCGAGCCGTTATCGCCATAGAAGCGTTCGCCGATATAGGGCTGATGCATCATGCCGAACACCGGCATTTTCTTGTGCATCAGCGCGATCAGCGTGCCCCAGGTGGGAAAGCCCGAAATGAAGGACTTGGTGCCGTCGATCGGGTCCAGCACCCAGACATATTCGGCATCCTCGCGTTCGTTGCCGAACTCTTCGCCGACAATGCCGTGCTGGGGGAAGTTGGCCTGGATCAGCCGGCGCATCACGGCCTCTGCCGCCCGGTCGGCCTCCGTCACCGGATCGAAGTCCTTGGCGCCTTTGTTGTCGATGCCGAGCGAGGTTCTGAAGAACGGCAGGATGGTTTCGCCGGAGGCAGTCGCCAGGCGGCCAATGAAGGCGCTAAAATCGATGACCGTCACGGTGACTCCCCGGCTGCCGCAGAACAGAATGTGCGTCTTGTGCCTAGTGGAGCAGATTTGACATTCGCTCCGGCCCAGCCACAAGCGCGCAAGCGAATGTCAAATCCAAAGCTCCACTAGTGTGGCGGTTCAGAAGTCCGCATCATTGCTGCCGCGGGTTTGTCATGCGGACTTCTGAACCAAAGCCACACTAGATCAATAGGTTTGCTAGTGTCCTTTCGATTCCGAAGTTCGAAACGTGGCTCCGCCAAATGCGACGAACCTCGGAATCGGGACACTAGA
>Ga0307470_10000667_pt1 | contig 15305 bp, 16 predicted proteins | sample atmos_gasesAM3C__FD_204565 | JGI IMG/M metagenome (GOLD analysis project Ga0307470, IMG submission 204565) | Hardwood forest soil microbial communities from Morgan-Monroe State Forest, Indiana, United States - atmos_gasesAM3C_05 | ecosystem: Environmental > Terrestrial > Soil > Temperate forest... | reverse complement strand
GTTTACAAACTGCACGGCTTCGTCGGCTACCAGATCGATCTCGAGTTCGAGGCCGGCGAGACCTTCACCGGCCTCGGCGCGGGCGATTCGGAAGGATTGTCATTCGTCGGCCAGGACAATCACTTATTTATCAAGCCAAAGGCAGAGAAGGTGGCCACGAACCTTACGGTGCTCACCAGCCGGCGCCACTACCAATTCGAGTACATCGCGCTGTCGCAACATCCCGCAACCGACGACCCGCGGGTCATTTACGCGCTGCGATTCACCTATCCACCGCCGCCCGCGCCGTCCGCCGCCGCAAAGCAGGTCGATTCGAAATTGGAGAGCGCCTCGACCAAGAGGCCGCAGAACATCGACTATTGGTATTGCGGCAAGCCCACCCTAAGACCGGTCGCCGCTTCCGATGACGGCGTTCACACGCGGCTGCGGTTTGCCGCCAATGCCGACTTGCCGGCAATTTTCGTTCGCAACGAAGACGGCAGCGAATCGCTGCTGAATTTCAGCATGGACGCCGGCGACGTCATCGTGCATCGCGTGGCGAAGCAGTTCGTTCTGAGGCGCGGCAAGCTCACGGGCTGCATCGTGAACCAGGGCTTCGTTGGCGGCGGAACGCGGTTGGATTCGGGAACCGTGACGCCCGAGGTCGAGCGTCGAGTGCAAGGCGGCGTGCCATGAGCGAGTCCAGTTCCCCGGAGAACGCGGTGCGCGGCGAGCGCCATGCCACCGCCGTCCATCGTGCGCCGTCGGTGCAATCCCGTATCAGCAGCGTATTGGCGATCGGTCTCATGAGCGTTCTCGGACTGGGGATGCTCACGTGGTATTACGCCAGTGCCATCACCCGACAGAGCCGGGCGCGGCAGAGCGCGCAGGTTTTGTCGACGAACCGTGCTCAGGGCGATGCGCCCCTGCCCAGCCTGGGTCGGATCGACCCTCCTCCACCACCGCGGTCCGCGGTCGATTCAGCTCCCGTGCCGTCCTTGGACCCGGGCCGGTCATCGACTGGGCTGAATTCGGCGCCGCTGCGTGAAATTCCGCTCGACGCGGGCCCCGCGACGGGTTCGCCCGGACCGCCGCCGCCCAAGACCGCCGAGCAGCTGATGTTGGAACGTCAATTGTCGGGGGTCGTGTATTCCGCGCAAAGCCCGCTTCTGACTACCGGTGGGATGGCTGTGCCCCCGCCGCCGTCGGCGGGACCGCAGGAAGGAGAACTCGGTACCCTGCTGCGTCCCACGGTGAGCGCAACGCTCCGCGCGCAAATGTTGCCGACGCAACGGCTGCTTCTGCCCAGGGGTGCCTTCATCGACTGCACACTGGAGACCGCGATCGATTCGACCCTGCCCGGCATGACTACCTGTGTCATGGCGACGGATACATTTGGCGTTGATGGTCAAGTGGTGCTGCTCGAGCGCGGCACCAAATTGATCGGCGAGACTCGAGGGCAGGTGCAGCAGGGATCGGCACGGGTATTCGTTCTATGGACCGAGGCGCGGACCCCAACCGGAGTGATCGTGCCGCTGGCCTCACCGGGTGCCGATGAGTTGGGCCGGTCTGGACTTCCGGGCGCGGTCAACAATCACTTTTGGCAGCGATTCGGCGCAGCCATGTTGGTCTCCGTGATCGACGGTGCGGTGGAGAGTGCGGTGCAGTCCGCCCGCGGCGGAAACGGAACGGTCATTGTCAATCCGTCGGCAACGCAAGGCGTGCTGACCGAGGTGCTCAAAGGAACCGTCAATATTCCCCCGACGGTCGTCAAACGGCAGGGCGACCGGATTCAGGTGTTGGTGGCGCGCGACTTGGATTTCAGGTCGGTCTATGAACTCCGATCCGTCACCGATCGTTAGACCCACCGAGGAAGCGTCCGCGCTCGGCCTCACGCTGCGCGCATTGCGGCCCTTGCTCGCGAATGCCGAAGTGATGGAACTCTGCATCAACCGTCCGATGGAAGCCTTTCTGGAGACTCGCGACGGTTGGCAGCGCGAACCCCTGCCATTCGCTGATTTCGACTGGTGCAGCCGGTTGGCCAAGCTGGTCGCCAATTCGACTCAACAGCGGATCGATGCCACGGCGCCGCTATTGTCGGCGTCCCTGCCCACCGGCGAGCGCGTACAGATCGTCATGCCGCCCGCCACCACGGCGGGTTGCGTGGCCATCGCAATTCGCCGTCCGGCGGATCAGGTATGGAGCATCGAAGAATTGGGGCGCCGCGGGATCTTTCGCGGCACTCGGCGGGCCGGTCAGAAGCTCGACGACACCGAGGAGGAACTGCTGCGATTGTTGTCGTCGTCCGACTACGAGCACTTCATGCGCCTCGCCGTTCGCAGCCGCAAGAACATTCTGGTGTCCGGGCCAACGGGATCGGGCAAGACAACCTGGACCAAGGCCTTGATTCGGGAGATCCCCAGCGACGAACGCCTGATTACCATCGAAGACGCAAAGGAACTGGTTCTCGACCGGCACCCGAATCACGTTCGCTTGTTCTACTCGAAAGACGATCAGGGCCTGGCACGCGTGACGCCGAAGCAGCTGTTGGAGTCATGCCTGCGAATGAAACCGGACCGGATCCTGCTGGCCGAACTGCGCGCCGAAGAGGCGTTCGACTACCTGCGCAATGTCAATTCCGGCCACCCGGGTTCCATCACCAGCGTCCATGCAACCAGCGCCGAACTTGCCTTCGAGCAGTTGGTACTGCTGGTCAAGCAAAACCCGGGCGGCCGCGAGCTGGCGCGCCAGGACATCAAGAGCCTGTTGTACCTTCTCATCGACGTCGTGATTCAATTCGGCGTCGAGAGGCATGAGCGCTTCATCAAGGAAATCTGGTTCGACCCCGGGCGCAAACGCCGATGATTGACGCAGCGCTGTTGCATGGATGGTCGGGAATCGGTTTCGTATACGCCGCCGTGCAGGCGCCGATGATCGCGGGACTGATTCGCGTGCGCGCGCAATTCCACCATTATCTTATGTCGCCTCTGGTCGCGGCGCCGTTGACCGTAGTCGCCGCGCTCGGCATCGCCGCGTCGAATTACGGGCTGGCGCGCTTGGGACTCGCGGGTCACGGCGTGGTGCAATTGATCGCCGCCACCGGCCTCAGCGCGGCGCTCGGGTATGCGGGGGGTATGACCGCAGCGCGGGGTGAGGAGAATAACCGACATTACAGTAGAGGGGCCCTCCTTTCCGATCGGCCGCCCGCATCACGATCGAAGGCTCGTCAACATGCACTCGATGCGGGAATCACCTTGGCTGGCACCCCGGTACCGGTGCGAGACGAGACCAAACACTTCAAACTGATCGGCACGACGGGCACAGGCAAGAGCACCGCGATCCACGAAATCATGTCCACCGCCCTACGGCGCGGCGACCGTGCAGTCATCGCCGATCCGGACGGCGGCTATCTGCAACGATTCTATCGGCCGGATCGGGGCGACGTGGTGCTGAATCCCTTCGACCCGCGTTCGGTAAAGTGGGACTTGTTCTCGGAGATCAAGAGTGACTACGACGTCGAGCAGCTCGCTCGCGCCCTCATTCCCGATCACGAAGGGCAGGATCGTAGCTGGCGTGGCTACGCGCGCACGTTCTTCACGGCGGTCACGCGTCAGGCACACCAAGCGGGAACACGGGACGTGGATGAGCTCTTCCGTCTATTGGTGGTGGCGGACACCGGCGAGTTGAGGGGGCTCGTGCGCGGCACCCCGGCGCAACCGTTCTTGGATGAAGACAACAGCCGCATGTTCGATTCGATTCGTTCCGTCACCAGTTCTGCAGTCGGAGCCCTGCAATATGTCGGGCGCCAGACAGCGCAAAGATTCTCGGTCCGAGAATGGGTCAGAGAGGAAGCTCCCGGCGTCCTGTTCATTCCCTACAAGGCCGGACAGATCGCGGCCCTGCGCTCGACCATCTCGGCGTGGATGCGCTTGGCGATTTTTGAAGCAATGGACCAAGACCAGCCACGCGACGTCGACTCATGCGATTCCAACGATCGATTGTGGTTTGTGGTCGACGAATTGGATGCGTTGGGTCAGATCGATGGGTTGAAGGACGCGCTGGCGCGTCTGCGCAAATTCGGCGGGCGATGTGTGCTCGGCTTTCAATCGATTGCCCAGGTTTCGAACACCTACGGCCAGGGTGAGGCGCATACCATTGTCGAGAACTGCGGTAACACGCTGATTTTGCGCTGTTCGGCCAGCGAGGGGGGCGGCACGGCCCGATTCGCTTCGCAACTCATCGGGGACCGTGAAGTAAGGCACGCCACGGTATCCAGGAGCCGCCGGACCACGGAACTATTTGGGTCTGTCACTCGCAGCGAGCATCTCAGCGTGGAACCGGCAGTGCTGCCCTCGCAAGTCGAACAACTTCCTGACCTCACGGGATATCTCAAATACGCCTCGGATCCCGAGTGGCGACGGGTGCGCCTCGACGCCAAACGGGCGTGGCAGCAGCACCGCGAGGGCGAAGCGGCTGAGGAAGGGTTGCGTGATAACCGGCAGAACGAGCACCAGATGCATGACTGACCGTGCTCGCACCATCGATGACACGACTATCAGCGTCGGCCTGCTCATGGAGAGTGTGCAGGCGCATCAGAAACTGGCAGAGAGTCATTTAGAACAGTTGCGAGCCCACACCCAGGGTCTAGACGCGGTCGTACGGGACGAAATACGGCGCACCCTGATCGAGGAGCTGAAGTTGTTGTGGGTGGAGAGCAAGCGGGCGACCGAGGCCATGCGGAGGATGGGGCGCAGTGCCACTCTGCGCGTCGGCCTCTGGAGCATTGTGACGTCGATCCTCTGTACCGGCGTTTCACTGCTCATCGTGCGCTCGGTGTTGCCGTCCGCACCCGAGATTGCCGCTTTGCAGGCACGACGCGCCGAGTTGTCGGCGAGCGTCGCGATACTGGAGGGGCGAGGAGGCCGCATCGACTGGCGGCGTTGCGGCGAGGGGGCGCGGCTCTGCGTTCGCGTGGATCGTAAGGCGCCGATTTACGGCGAGAAGTCGGACTACTTCGTCGCGGCCGGTTATTGAGCCCATGAACGCGTCTGACATCCTTGAATGGGCGCGAAGCGGTAACGCAGTCCTCATTACAGCCGCCGTGGTGCTCGGCCTCGCCGGATGTTCGGCGCTGATGCGGCGCAGATCCTTGGAGACCTACAAGCGCGGCGTATTGTTGATCGACGGACGGGAATCGCAGCGCCGCGCTGCTCGCCGGAAGAAATCGGGCGCCGAGGTATTGACGCTGGCAGGGATTGCCGTTGCGGCCGCGGATGAAACCAAGCACTTCAAGCTCATCGGCACGACAGGAACCGGTAAGTCGACGGCAATCGGCGAACTGCTCGGCGCGGCTCTGGCGCGCGGCGATCGCGCCGTATTCGCCGATCCGGACGGCGGCTATCTGGGGCGTTTTTATGACCGATATCGGGGGGACATCGTGCTCAACCCCTTCGAAGGGAGTTCGGCGAGATGGGATCTGTTTGCCGAAATCCAGAGCAGCTACGACATCGAGCAGCTGGCAAGCGGGCTGATTCCATCGAGCGAGGACCCGTCGTCGAGCGAATGGCGGGGCTATGCGCGCACATTTCTGACCGCCGTGATACGACGCTGCCAGTGCCAGGGTTGGCGGGACGCCGCCAACTTGTGGCGGCTGCTGACCATGGCATCTGCGGAGGAGCTGAGGCCGATAGTCTCGGGGACACCGGCACAGCCCTTCCTCGACCCCGACAATGCGCGAATGTTCGGTTCGATTCGATCGGTGACCGGATCTGCCATTGCCGCGTTCGAGTACATTCTGAACCAGCGGGCTGCGCCATTTTCGGTGCGCGAGTGGGTGAGGGCGCAGACTCTTCCGGGAGCTCTGTTCATTCCGTACAAGGCTGGGCAAATCGCAGCACTGCGCTCCATGATTGCTGCTTGGATGCGCCTCGCGATATTCGAAGCCATGAGTCAAATGGAAGGCCGCGATCAGCGCCTATGGTTCGTCGTCGACGAACTGGATGCATTGGGCGCCATCGACGGCCTGAAAGATGCGTTGGCCCGCTTGAGAAAATTCGGCGGCCGCTGCGTCTTGGGGTTTCAATCCATCGCCCAGGTGTCGAGCATCTACGGACAAAGCGGCGCGCAGACCATTGTCGAGAACTGTGCGAATACGTTAATTTTACGCTGTTCCGGCAGCGAAAACGGGGGCACCTCTCAATTCGCATCCCGACTGATCGGTGATCGAGAGATCGTCAGGCGTCAGATATCCCGCGGCACCGACCGCGAAGGCACATTGTCGATGCGCGGCGCACGCCGGTCACGCAGCATCACCGAACAGCACGCAACCGAAGCGGCCGTCATGCCCTCGGAACTGGAGCAGTTGCCGGATCTCTGCGGCTACCTCAAGAGGGCGTCGTCGACCGGTTGGCTGAAAGTGACCTTCGGCAATCGCCGCGGCGAGGAACGCCGCAGGGCTCATTGAAAACACCTTCTCGGAACCACGGAGCTTCGTCATGCCGGAAATGTCATCCCTTGCCGACGCCAATGTCCGATCGCACACCTACTTCGTCGCCCGCGCTAATGCGCGCTGTTGGCACTGTGGGTTGACCACCCGTCTGCTCGCTCTGGCGATGCCGCAGGGCCACGAGACCCTGGAGGGCGATGGGTGGTCCGATGCCGACTGCGCCGGCCCTGTGTCGGATGCGTGGCAGCGCGCGGCGGTCAACGCGATGCTCTTCTATGTAGAACGCCTTCCCGGCGGAGTTCAGGATCGGCTGAAGCGGATATCGCCCTTATTTCATCCGGCACACAGCGCGGCCACGCTGAATTCCTACTGGGCGAATCACTGCGAGCACTGCGGCTCGATGCTCGACGATCACGCGCTCCACTGCGAACCAGAGGGTGCATTCACACCCTCGAGCGAGGCCGCCGCGGCGAACATCCAGCTTCAGCAGATACGAGAGCCCTTCGAAGCGGCGGCGGCGGGTTACGCGATCGAGCCCGAGTTCTTCGGCTCCATGCGCAAGAGCTGATGTCATGGCCGTCTACTTTTTGAACATGAAGACTTTCGGCCGCGCCGGCGGCAGCAGCGCCGCGAGCGCCGCTGCTTACCGTGCCGGTGAGCGCATCCGCGACGAACGCACGGGCAGAACCTATGATCACTCCGGACGTCTGGACGTGTTGCACAAGGAAATCGTGCTGCCGAGCCGATTCGCCGATGAAGACATGGCGTGGGCCCGCGATCGGAGCAATCTCTGGAATACGGCCGAAAGCGCCGAGACCCGCAGAAACGCGAGGGTCGCCCGCGAGTACCTCGTCGCACTGCCGGTCGAACTCTCGCCTCCGCAGCGCCTCGAGCTGGCCAGAGGTTTCTCGCAGGAGCTTTCCGACCGATACGGATTTGCCGTCGATCTCGCCGTCCACGCGCCGCGCGATTTTCCGGGGAGCGATCCCCGCAATTTCCATGCACATCTGCTCGCGACGACCCGCGAGGTGAAGGCGGAGGGCCTGGGTGCCAAGACGACGCTCGAGATGAGAGACGGCGACCGCCAAAACCTTGGCCTCCCGCCCGTGATCAACGAACTTCTGCATGTGCGCAAACGCTGGGCGGCTGTCACGAACGAAGCCCTTCAGCGGGCTCGCCACGCAGCCCGTATCGATTATCGCAGCCTCGAAACACAGGGGATCGATCGCGAACCGCGGCCGCAAATACCGCGGGCTGCGTTCGAAATGGAAAGGCATGGGTATCGGAGCTTGGTGGCCGATCGGATGCGCCAGGAATATGAGGGGCGGGTGCAGGCACGTCTGGAGAGAGCCGCGGACCGAGAGATGCAAGTCCCGTCGGATCCTGCGGCAGCCCCACCGATAGCGGAACCGGCAGCGGAGCCGACGCTCATGACACCGGCCCGCAAACCGCAAAGTCTCGAGGACATCCGGCGGGAAGCGAGGGAAAACTGGCTGCGCATGCGGCAGAGCCAAAATCAGGGTCACGCTGAATCTGCGCCTGTGGCCCCGAAGGATCGCGTTCGGAATGACGACCTTACGCGCTGAGTGCTCATTGCCGCTCGAGGAGGGCCGATGATCCGAGCAGTTGCGTATGCGTCTTGCTACGTGTATTCGCCCACCGGAACGGGAGCGGTGTGCGAGCGATCACGCCTGCTGCGCGCGTTGCTGAAGGCCGGGGATGCGAACTTCATGCTCAAATATGCCCTGCGCGTCCGCCAACAAGCTGCAGACTCGCCGCTGCTGGCAGGTTTCTTCAGCGCTGCGGATGTCCTGGTTCCGGTGCCGGGAAGCGCCCCGTCGGCGGCCGGAGGTTGGTGGGCGGCCAGACACCTCGCGGTCGCACTGATCAACGAGGGCCTGGGAGGCGCTGAATGGTCTGGTTTGCGCCGGGTATGGGCCGTGCGCAAGTCCGCCACGGCGGCTCCCGGCGAACGGCCCACCGTGAATCTGCACTACGAGTCCTTCATCATCGAGCGCCCGGCGACACCCCCGGAAAGAATCGTACTCATCGACGACGTGGTCACCAGGGGAAGAACTCTGCTGGCCGCGGCGGCCCGCGTTCACGAAGCATTCCCATCCGCGCAAATTCGCGCATTCGCGCTGGTTCGCACAATGGGGTTGATATCCAGCGTTCAACAATTGTTGGACCCGTGCAGGGGGGAAATCAGATGGAAGGCCGGCGATGCGTACCGAAATCCATAGACACCCGGAGTCGCTCGGGGTGTCTTTGGAGGGGCTGTACGAGAACGAGACACCTTCGCCGCAGATTGTGGCCCCTAACATCGCGACCCGCGTGATCCGCCGAGGAGTTCGCTGTTATATTTCCCAACGAATCGCACGAGTCATCGCAGGAGTGCCGATCGTCGACGTCAAATCTCCGCCCGGCAGCCGCCCGCTTCAAGGCCTGACTCGAGCCGCCATTTCGGCCCGCTTCGAGCGCGCGGTGGCGAGTGCGGATGGCGTGACGGGCGCCCATTGCGTGCACGAACTCTGGATGCGCGGCGAAATGTCCATTAACATTGAACGCGCGCTGGAGAGACTGTGGGCGCGGGCGGCAGCGTCGGTTCCCGAATGGCTGCCGATGCGCTACATCGATTGGCTGCCCACGGTGTACGAGATCGCGCTTCGGTGCAGCTCCTCCGCCAAAGGACGATCGAACATCTACTTGGTGCTCCTCGACTATCAGGACCGTGATGGGAGATATGGCGTGTACGTGGGAATGAGCAAGTACAGTCCGGCGCAGCGCTTCGATCAGCACAAGGCGGGCATCCGCGCGGCGGGCAGCGTACTGAAGCGAGGCATCGAAGTCCTCACCGGACCGACGCTGCATTTGCAGTATATCAAGCGCTCGGAGGCCTCTCGTATCGAGGAGGAGTTGGCGTTGGCCCTCGCGTCGGCGGGGTTATTGGTCAAGGGTGGCCATTGAAGATTTTTTTAGGGGGCAGCGTCGCTTGATTCTCATCGGTATGTTTGATTCTCCCTTCGTGCGCCGGGTCGCCGTCAGCATGAATCTGCTCGGCATGCCGTTCGAGCACCGCAATTGGTCCGTCGGCAAGGACTTCGAGTTGATCCGGCAATTCAACCCCTTGGGCCGTGTGCCGACGCTGGTGCAGCCCGACGGCGAGGCGCTGTTCGAATCCGCCGCGATATTGGATCTTCTGGATGAGTCGGCGGGTCCGGAACGCTCGCTGTTGCCGCGTTCGGGCAAGGATCGGCGCGAGGCCCTGCGCATCATGGCGGTTGCCATAGGGGCGGCGGAGAAGGGCGTCACCCAGGTCTATGAAACCGTATTTCGCCCTCCTGAGAGGCGCTATCGGCCTTGGGTGGAACGCTGCCACACGCAAATGCACGCGGCGCTCGCCGAACTCAATCGCTTGTCTCAAGCCCGTACCGGCGAGTGGTTGATCGGCAATCGCATGACTCAGGCGGACATCACGGTCACTTGCGTGTATACATTCTTGGCCGACGCGCTGGCGATCAACCGGGCTTCGATTGCGTATCCCGGGCTTGCGGCGATCGTCGAGCGCTGCGAAGCGCTGCCGGAATTTCGTTCGGTGAAAGCCGAATGGTTTCCGCCGGGCGACAACGGCTGATCTGCTAAGGGTTCTCCTGCGGTGTTCGCCGCCGGGGAATGCCATACAATACCGGCATGATCACCGTGCACCACCTCAACAACTCGCGGTCGCAGCGGGTATTGTGGTTGCTCGAGGAACTGGGAGTTGCCTATGAGGTGAGGCGCTACCAGCGGGATGCGAAAACGATGTTGGCTCCGCCGGCGCTCCTGGCGGTGCATCCGTTAGGGAAATCCCCGGTCATTGTCGACGACACGGTCACGGTGGCCGAATCGGGGGCCATCATCGAGTACCTGATCGATCGCTACGGCGGCGGACGCTTGATACCTCCTGCGGGCAGTGCCGAGCGCCTGCGATACACCTACTGGCTGCACTATGCGGAAGGGTCGGCAATGCCGCCGCTCCTGCTCAAATTGGTGTTCGATCGGGTGGCGAAGGGTCCCTCGCCCTGGCCCATCAGTGCCGTTGCGAGGCGCATCGCCGCTACGGTGCAGAATTCCTTCATCGGGCCGCAGCTCAAACGGCACCTGGATTACATGGAGGCGGCGCTTGGCGCGCACGCCTGGTTCGCCGGGGGAGAATTCACCGCGGCGGATGTGCAAATGAGTTTTCCCTTGGAGGCCGCCGCGTCGCGCGCGGGATTGAACGCCAGCCGGCCGCACCTGACCGGCTTTCTCGACCGCATTCATGCGCGCAGCGCCTATCAGCGCGCGTTGGAGCGCGGCGGTCCTTATTCGTTTTAGGTCCGCGGGGCCGAGGTCTGCATATCGAGTTCCAATAAGATGTCTTGAATACCAATGAAGGGGGAGTTGCCATGTGGAAGTCGCTGAAGGTTGGAGCGGCATTGTCGGGAGTTTTGTTTCTCGGTTTATCAGGGTGCAATCAGTCACCCCCGGCGTCCGTCGCGCCCAAGGGACCCTCGCTTGCCAGCCAAGAGTGGAACAAGCTCACGGCAAGCTTCATCCAAAGTTATCTCGATGCCCGGCCCGCCTTCGCCGCAGAAGCCGGCCGCCACGAATACGACGGCCAGTTGCCCGACCTGAGCAATCATGGAATCAGACGTGAAATCGCCCGCCTGCATGATTTGCGCAAACAAGTCGCCGCAGTGGATCCGAAAACCCTGGAGCCGCGCGAGCGCTTCGACCGCGAGTACCTGCTCGCCGTGGTCGACAAGGATTTGTTCTGGCTGGAAAAGGCGAAATTCCCATTCAGCAACCCCGCTTGGTACATGGAGAAGATCGATCCGGACATGTACTTGAACCGCAACTATGCGGCGCTGAATGTGCGCATGAAGGCCTACATCAAGTACGCGCGCGGAATCCCCAAGATGGCCAACGACATCAGAGACAACCTGCAATCACCCCTGCCCAGGACCTACGTGGAGCTGGGCATCGCGCGGTTCGGCGGTTTGGCTGAATTCTACGCGAAGAACGTGGCGCCCGTGTTCGCGTCGGTGGGCGATCCTGAGCTGCAGAAGGAGCTCGCCGAAGCGGATACCGCAGCCGCGCAGGCGATGGACGCCCTCAAGCGAACGCTGGAGGACAGTCTCAAGAAAGCAAACGACAAGTATGCCTTGGGCCCCGACTTGTACGCGCAAATGGTTTCGCAGACCGAGGGCGTCGACTTGCCGGTCGATCAGATCGAGGCCGCGGGCCGCGCCGACCTCGAGCGCAATACGGCTGCGCTCAAGACCGAGTGCGCCACGTACGCGCCGAAGGCGCCATTGGCACAATGCCTCGCGAAGGTGGCGGCTCACAAGCCGAAGGAAGGGGTGGTCGAGGCCGCACGCATCCAGTTGGCGATGCTCAAGGACTTCGTCGTCAAGAACAATGTGGCCTCGATACCGAGCACCGACGACGCCCTGGTGGCCGAAGCCCCGATCTACAATCGCGCCAATGCCGCGTTCATCCAGGTGCCCGGCCCCTATGATCACGGCGTCGCGTCCGTCTACAACATCGCGCCGCCCGATCCCAAGTGGAGCAAGACCGAACAAGCCGCGTACATTCCCAGCGAGGCGACACTGCTGTTCACGTCGGTGCACGAGGTGTGGCCGGGACATTTCCTCCAGTTCCTGCATTCGAACGCCAATCCGTCCAAGCTCGAAGGCCTATGGGTCGGGTACGCATTCGCGGAGGGCTGGGCGCATTACTGCGAAGAAATGATGTATGAGAAGGGCCTGGGAAAGGGCGATCCGGAGAAGCACATCGGGCAGCTCACCGATGCCTTGCTGCGCGACGTACGCCTCCTGTCCTCCATCGGATTGCACACCCATGGCATGACCGTGGCGCAATCAGAAAAAATGTTCAGGGAGCAGGCATTCCAAGACCCGGGCAATGCGCGCCAGCAGGCCGCGCGAGGCACCTATGATCCCGCGTACCTGAATTACACGCTGGGCAAACTCATGATCAGGAAACTGCGGACCGACTGGATCGCCAAGCAGTCGGGGAAGACATCCACGGCGGCACCCGCCGACGAAACGGCCCTGTGGCACGACTTTCATGACCAGTTCCTGTCCTACGGCGGTCCGCCGATTCCCCTGCTGCGCAAGGAAGTGTTGGGCGAGGAGGGGGCGCTCCTCTAAGAGACATTCATTCCATCATTAGGACAGACCTATTAGGAAAGTCCTTAGAGGAAAGTCCTAAGGGTGTCAGGCGGAGGCAATCGCTAGCCGATGCCGACGATGATCCCGCTGTCCGCCCACGTGCCGAGCAGGCCCGCGGCGCGCAGCGGGATCTCATCGTCGGGCAGCCACTCGGCGAGGGCTGCGCAAATCCCCGCGAAATCGTCGCCGCTCAGGGCCAAATCGAGCGCCCCCGCTTCGTCGGCCGGCATGGAGCGAAAGTAATTCTGCAGATCTTGCCGCCATAGCAGCCACGGCACGGGATGCTCCGCGCACAGCGGGTCGGGCGGCGTCTCCTCGCGGCTCATCGCCTGCCATACCGCGGCCGTGTTCCAATGAAAGTGCAGACGGCGCAGCGATGGATGGAATTCGAATGTGAGCTCGCTCCATGCCGAGGCGTCGACGGCGGACAATGCCGAGCGCGGCATGGGTTCGGCGTCCGCTGCGTCAAAGACCTCCGCCAGCGTCCATTCCAGCAATGCGAGTTCCGCCAAAATGGGCTGCTCCGCATAGGGCGGGTGCAGCCGCAGGAATTCCGCGAGCTCGCGTCCGTACCAGCGAATCGAGCGGTGCACGGACGGGTGCGCCGCCACGAATTCCCCGCCCAGTGCGGCGAAGACCTCGTCGCCGAGCACTGCATGGAGAACCGGGTAGGTATCGTCGAGCGCCTCGATCAGCCGCACCCGATAGGCATTGCGGTAAATGCCCAGCCGGTCCGCGACCGACAGCGGCGGCGCGTCCGCGATGGCATCGGCAATCGGACTGGGTGCGCCCAGCAAATGATTCTGCAGATCCCGCTGCAATTGCCGCAGCCGGGCCGCGCCTGCATCAAGCTGCGGCGGCATCGCGCTGCCCGCTGATCGCAGCGCGCTGAAGGCCGCGGGCGATTTGCAGTTCCGCCACCAGTTCGCCCAGGGCCGGTATGTTGTCGTCGCGCTCGATCATGGTCGGCACCGCGCCGAATTGCGCGACCGCCGCGCGATACAGATTCCAGACCGGCTCGACGATCGGATGATCATGAGTATCGATGAGATGTCCGCCGAGATCGCTGTGGCCGGCGAGATGAAATTGACGAACCCGGTCCGCAGGGATGGCCTGCAGGTAGGTCAGCGCGTCGAAGCCGTGATTGACGCTGCTGACGTAGATGTTATTGATGTCGAGCAGGATGGCGCAGTCCGCCCGCGCCGCCACTTCGCGCAGGAACTCCCACTCGCTCATCTCGGATTCGTGGAACGCGAGATAACTGGAGACGTTTTCCAGCAGAATCTGCCTCCCGAGGGCGTCCTGGATCTGGCCGACTCGCGCGACGACCAAGGCCAGCGCTTCTTCGGTGTAGGGAAGCGGCAGGAGATCGTGCAGGTTGCGTCCGTCGATTCCGGTCCAACATAAGTGATCCGATATCCAGTGCGGTTCGATGCGCGCCGCGAGCGCGCGGACGCCGGCGAGATAGTCGGTGTCGATGGGATCGGTGCTGCCGATCGAGAGCGACACGCCGTGCATGACCACGGGGAAGCGTTCGCGGATCCGTTCCAAGTAATCCAAGGGCTTGCCGCCGGGCACCAGATAGTTTTCGGTGATGATTTCGAGCCAATCGATGGCATGAGGCTCGTTGAGCAGCGCCTCGTAGTGCGGGGTTCGAAGGCCAAGACCAAAGCCGGCGAGTTTCATCATTTGCGGTTCAGATGCACGGGACTCAAGGGGCCGCCGTCGCGCGCTGCGTCGTCCGGCGCCGGGGCCGGGCGTTCGGCACGCCCGACCCCCAATCTCGAGCTCAGTACAGCTTACTTCGAGTCCTTGGCTTTCGCCTTGGCAGCGTCGCAGTCGGCCTTCGACATCGACGTCCAGCCTTGACCCTTGCAGCTGTTCATGCCCTTGCAGCTGTTCTTCGCCGACTTGCACTCGGACATTCCCTTGCAGGAATTCACGCCGGAACAGTGCATTTTTGCGGCGTCTGCGGCCACCGAGACGCTCGCCAGTCCGGATGAGAACAACATCGCGGCGGCGGCAGCCATCGCCGCACTCGACAATTTATTCATCTGCATGATTGATACCTCAGTTGTTATTGAACGCAGCAATATTGCTGCTCCCCAAGAAAGACCCGGCCAACGCGCGGATTATTACTCAATTATCTAAGCTTATGCGTTGTCCAACAGGTGGAGGCCCACGGCCAGCGTCAAAAGGCCGATGAGCAGGGCGGAAATGGAGGTCAGCAGAACCGCGGCGGCGGCGCAGTCCTTGGCTGCCCGGATGGCGGGGTGCTGTTCGGGGTGCAGGCGATCGGCCAGGTGTTCCAGCGCCGTATTCAGGAGTTCCGCCGCAAGCACCCCTGCCGCCGAGACGACGCAGAGGGCGATCCATACCGCCGGCGGCCGCACCACGGCCAATAGCGCGGCCGCCACGCCGGCGAGCAGCACTTGAGTGCGAAAACTGGACTCGCTCCGTAGTGCCATGCGAATGCCGCCGGCTGCGTAGGTGAGCCGCCGCGGGAAAGGCTGATTTTTCATGGTAAATCCGTCTGTGCGAATGAAACCCCTGTACCGCAACTTACAGAACTCACGTATTCATTGTTAGGGAATAGCCGCAATTGCTTGCGCGGGTTTTCGAAAATCGATGTGGGCGCGGCGCGGTAGGTCAACCCGTCCGGGGCG
>Ga0307470_10000666_pt1 | contig 15305 bp, 15 predicted proteins | sample atmos_gasesAM3C__FD_204565 | JGI IMG/M metagenome (GOLD analysis project Ga0307470, IMG submission 204565) | Hardwood forest soil microbial communities from Morgan-Monroe State Forest, Indiana, United States - atmos_gasesAM3C_05 | ecosystem: Environmental > Terrestrial > Soil > Temperate forest... | reverse complement strand
CTCCCCGCACCCGACACCCCACTCCCTCACAAAATCGTCTCCCGAACGACCTCTTCGATCGTTGTCGTACCGTCTTTGATTTTAATCAGTCCGGAGCGGCGCAGGCTGATCATGCCGTTTTCGGCGGCCCGTTTCTTGATGTCGATGGCTGTGCCGCCGGAGAGGATGAGCTCGCGGATCGTGTCGTCGATGCCCATCACCTCGATGAGGCCAACGCGTCCTTTGTAGCCGGTGCTGTTGCACTTGTCGCAACCGCGTCCTTTGTAAACTGTGAAGGAGCCGACCTCATCTTTCCTGAAGCCGATGTTCATCAGCGCTTGCGGCGATATTTCGACCGGCTCTTTGCAGTTCGCGCAGACGCGGCGAGCCAGACGCTGTGCGGCGATGAGCTGCACGGACGTGGCGACGAGGAAGGGCTCGATTCCCATGTTCATGAGGCGGTTGATCGTCGAAGGCGCGTCGTTCGTATGCAGAGTAGAGAGCACGAGATGCCCGGTTAGCGCCGCCTTGATCGCGATCTCCGCGGTCTCGAAGTCGCGGATCTCGCCGACGAGGATGATGTTCGGATCCTGGCGGAGGAACGAACGGAGCGTGGCAGCGAAGTTCAACCCGATCGACTCCTTCATCTGCACCTGGTTGATGCCCGGCAGATTGAACTCCACCGGGTCTTCCGCGGTCATGATGTTGACTTCGGGCGAGTTCACCTTTGAAAGAGCCGAATAGAGCGTGTTGGTTTTTCCCGAACCGGTCGGGCCGGTCACGAGGACCATCCCCCACGGCTTGAAGATCGCCTCCTCGAACCGCACCAGCGACTCCGGCTCGAAGCCGAGCTTGGTCATGTCCAGACGAAGGTTGTCCTTGTCCAGGAGGCGCATGACGATCTTTTCGCCGAAGAGCGTCGGGAGCACCGAGACGCGGAAGTCGAGCTCTTTGTTCTTGTCGTTGAGCTTCATCTTCAGCTTGATGCGGCCGTCCTGCGGAAGGCGCTTCTCGGAGATGTCGAGCTTCGCCAGAATCTTCATGCGCGACGTGATCGCGTCTTTCAACTTCAGCGGCGGGTTCATGATCTCGTACAGCGTCCCGTCGATGCGGAAGCGCACGCGGAACTCTTTCTCGTATGGCTCGATGTGGATATCGGACGCGCCGCGTTTGATGGCGTCCGTTAGGATGAGGTTGACGAGCTTGACGACCGGCGCTTCTTCCGCCGAGTCGGCGAGCGCCGCCATGTCCATGTCTTCTTCTTCTTCGAGAACCTCCAGGTCAGCGCTCTCCGACTGCTGGAGGTCTTCCATCACCTTCTTCAACTCCAGCGACGAGGTCGTGCCGTAGTAGTTGTCGATGGCGGACTTGATGCCGAGCTCCGAGGCCACGACCGGCTCGACGTTGTAGCCGGTCATGAACTTGATGTCGTCCATGGCGAAGACGTTCGTCGGATCGGCCATGGCGATCGTGATCGTCGCCCCTGTTTTGTTGACGGGAAGGATGTTGTATTTGCGCGCCACGTCGGCCGGAATCAGCTTGATGACCGAGGAGTCGATCTCGAAATGGACGAGGCTGATAGAGGGAACACCGAATTGTTGCGAGAGGCACTCGGTGATGTCTTCTTCGGAGACAAAGCCAAGCTTGATGAGCGTCTCACCGAGCTTTCCGCCAGTGTCTTTCTGAAGCTTGAGCGCTTCCTTGAGCTGATCCTGACTGATCAGACTCGCTTTGGTCAGAAGCTCTCCGAGACGTACGCTCATAGGTTTAAGTGGGGTGCTGCTAAGTTGCGGGGCATGAGTGATTTCGACAGGTGACCGGCGAGTTTACCTCCCTGCCCGAATCACCGTCAACGCGAGTTTATTTTGAGTACGAGCCCCAGAACGTCGTCAACGCTGATCGATTCCATCGACTTCGTCGTGCTGAAGGACTCGACCACGCTGCCAAGTTGCCCGTAGGGTCCGTTGCGCGCCGGATCGGTCGGACCGTAGAGGCCGGCGACGGGAACGCCGAGGGCGGCGGCGAGATGCAGTGGGCCGGTATCGCCACCGACGACCAGCCGCGCGCCGCGGAGAAGGAACGCCAATTCGCGAAAGGTCGTGGGCGGGGCGAGCTCGGCGCCGATCGCGCGGCCGATCGGTTCTTCTCCCGGACCACATGCGACGAGAACGTCACCGCCGAGGCGGCGGGCCAGCTCGGCGAACCGCTCGGCGGGCCATTGTTTTTCCGGTCGTCCGGCGCCCGGAAGGAACACGATGCGATTGGCGAATGCGCCGAGTTTGCCGGAAGGGTCATCGGCGAACGGAGAGAAATCGACGCTGGGTAAGCCCGCAATCGCAGGCGCGAGCGCGCGGGCGAGAGCGAGGTTCCAATCGACGACGTGGGTGGAACGTTCGATCGCAACGGGCCGGTTGACGAACCAGGCGGCCGGCTTCTCGCGGATGACGTCCCGTGCGAATCCGTACCGCCGGCACGCTCCGCTGACCCGTGCGATCAGTGCCGATTTGATGAGGCCCTGAAAGTCGATCGCATCGTCATAGCCGCGTACGCTCTTCACCGCCTCGCGGATCCGCGCCGGCGACCATTTCTTCAACGACACCCGAATCGCCTTCACGCCGGCGACAAGCTCGACGAGCTCCGCATATGCCGGCTCGACTGCCCAGGCGATCTCGATTTGCGGCAGCGCGTCACGAAGCGCCGCGACTGCGGGAATTGTGTGGATGACATCGCCGAAAGCGGAGAGGCGGACGACGAGGAGTGATGAAGGATGAAGGATGACGGATGACGGATGAGGAACGCTCATCGATTCATCATTCATCCTTCCGCCTTCATCCTTTTCAACATATCCGTCGTCGAGTGCTCCTTCGCATCTCCTACAATCGCCACTCTTCCGCCGTACGCCCGCACGATCTCCGCCTCGGGCACGCTATCCGGCGTGTAGTCGGTTCCTTTGCAATGAACGTCAGGCTTGAGGTCGCCGATCAGGCGCCCTGGACTGCGCTCGTGAAAGATCGTGACGTAGGAGACGCCTCGAATCGCCGAGATCAACTCAGCGCGCTCGGCCTCACTCATCACCGGCCGGCCCGGCCCCTTCAACTCGCCAACGGACTCGTCGCCGTTGATGCCGACGACGAGCACGTCCGCCTGACGCGCGGCATCCTGCAGGTAGCGAAGATGCCCGACGTGCAGGACGTCGAAGCAGCCATTGGCGAAGGCGATGGTCTTGCCGGCGGAACGTTCTCTCGCAAGCGCGTCCGCGAGCGCACGCTCGTCGAGGATCGGCGCGTTCACTCGCGCAGCGCCTCATCACGCTCGATTGCTTTGTGCAACTCGTCGTGCGACACGGTGGCTGTTCCCATCTTCATGACGACGATGCCTCCCGCATAGTTCGCGATCGTCGCCCCCTCGGCAAACGAAGCTCCGGCCGCAAGCGCCAGAGTGAAGGCGGCGATGACGGTGTCGCCTGCTCCCGTGACGTCGGCAACCTGATCGGTCCCGTATACGGGGATGAACACCGGCGCGTGCGTTTCGCCCTCGAACAGGGCCATGCCGCGGCTGCCACGCGTGACGAGTAAAGCGCCACAGCCGAGCCTCTTCTGCAGCGCTTCGCCGACCTGCTTCAAGCGTTGTTCGCTGTCGTCGCCGTTGAACAGCGACGTTCCGGCTGCCGCCGCGGCTTCCTCCTCGTTCGGCGTTGCCGCGGTCACACCGGGGTAGGCGAGCAGGTTATAGCGGGAGTCGAGTGTGACCGCCTTTCCGTTCGCCGCACGTGTCAGGGAGGCAGCGAGCGCTTGCGTCACTACACCGTAGCCATAGTCGCTGATGAGTCCCGCATCGCACGACGCCACCTGCTCGTGCAGCGCCGCTTCGATGCGCGACGCTTCAGCGTCGGTGAGGTCGCAGTGATCCTCGATGTCGTAGCGGACGATCTGTTGCCGGCTGGCGTGCGGCATGCCGCCGAGGATGCGGACTTTGGTCGGCGTGTTGTAGCGGGCTGCGCGTAACACCGCGCTGCAATCGATGCCCTGGCCGGCCATCGCATCGACGAGCTGTTGCCCCTGCGAATCATCGCCTAGGACGGAGACCGGAATCGGCACGCCGCCGAGCGAGAAGATGTTGTTGATGGCGTTGCCCGCGGCGCCGAGGAGGACGTCGTCGCGGTACTGGCGGAGGATCAACACCGGCGCTTCGCGCGAGATCCTCTTCGGCGTTCCGTAGATGAAGCGGTCGGCGACGATGTCGCCATAGACGACGATCCGCCGCCCCTTCATCCCTTCCGCAAGCTGCAAAAGACGCGACCGCGCAAACACGGACGAAGGATATCGGATTATCGTTTCCGCCATGTCCCCGCCGAGCTCTCCTCTGATCGAGGGAGTCGACTTCTACTACGAAGGCGGCTTCATGGTCTTCACCGAAAAGTTCCTGCGCGACCGCGGCTACTGCTGCGAGTCGGGCTGCCGTCATTGCCCGTACGGATTCCGCAAAGACCAGCGTCGCGATGGTCCGTCAGATGCTCCGCCCGAATCGGAATGACGATCCGTCACACCTGGAGCGCAAGGTCGGCGACGGCCAGCTCGCGGCGCTCGTCGCCGCTGAGAACATTCTCGATGTCGATGAGAAGGTAAACCTCATCCGCATGCGGGACGATGGCGATGAGCAGCTCGCCCCGTATACCGTGGACGAGTGTGGGCGGCGGAAGAAGCGCGTCCTTGCTGATGGTGACGATCCGATGCACGGCGTCGACTTTGAGTCCGATCACGCCGGCGCTGCTGTGCGTAATCAGGACGAGCGGTTCGGCGTGCTCCTCCAGATTCGGATAGAGCCGCTTCCGGAGATCGACGATCGGAATCACTTCGTTGCGCAGCACGATGATGCCTTCCACGAAGGCAGGCGCGGTCGGCAGCGAGGTCGAGCCGGCGTACGGGATGATCTGGCGCACGGCCATGATGTCCAGCACGAACGTCTCCGGTCCGATACCAAACGAGATCAGCCGCAGCTCGGCGGCAGCATCAGGCATGCCGCATTGTAAGCGCGGGCGTCGGAGTCTTGATCTGCGTCAATCTGCGCCATCTGCGGATCAGCTTTTTCATCCATAGATGACGCAGATGAACGCAGATAGGACTTCCGACCCCCGACTCTCGACGCTCTAAGATAATCTCCGCATATGAAATCCCGCACCGATCAGGTCATCAAACGCGTTCAGGCTGAGTATCTCGACACGCTTCTTCCGGCTCGCGATGCGCTGCTGGCGCGGATGGAAGCGTTTGCCGCGGAGCACAACCATCCGATCGCGGATCCCGAGGTCGGGCAGCTCCTGAAGCTGCTGGTCCGTGCAAAGAATCCGAAGCACCTCATCGAAGTCGGAACGAACATCGGATACTCCGTCGTCGTCCTCGGCCGTGAATGCGGCGCTGAGGCGGTGATCGAGACCATCGAGCTCGATCGCGGCATCCTCGCCACGGCCCGCCAGTTCGTCGCGGAGGCGGGCCTGATCTGCGAAGTGAAGTTTCATGAAGGTGCCGCGCTCGAGGTGCTTCCCTCGCTTGCCGGACCGTTCGATTTCGTTTTCATCGACTGCGTGAAGACTGAGTACGAGCAGTATCTCGATCAACTGCTGCCAAAGCTCGAGCTTGGCGCGATGATCGTCTGCGACAACCTTCTGTGGGGCGGGAAAGTGGCGGAGCAGGTCCACGACCCATCGACCGACGCGCTTCGTGCCTTCAACCGGCGCATCACGACCGATCCGAGGCTGGCATCGATCGTTCTGCCGGTGGGTGACGGCGTCGGAATCTCGATCGTCAACGCATAAAAGAAAGGGCCGCCTCGGCGGCGGCCCTGGGATCGGCTTCGTCTGATTCGCGATTACTTCGCCGCGGACTTGGGTGCCGCTTTGATCGTCGCCTTCATCGGCACAGTTACGATCGGGATCACCTTGTCGTTCGTGAAGATCTTGACGGTGCCGTCGACATCGCCCGGCTTGGCATCCTTGGCGATCTGCAGGGTCACTTCATACTCACCCTTGTTGGCGGTCGGCTTCACGCTGGTCACGACGGCGGAATTGCTCGACTCGACCTTGGAGACCACGAACGATTCCGGCGTTTTCATGTTGTTCGAATGCACGATGACCATACGCGTGGCAGCACCATCGGCCGGTGTGACTTCGCCGAAGTTCAGGGCGGTGGGCTCGACACGGAACGGCGGACGGATTACGCCGGCGATGCTCACGAGATACTCGGGCTGATGCTTGGAGTTGGTGACGATGCGGACTTTCTCGGCGAGCGGGCCGACTCGGGCATCAGGACCACCGACGGTGATCTTGACCTTGTACTGGTTCTGGCCTGGCTTGCCGACATTCGGAGCGAGATCGGCCTCGTTGGTGATCTTCTCGTAGGACGCTTTGATCCAGGCGTCCTTCCCTGGCTCAGGAGCTGGCGTCTCGACACTCGTGACCTGGAACGGATCGTCCTCATCGGAGTAGATCGTGACCGTCTGTGAGTCGGCGTCGCCCTGCAGAAGGTTGAAGCGAACGAAGCCGGCCGGGAACGCCTCGACATACGGCTTGACGATTGCGTGAATCGTGAGCTGCGACGTCGGGGTGGTGGGATCGTTGGTCTCGAGAGTGACCGACTTCGCGATCGGGCCGGCAAACGCCGTGGTGTCGACGTGGGCAGTAACCTTTCCGGTCTCGCCGGGCTTGATCACCTTGTCGAAGTCGGCAACGGTGCAACCGCAGCCAGGCTTGGCGGCGATGATCTGAAGGTCGGCATCACCGGTGTTCTTGACGACGAACGACCAGTCGAGTTTCTCGCCTTTGGGAATCGTGCCGTAGTCTTTGACCGGCTCGATGATGGTGAGGCGGGGCGCTTTTTCCGCGTCCTTCTTTACCTCGGCCGCATCGCTCTTCGTAGCCTTCGCTGGCGGATCAGCGGCGAAGGAAATGGCCGCCGTCAGCGCGACCAGTACTGCGATCATGACGATAAGAATTCGCTTCGACGACATGGACAAAATCCTCCTGAGTTAAACGACCTGAAACGGTCTGGGATGCGCCCGATTCGAACATCCGAGCGAATGAGACGATTCCCTGCCGGAGTGGCCGTCATTCTACAATCGATGCCGCGGAGCACGTTTCTTGCTCGGTCCGCGGCGCAATGCCTCACGTTAAAGAACTTCCGCCTGTCAAACGGGTCTACCTGATCGGGATCGGTGGCACCGCTATGGCCTCGCTCGCTGGGATGTTGCAGGAGCGGGGTTACGAAGTGGCCGGTTCCGATGAGCACGTTTACCCGCCGATGTCGACCTACCTCGACCGTCTCGGCATTCCGGTGCTCGATGGGTATACGAAAGACCACCTCCTGACGTTACATCCTGAACTGGTCGTCATCGGCAACGTCGCCTCTTCCACCCATGTCGAGGCCGCTGCCACGCTCGAGCTCGATCTGCCATACACATCGATGCCGGAAGTGATCTATGAGCTGTTTATCAAAGGGAAACACTCCATCGTCGTGACCGGCACGCACGGCAAGACGACAACCACATCACTCATGGCCTGGTTGCTCGAGTCGGCAGGCCGCGATCCGAGCATGGTCGTCGGTGGCATCCCGCTCAACTTCAACCACAACTTCAAGCTCGGGGACGGCCGCGAGTTCGTCATCGAGGGCGACGAGTACAACACCTCGTTCTTCGACAAGGGACCGAAGTTCCTGCACTACGGTGCGAACACGCTGCTCGTCAACAACATCGAGTTCGATCACGCCGACATCTACGCGAACCTCGACGCGATCATCGAAGCCTTCCGCAAAGGTGTGCAGGAGGTCGCGCCCGGCGACATGATCGTCGCGAACGGCGATGACGCCAATGTGCGCTCGTTGCGAGCCGATGCGCGGGCGCGCTGGTTCACGTTCGGCACGTCGCGTGGCTGCGACATTTTCGCTACCGATCCCGAGTACACGCCGGCCGGCAGCGCGTTCACCGCGTGGTGGGAAGGCCGCGAATGGGCGCGCTTTCGCACCACCATGTCGGGTGCGCACAACGTCGTGAACGCGCTGGCCGACATCGCCATCGCCCGGCATCGCGGACTCTCCGCCGAGGAGATTCAGCGCGGGCTGGAGACATTTGAAGGCATCAAGCGGCGCATGGAAGTGCGCGGCGTCGAGCGCGGCGTAACGGTCATCGACGACTTTGCGCATCACCCCACGGCAATCGATACGACGCTCGCCGGCGCAAGGCGGCGTTTCCCCGGCCAGTGCATCTGGGCCCTTTTCGAGCCGCGTTCGATCTCGTCGAGCCGCAAAGAATTTGAGCCCGGGTACATCGAGGCGTTTCATCAGGCAGACCGCGTCATCATCGGGCGCGTCTTTCACAAAGGGCGCTACGAAACGCGTTATGGCCTCGACAAGATGATGTCCGTCGAGACGATCGTTGAGCGCCTGAATGCGGATGGCGTCCGCGCCGAGCAGATCGACGATACCGACGCCATTGCCGGCGTGGTCGCGCGCGATGCGCAGCCGGACGACGTCGTTCTCGTCATGTCGTCAGGCTCGTTCGACGGCGTGCACGAGAAGATTCTCGAGCGGCTGCGGGGAAGCTCGTAGTTCACGCGAAGAAGCGAAGACGCGAAGGGTTGACCTTGCTCTTCTTCGCGTCTTCGCGCCTTTGCGTGAGAACTTTCTCTATCGATCCAGCCACCACAATCCCGCCCACACCTTGGCGTCGATCAGGATTCCCTCATCATCCTCCCGCTTCAACCAATCGACGACATCGTTGCGCGGAACGCGGTGAACCGTGATGTCTTCGCTGCCGATTCCGCCACCCTGGCCGCGCTCTTCGAGCCCCGAGGCGCGAAAGAAGGTTACTGTCTCGGAGGTGATGCCGGCGGAGGTCGGGCCGCTCGTCAGCCGCTCGACCGTCCTGCACGCGTAGCCCGTTTCCTCTTCCAACTCCAGCCTTGCCGTCTCCTCGGGATCGTCGTGGCCTTCTTCATCGCCGACCAGTCCCGCGGGAAACTCGATGACGCGGGCGTTCAGAGGGCGCCGGTATTGTTCGACGAAGAGCACGCGATCGTCGTCGGTGACGGCGAGGATGATCACCGCCGTCTTCCCCTTCTTCCGCTCGACGTACTGCCATGTGTCCCGTTCCAGCACCAGGACGTGCTTTCCTTCGAAGATGGTTTTCGGCTCATCGCTCATGGTCAGAAGAGACTACCTTGCGTCGTGGGCCGCCGAAAAGCGTCCGTGGACAGGTCGTATTTCTTTTCGTTGAGGTGCAGGCGGCGGCAGGTCACTTCGAACATCGACGCGATCTGATCGGCGAAGATCCCTTTGCCTCGCTGGCGGACGCCCCACTGGGGATCGTAGAGCTTCCCTTCGCGCAGATCGCGGACGCGGTTCATAACCTTTTCCTTGCGGTCGGGATAGTGCTCTTCCAGCCATTTCTCGAACAGCGGTGCCACAGCCCACGGCAAACGCAGAGCGACGAATCCGGCCGACGTTCCGCCCGCGTTAGCGGCCGCGGTCAGGATCGCGGGCATCTCATGATCCGTGATTGCGGGCACGACCGGCGCCACCATTACCCCTGCGGGAATCCCCGCCTTCGCCAGCGCTTCGATCGCCGCGATCCGCAACTCCGGCCGGGACGCGCGCGGCTCCATCAGATTGGCGAGATGCGGGTCCAGCGTCGTCACGGAGATGTGGACCGACACGGCGTTGGGCGCGGCAAGCTCCTGCAGAATGTCGATGTCGCGCGTGACGAGATGGTTCTTGGTGATGATGCCGACCGGATTGCGGAACTCGGCCAGCACAGCCAGACAACGTCGCGTGATCTCCAGCTTGCGCTCGATCGGCTGATAGGGATCGGTCACGCCGCTGATGGCAATCAGCCGCGGCTCGTACTTGCGCGACATCAGCTCCTCGCGCAGCAACTCCGGCGCGTCTTCCTTCACCAGGATCTTCGTCTCGAACTCGAGCCCGGCGGAGAAGCCAAGGAATTCGTGGCTGGGGCGGGCGTAGCAATAGATGCAGCCATGCTCGCAACCGCGGTAGGGATTGATGCTCGTGTCGAAACCGACGTCCGGGCTGTCGTTATGCGCGAGGATCGTGCGGGTGGGATCGCGCAGAAAGAGCGTTCGCGGCAGCGGCGCCGGTTCGTCATCGCTCGGCGACGCGTCTTCATCGAGCACGTACTCGAGCTTCTCGAACCGGTTCTGCGGATTCCAGCTCGCGCCGCGCCCCTTAATCGCTTCGCGGCTGGGGTCAGAGGTCGTCATCGCCTCCGAGGCTATCAAGAGGGTCAAGAAACTCTACGGTGGGTGGAAAAGTTGCTATTTCGCCGGATCGTAGTACCGCACCACCAGCATCCCGACGCCCTTCTGCGCCTGTTCCGATTTTGGATCGGCGGAGAGAACCGCCATCACATTCGGCAGGATCTGGTCGTAGAGCACGATCTTCTGCGACTTCATACGCGGCTTTCCCAGCGCTTCATGCAGGTAGGCCCACTCTTCTTCGAACGCTTTCGGCGCCTCCTGCAAAATCGTGAAAAGCTCGAAACGAGCAGACTTTAACCGCTCCCTCTCGAACTGCAGAGTCAGCGACTTATCGTCGGCGTAATCGACGACGAGCTGATTCTCGCCATCGCCGCGCTTGGTCTTCCAGCCGTTCGACTCCAGCGCGTGCACCGCTGCTGCACGGCTCATCCCGATCGTCAGATGAAACGATTCGGGGCGCATCCACGAGGTCTTGCTGTTCGACGGAAACGCGGTCGCGAAGAAGAGTGCCAGGACCGCGATCATGCCGCTCCCTGTGTCGTTGCCTCAGCTTTCAGTTGCGGGTCCCAACCGACCACGGCATTCCCCGTCCCGATCACAGTCCAATACCCGTAGACCTCGGCGGGATAGGACGGGAAGTCGAGCGCAGAGAGCATCCAGGCAAGCGATCCGGCCTTCACTTCGCTCACCGCCATGTCCATGAACTCCGGCAAGACCGCGATGAGCTCGCGCGTGCGGCCCTTGCGCATCAGGTCGAGCACTTTCATGTCCCACAGATAGCCGCTGTGCTCATAGACGTGCTCACGCGACATGTCTTCGGGGATGTCGGGCTCCGTCGTGAAGTGACGATGCGAAAGCGTGTTCGACGCCAGCAACACCGCACGCCGCCCGCTCTTCTCGATGGCTCGCTTCGTAGCCTGCCCGAGCTTCAGCATCTGCTGCTGCCCCATCTCGTTGCTGAAATAGTACGGTGAGTTGTTCGACGAGATTCCAACGATCGGGATGTCCCACTCCGGATTCATCATGTGGCAGGAGACGATCGTGCCGTAGTCGACGCGGAAATTGGGATTGCGCATCATCTTCGTGATCAACCCGTCGCGCCGCCCCTCTTCCGCGATCAGCTCCGCCAGCTCGACGTCGACTTTGATGTCGTAGTTGAAGCGGAACAGATTCGGAAAGATCGGATCGACCGAGAGCCCGTGAAACTCGGGCATGCCGAGGAAGTGATGCCCGATCACGGTTTGCCAGTGCGGCGAGTGGACGAGAAAAACGTCGGGCTTCTTTTCTAGAAAATGCTTACGCGCCCGCTCATACCCCCAGCGCAGCACTTCCCATCCGCACTCCGAGCGCGGCTCATTGCGCCAGTGGTTGTCGCCGTAGACGATGTGCGGCGGATGGGGGGCGAGAACGCCGCCGATGATTGTTCCGGACATTGCGGATAGTTTAGCGATTAAACGGGTACTCGTTAATCCAGTGAAAACCGCGGGTGGTCAGGAGAAACTTCGGGATTGGCTCACGGTGACAGAGCGCGTGCACTTTGTGGCCGCCAAGATCGCCGTCGATGATCAGCGTTTCAGGGTCCGGCCGCGCGTAGGAGAGGACTCCGTCCCATGCCGGTTCGTTTCTCCGCGAGACGATCAGCTTTTGCGTCTTTTCGACGAGCTGCACATTCACCCGCTGCCGGGAATCGTTCATCAGCTGCACCGAGGCCATGTAGCGCAGGTCGAAGATGACGCGCCGCCAGCGCGCGGGATCGTTAAACGGAATCGTTTTGCCATCGACCTGAAAGTCATCGGCGCGCCAGATTCCGTAAAGCGGTGAGCGCGCCTCCGCTCCGCCATACATGCGTTGCATCGCGCGCACCCCTTGGAGCGACGTCAGCACCATCACGACGACGGCGAGGGTGCGCAAAACGATTCCTGCGACCTCGACGGCGCGATTTCGCCAGAAGCGTGGCAGCGGCGCGGGCGTGACGGGCCGGTTGCGAATGAAGAAATCGACGAGCCGCGGCACGTCCGGAAGAGCGATCACCACTGCCATCGCCAGCAGCTCGAGCGAATAGATCTTCACCGGCACGTCGTACATGAAGTTGAGTGCGACGATGTTGGCCAGGACGCCCATCGAGATGAGCGCGCCAAGAAGCGCTGTCCGGCGCGTGGTCAGGAGCAGGCCGCTGAGCATCTCCGTTGCGCCGGCGAAGACTGTGTAGGCCGCCGAGGCTCCCATGAACGTCCAGAGAAGCCCCATTGGCGAGGCGTCCCCAAACGGTTGCATCAGACGATCGAGAGTAGGCGGCGGAAATTGCGAAGGGATCACCTTGGCAGCGCCGTATCGCACCATCGCCACCGCGAGTGCGAAGCGGAGATACGCGCGAAGAGCGATCCAGGCGCGGTCGTAATCTCTGCGCCGCCGATCGATCACGCTCCAGACGATCGTGATCAGCACTGTGCCGATTGCGATGCACAGCAGTTGAACCCAGCTGTAGGTCGTGTCGCCGCTGCCATTCGGAAGGATGTCGACCGAAACGTGGAGGAGGCGCGCCATCGCCCGAACCGCCGCAACCTGCATCGTGTTCAAGAACCGCGTCAGCGATTCCCATGGAATCCGATTGAAGGGAAACGGAAGATTCACGAGGATGAAGAAGGCTGCCGCGAAGCGGAAGAGAACGCGTTTCGCCAGCGGCCAGGCTGGCGTGACTTCCGATTCGCTGACTGTCATCGCGACAGTTTAGGCCTTCGCGATTTGAAGCAGCACGCGCAGCCGCTCCGCATCAGCGGTCGGCTCCGCACACGCATACGCTTCGCAGACATACGCCATCGCGCGACCGGCAGGTCTCTTCTCCATCAGCGGAAGATCCGCAGATCCGGAGCCGGCCACCAGAATTCGGTGCGGCAAATACTCTTCGCCGGCGACTTTGCGCAGCGCACGGAACGTCGGATCATCGATCGGACCCGTGATCACGATTTCTTTCGGCTGGCCGGCCCGCCACTCGGCAACGCCGAGCAGCAATCCGAAGCCGTTTGGATAGCGCTCGGCGAGCGGCGCGATTGCGGCGATCGTCTTCGTGGCCGCCTCGGCGTACCGCTCTTCGCCAAAGAGAAGAGCGAGCCGGAGGAGGACGTCGGCTGCGATGGAGTTGCCTGAGGGAGTGGCGTTGTCGAAGAGATCCTTCGGACGCGTGATGAGCGCCTCGTGATCGGTAGGCGTGTCAAAGAAACCGTCGTTCTGCGCATCGGCGAAACGATCGAGAATCTGATCGGCAAGCTGGCGGGCGCCGTCGAGGTAACGCCGTTCGTGCGTGGCCTCGTACGCGAGGGCAAGTCCCCAGGCGACGCCGCTGTAATCCTCGAGCAGGCCGGCGATCTTCGGCGTGCGCATCAGCCGGCCGCTGGCGTCGATGCGCGTCAGGAGAGAATCAGCGTTGCGCCGAACGACGTCGCGATACGAATCCTTATCGAACGCGACCGCCGCCTCGGCGAACGCGACGAGCATCCAACCATTCCAGCCGGCGAGGATCTTCTCGTCGCGGGCCGGCCATACGCGCTGCGATCGCGCGCCGTACAACTTGCACTTGCCGCGCTCCGCGACGTCGACGAGGTGATCGATCGTGATTCCGAGGTCGGCAGCGACCGACTCCGGATCGCGCGGCATGTTGAGGATGTTTTCTCCCTCCCAGTTGCCGCGGTCGGTGATGTCGTACAGCGCGGAGAAAATGCGCCCCTCCTCTCCGCCCAGTAGAGTCATCACTTCCGCGCGCGACCAGACGTAGAACTTGCCCTCAACACCTTCCGAATCGGCGTCCTGCGTCGCATAGAAGCCGCCGTCGGGCGAGGTCATCTCACGTTGCACGAAGCCGAGGATCTCGCTGGCGATGCGGGCGAAGAAGGGATCTTTCGTGTACTGCCACGCCCGCGTGTAGAGGCGCGCCAGCAACGCGTTGTCGTAGAGCATCTTCTCGAAGTGCGGCACGAGCCAGTGGGCGTCGGTGGAGTAACGGTGAAAACCGCCCCCGACCTGGTCGTACATTCCGCCGCGAGCCATCTTCGTCAAGGTGTGAGTGATGATCTCGTCGAGGCGTTTGTCGCCGTTCCGCCAGGCCACCTGCATCAGGAAATCGAGCGACATCGACGGTGGAAACTTGGGCGCGCCGCCGAAACCGCCGTGGGCAGGATCGTAGCCCTGAGCGATGCGAGCGGCGGCCCGATCGAGCGCGTCGTGCTCCAGAGCTCCGCCGCCCTGAAACTTCACCGTGCTCAGCGAGCGGACCACCTCGGCTGACGCGGCCTCCACGTCCTCGCGCCGCGACCGGTACGCGTCGGACACATGCTCCAGCACCCGCCGGAAGCCGGGCATGCCGTGACGATCGTCCGGCGGAAAATACGTTCCGGCGTAGAAGGGCGCGCCGGCCGGCGTGAGGAACATCGACATCGGCCAGCCGCCGTGGCCGGTCATCATCTGCACCGCTTCCATGTAGATCGAGTCGACGTCAGGCCGCTCCTCGCGGTCGACTTTGACCGCGACGAACTTCTCGTTGAGGATCGCCGCCAGCTCCTCGTTTTCGAACGACTCACGCTCCATCACATGACACCAGTGACAGGCGGAGTAGCCGATGGAGAGAAAAAGGGGCTTGTCCTCGGCGCGCGCCCTCGCGAATGCTTCGTCGCCCCAGGGATACCAGTCGACGGGGTTCTGCGCGTGCTGCAGGAGGTAGGGAGAAGTCTCGTTGGCGAGGCGGTTAGCCATGTTCAGAGTCTATGCCCGCCTTGTCTGCCGCGATCTTCGCAAATTTGACATCGACATCATCAAATCAGTCGTGACGACGGATGTATTCGGTAAGTTTTACCTCGATACATTCCAGAATCGACGCTTTCGACTCAAGAGATTTGAGTCCGGACTCACGAAATGAAGGTCCGGACACTAGAAACGAAGGTCCGGACTCAAGAAACGAAGGTCCGGACTCAGGAACGAAGGTCCGGACTCAAGGAACGAAGGTCCGGACTCAAGGAACGAAGGTCGGGACTCAAGTAACGAAGGTCGGGAGCCAAGACCTAAGATCCGGACTCAGGGA